>WNFJ01113233.1_pt1 | contig 16173 bp, 13 predicted proteins | sample 5400461 | NCBI WGS metagenome assembly WNFJ01 (sample SAMN13153349, study PRJNA577476) | soil metagenome | isolation source: 115 cm saprolite on Douglas fir-dominated hillslope | place: USA:California | collected 2013-09-17 | reverse complement strand
GACATGATCCACGCCCATATGATCCATGAGCAGCCTGACGCCGGCGTGCAGCGCCGCCTTGGCGAGCTGAATCGCGCGCACGTCGTTCTGGGTGACAGCCAAGGGCACCGCGCCCCGATGCATCGTGTAGGCAAAGGTGCGTCCCGTCTTCACGATGCGGTCGCTGCGCGCGGCAAGCTCGCCATCCACGACCCCGTCCTGGCTGATGATGCCAGCGAGATACATCTCGGCGATGACCTCGATGATTCCCGAACCGCAGATGCCGGTCACCCCGGTGCGGGCGACGGCCTCGTTGAACCCGGGTTCATCCGACCACAGGTCGGAGCCTATGACCTTGAACCTCGCCTCGAGCGTCTTGGGGTCGATGCGGATGCGCTCGATCGCCCCCGGAGCCGCGCGCTGACCGCAGCTGATCTGCGCACCCTCGAAGGCGGGTCCGGTGGGGCTCGAGCAGGCGAGCAGCCGCTGACGATTGCCGAGGACGATTTCGGCGTTGGTACCCACGTCCACCAGCAGCGTGAGCTTCTCCGAAAGGTCGGGACGCTCCGCCAGGATCATGGCGGCGGCATCCGCGCCCACATGACCCGCGATGCACGGCAGCGTGTAGACCCGCGCACCCGGATGCAATGTGAGCCCAAGCTCGGCGGCGCGCAGGTCGAGCGGAGAATCGGTCGCGAGCGCAAAGGGCGCACCGCCCAACTCCACAGGATCGATGCCGAGCAGCAAGTGATGCATGATCGGGTTGCCGACCATGGTCAGCTCGAGAATGTCTGACACCGACACCTTCGCGTCGCGTGCTACCTCGGCGGCGAGGGTGTTGAGGGCAGCGCGCACCGCCTCGGTCATCTGCTGCGCCCCGCCGGGGTGCATCATGGAGTAGGACACCCGGCTCATGAGGTCCTCGCCGAAGCGGATCTGGGGATTCATCGAGCCGCTGGAGGCGACCACCTCGCCAGTTTCGAGATTGCACAGATGGGCGGCGATGGTGGTCGAGCCCACGTCCACCGCAAGCCCGTAGATCCGATCGTGAAATCCCGGCCAGACGCCGATCAATTGCGAACCCGCATGCACCGCGACGGTGACTTTCCATTGCCCCTTGCGCAGGGCCGACTGCAGAGCCTGCAACACCGCAAGGTCGCAGCGCAGGGGGCCGAAGTCCCACTCGCGGTGCAGCGCCTCGAGTAGTCGCTGCAGATCACCGGACGGGTCATGCATGTCGGGCTCGCGCACCTCGACGTAATGCAGATGCACGACTGGATCGAGGGTGATGGGGTGCGCCTCCACCGCCTTGCGCACCACCTGGCGGTGCACCTGGCTGCTGGCAGGCACGTCGACGACCAGGTTGCCCTGGATCTGTGCGGAGCAGGAGAGCCGGTGACCCGGCGGCAGCGGCCGCTGCCGGGAGAAGCTCTGCTCGGCCGCGCTCAGGGGTGAGAGATTGGCGGCCTGCGAGCTCACGCCGTGCTTGGGAAAGTCACCCTCCATCACTAGCACCTGACAGCGCCCGCACAGCGCGCGCCCGCCGCACACCGAGTCGACGTCGACGCCCAGGCTCCGGGCGGCTTGCAGAAGCGGTGTGCCTAAGGGGAAACGGCCGCGCTTGCCGGACGGCGTAAAGACGACGAGTGCGTCTTTGTCGGTCATGGAGGACTCTGGGCGCGCCGGCGATGACCGCCCTCGCGCCGCCCGCGTGCCGTGCCCTCGGGAGGCCCGGCCGCGGCGGCCGCACCCGAGGCCTGCAGCGGCGGCACCTCGCGGAAGCGGCGGATCCAGCGCGCGCAATCCGGATCGTGACCCATCATGACATCGGCGGCCATGCACGCCTTGACGATCTCCAGGTGCATCGGGTTCATAATCGCGGAGGTGAGTCCCGCGCCGATCGCCATGGTGAGAAAGGTCGCACTGATGCCTTCGCGCGCGGGCAGGCCAAAGCTCACGTTGGATGCGCCGCAGGTGGTATTCACCCGAAGTTCGTTCTTGAGGCGGCGCAGGAGGTGCATGACCTGGACCGGGTCGACCACGATGTCGCTCGCCGGAATGCCGTGATCGGCGGCGCGCTGCACGATCTTCTTCGCGACCGCGAAGCGAACGTCGGGATCCTCCGAGATACCGGTCTCGTCATTGGAAATCGCGACCACCGCGGCGCCGTACTTCTTCACCAGCGGCAACACCGACTCGAGCCGCTCCTCTTCCCCGGTGACCGAGTTGACCAGCGGCTTGCCCTTGTAGACGGCAAGTCCCGCTTCCAGCGCCTTGACGATCGATGAGTCGATCGACAGCGGCACGTCGGTGATCGACTGCACCAGCTGCACCGCCCTGGCAAGGATCGCCGGTTCATCGGCGAGCGGGATGCCGGCGTTGACGTCCAGCATGTGTGCCCCGGCCGCCACCTGCGCCAGCGCATCGGCCTCGACACGGCTGAAATTCCCGGCGGCCATCTCCGCGGCGAGGGTCTTGCGCCCCGTCGGGTTGATGCGCTCGCCGATCATGACGAAGGGACGCTCGAGGCCGAGCACGACCTCGCGGGTTGCTGAACTGATGACAGTGTCGGTCATGAGGCCATCCTGTTGGTATTCGCTTGTGGGTCGCGCCCGGGGTACCACGGCACGCGGCCGCCCAACACCCCGGAGCGCTCGATGATTTCTGCCACGGTCTCTTCCTGGCGGTAAGCCATGACGTGCACGCCGTGCACGCCCTTGATGGTGCGGATCTCCTGGATGAGATCGATGCACAGCTTGCGGCCCTCGAGTGCGGGGTCGCTCGCGCCCGCCAGGCGCTTGAGGATCTCATCCGGAATGTGCACCCCGGGGACGTGAGTGCGGATCCACTCGGCTGCCTTGGCGGAGCGCAGCGGACCCACTCCCACGAGTATGAAGACTCTGTCGAGCAGACCCAGCTCGTCCACCTGGCGCATGAAGGTCCTGAGCAGCGGCACGTCGTAGCAGAACTGCGTCTGGATGAACTGCGCGCCGGCGGTGACCTTCTTCGCCAGGCGCTGCGCGCGCCACTCGCAGGGCTTCGCAAAGGGGTTCTCAGCCGCGCCGAGCAGCACGCGCGGTGCGTAGGTGATCTTGCGGCCGGAGAGGAATCGATGCTCATCGCGCAGCGTGCGCGCGGTTTCCAGCAGCGTCATCGAATCCAGATCAAACACCGGCAGGGCCTGCGGATGGTCGCCCGCCTGCACGCCATCGCCCGTGAGGCACAGCAGGTTGCAGACTCCCATGGCGGCGCCGCCCAGGATGTCGCCTTGGATGGCTATGCGGTTCTTGTCCCGGCAGGAGATCTGCATCACCGGTGCGTAGCCCATCCGGGTGAGCAGCGCGCACACGGCGAGACTCGACATGTGGCAGTTGGCGCCACTGCCGTCGGTGGCGTTGATGGCGTCCACGTGGCCGTCGAAAATGCGGGCGCGCCGGTAGACGTCCTCCGGATCGGCCGAGTCGGGCGGCGCGAGCTCGCTGGTGACCGCGAATGTTCCGGCGCGCAACACCCGCTCGAAGCGTCCCGGTGAGGTGTGTTCGGGGAGAATGGGCAGCGGATAGCCCGGAACCGGTTCATCTTCGAAAATCACTTCAGATCTCTCCCACGCGCTGGCGCACCACGCGCAGCCAGGAAGACCTGCCCTGCAGGCGCTGGTCCACGGCGACCTGCACCTGCCGCAGGGCGTCCGTCCCGCCGGGAATTCGCGCACTGCCGGCCACCGCCTCAGTCCACACGCACTTCATCTCCGGGCGCACTTCGCAGTGGCCGTTGGCGCGCACGCCGCCGCACGGCCCGTTGCGCAGGTTCTTCGGACAGTTCATCGGGCACGACATGCCCGTGGAGCTCAGGATGCATTGACCGCACATGCGGCAGTCGAACAGCAGCCCCTTCACCGAGCGCTCCACGGCGGCGACCGGCCGCTCGAGCCGCTGATAGCCGAGCCGCTTCCACAGCGGGTGCAACGCCACGAGTGCGGATTCGAAGCCCCGGTAGAAGGCATTCAGCCCTCGGGCGTGACGCACCGACCACTGTCTGACCGCGTACACCTAAGTGCCCGCCGCCAGCCCCTTCGTCCGGATCAGCTCCTCGAGCTGCGCGTCGCTGAAGCGCGCTTCGATCCGTGCCGCCTCCGCGGCCGCCTCGGCGTGGATATCTTCACCGCAGGGCCGCGGCTCGCTGCGCTTCCAGTCGGCGAGATAGGCATCCGAGCTGCCCCGGCCGGCGCGCATGGCGGCGCGATCCACCGCTTCCTGGAAGCGCGCCGACAGCTGCACTTTGGCGGTTTCGCGACCGCGTCTGACGACGACCTGGGCGGGGATGTCGCGCCAGGAGATGATGGTCAGGCTTGCCATGCCAGGGTGTCCTGGCTCGTCACCAGAGTGCGCAGGCGAGTGCCCAGCTCCCCGTAACCCGTGTAGCGGTACTCGAAGCAGAAGCCGAGCGAGTCCGCGATCTGCCGCGCCCGCTCGATGGCCTCGGCACGGTCGGTCTGCGCGAGATAAACCAACTTCTTGTAGTGGCGGAAATACTCGCTCGCGAGCTCCGGGTGGCGGTCGAGGCCGAGGGGCCGCACGACCAGGCGCTCGTAGTGCCGCAGCAGAAAGTCCGTCAGGTAGAACGTGCCCGGCTCGGCCTCGGCGAGCTGCGCAAATACCTGCGGCCGCGCCAGGAACTCGTAGCAGTGGGCGCCCGGGAGCCGCTCGACGCCTTCTTCCCCGAGCACCGCATCCAGCAGTCCGCCGGTGCCGCAGTCACCGTAGACGACGAAGATCTTCGCGTAGCGAGCGCGGTTCGCCTGGATCGCGGCGCGCACGGCCGGCGCAATGCGCTCGGGCCGATTGTGCAGCTCCGCGGGCAGGCAGCGCACATCGAGTGTCGTCCAGCCATTCGCGCGCTTGAGCGCTGCGATCTCGCGGGCGAGAGCCCCGCAGGCGATGAGCAACGTGCCTGGGCGCTTGTCCATGAGGGCTCGTGCGCTATCAGGCCGCGCGGGACGCGCGCCGCGCTGCGAGCAGAGTCTTGGCCGTCTCCACCGCGATCGCGGCGTCGCGGCAGTACGCGTCGGCGCCCACCGCTCTGCCAAATTCCTCATTCAGCGGGGCGCCGCCGACCAGCACGATGTAGTCCTTGCGGATTCCCTTTTCCCGCAGGGTGTCGATCACCACTTTCATGTACGGCATGGTCGTGGTGAGCAGGGCGGACATGCCGAGGATGTCCGGCTTGTGTTGTTCGAGCGCCGCGAGATATTTCTCGACCGGGTTGTTGATACCGAGATCGACGACCTCGAAGCCCGCGCCCTCGAGCATCATCGACACCAGATTCTTGCCGATGTCGTGAATGTCCCCCTTGACCGTGCCGATCACGATCTTGCCGATGGGCGGCACGCCGGTCTCGGCCAGCAGCGGACGCAGGATCTCCATACCGCCCTTCATGGAGTTCGCCGCGAGCAGGACCTCGGGCACGAACAGGATGCCGTCGCGGAAGTCGATGCCAACGATCCGCATGCCCTCGACCAGCCCGTCATTCAACACTTTCTCGGCGTTCCAGCCCCGCTCGAGGAAGATGCGCGTGGCTTCTTCGACCTCGACCCTGAGGCCGTTGTACAGGTCATCGTGGACCTGCTCGATGAGTTCCTGATCGTTGAGATCGCGTAGCTTGAATTCGGCGTCGGCTTGCTCTGCCATTGTCGAAATCTCCATGCGCGACAGGGCTCTAGCGGAGCGTGCGCGCTTCAGTAGCATGGTAAGGGGAGGGTACTGGGGGCAATGGCTACTTCGCGACCGCCGCGTGTCCGCCAACGACACCGTGCGGTCAGGCTGGCGCGGTCTCGCCCAGGGGGCGCGCGTGCGCGCCCGGCTTACCCTGACGGGTCTGGCGTTCCGCGCTCGGCGGGCAGCCGAACTGCGCACGGTAGCAGCGCGAGAAATGCGGCGGCGACTGGAAGCCGCAGGCCGTGGTGATATCGATGATCGGCATCGAGGTCTGCAGCAATAGCTCGCGCGCGCGGCGCAGGCGCATCTGCAGGTAGTAGCGCTTGGGCACGCAGTTCAGATGGCGCTTGAACAGGCGCTCGATCTGGCGCCGCGAGAGTCCGGTGGCGGAGGCGATCTCATCGAGTGACAGGGGCCTCTCGATGTTCTCTTCCATGAGCTGCGCCACCTTGATCAGGCTCTCGTGGCTCACACCGATCTGGGCGCGCAGCGGCACGTATTGCCGGTCGCGGTCGTTGCGCACGCGGTCCACGATGAACTGCTCGGAAATGAGCTGCGAAACGCGCGCACCGAGCTTCGACTCCACCAGGTGCAGCATGAGATCCAGCGGCGCCACGCCGCCCGAGCAGGTGAAGCGATCGCGATCGATGGTGAACAGCTGATCGCTCAAGCGGATGCGTGGGAACTCCTCGCGCAACGCCGACAGGTTCTCCCAGTGAATGGTGGCGCGGTACTTATCCAGCAGTCCCGCTTTCGCCAGTGCATAACCCCCGGTGCACAGCGCACCCAGGGGCACGCGCCGCTCCGCAAGCCGCTTCAGGGCCGCCAGCATCTTCGGCGACACGGCCTCCTGGACCTCGACCCCGCCGCAGACGAACAGGATGTCGACGGGTCCTAGGTGCTCGAGCGGCACAGTCGGGGAGAGCTGCAGGCCGTTGCTGGCCGGGGTCGGTTGCCCATCAAGACTCACGATCGACCAGTCGTACACCGACTGGCCGGTGAGCTTGTTCGCCATCCGCAGCGGCTCGACCGCGGTCGACAGCGCGATCATCGAGTAGCGCGGCAGGGTCAGAAACGCGAACTTGCTCCGGGAGAGTGCCACATGCCGGATTTTACGCCCTTCTTGCCTGATTGCGACAGGCGGCGACGAGATGCTTCGCATGCTGGACACGCTGGCGTGACCCTCTCATCACCCCCTGATACGCATACTTAATGCGCATCATTGATGCGCATACGACGCCCAGCTATAGTCGCATGTGGAGCCCCAGCCACCCGCGAGGATTCGCCGTCTCACCCCGCAGCCCAAAGCGCGCCACAAACGTCAGCGTTCGCAGCGACCTGCTGGAGGCGGCGCGGGAAGCCGGCGTCAATCTTTCCGCGACGCTCGAACGCGCGCTCACGGAAGAACTTGCGCGATTGAAGCGCAGGCAATGGCGCGAGGAGCACGCCGAGGCAATCGCAGCCTATAACGAGCAGTTCGAGAAGCACGGGCCATTTTCCGCGCGGAGCTTCTAGTGCCTCAGTTCGCGGTGTACCGGAATGAGAATGCGCGAACGAAATCAGCCTTCCCGTTCCTTGTGGACGTGCAGCCGGACCTGTTCGAGGACTTGCAGACACGGGTTGTCGTCCCGCTCACGAAGGCGGTCGCACTAACGAAGTTCCCGCTGACCTACTTGACGCCGACGCTCACATTCGCAGGCGAGACCTACATGTTGATGACCCCGCAACTCGCGGGGATTGCGCGCGCAGAGCTCGGTGCACACGCGGGCAGCGTCGCTGAACAGTGGCCGGCGATACTCGCCGCGCTCGATTTCCTGATGAGGGGATTTTGAACCTCCCGTCCGCTGAAGCCTCGCCGCCTTTTCGCTTTTACGACAACCGCCAGAAGTACCTGGCGTTCGTCACGGCTTGCAACGAAAAGTCGGCGATTGCCCGGCGCGCGGCCCATGAGGTGGCATTGTTGCAGCCGACACCGCCCGCCGTGCGGCTGTTCGACGCCGGCATGGGCGATGGCACGGTGATCGCGCGTCTTATGCGCAGCACGCACCGCCAGTTTCCCACGGTACCGATGTGCGTCGTCGCCAAAGAAATCAGTCTCGAGGATGTACGACTGGGTCTGGAAAAGCTGCCCGATCGCCTCTTCGAGCACCCAGCAACGGTGTTCGTCGTGACCAATCTCAACTATGCCGAGGCGCCGCGGCTGATGCCGCGCGATGCGCCGGCGGCCGCGGCGCTCAACTGGCAGGAGGTGCGTCTGACGGGCGCTACGGCGGACGAGTACGCCCAGCAGATCGAAGAGCTGGGGGCCGCGCTGGCGAGCGGCTGGCAGACCAAGCCGAGTCGCAAGACGGGAAACCCGCTCGTCGTGCGACCCTCGGTGCTGGTGCTCTATCGCGAAGACCACGCGTTTCTACTCGACGCCGTAATCCCCAAACCCGGCAGGATTTTCGAGCACTACGACCTCGTGCTCGCCTCGCAACCCTGGCGGGCGCGGATGGGTGCCGACTTCAAGGTCCAGAAGGTACTGGCACCGCTCGCCCGCAGCCTCGCGCCGGGGGGCAGGCTGCTGGCACTCCAGTCGTATGGTCACGATCCGGGGCTGGAAATCATCCAGCGGCTGTGGCCGGATGAGCAACCGTTCAAGGTCGGTCGCCACGAGCTGCTCACCGTCCTGCGCCGCGAGCTCGCTCGCGACGCCCGCGACTTCAATCTGCGCGACCTGCCGGACGACCAGGCGGTATTCCGCTACGAGATGCACACGCTACCGTCGGAGATCGGCGATCGAATTGGTACTTCGACGCTGTTCGCGGCGTGGAATGCCGCGATCTACGTGAATCAGATCGAGGATGAACGCCTCGACGCCGTGGTCATGAACGGGGCGTATCTCGAAGCAACACAAGAGGTGCTGCAGAAGTACGGCGGGTTGTGGTTCAACGACGAGGCGTTTGTCGTGACGCGGCGGCGGGATTGAAGGTGTCTCTCAGGCCGCGCGGCGTGCCGGCGCCGCCGCGATGCCGGGGCCCGCGCCGAGGCGCGTCAGGTACCACTCGCAGAACCGATCGACCAGGCCTTCCGTGAAGGGCCAGTAGGGCCCGGGCTCGTAGGCGGGGCTCGCGATGCCCTGGTGTGCACGCTCGACCAGCGCGCCATCCTGGCTGTTGGTGGCGGTCCAGACCGAGCTCAGGCGGTCGACGTGGTAGTCGACGCCTTCCTCGGCGTCCTTGCGCACCAGCCATCGGGTGCGCAGCAGCGTCCTGTCGGGCGCCATGGGCAGCACCGAGAAGCTGACGACGTGATCGCTCATGAAGTGGTGCCAGGAGTTCGGCTGCGTCCACACCGACAATCCCCCGAGCGCGGCCTGCGGCAACTGCCCCAGGAGCTTGCGCGAGGCGATCCTGGTGTCGATGGTCTGCGATTCGCCGGATTGGGCAATCGGCAGGCGCACCGCCCGGAAGGCGCTGATCGCGCCCAGGCGCTCGATTTCGGCCGAAGGCAGCCCGCAGGCCTGCCAGCGCGCGTGCTCACTTGCGAGGAGCTGGTTGAACTCCTGCACCTGCGCGCGGTTGTCGGGCGAAGGCTGGTAGCCGAAACCGAACTCGAGTAGCGGCACCGTCAGCTCCGGATGGTTGGCCTGGCAGTGATTGCACTCCCGGTTGTTTTCCATCGTGAGCTTCCAGTTGCCCGCCTCGATCAGGTCGGTCTGAAAAGCCACCTTGCAGTTGCCGAGGTCGTGCGGAGCGATGTAAGGGGTGAGGGCGCGCCGCAGGTCGTCGAAGTCGGCCGGCGGCTCGGGGCTCAGGCAGATGAACAGCAGGCCCTCCAGACTCTCGAGCCGCACCGGCTTCAAGTTGAATTTACAGCGCTCGAAGCCCTCACCCATGTGCAGGTTGTGGATGAGCTCGCCACGCAGGTTGTAGGTCCACTGATGGTACGGGCAGACGAGATTGCCGACGATGCCGTGACCGGCCGGGCGCAGGCGCGCACCACGGTGGCGGCAGACATTGTGGAAGGCGCGCGCCGTCAGGTCGTCGTCCCGCACGATGATGATCGAGTCGCTGCCGATCTCCACCGTGAAGAAGTCGCCGGGCTCGGCGATCTCAGGTTCCACGCCGACGTAGATCCAGTGGCGGCCGAAGATCAGCTCGACGTCGCGCGCGAACACCTCCGGGTCGAGGTAGAACGGGGCGGGCAGCGTAAAGCCGCTCTTACGGCTGGCGATCAGCGCGGCGAAATCGATGGCCATGGTTCAGGCCCGCAATTCGAGGTTGTCGGGGTCGTAGGGCGACTCGCGCACCACCGTCGCCTGCTTGCGCTCGCCCAGGATCTCGATCGCAAGCTGCGTGCCTGGCTGTGCGAACTCGGCCCTGGTGTAGCCGATCGCGAGACTCTTGCGCAGGCAGTGCCCGTAGTAGCCGGAGGTCGCACGCCCGATCATGCCGCCGCGCGCATCGAACAGCGGCTCGTTGCCGAGCGGATCGGCGTCGGTTACGCCGTGCACCTCGAGCGTCACGAAGCGGTTGGGGACGCCTCCGGCCAGCTGCTTCTCGAGCGCCTCCTTGCCGATGAACGGTCCCTTGTTCATGCGTACGAAGCGGTCGAGACTGGCCTCGAAGGGCGTGTAGTCGGGCGTCATGTCGCTGCCCCACATGCGATAGGACTTCTCCAGGCGCAGCGATTCCATGGCACGCATGCCCACCATGCCCATGCCGTGCGCTTTGCCGGCCTCAAAAAGCGCATCGAACAGGTGATGCGCGTATTCGATGGGGAAGTGCAGCTCCCATCCGAGGGCGCCGACGAAGTTCACACGCAGTGCATACACCTCGACCGCCAGTCCCGCCTCGATGGTCTGTGCGGTAAGCCACGGGAAGGACGCGTTGTCGAGCGCTGTGTCGGTTAGCTGGGCGAGCACCTCGCGCGACTTGGGTCCCGCGAGCACGAAGCATCCGCGGGTGTTGGTGATATTGCGAAGCCCCACCGAGTCGTCCCGCGGCAGTGACTTGAAGAGGTAATCGCTGTCGTAACGTTCCGCCGCGCCGGCGCTCACCACATAGTAGTGCTGCTCGGCGATCTTAGTGATGGTGAACTCGGAACGGATGCCGCCGCGGCGCGTAAGCGCGTGACAAAGCGCCATGCGCCCGATCTTCGCGGGAACCTTGTTGGCGACCAGCCCATCGAGCCAGCTCTCCGCTCTGGGTCCCGTCACCTCGTGCTTGGTGAACGGGGTGAGATCGATGAGGCCCACGCGCTCGCGCATGAGGCGCGCTTCGTTGCCCACGTGCTCGAAGTAGTTGCTGCGCCGGAAACTCCAGCGATCCCGGCGCTCCACCCCCGGCGGCGCGAACCAGTTGGCGCGCTCCCAGCCATAGCGCTGTCCCCACACCGCACCCTTGGCGTCGATCCGGTCGTACACCGGACTCGTCTTCGCGGGCCGTGCGTCGGGGCGCTCCTCATCCGGGAAGTGGATGACGAACACGTTGCGGTAGGTTTCTTCGTTCTTTTTGACGACATAGCGTTTGCTGGTGTACGCGCCGAAGCGGCGCGGATCCACCGCCAGCATGTCGATCCCCGGTTCGTCCTCGACGATCCACTCGGCGAGCTGCCAGCCGGAGCCGCCGGCGGCGGTGATGCCGAAGCTGTGGCCTTCGTTGAGCCATACGTTTCGCAGGCCCCAGGCAGGTCCGATGAGCGGGCTGCCGTCGGGCGTGTAGGAGATCGGTCCGTTGACGATGTCCTTGATGCCGCAGTTCTCCAGCGCCGGCACGCGGCGCGTGGCCGCCTCGACGTGCGGCACGAGGCGATCGAGATCGCCCGGAAAGAGGCTGCGTCCAAACCAGTCGGGAACGCCGTCTGCAAAGCGCGCCGGCGCGCCGTTCTCGTAAGGCCCCAGAATCCAGCCCCGGCGCTCCTCGCGCAGGTAATAGGACTTGTCGGACTCGCGCAGCACGGCGAGCTCGCGCCCGCCGCCCTGGCGGTACGCTTGCAGTTCTGCAGACTGGTCGTAGACGATGTACTGGTGCTCGACCGGGATCGCCGGCACATTCAGGCCGAGCAGCCGTCCGCTCTGCCGGGCGTAGTTCCCGGTCGCCAACACCAGGTGCTCCGCGGTGATATCGCTTATGCTGGTGCGGACCTGCCACTCGCCGCTCGCAGTGCGCTCGATGCCGAGCGCTTCGGTGTGCTCGTAGATCTCGGCGCCCGCGCTGCGCGCACCCTTGCGCAGTGCCATGGTCAGATCGGCGGGCGCGATGTGGCCGTCGTGCGGGTGGTAGAGGGCGCCGATGATGGCGGGGGTGTCCGCGCCGCCGCCGAGCTCGATGAGCGGCCAGAGCTCCTTGACGCGCGCGGGACTGATGACTTCGAAGGGCACGCCGATGGTGTTGGCCGTGCCGCAGTATTTCTGGTACTCGTCCATGCGCTCTTTGCAGGTCGCGAGACGCAGATTGCCGGTGACATGAAAACTCACGTCCTGGCCGGTCTCCGCGGGTAAGCGCTTGTACAGATCGACCGAGTACTTGTGCAGCTGGCCGACGGTGTAACTCATGTTGAACAGCGGCAGGAGGCCCGCGGCGTGCCAGGTGGAGCCCGCGGTGAGCTCGGTGCGCTCGATCAGCGCGACATCCGTCCAGCCTTTTTTCGTCAGGTGATAGAGCGTGCTCACCCCGACCACGCCGCCACCGATCACCAGGACCCGAACATGCGTCTTCACGAGGCTATTCTCCAGGGGCGGCGAGGGAAGCGCGGCCCCATTTGCGACGGTGCCTTGCCTTAAATGATCCCGCGCGCGGCCTCGCCGAGAAACTGCGATACATAAGCGACGAAGGAGCGCCACACCTCGACGCGGAACACCTGCGGGTCGGTGCGCCATAGCACGACTTCGGCCTTCGCCAGCATGGTGCGCGTGCACATGCCCACCGGGAAGGCGCTCGCATCCAGATCCAGCGGGCAGCCGGCGGCGAGCAGTGTCGTGGCCTGCGAGCCGCTCACCGTGAGCGCGCTCTGACGGTGGCTCACATCCACGAGCGAATGCGGTAGCGTCTCGAGCGCCTCAGTCAGCGCGGCGCCGAATCCGTAGGGCGGCGGCTGTGGCGCGATCAGCAGCCACTCATCGGGCCCGAGCCACAGCGCCGCCCGATCACCCGCGACGGTCGCCCGGCAGGCGGTGGCCGGGATGCCAAAACCGAGCGCGCGCTCTGCCGCCGCCGCGACATCGGAGCCGCCGCGCAGGACATACCGCATCGCGGGCGGGAGCGCGCGCAGGGCAGTGCTCGCGCTGACGAGCGGCAGGCAGCGGGCCGCGCTGAGATCACGCATGCAGGCGCCTGCCTTCCGGGTCGTAGAACACGGGCGATGCGACCTGAACCGGGACGTCGCCCCCGGCAACGGGAACGTACAGGGTCTGGCCTACCCGGGCGCGCCCGCGCACGATGAGCCCCATGGCGATGGAGCGGCCGAGGACAGCGCTGTGATAAGAAGAGGTAACGTGTCCCACCGCCCGCGCCGGCACCCGTGCGCCCGGTTGCGCCATGACCTGAGCCCCTTCCTCAAGCACCGTGTGCGGGTCGGTGGTGAGCAGGCCAACGAGCTGCCGCCGCTGCGGCGAAGTCATGGCCGGTCGCTCGAGCGAGCGTTTGCCGACGAAGTCGGGCTTGTTCTTGCCGATCGCCCAGCCCAGCCCCGCATCGTCCGGAGTGACCGTGCCGTCGGTGTCCTGGCCGACGATGATGTAACCCTTCTCGGCGCGCAGTACGTGCATGGTCTCGGTGCCGTAGGGCGTGATGCCGTGCGCCTGGCCGGCGTCCCAGACGGCTTGCCACACCGTCGGTCCGAAGTCCGCCGGGACGTTGACTTCGAAGCCGAGCTCGCCGGTGAAGCTGACGCGGAACAGCCGCATCGGCACACCGCAGATATGTCCCAGCGCGACACTCATGTGCGGCAGCGCCGTCGCGGCGATATCGATGTCCACGAGCCCGGCGAGCACCGCGCGCGCGTTCGGCCCCTGCACCGCGATCACCGCCCACTGTTCGGTCGTCGAGGTGAGCCATACGTTCAGGTCCGACCATTCGGTCTGCAGGTAGTCCTCCATCATCGCCAGCACACTCGGCGCGCCGCCGGTGGTCGTCGTCACGTGAAAGCAGTCCTCACTCACGCGCGCCACCACGCCGTCGTCGTAGACGAAGCCGTCATCGCGCAGCAATAGCCCATAGCGGCAGCGGCCAACGGCGAGACTCGTCCACGCGTTGACGTACAGGCGGTTCAGGAACGTCACCGCGTCCTTGCCGACCACTTCGATCTTGCCGAGCGTCGAGGCGTCGAAAACGCCGCAGGCGTTGCGCACCGCGAGGCACTCGCGCCCCACCGCCGGGTGCATGTTTTCGGCGCCGCACGGAAAGTAGCGCGCGCGCTTCCACAGGCCCACATCCTCGAACACCGCACCCCGCGCGCGGGCCCACTCATGCATGGGCGTCGCGCGCACCGGGTCGAACAGCTCCCCGCGCGACGCACCAGCGAAGCTACCGAAGGTCACGGGTGTGTAGGGCATGCGGAAGGTCGTCAGTCCCACCTCGGGAATGGCCTTGCCGAGGGTGCGCGACACGACGCCGAGCGCATTCAGGTTGGAGGTCTTGCCCTGGTCCGTCGCCATACCCGTGGTGGTGTAGCGTTTGACGTGCTCGATCGAGCGGAATCCCTCGCGCGTCGCGAGCGCCAGATCCTTGGTGGTCACATCGTTCTGCCAGTCGACGAACGCCCGCCCGCGGGCACCGGCAGGCTGGGGCAGGGCGCCGGCGAAGCCCGCTCCGCCGCCGGCTGCAGGGGGCACGGCGGCGGCCGCAGCGCCGGACGGGCGCACGCCCGTGCGCGCGGGAGCCGTGGCCTCGCGCGCGGCGGCAACCCCGGCGGCGGCGCCATCCGCGAGCGCAGCGCCGAGCGCAAACACACCGCGACAGGCCCCGGCGCTGCGTACGCGCTCGGCCGGCGTGCCTGGGAGGAACGCCTGCAGCCCCTCATCCCACAGGAGCTTGCCGCGCGACTGCGAGAACAGGTGCACGCTCGGTGTGAAGCCACCGCACATGAGGACGAGGTCGCACGGCTGTGTCTGTGTGTCGAGCGGCTCACCGGCCTGCAGCTGAGCGAGCAGGATCGAGTTCACCCGGCGTCGTCCACTGGTGCCGAGCACGGTCGCCCGTGCCAGCACTGGAATGCCCGCGGCGCGCGCCTTCGCCGCCCACGGGCCGTCGTCCGGGGCCCGCACATCCGCGATGGTTGCAATGAACACTCCCGCCTTTTGCAGCTCGAGCGCCGCCGGGTATGCCTCGTCACAGGCCGTGACCACTACGGCGCGCGTGCCCGGCAGAACGCCATAACGGTTGAGCCAGGTGCGCGCCGCGCCGGCCAGCATGATGCCCGGCCGGTCGTTGCCCGGAAACACCAGCGGGCGCTCGATGGCCCCGGTGGTGAGCACCACTTCGCGTGCGCGCACCTGCCACTGGCGTTCGCGCGGCACCTCCGGGTGCGGGTCAGCGAGGTGGTCGGTCAGACGCTGGTTCAGTCCCAGCAGGTTGTGCGGGAAGTAACCGAACGCCGTGGTGCGCGGCAGCAGCGTGACGCGCGCGTTCGAGGCCAGAGCAGCCAGGGTCTCTGCCAGCCACTGCGGCGCGGGGCGCCCCTCGATGGCCGGAGCCTCACGCGGATCATTCGCGAGCAGCGAGCCGCCGAACTCATTCTGCTCATCGCACAGCATGACGCGCGCGCCGCTCGCGGCGGCGGCCGCGGTGGCGGCGAGTCCGGCAGGGCCCGCGCCCACGATGAGCACGTCGCAGTGGGCGTAGCGCGCGGCGTACCGGTCGGGGTCGGCTTCGGTGGGAGCGCGTCCGAGGCCGGCGGCGGCGCGAATGCGCGGCTCGTAGATCGACTGCCACGCGCGCCGCGGCCACATGAAGGTCTTGTAGTAAAACCCGGCCGGGATGAACGGGGCGAGCAGATCGTTGACGGCGCCGAGGTCGAACACAAGGCTCGGCCAGCGATTCTGACTGTGCGCATCGAGTCCCTCGTACAGCTCGACCTGCGTGGCGCGCAGATTGGGCGTGTAGCGCGCGGCGTCGCGGCGCACAGCCACCAGCGCGTTGGGCTCCTCGGCGCCGGATGCGAGCACACCACGCGGGCGGTGATACTTGAACGAACGGCCCATGAGGTGCACGCCGTTGGCGAGCAGCGCCGAGGCGAGCGTGTCCCCGGCAACACCGGTGTAGGCCCGATCGTCGAAAGTGAAATTCAGGACGCGCGAGCGCTCGACACGCCCGCCCTCCGGGGTGCGCAGGCCCTCGTTCACCGCGGCACCTCGCCGACGCGGTAGGTGGCGAGGAAATGGTCGGTGGTCGTGTCGCGCAGGGCGTTGAAGAAGCGGCCGCAGCCGTGCGTGTGACGCCAGCGCTCGGCGTGCACACCGCGGGTGTTGTCACGGCGGTAGAGATAGTCCGCCCAC
>WNFJ01108465.1_pt1 | contig 16175 bp, 17 predicted proteins | sample 5400461 | NCBI WGS metagenome assembly WNFJ01 (sample SAMN13153349, study PRJNA577476) | soil metagenome | isolation source: 115 cm saprolite on Douglas fir-dominated hillslope | place: USA:California | collected 2013-09-17 | reverse complement strand
AGTAAACCCCGCGCCAGGTGGAGGCGCTGCTTCATTCCCCTCGAGTAGATCTCGACCTTGTCACGCTCCCGGCCGGAGAGCCCCAGTCGCTCTATGAGCTCGGCGATTCGGCGCCTCGAGACGTCGGGTGGGATCCGGTAGAGGTCGGCGAAGTAGCGCAGGTTGTCGAGGCCCGAAAGCCGCCAGTAAAGTCCGCGCTCGCCGCCGAAAACGAATCCGATTCGCCGCCGCAGGAGACCGGTCTGCTTCACGACGTCCAGGCCGAGGACCCGCGCCTCGCCCGAGTCGGGCAGCAAGAGGGTGGTGAGGATCTTGACCGTCGTCGTCTTGCCCGCCCCATTCGGCCCGAGCAGGCCGAACAGCTCGCCCTGCTCGATGGCAAGATCGATCCCGTCGAGTCCGACTGTCTGAACCCTCGTCCTGCGGAAGGTGCCGCGATGACTCACGTAGGTCTTCCGCAATCCGGCGATCTCGATGGCGGGCCCGGATGGTCTGGACATGGAAGCTACCTATCTAATCAGTGATGGCCGCAGGCGCGCGTGCTATGGGTGACGCGTGACCGACCACGCGGCAACCGCGGCCTTAGACGCAGATCGTGCTCCGAGCGCGAGGTTAGATCGGCCTCGCGGGCACGAGCCGTTCTCGGAGCTCGTGTTGAAGCCGGCGCGAGTCGATCTCCGCGGACAGGTGTCCCGCCAGCAATCGTTTCAGGGGCGGAGGCATCAGGCGCTCCAGCTCCGCGCGCGCCTCCTCCGGCCCGGCCACGAAGATCTGCCTGAAAGCGCCGGACTGCACCTCATGCCCGATCACGTCGATGACCCGTTCGAGGTTGGCCTTCGTGCGGTTGTCGGCCTTGCGCTGGTTGCTCGGCGCTGAGGTGCCGCCCGCCTTGTTGCGCTTGACCGCGACCCCGTGCACCTGCTCCAGCGGATAGACGTCATCCAGCACCGCGGCAAAAAGCCTGGCGTGCTCCTTGTCGACCACAGCGATCAGCGCGGGCGGAAACCGCTCCAGCTGGCGCTCGATCGGGGCGAGCAGCAGCGGGCCCACCTCCAACCTCGCCTCCGTCTCCATGGGGAGCTTGACGAGCTCGAGCAAGGCGGCCGGTTCGTCTCCAAAACCCGCGAGCGCGGGACAACCCGCCGGCTTCACGACCTCGAGGTGCTGGCGGAGTCGAGCCAGCTCGCGCTCCATGATCTCGCGGTCATCCTTGTCAAGCTGTTCGGTGTACCGCCGCCTGAGTTGACCGACCTCGATGTCGTAGTGACGCAAGTCGAAGCCCTCGGCGCGCGCCGGCAGGTAGACGCTCAAAGCGCGGCCAGAGGCACGCCGGAGATTGGGGACGAAGGTGTAGACCGACCTCAGCAGGCCCTCGTCGTCCTTCATCTCACAGTTTGTTTTACGCCCCTAAGTGCAGCGAGTAAAGAGCGTGCGTATCGTTGTGGTCGTGTTCGAGGACGAGACAGCGGTGGCGTGGCGCGCGATGCCGTACCGTGCGCCGGTCGTGGCGGCTGACGGTTCGCAGATCGGAACCGCGGAATCCCTCCTGGGCGACGAGGAGGAAGACATCTTCCACGGGATCGTCGTCAAGCCGAAGGCGAGTGGAAAGCCACTCGAGATTGCCGCGGTGCGAATCAAGAAGATCACGGCCAAGCACGTCGTGACCGACCTCTCCGACACCGACGTGCAGGCTCTACCGGCCTACCGCGAGGAGCACTGGTTTCACCTTGGTTGGGGTGGCCTCTTCCGCAAGCACCCCGAGTGGGACGAAACCTCTAGAACGTAGCCCCCTCGGTGAGGTTCGCATAGGCGCCGTCCCGCGGGCGATCGTCGAACACCAGCGAATAGCCCTTTCTCGACTGGTTGGCGATGTGCACCGGGGCGCCGAGCTCCGCCAGCTTTCGCCGCAATCGGACGATGTAAGTCCTGACCGTCTCCTGAGGGAGTCCCGAATCGTGCCAGGCTTCGGACAGAAGCTGTTCAGCGCTGGTGTAGCCGGGCGATCGCTCTGCGAGCCGTGCGAACAGCTGGTACTCCCGCCTGGTCAGGTGGATCGAGCTCGCGCGATAGCCGATCGTTCTTGTCGCCTCGTCGATCGATAGCCCTTCCAGCTCCCACTGGCGCGCGTACCAGAACTCGATCCTTCTCTGATACCGGCTGAGCTGCACCTCCAGGATGCTGACGTCGTTGTCGATTACGTCTCTGCGCGCGGCCGGCGGAAGAGTCCCGACCTGGGCGCGAATGCGTCCAAGCAGCTCGTCCTTGAAGGAGATCATCTGCCTATAGACGGCGATCCAGTGACGAGCGTCCTGCCTGTAGATGGTCGACGGGTCCTCGCCCTCCAGCAGGCGCTCGATCTGTGCCACGCGAGCTATTTAAGCCGACCCCTCGATTGATGCAGATTTTGGTGCGCCTTGAAGCCAAAGATGGATGGGTCATGCCCCAGACACGCCGCGGAGGCGGACGCCGCAAGCCCTCTGCGCTCAAACACATGGAGAGCGAGGACCTGACCACGCTATCGGTCGAGGTGGCGAAGTTCTGGCACAGCGCCTATGACGAGCTGGTGCGAATGGAAGAGCAGCTTCTCGGCCAGCTGGAGGAGATGCTGCCCAAGCTATCGCGAGCAGCCAGGCGTGAAGCCGAGCTCACCAACCTGCCGATGATCAACGAGCACCTGCAGATGTTCAAGTACCGGCGGGCGCACTGGCAGGAGCGCGTCGAGTCTCTCAACGGCCATGCATCGCGTCGCACATAGCCGGTAGCTGAGCCGAGAATAAATCGGTGGCGGCTCGCAAGCCGCTTACCGCCACCCGAGCCCGTCCCTCCTGGCCCGCTACCCCTGCCCAGATCTTGCCTCGAATGGCGCACCAATGTCTGCACTTTTACGGGGGGAGTTCAGGTTTGCGGCGACCCTCCGGGGGACTCAATGCGCAGCGATGCGAGGGTAGGAACGATAACGGCGTACACACCCGGGAGAGCGGCTGACAGGAACAAGCCGCCAAACGGAATGATCAACCCGATCACGAGAGCGGTGAAGGCATAGACGATGGTCGCGGCGCCGTAGATCAGAGCCACGTGGAGCGAGGCGTGGTGGTTCGCCCTGCCCAGGGCAAACAACTTTCTTGGGTCGAGAGCCCAGCCGATGCCGAGCCGGTCCGACCCGATGAGCAGCGCGCCCAACAGGTAGAGCGCGGCCAGCCACCACCCGACCAGGACCAGAAGGGCCACGAGCCCGATGAGGATCGCGATCACGACGAACCCGGTTCGACCTGACGCGGCGAACGCAACGGCCAGGACGGCCATCAGCACGAAGACGACTGAGAGCACGAGGCCGTAGACCAGGCCGGCGATGAACGGGGGGACGCCCCGCTCGAGGTGCTGGAAGCCGGCCGGCGGAAGCTCTTTCCACCCGCCGCGGACCATGTCGGTGGCGGTCAGCGTCCAGCCGAGCAAGTTGATCGACCCGATGATCGGAATCAAGCCGATCAGCCCGGTCACGATCACCCGCGGCAACCAATCCGGCGTGCTGGTGAACCAGAAGAGGTCGAGTCGGCCTTCGACCGCGCGCGATCGCCAGCGCATGCCGTCCCACCACCAGCGGCCGTCTTGAGAGATCAACTGCGGCATCGATCCCATGATGGACGAACGGGAGAGTCCTCAAGCGCATATGCCATTAGATAGGTTTCGCTAGATTTCGCCATAATTTGTGGCGAGGTGGGACCGCTTGCTGCGCACGCCCACTCGCCCTGGCTGAGCCTTGGCGAGGCCAGCCGGCTGCTCGGCATCACTCCGGCGACCTTGCGGCGCTGGGCGGACCACGGAGACGTTGCCGCCTTTGTCACCCCGGGTGGCCACCGGCGATTTCCTCGCAGCGCGATCGAGGCGCTGGTGCCGCGGCAGCGCAGCCGCCGCCCCATGCTCACCGGCCTCACCGCGAGCGCATCGCGCGTCACGCGCGCGTACCTGCGAACCCCGAGGCACGGCCACCCCGCGAACGACCCTGGAATCGCCGCCCTGAGCGATGCGGAGCGAGCGGACTTGAGAGACCGCGGTCGCCGGCTCTTGCTGCTGCTGCTCGACCACCTGAACGAGGAGCCACGCCGCTCGTCGCTGAAGCTGGCCGAGGCGGAGGACCAGGCGACGCAATACGGACGGCGAGCAGCGACTCTCGGGGCCTCGCTTTCCGCCACCCTCGAGGCCTTCGTCAGGTTTCGCGGTGCGTTCACCGCCGAGCTGGCGGCGATCGCTCGCCGCCGAAGACTCGACGTGCGCGAGGCTACGGCCCTTCTTGTCGAAGGAGAGGGTTCGGTCGACCGCCTCCTGGTGGCGCTGACCAGCGGTTACACGGGAGCAGAGACGTGACCATCCGGCTTGGGACCAGGGGCTCGAAGCTTGCGCTTGTCCAGAGCGGGCTCGTGGCGGAGCGCCTGCGATCGGCGGGCCACGAGGTGGAGCTGGTTGCGATCGTGACCGAAGGCGATGTGCGGCCCATCGACATGTCGCCCGGTGAGGGCGTCTTTGTGGCGGCGATCGCGCGCGCCCTGCTTTCCGAGGAGATCGACCTCGCGGTCCACAGTGCGAAGGACGTTCCACTCGAGGAGGACCCCGGCCTGTTGATCGCGGCCTATCCCGAGCGCGCAGACCCGCGCGATGCGTTGATCACCAGGCGCGGCGCAGATTCACTCGAGTCGCTTCCTCGGGGTGCGATCGTCGGCACCGACAGCCCGCGGCGGGCGGGCTTTCTCCTCGCCGCGCGAGCGGACCTCAAGGTGATCCCCCTCCACGGCAACGTGGAGACGCGCCTCCGGAGACTTGACGACGGCGCCGCCGACGCAATCGTGCTGGCGGCGGCCGGGATCGACCGGCTGGGGATGCGGGCACGTATCGATGTGACGTTCGAGCCCGATGTGCTCGCGCCCGCGCCCGGCCAGGGAGCGCTCGCCGTGCAGGTGCGGCGGGGCGACACACGGCTGATGGAGCTGGTCTCGGCGATCGACGACGGCGACGTTCGACTGGCTGTCGAAGCCGAGCGCGAGGTGCTCAGGGCGACAGGCGGTACCTGCAGGGCGCCGGTGGGAGCCCTTGCATCGATCAGCGGAGACGAGTTCGCGCTCCTCGCGGGAGGGGTGAACTCCGACGGTTCGGACAGGCTCGTCGAGCGGTTGAGGGGCAATCGCCGTGACGCCACGGATTTCGCCGCCAGGCTCGGCAAGCGACTGCTGGAAGGAGTGGCGCTGCGGTGATCGCGGTCCTCGTGACCCGGCCAGATGGGGAATCCGATCCTCTCGTACACGCGCTGCGCAAGCGCGGCTACCGCGTACACGCTGTGCCAATGGTGCAGACGGAACCCGTGGAATTCAGCGCCGCTTCGCTTACGGGCTTCGACTGGATCGTGCTCACGAGCGCGCGCGGCGTCAAGGCGCTGACCGACGTGCCGGCGGGGCCGAAATTCGCCGTGGTGGGTCCTGAGACCGCGCGAGCTCTGCGAGCGCGTGGCGTAGAGCCGTCGCACGTCCCCGGACGCGCCGACGGCGCTGACCTTGGGGACACGCTGCCCGATGTCGATGGCAAGCGGGTCGCTCTGGTTCGGGCTTCAGCGGCCGGTGAAGACCTGCCCGACCGTCTTCGCCGGCGGGGCGCGAACGTCGAAGAGGTCACCGCCTACCAGACGGTCGAGGGGCCGGCCGCGTCTGCAGAGAAGCTTCGCTCAGCGCTGGCCGACGCGGAGCTCGGCGCTGTCATCTTCGCATCGGGATCCGCAGTGCGCGGATTCCTCGGGTTGGGCGGTACCACGCACGTGCCCGCGATCACGATCGGGCCGCGCACGACCAGCAGCGCGCGAGGGCGCGGCTTCTCAGTCATCGCTCAGGCGGATGCTCAGAGCGTGTCGGGCCTGGCCGACGCCGTCGCGAGGGCATTACCGATGGAGGACGGCAAACGTGCGTGAGCTGCTTCGAACCAGGACTGTGCCAATTCCCGAGGGAGATCGGCCGCGGCGCTTGCGGGCCAACCCCCACCTCCGGGATCTGGTCCGCGAGACCCGGCTGCACCCGGCCCAGCTCGTCGCGCCGATCTTTGTGGTCTCGGGCCATGGGCGTCGCGAAGAGATCTCGTCGCTCAAGGGCCACGCCCGGTTGAGTCCCGACCTCGCCGCGGTTGAGGCGGAGCGGCTGGCCGCGCTCGGCGTGGGCGGTGTGCTGCTTTTCGGCATTCCAGAGTCGAAAGACGCGCGTGGCGAAGGCGCGGCTGACGAAACGGGTCCGGTGCCTGAGACACTGCGCAAGCTCAAGGCGGCGAAGCTGCCGCTGGTGCTCGCGGCCGACGTCTGCCTGTGCGAATACACCGCGCACGGTCACTGCGGAGTCCTCGATGGCGACCGCATCGACAACGATGCGACGCTGCCGCTGCTCGCGGATGCGGCCACCGCCTATGCCGAAGCCGGAGCGGACGTGGTGGCTCCGAGCGCGATGATGGACGGCCAGGTCGCGGCCCTGCGTGCGGGCCTCGACGCCGGTGGGTTCCAGGGCACCGCGATCATCGCCTACGCCTCGAAGCACGCGTCGGTTTTTTATGGACCGTTCCGCGAAGCGGCCGGCTCCACGCCTGGATTCGGCGATCGCAAGTCGTACCAGTTGGACCCCGCCAACGGCCGCGAGGCGATGCGGGAGCTAGACCTGGACGCGAGCGAGGGCGCCGACATCTTGATGGTCAAACCCGCGATCACCTCCCTCGACCTCCTTGCGATGGCCCGCACGCGATTCGACCTTCCTCTCGCCGCCTACCAGGTGAGTGGCGAAGCCGCGATGATCGAAGCGGCGACAGAGCGCGGCTGGATCGACCGGCGCGGGGCGGTCCTCGAGACGTTGACCTCGATCGTCCGCGCGGGCGCCAACGTCATCGTCACCTACTTCGCGGCCGACGCGGCCGCCTGGCTGAGGGAACCACGATGAGTGAAGCGAGATTCGTTCACGCCCTGGCCCTCGGCCTGGATGCGGCATGGCGGCGCCTGCCTCCAACGCAGCGATGCGAGACGGCCGAGGTGCTGGCCGCCGCGGTCAACAAGGAATCCGATGTCGTGACCCATACCTACTCGATGGTCGGGCTGCAGCCAGAAGCGGACCTCCTTTTGTGGAGCCTCGGGCCGACCCTCGAGTCCCTCGAGGAGCGCGCGGCCATGGTGCTGCGCTCGGGCATGGGGACGTGGTTCAGCGTGAAAGAAAGCTTTCTCGGGGTGATCCAGGGCTCGCAGTACGTCAAGAAGCCCACCCCGCAGGAGCAGTCGCTGTTCAGCGGAGAGCGGTCGCGCTACCTCATCGTCTACCCGTTCACCAAGAGCACCGACTGGTACCTGCTCGGCAAGGAAGCGCGACAAGGGATCATGAACGAGCACATGCGCGTCGGACACGAATACCCCGAAGTTCGCCAGCTGCTTGCCAACAGCTTTGGAGTGGACGATATGGATTTCCTGGTCGCGTACGAGACCGACGACCTACCGAAGTTCGGCGAGCTCGTGCGCGCGCTGCGAGGAACGGAGAGCCGCAGGTCGACGGTGCGCGACACGCCGATTCTCACCGCGGTCCATCGCCCGATCGAAGCGATCACCGCGATGCTAGGCGCGACCAACGACGCGAGCTGATGCGCTTTCTCGACGCCGCAAGGCATCAGGCCGTCGACGTCACACCGGTGTGGCTCATGCGCCAGGCCGGCCGATCGCTGCCCGAGTACCGAAAGCTGCGCGAACGCTGGACCCTTGTCGACATCGTCGCGCAGCCGGAGCTGTGCGCGGAGGTGACCCTTCAGCCGGTGCGCCGCCTCGGCGTCGATGCAGCCGTGATGTTCGCGGACATCATGCTTCCCCTGCGGGGGATGGGCGTCGAGTTCGAGCTGGTGGAGAACGTTGGGCCCGTGATCGCGCGGCCAATCGCATCGCCCGCCGACGTCGACAGGCTCGTGGTGCCGGCCGGTGAAGAAGCTGCGCCGCAGGTGATCACCGCGGTCCGCCAGGTCGTGGCGCAGTCTCCGGTTCCCGTGATCGCGTTTTCCGGCGCACCCTTCACCCTGGCGAGCTACCTCATCGAGGGGCGGCCGAGCCGGGACTTCGCCCGCGTGAAGGCTTTCATGTACACCGAGCCTGAAGCATTCGGCAGGCTCCTCGCGAAGCTGGCGGCAACCATGGCGGCCTATCTGCAGGCGCAGGTGGCAGCAGGTGCGAGCGCCGTACAGCTCTTCGACTCATGGGTGGGAGCGCTGGCGGTCGACGACTACGAGGCGCGCGTGCTCCCTCACACCCGCTCCATCTTCGATGCCTTGCGGTCCTCGCGAGTGCCGCGCATCCATTTCGGCACGGACACCGCAGCGCTGCTCGAGCCGATTGCGTCGACTGGGCCGGACATCGTGTCGCTCGACTGGCGCGTTCCGCTCGACGCCGGCTGGAAGAGAGTCGGTTACGACCGGGGCATCCAGGGCAACCTGGACCCGGCCGTCCTGCTCGGCCCGCCGGAGCTGGTACGCGAACGCGCGCGCGACATCCTTCGCCGCGCGGGCGGCAGGCCCGGCCACATCTTCAACCTCGGACATGGCGTGCTGCCCTCGACCCCGCTCGAGAACCTGCAGCTCCTCGTCGAGACGGTCCACGAGTGGCAGGTCGCGCGTGTCGCGTGAGCCGGTGGGCGTTCTGTGCATGGCTTATGGCAGCCCGCCGAGTGAGGAGGGAATCGAGGCCTACTACACGCACATCCGCGGCGGACGCAAGCCATCGGCGGAGGCCCTCGACGAGCTGAAGTCTCGCTACCGCGCGATTGGCGGCTCGCCTCTCACGGCGATCACGCGACAGCAGGCGGCGGCGATCGGCGACCGGCTCGGGCTGCCGGCGTTCGTGGGCATGAAGCACGCCCAGCCTTTCATCGCGGAGGGCGCAGCCGAGGCGGCGAGCGCCGGCGTGAACAGGTTGATCGGCCTCCCCCTGGCTCCCCACTTCGCGGACATGAGCCTCGGTTCGTATCAGCGCTCGCTGGAGCAAGCGTGGCCGGGCGAGCTAACATTCCTGCGCGGTTTTCACGACCACCCCGCCTTCATCAAGGCTGTGCGAGAGCTCCTTTCGGCGAGCCTCGACGAATCCTGGCCCGATCGCCTCTTCTTCACGGCCCACAGCCTTCCCGCGCGCATCGTCGCCGAAGGCGACGGCTACCACGACCGCCTCCTCGAGAGCTGCCGGCTGGTCGAGGAAGGCATGAAATTGCCGCCCTGGGAGTTTGCCTTCCAGTCCGCGAGCACGACCGGCGAGCCGTGGCTCGGTCCGGACCTGCTCACGGCGATCGAGCTGTCCGGCGCAACCGACGTGCTCGTGTGCCCGATCGGGTTCGTAGCCGACCACCTCGAGATCCTCTACGACCTGGACGTCGAGGCCCAGGCGTTCGCGCGCGCGCGCGACCTCAAGCTTCGCCGCACCGCGTCGTTCAACACCCGGCCGGAATTCATCGCCGCCATGGCGGCCATCGTCTCGGACGCCATCGGCCAGGGCGAATGAACAGCCACCCAATCGACGTCTGGCCAGGGCACGGGTATCCGTTGGGCCCGTCGTACGACGGCGCCGGCACGAATTTCGCGCTGTTCTCCGAGGTCGCCGAGGCGGTCGACCTCTGCCTGTTCGACGACGTGGGAGAGGAGCGACGGGTCCGCCTCGAAGAGGTCGATGCATTCTCCTGGCATGCGTACCTGCCGAACGTGGGACCTGGACAGCGCTACGGCTATCGGGTCCACGGGCCCTACGAGCCCGACGAGGGGATTCGCTGCAACCCTCGCAAGCTGCTGCTGGACCCTTACGCGCGCGCGATCGAGGGCAGGATCGACTGGAACTCTTCCTGTTATGGGTACGACCTCGAGAACCCGTCCGCGGTCAATATCGAAGACAGCGCGCCGCACGTCCTGAAGTCGGTGGTCCACCACCCGCATTTCGACTGGGCCGGCGACCGGCCGCCCGACCGGCCGCTGCACGAGACGGTGATCTACGAGGCGCACCTCAAGGGCTTCACCCGCTGCCACCCCGAGGTGCCGGAGGACCTTCGCGGCACTTACCAGGGATTCGCCCACCCGTCGGTGGTCGACCACCTCACGTCGTTGGGCGTGACCGCCGTTGAGCTGATGCCGATCCACCAGTTCATCCACGACCAACGCCTCGTGGAGCGCGGCCTGCGCAACTACTGGGGCTACAACACGATCGGGTTCTTCGCGCCGCACAACGAGTACGCGAGCACGGGGCAGCGCGGCGAGCAGGTCAACGAGTTCAAAGCCATGGTGAGGACCCTGCACCAGGCCGGCATCGAAGTCATCCTCGACGTCGTCTACAACCACACCGCCGAGGGCAACCACCTCGGTCCCACGCTGTGCTTCAGAGGCCTCGACAACAGGGCCTACTACCGGCTGGTGGCTGAGGAGCCCGAGTTCTACTACGACACCACGGGAACCGGCAACAGCCTCAACGTCAGCCACCCGCACACGCTGCAGCTGATCATGGATTCGCTGCGTTACTGGATCACCGAGATGCACGTCGACGGGTTCCGCTTCGACCTCGCCGCCACCCTGGCGCGCGAGTTCCTCGAGGTCGACCGGCTCTCGACCTTCTTCGACATCATCCAGCAGGACCCTGTCATCAGCCGGGTCAAGCTGATCGCCGAGCCCTGGGACATCGGCGAGGGTGGCTACCAGGTCGGCAACTTCCCTCCCCTCTGGTCCGAATGGAACGGGCGCTACAGGGACAGCGTGCGGGACTTCTGGCGCGGCGAGCCGTCCAAGGTCGGGGACCTCGCGTCACGGCTCACAGGCAGCTCCGACCTGTACCAGAACGACACGCGGCGGCCCTTCGCGAGCGTGAACTTCGTCACCGCGCACGACGGCTTCACGCTGCGCGACCTCGTCACGTACCACGAGAAGCACAACGAGGCGAATGGAGAGCAAAACAGGGATGGCGAGTCGCACAACAGGTCGTGGAACTGTGGCTTCGAAGGTGAGACAGAAGACGTGGAGGTCCTGAAATGCCGGGCGCGCCAGCAGCGGAACTTCCTCACCACGCTGTTCACCGCCCAAGGCGTGCCCATGCTCCTCGCCGGTGATGAGTTGAGCCGGACTCAGAGAGGCAACAACAACGCGTACTGCCAGGACAACGATCTGTCCTGGGTGGACTGGACCGCGACCGACCAATCGCTGCTCGGCTTCACGCGGTGGCTCATCGCCTTTCGCCGCGACCACCCTGTGTTCCGCCGGCGGAGGTTCTTCCAGGGGCGTCCGATTCGAGGCACCCTGGACATCGGTTGGTTCAAACCGGACGGCCAATCGATGACTGACGACGACTGGGACGTCGGCTACGCGCGGTCGCTCGGAATGTTCTTGAACGGCAAAGCGATCCAGGGGCAGGACGAGCACGGCCGCCCGATCACCGACGACTCGTTCATCCTGCTGTTCAACGCCCACACCGGGGGTGTGCGCTGGACCATCCCGGCCGAGTACGGGGCGGCCTGGAAGCTGACCCTGGACACCCGCAGGCGGGACCCTGAGGTAGGAGCCAAAGCGGTGGAGCGACGGATCACGACCTCGGCACGCTCGGTAGCGATTCTGCAGTCGACCTCAAGTCCTGGGTAGGTACTGTCGAGCTTCGGCCGGTTCTAGAGATAGAACCGGCTGAGGCCTCGCGGCTTCCGCCGAAAGGAGGTTGAGGGAAAGTGGTAGCCGCGATCATCGTTCTGATACTCCTGCTCTTGCTGCTCGGAGGCGGCGGGCTCGTCTCCGCTTCGCTGCACATCCTCTGGATCCTGCTGCTCATCGGCCTGATCCTCTGGGTTCTCGGCTTCGTGTTCCGAGGAACGGGCGGCGGCCGGTGGTACCGCTGGTAAGCGGCGGCAGTCGCTGACTCGCGCCTGCCTTTGACTAGGCCACCCCCGCCGGCACGGCGGCGTTCTCGGCGGCTCCACGGAACTGCGCCGCGTAAAGCCGGTGGTAGGCGCCTCGCGCGGCGAGCAGCTCTTCGTGCGTTCCCCGCTCCACGATGCGGCCGGACTCCATCACGAGGATCAGGTCGGCGTCGCGGATGGTGGAGAGCCGGTGGGCGATGACGAAGCTCGTGCGGTCCGACCGCAACGCGGCCATCGCGCGCTGGACGAGCACCTCGGTGCGCGTATCGACCGAGCTGGTCGCCTCGTCAAGGATCAACAGCGACGGGTCGGCGAGAAACGCTCGTGCGATCGTCAACAGCTGCTTCTCGCCCGCGCTGATATTGCTTCCCTCGTCATCTATGACCGTGTTGTAGCCGAGGGGCAGGCTCTTCACGAAACGATCCACGAATGTCGCCTCGGCCGCGGCGTGGATCTGCTCGTCGGTCGCGCTCGGGTTCCCGTAGGCGATGTTGTCGCGAATCGTGCCGCCGAACAGCCACGTGTCCTGCAGCACCATCCCGATCTGCGAGCGCAGGTCGTCTCGGCGCATGGTCTTGATGTCGACGCCGTCGAGCGTGATCTGCCCGGCATCCAGCTCGTAGAACCGCATGATCAGGTTGACCAGGGTGGTCTTGCCGGCGCCGGTCGGCCCGACGATCGCGATCGTGTGCCCCGGCTCGGCCACGAGCGACAGGTCGTCGATCAGCGGCTGCTCCGGGTTGTAGCGGAACGAGACGTTCTCGAACTCGACCCGACCGTGGCGGGTGGACGGAAGCGCCGGGCTGGCGGGATCGGCCTCCTGCTCATCCGCGTCGAGCAGCTCGAACACGCGCTCGGCTGACGCCACACCGGACTGGAGCAGGTTGGCCATCGAAGCGACCTGTGTCAGCGGTTGGGTGAACTGCCTCGAGTACTGGATAAACGCCGTCACGTCACCGAGGGTCATCGCCCCCGTGGCGACGCGGTAGCCGCCGATAACCGCGATGGCGACGTAGCTGAGGTTTCCGATGAACGTCATCGCGGGCAGGATCAGCCCGGAGATGAACTGGGCGCTGAAGCTGGCCTGGAAAAGGGCCTCGTTCCTCTGTCTGAACACCTCCTCGACCTCGCGCTGGCGGCCGAAGACCTTCACCAGCTCGTGGCCCGTGAACACCTCTTCGATATGGCCATTGAGAGACCCGGTGTTGGCCCACTGCGCGACGAACTGCTTCTGAGAGCGCTGAGCCACCTGGGTCGCGATGACGACGGACAGCGGGACCGTCACGAGCATGATCACGGCGAGCGGAGGTGAGACCACGAACATCATGACCAGGACCCCGACGACGGTCAGCACAGAAGACAGCAGCTGGCTGATCGTCTGCTGCAGAGACATGGCGACGTTGTCGATGTCGTTGGTGACGCGGCTGAGGAGCTCGCCCCGCGGCTGCCGGTCGAAGAACTGCAGCGGCAAGCGGCTCAGCTTGTCCTCGACGTCGGCTCGGAGCTTGAACACTGTGCGCTGCACGACGTTGTTGAGCAGGTAACCCTGGACCCAACCGAAGAAAGCCGCGGCGACGTAGAGACCCAGGGCCAGGATCAGGACTCCGCCCAACGCGTTGAAGTCGATGCCCTGGCCAGGGATCACGTGCATCCTCGCGAGCAGGTCGGCAAGGTTGCCGTTGCCCGACGCGCGAGCCATCGCGATCACCTGGGCTTCCGTCAGCCCGGCCGGCAGCCGCTTGCCGATGGCGCCCGCGAATATGAGGTCGGTCGCGCGCCCAAGGATCTTCGGGCCGATGACCAGGAAAGCGACGCTGGTCACCCCGAGGAGAATCACGGCGACGAGCCTCATCCGGTCCGGGCTCAAGCGCTCGAGCAGCCGGCGCACGGAGCGCCGGAAGTTCATCGGCTTCTCGACCGGTGCGCCGCCGCCAAAGGGGCCGAAGCCGCCACGCATCGGCGGGCGCGGGCGGGCAGGCGCCTGAAGCTGTTGAGCGCTACCGTTCGACCGCTGGCTCATGCCGCGGGCTCCGCAGCCAGCTGGGACTGGACGATCTCCTGGTATGTGGGACAGGTCTCGAGCAGCCGCTCGTGGCGGCCGAGGCCGACGACCTCGCCGCCGTCGAGCACGATGATCTGGTCCGCGTCCGTGATGGTGGACACGCGCTGGCTCACGATCACCACCGTCGCCTGTGCGGTGTGTGGCCGGAGCGCAGACCGTAGCCGCGCATCGGTGGCCAGGTCCAGGGCCGAGAACGAATCATCGAACAGGAAGATCTCGGGTTTCCGACCCGACACATTCGTGCCCCCCTGCGCGATCGGGCTCTCGAGGCCGGCCGGCATCTCCCGCACGAAGTCGGCGGCCTGGGCCACCTCGAGCGCCTCCCACAGGTCCGCGTCGGTTGCCTTGGGGTTGCCATAGCGCAGGTTGCTCGCAACGGTGCCCGTGAAGAGATATGGCTTCTGCGGCACCAGACCGATGCGGCTCCACAGCATCTCGGGATCAAGGTCTCGAATGCCGACCCCATCGATTGAGACGGTGCCCGACGTGGCGTCGAACAACCGGGCGATCAGCGATACCAACGTTGTCTTGCCCGCCCCGGTGCTTCCGATGATCGCGGTGGTCTGACCCGCCCCGGCTCGAAACGAGATGTTTCGCAGCACCGGCTCTGCCGCTCCGGGATAGCGAAACTCGACGTCGCGTAGGTCGAGCTCGGCGCGACCATGCACCTCGCGGACAGGTTGTCCTGGCGGCACGACCGAGGAGTCGGTGGCAAGCACCTCGCCGATCCGATCGGAGGAGACCGCCGCGCGCGGAATCATGATCGCCATGAAGGTGGCCATCATCACCGACATGAGAATCAACATCAGGTACATCAGGAAGGCGGTGAGCGCCCCAATCTGCATCTCACCGCTGTTCACACGCGCCGCGCCAAACCAGAGGACGGCGACGCTGGAGGCGTTGAGGATCAGCATCACGATTGGAAAGATCAGGACCATCAGCCGCCCCACTCGCAGCGCCGTCAGGGTCAGCGAAGCGTTGGCCTCCGCGAACCGCTCGGCCTCGTCGCGTTCCCGCACGAACGCGCGGACGACGCGGATTCCCGATAGCTGTTCCCGCAGCACGCGGTTGACCGTGTCGATGCGGGCCTGCATCAGCCGGAACTGGGGCACCATCCTCACGACGATCAGGCCAATCGCCACCACGAGCGCCGGTATCGAGACCAGCATGAGCCAGGACAGGCCGATGTCCTGCCGCAGGGCCATGATGATCCCGCCGACGCACATGATCGGAGCCGCGACCATCAGCGTGCAGGTCATCAGGACGAGCATCTGCACCTGCTGCACGTCGTTGGTGTTGCGGGTGATGAGGGACGGCGCGCCGAACTGCGCGACCTCGCGTCCTGAGAAGGTGCCGACCTTGTGGAAGATCGCTGACCTGACATCGCGGCCGAACGACATCGCCGCGCGGGCGCCGAAATAAACCGCGGCGATCGAGCAGGCGATCTGCACGAGTGTCACGGCGAGCATCCAGCCGCCAGTGGAAATGATGTAGCCGGTGTCGCCCTTGGCGACTCCTTTGTCGATGATGTCGGCGTTCAGGCTCGGCAGATACAGGTTGGCCATCGTCGAGACCAGCTGGAGGGCGACCACGGCAAGCAGCGCCGAGGTGTAAGGCCTCAGGTAGGTGCGAAGAAGCTTTATCAGCAATCAGTAAGTCCCATCCTTATCGCCGCTTGCGCGCCATGGCGGCCTCATCCCTTGAATCCCCAGGCGCGAGACGCCATCTCGGCCCGATCGATCCCTGAGATGGCAAGAGCGCGAGGCACCGTGCCGAGCTCGGCATCGAGGATTCCCGCGAGGAGGTCGGTGCTGCGCAGGTGCCTGCGGTGCCGTTCGTGGCGGGCGCCGACCAACGCGCGCCTGATCGCCGCCTTGGCCGACGTTCCAAACGTCAAAGAGCCGTCCAGCTCGGTCGTCGCGACCAGCTTTGTGTCCGGCACTTTCATGCCGGCAAACGCCAGTGTGCGGCGACGCTCGTCCCGCAAGGCGGCAGCCAGCCGATGGTAATCGAGGCCGGCCTCCCCGAGCAGCTTCGCCACGTCCCCGCCGGGGCCGGCCGCCAGGGCGAGGAGCATGTGCTCGGCCTCGATGGCCTTCGCCCCATCTCGTTTCGCCTCGATCTCAAATTGGTGGGAGACGCTCGGCCCGATTCCCCATGCCACCAGGACGGGCGCGAGTCTTCGTGCCGCCAGGATCCTACTCACCGTT
>WNFJ01281349.1_pt2 | contig 16177 bp, 17 predicted proteins | sample 5400461 | NCBI WGS metagenome assembly WNFJ01 (sample SAMN13153349, study PRJNA577476) | soil metagenome | isolation source: 115 cm saprolite on Douglas fir-dominated hillslope | place: USA:California | collected 2013-09-17 | reverse complement strand
TCCCGAAACGGAAGAGCCACTCGTGAGCGGCGATGTTGTTGGCTGTCGCGGTCGCGTTGCCATGCACGAACAGCTTGCTGGGAATATAGATAAGGCGCAGTGGGCCGATAAAGACGAGGAGCAGGTACCAGAATCCGGCGACTCTCCCTGGGTTGTGGGTGGAGCTCATGTTTCCTCCCTGTAAAACGCCTAGCCGGAGATACGGCGAAGGCCGTCAAAAAGTTCGCCCTACGACGAAAACAGGCGATTTCGCTCACAACCTCTGCAAGCAGGTCTGGGCCGGATTCTGGTCGTATGATCGGCAAACCGGAAGCAACGTCTAACTTCCGGGCCGTACAGGATGGGCAAGGCGCCGCCTAACAACGACGCGGAGGACCGCCGGAAAGTGTTTGTTCGCGTACGGCCTGCAAGCCTGGCACCTCTAATTCCACGATACGAAGCGATGGGAAAGGCCTACATGGCGCTGGCCAAGGAATATGGCGACAACGAATTGCGGCTGATTTGCGAGTATCTGGAGAAAACATCCGAGGTAACGGAGCGCGAGTTGGCCAATTTAATCACCGCGAACCGCTCGCGCGCGGGCAAGTCTGAAGTGTAATCGTCCACCTCGACGTTACGGCCGGCGCCCATGAGTCGCAGTCTTCGCATCGCCATGTAATATAGACGTTCGAAGAGCGATTGAAGTCACGCGTCCCACCCTCAGCGCGGTGAGTCCGCCAGTCGTCGATATACTTTCAGAGTGAACGGTGGGCTATCCGCCCTCGTTATCTCTGTGCGGTCACGATGATGAGATCGTTGTTCTTCTGGTCAAGCGTGGCCACGCCGCACGTAGTCGCGGTGCCGGTAGCGTCGAACTTGCAACCCCACAGCGCGTCCGCCTGGACGCCGCACTGGCCTTTGTCCATGGACGCGACCCAGAAACCGGATCCGGCGGGGCGTCCCCAGCTATTGCCGTTGCCGTTGACGGCGATGAACAGTTCACCGGTCCCGGTGGCGCCGCTCTTACAGGTAAATGTGCCGGAAGAATCACTGAACAGGACTTTGTCTTTGCCGTCCCACACCAGGTTGGTTTGTTCGGCGGTGCCGTTGCCGTCCACGTCGAGCTGCTCAGCCCAGGAATCGGAATCGGCGGGCGTCGCCATCTTCACGTTGCTGCCGACGCTGCTTGTTTTGGTAGCGCCGGCCGGCGGCGGCGTCCCTGCTTTCTTCTGCACCTGGGACGGGTTAACCTGCACGCCGGCGGATGAACTCTGGGTCTGGGCCAGGCCGGCGGCCACGCTGACCAGCAGAACGATTACGAACGGGGCGCATTTGGTGATGCCATTCTTCATAGTCGTTTCTCCTTCGTCTTTCGCTTGGGGATCTCGCAGGCCGTTGGACCACAGTTGGCTGCAGTTTCAGAGCGTTGCAGCAGCCTGAGGGCAGCCCCATAAACTGTCTGACACTCTCCAGAGATTCTGGGTTGTCCCTCGGCCAGAGAGCGCGTCAGTCCCGCCGGGGGTGGTCCACGGCGCGGTAAGGTCCGCGCGGAGCGACTGACGTCAGCTCCTCACGGTGGGCCCGCGACGATGGCCCGGTAACCGGGGCGAAGACCGCATGCGGCATTTCGATGTCTCTTGAAACTGGGCAAGTTGCCCGAAGCTGTCATCTTGAGCAAGGACGCAGGAGCGAAAGCGACTGAGGCCGCGTCGAAAGATCCCGAGGATGCGTCCTCTGCCATGCCGATACGGGGTTTTCTCCCCAAGCTGCGTGCGCGACGGCTTCCATTACAAGTTTCTGGGTCTGCATGCTCTCCAGCCGGTCCGGCACGCTCTATGTCGGAATCACCGGCTTTTTCGGCGAGAATTGGGACCGTAAATGGGGTTTCGGGGACAATCCCTAGGGTAGAACTCCCTGGATCGGTATCGAGGGAACAGACGTCCTCGGGATCTTTCGACGCGCCCTCAGTCGCTCCGTTCCTTCTTGCTTGCTCAAGATGACAGACTTAAGCAGCGTACAGAAGGCCCCCTGGCTTCGTTCCTTCGGGCGCGCTAAGGACTCCCAGGGATCAAAGAGGATCGGCACAAAAAGCAAGCCACAAAGGGAGACAGCTTCTTGTTAGTTAGCCGGCCGTGCCGCGGCCTGGAGCGGATGCGGAACTCTTTTGTACTTGCTCGACGGAAGGTCGCCGGGGAAGATCGACTGCTTGGCTGGCCAAAAAATTAAGAAGCCCCGAGTTTTGTGCTTTGACCCATTCTCCTCGACCAGTGGCTCGCTATAGACCCTTGCCGACCAGCTTTCCCTGTCCAGTTCCTTGCGAAACCCAACAAAGTGCGATCTTTAATCAGCTTGGCTGAAGCTTGGGCTCCGGGCTCACCACCAACCGGGTAAATCGGTCAACGCCTCGGGGCTTCTATTTTGCCTCTGAAACATCTCCTGTTCGCCTCGACCAGCAGTCTGCTGATAGATCCTCGCCGGCCCTCCTTCGCTTCCAGCACGTGCCGTTTCCAGCCCGCGCCGTGCGACGGTGACCTTTGACTCGGATCCCGGACTTACCGCCAACCGGGAAAACGTTTGAGATGTCAAAGAACGAGTGTGAATCTACGCTACCGACAATTTAAGTCAATCAAATTTTCACGACTATAAGTGGTTTTAAATCAATCACCTGCAGGCCATCCACAAGCGCCTGCAAAAAAGTTGTGCAGCAGGTTACGAAAGTACAGCAAACATGCGGTGAAAGTACCCTTTTTCGCAAAATTGAAATTGTGTAAATGGCGGGACAAACCGCTATTTATGCGGTGATGGAGAATAACGACGTTTTCCTCTTGACGTTGGATGGAACAGCGGAGCAGGCAGCATCCTGCTTGATTGGGCCTCAGGCGGCCCCGGCCTTACCTGTCCAGTCGCCCAGCAAATCGACCTCTCCTGCGGGATTGGACGCTTCTCGCGAAGGCTGAAAAACGATTTGGTCGCCGCGTGGAAAATAAGGGCCAGCCAAGCTCCAGGTCTCGAATCCGCCGCCGGAGACGGTAACGATGATGGCTTCTTTCGCCGACTCAGCCAAAGCGCCCCAGCCTTCACCGTGCAGCCGCGCCGGCTCGCCGAAATCGTCGAGATACACGTCGTTGACGGTCACGATCGCCGCCGCATTTTTCTCTCTTGCCACATCCATCATCTCGGCATAGAGCTCTTCGCGTTCTTCCTCGCTTTCAAACTCCAGGTCGAAGATGAGGTTCTCGTTTGGGGTGATGACCACCGCAACCGGGTTGAGATGGCCCTCGCTCTGCAGCGATTGCTGGGCTTCGTGCAACAGTTCGTAGGCCAGCGCCTTCAGGTCGGTCATAAGCACGCGATCTCCGGGCGCAACATGTCCTTTAGGTGCTCGCGCCGGCGCACTAGCCGGGCTTTGCGGCCATCCACCAGCACCTCGGCTGCGCGCGGGCGCGTATTGTAATTGGATGCCAGGGACATGCCGTAGGCGCCGGCGTCGAAGACGCACAAGGCATCACCCGGAAATACCTCCGGCAACGCTGCATCCCGCGCCAGGAAATCTCCGCTCTCACAAACCGGGCCGGCGATATCGGATTGTATCGATTCCCATTCCGGCCGCTTCAGCGTGACGGGAACAATCTCATGCCGGGCGCCGTACAACGATGGCCGGATAAGATCGTTCATGGCTGCATCGACAATGGTGAAGCGCTTGCTCCCATTCTGCTTCTGGTAGAGCACGCGAGTGAGCAGCGCTCCCGCTGGAGCGACAATAGAACGTCCTGGCTCCAACAAAAGGTGAGGTTGCGATCCTCGAAGTTCCTTGAGTGGCTGAGTGACCGCATCCGCGTATCGTTGCGTGAGATCAGGGAAGTCGATTGGCTCCGCACTGTCGTAAGAGATGCCCAGACCGCCTCCGGCATCCACGAAATGGATATCGTGTCCATCCCCGGCAAGTTGTACGATCAGTTCCACGACTCGTTCCATGGCCAGGCGAAAGGGCGCGAGATCGTTGATCTGCGAACCTATGTGCAGGCTCACGCCGGCAACTTTCAAATACCTCTGTCGGGCGGCCTGCCGGTAGAGTTCTCTGGCAGCGCTGATGGGGACGCCGAACTTGTGTTCGCGCAGTCCGGTCGAGATGTAAGGATGGGTCTCGGCAGGCACGTCGGGGTTAACGCGCAGGGCCACGCTGGCCGTTTTGCGTAGCTCAGTGGCACAGGCGCCAAGCAGGGCCAGTTCGCCTTCGCTCTCGACGTTGAACAGCAGAATGCCGTTGCGCAGGGCGAGCCGCAGCTCTTGGGCGGTTTTGCCGACTCCGGAGAAGACGACGTTCTGGAGCGCTTTTTTGTGCGCCAGTCCCACGCGCTCCAACTCCCCGCCGGAAACAATATCGAAGCCCGCGCCGAGGCGAGCCAGCAGCCGCAAAATACTCAAGTTGGAGTTGGCCTTGACCGAGTAACAGATGGTGTGATCGATATTTTGGAAGGCGCGGTCAAAGATGCGGTAGCGTTCACGGACAGCAGTGGCCGAGTAGACGTAAAGCGGTGTCCCGTACTTTTCCGCGAGCCTGCTAAGCGGAAGGTGCTCGCAGTAGAGGTCGTTGTCCTTATATAGGAAGGCGGGTGGCCGCGTGAACATGACTGGGGATTGTAACAGGAGCACCTCTTAGTAATTAGCCCTTAGTACTTAGCTCTCAGCGAAGTCTCCTTGAACAACTCAGCACGACGAGTCAATCGCCTCAACAGAGGGAGAGTACGGTTACTTTACCTTCAGCACAACCACTGTCTGATCGTCGAAGACCGGCTGGCCGGCGGCAAAATCGTTCGCGGCTGTAAAAATGGCATCCACAACTTCCTGCGCGCTGCGGCCGCAATGTTTGGCAATAACGTGCTCGATCCGGCTGCGGCCGAGCTGCTCATCGCGGGCATTGCTGGCGTCGATGAGACCGTCACTGAGAAACACGAAGATGTCGCCGGAATAAGCTTGGATGGTGGTTTCGTCGTAGGTTGCTTCGGGGAACATCCCCAGTGGCAATCCCGCAGCTTCGATTATGTGGGCGTGCCCGTTGCGGCAATAAATGGGCCGGGGAAGGCCAGAGTTGGCAACGCGCATGATTTTTGTTTGATCATCCCAGAGAGCACAGCACAGGACCACGTAGCTGGCGTCCAGGCGGCGCTGGTTCAGAGCGCGGTTCACCGCCACAAGCAATTGTGCGGGCGCAGGTTCTGTGGCGGCCAGGCTGCGAACGATGCCGCTGACGAGCGCGGCGTAAAGCGCGGCCGGAGCTCCTTTGCCGCTCACGTCGCCCACGGTGATGCAGGCCCGGGGCAGCTTGTAGTCGAGGAAGTCATACATGTCCCCGCCGATAGCGTGGGCCGGGTTGTATCGGGCCGCCAGCTCGGCGCCCGGGAGACAACTTGGGCATGCAGGCGGCAGGAGATGGAGTTGGACCTCGCGAGCCATGGCCAGATCGCGCTCCAGCCTTTGCTCTTCACGGGCCAGCCGCTCGTAAAGAGTCGCGTTCTCGATGGCGATGGCGATCTGCGCCGCCAGCGTGCTCATATCCCCGCCGCGTGTGTTCCAGGTCGAGCACGCCGATGACTTTGTCCTTGTAAATCAGCGGCACGCAAAGTTCGGAGCGCGTTTCCGGATTAGCCTTGATGTAGCGAGGATCCTTATTGACGTCCGCGACCAGGATGGCGCGCCTTTCCTGGGCTGCCGCTCCCACCAAGCCGCGCCCGAGGGGAATATCGTGTTTAATGTGCACGTTTTCCTTGAATCGGACAGAAAAGCGGTGCACCAGTTTTTGCGTGTCCTCATCCAGCAACAAAATGGAGAACATTTGGTAATCGATGACTCTCTGCAGCAGTTCGCCAACGCGTTTCAGCAACTGGTCCAGGTTCAGGATCGAGGTGAGCTCGTGACTGATCTCCGTCAACAGGGCCAGCGTGTCTGCCTGGCGGACGATGCGGGTGTAGAGCCGCGCATTTTCAATGCTGACGGCGATGCGCGAAGCGATCAGGCCCAGCAGCCGCGCGTGCTCCTGGTTGAAGTAGCCGGGCTCGCGCGCCTCCAGATCGATCACGCCGATGGCCTTGTTCTTGGTGATCAAGGGCACGGCCAGCTCCGACCGGACGCGAGGGAGCGCCTCAATGTACTGGGTTTCCTTGCTCACGTCGTCCACCAGGATCGGCCGGCGTTCCTTGACCGCGCGGCCGGTCACGCCTTCGCCCACCTTCACGCGAATGCGGTCGGCCACTTCCGGTAAATGTCCGATCTGAAAGCGGAAGCGAAGCTCCTGCGTTCGCTCATTGAGCAGCAGGATGGAGAAGATCTCGTAGTCAATCACCCGCTTGACCACCTCAGCCACGCGCTGCAGCAGCGTGTTCAGGTCGAGCGTGGTGTTCAGAACGTCAGCGACTTCAATGAGAAGAGCTTCGACATCAACGCGCGGAGTGGGTGCTGAGGTAACCATGGATTATCAACCATCATAACAGTGGCTGAAGGTTTGTTTGCGCGAGACCGCGCCGGCCTTTGCTTCGCCGGAAGGAATCTCAATTTCTGGTTTTTTTAGTGGTGGCTCTCTTCGCTCGCGCCCAGTTCGCGCACGATGGCCACTCCGGAACTGGTGCCGAGCCGGCTGGCGCCGGCCTCGATCATGGCTTGCGCCGCAGCTGCGGTGCGAATGCCTCCGGAAGCTTTGACCCCGGCCCGATCACCCACCACACCTCGCATCAGGGAGACATCGTCCGCGGTAGCGCCGCCGAAGAAGCCGGTAGCCGTCTTGACGAACTCAGCCTTGCTGGCCAGGCTGAGTTCACAACCAAGGATTTTCTCTTCCAGCGTCAGCAGCGGAGTCTCAAGAATCACTTTCAGAATGGCGCCACCCGTGTGCGCCACCTCAGCCACCGCGGCGATGTCGTTTTGCACCGACTGGCGGTCACCCGACTTCAGCGCTCCGATGTTCATCACCATGTCCAGTTCATGGGCGCCAAGGCGGATGGCTTCTTCGGCTTCAAAGCGCTTCACCGTGGTGTGGTTGGCTCCGAGAGGGAAGCCGATTGTAGTGGCCACTTTGACCGAGGTTCCCCGCAGGATGGAAGCGGCGAGGCCGATCCACCAAGGATTTACGCAAACGGCCGCAAACCCAAAGCTGGCCGCCTCGTCGCAAAGCCGGATGATTTGGTCCCGAGAAGCCTCAGGCTTGAGAAGGGTGTGGTCAATGGAGCCGGCAATGGCCTTCCAGCCCCGGATCTGCAACTGTGGATCTGTAAGAATCTGGGACATCCAGAACGGATTGTATTACTCTTGGCCTCCTTCCTCAAGGATACAAATATCCGGCAGGTTACGAAAGCGCTCAGCATGGTCCAAACCGTACCCGACCACGAACTTGTCAGGAATCCGGAAGCCCACATAATCGGCCTCCACTGGGGCCACGCGGCGGGACGGCTTGTCGAGCAGAGCGGCAATCTTGAAGGACCGCGGATGATGGGTCTGAAGATGATTCTTCAGGAAGGTGAGCGTCAACCCGGTATCCAGGATGTCCTCCACCAGGATGACGTTCTGATCGCGAAGCGGGGTGGTGACGTCCTTGATGAGCTGCACCTCGCCGGCGGTTTGCTTCCTGGTTCCGTAGCTGCGCACGGCGATGAAGTCAAACGTGGCATTCAGCTCGATCTGCCGGGCCAGGTCGCTCAGGAACAGGCAAGCGCCCTTCAGCACTCCGATCAAGACCACGGACTGACCGGCAAAATCGCGAGTGATCTCCTGCCCAATCCGCGCCACGGCAGCAGCAATCTGTTGACGTGTGAGAAGCTTTTCCATGGAGTGCGAGCTCATGTTGAAGATGGATTGTCTCACAAGAAAGCTGCGAGCCACTAGCTTCTGGCTGCTGGCGAAACGTCAAAGTACCTTATGAAACCGCTGCGACCAGCGACAGTGCAAGGGCCGGCGCCACGACACCGCGTCGAGCATCCCGCTTGCCACTGCGTGCTTTGAGCGTGTTTCAAAAACCCTTTTGGGGCAGTGATTTTTCAAACCTCAGAGGCTGAAGCCTATATTTTTTGAGGGTTTTAACGGCACGGCTGAAGCCGTGCCCCTTCAAACCACCCATTTTTGAAACACGCTCTTGACACTCGGCTCTGGCTAGCGGCCAGTAGCTAGGAGCCGGCGGCTGTTTTACAATTCTTCGTTCTCTTCGAGGAATGCTGACATGAAACTGAATGGCATCAAACTGACATGGCTGGGCCACGCGACATTTCTGATTGAGACTCCGGGCGGCAAGAAGGTGTTGGTTGACCCGTGGGTGATGAACAACCCAATGACGCCCGCGGACAAGAAGCAGTTCGACAAGATTGATGTGATGCTGTGCACGCACGGCCACGGCGACCATATCGGCGACGCAGTGGAGCTGGTGAAGAAGCACAATCCCAAGGCAATCGGCGTTTACGAGCTCTGCCTGTGGCTCAACAAGAAAGGCGCGCAACAGATCATGCCCATGAACAAAGGCGGCACGCAGCAAGTGGGCGATATCAAGGTGACCATGGTCCACGCCGACCACTCTTGCGGCATCGAGGACGGGGGGCAGATCATCTACGGGGGCGAACCTTGCGGCTACGTCATCGAGTTCGAGAACGGGGTGAAGATCTATCATGCCGGTGACACCAACGTCTTCGGCGACATGCGCATCATCCATGAGCTGTACAACCCTGAGCTGGTGATGCTGCCCATCGGCGATCTTTTCACGATGGGGCCGCGCGAGGCGGCATACGCCTGCGGCCTGCTCAAGCCGAAGACGGTCATTCCCATGCACTTTGGAACCTTCCCGGTATTGACCGGAACACCGCCGGACCTGGCAACCCGCCTCAAGGGGACCGGCGTTGAATTGAAAACAATGAAGCCTGGCGAGACGCTTTCCTGATGGCCGGCGAGATCGTCAAACCCGCCATCGAGAAGCACATGCTGGACCTGCTTCCGGAACGCGATCCGGTTGTGCGCGAGATGGAGGAACAGGCGCGGCAGCGCGACATCCCCATTGTTGGCCCGGCGGTGGCTCGATTGTTGTATCAGTACGCGCGTCTCATTCAGGCGAAGAAAGTGTTTGAGATGGGTTCGGCCATCGGATACTCCACGCTGTGGTGGGCGCGCGCTGTGGGCGAGGGCGGAGAGGTCTTCTACACCGACGGCGATAAGAAGAACGCCGCCGAAGCCCGCGGCTACTTCCAGCGTGCCGGCGTCGAAGGCCGCATCCGGATTCAAACCGGCGACGCCCTGGAACTGCTCTCCGAGCAGAAGGAGGAGTTCGACATCATCTTCAACGACGTGGATAAAGAAGACTACCCGCGCGTGCTTCATCTGGTGGGCAATCGCCTACGCAAGGGCGGATTGTTCATCACCGACAACGTTCTGTGGAGCGGCCGCGTGACCCAGACCAAGCCTGAGGATGAATCCACCAGGGCGATCCAGGAGTTCAATCGGCGCTTGTACGCGATGCCCGAGTTTTTCACGACGATCATCCCGTTGCGCGATGGTTTGGCGGTGGCGTTCAAACATTAGCCGACCTCTTGTCTTTTCTTGTCTCGGGACGTGGTTGTTGGCTCATTCAAGGAGGCTTGCAAGCTCTCCACCAGCGCCTCTTCGCAGGTGTGCTGGATGACGGAGCGATAGTGCTCTCCCAGAAACACCCGCAGCCGTGCTGTCGCCAGGGCACATGAGCCAAGCATGTAGGGAAGCGCCGCCGGAGGAACGTCCGACACGCCCAAGTCCCAGAGCAGGCGCATAGCTTGCCGGCAGAGGCCCTTGCCGGGAAGACGCCTGACCGGAATCCCGGCGATTTCCACGCAGCGCCGGAGCGAGACGGAATCGCCGCGCCCGGCGACATTCAGCACAGTCAGTTGCGGGTCAGCTTGTTTGCGCCGCACGATGTGGGCAACCAATCGCGCAACATCATCCACGTGCACAAACTGAAATTTGTGATCCAGATAATTTCCGCGAGAGGGAACTAAAAGCGGCAGACGCGCCCCGCGCCGGTGCAGCCGCTTACCCAAGCGGCCTTGCCCGCCGGGTACGCCGCGCAGCATGCCCAGGTGGTAATTGTGTACGCCGGCCCCTCCGTAGAGGTGTGATCGCAGAATGTAGGTCTTGCACCTGCGCAAATTCTCGGCGCGAGCCTGCACGGTGCGATCGGCTTCCTGCTGCTGGAGCGCGTAGGGCAAGTCCTGAGCGTTCAAAGGCGACTCTTCCCCAACAGGAGCAGCCGGCGCCGGACCATAAACCGCGGCGCTGCTGGGAAAGATAAATTTGTCGATGCCGCCGACCATCCGGTTGTGTTCCGCAATGGCTTCGATCACACGGCTGGTGCCGACCACATTGACGAGCCACATGGATTTCTCGTCGAGCCCGCTCCGCACCGGATCCACGACGAAGGCCAGGTGCACCACTGCTTCAGGACGGTAAGCGCGCATCAGTTCCAAGAGCTGCTTGCAGGAGCGCTCCTCTGCCAGATCGATCTCTTCGAACCGGAAGAGGTCTCCAGAAGCTAACCCAGGGCGGCCCGCCGGTTTGCGAACGTCTGCGCCGATGACCTGGAAGTCGGCTAACTCCCTCAGCAAGTGGAAACCCACGTTGCCGGAGACACCGGTAATCAGAACTGTCGGTTTCGCGGCCATGCTTTCGCCAGAATTTGGGGGAAGATCATCATCCTAGCACAAGAGGTCCTGCCGGCATCAGGGTTGCTCTGGAAACCGTGGTGCTGGAACTGAGAGAATGAAGCAGTGGCCGCCTCAGAGCTCAAACCGGTGCTGGAGAGCATGCGTTCGGAGAAGCGCACGGTGGCGCTTAACTCGTTGTTGGCGGCGGCGGCTATCACTTTGCTCAAGCTTTTCGTGGGCCTGACCACGCGCAGCCTGGGCATCCTTTCCGAGGCCGCGCATTCCGGCCTGGACCTGATCGCTGCTTTCGTTACTTTCCTTTCGGTGCGCGTCTCCGACAAGCCGGCCGACGCGGAACACCAATACGGCCACGGCAAGGTAGAAAACTTCTCGGCCTTCATCGAAACCGGCTTGTTGCTGCTCACCTGCATCTGGATCGTCTGGGAAGCAGTGCGGCGGCTGAGCGGGCATCATTCTGTCCACATCGAGCCATCACTGACTGCGTTCCTGGTATTGTTTGCCTCCATGGGCGTGGATTGGTGGCGTTCGCGAAAACTCAAGAGAATCGCCGACAAGTATGACAGCCAGGCGCTCGAAGCTGACGCTCTCCACTTCAGCACCGACATCTTCTCGAGCGCTATTGTTGCCGTGGGCCTGGCGCTGGTCTGGGCCGCAGGACGCTGGGGCGTCCCCGGGCTGGCCAAGGCCGACCCGGGCGCGGCCCTGGTGGTCTCCGGCGTGATCGTCTACGTAAGTTCGCGGCTGGGCCGGCAAACGATTGACGCGCTGCTCGACGCCGCTCCTCCCGGCTATCGCAGCCGCATTATTGACGCCGTATTGCAAATCCCTGGCGTGATTGAGGTGGAGCGGGTGCGCATCCGCAGAGCCGGCAACCGATACTTCGCCGACCTCGCGGTGGGGCTGGCCCGCAACGTAACCTTCCAGCGCTCCGGGCAAGTGACGGCGGAGATCACCGCGGCAGTACGGCGAATCCTGCCCGACTGCGACGTGGTCATCCACCCCGTTCCCCGCGAAACCGGTCATGAGAACATCTTCGACCGTATTCGCGCGGTGGCGTCGCGCAATAACTTCAGCGTGCACGACGTCAGCGTCCAGGACCTGGCCGGACGCCTCCACGTGGAGCAGCACCTGGAGCTGGATGAAACTCTCACTCTCAAGAACGCCCATGACGTGGTCACCCGGCTGGAAGCGGAGATCCGCGCCGAGATCCCGGAAATCTCCACCATCCTCACCCACATCGAAAGCGAACCCTCCACCATCGAGCCCGGCGACCGGGTCCTGCGCAACGTAGCGTGGGAGCAAAAGCTCAAGCCACTGGTGCGCGAGTTTCCGGAAATCCTGGACATGCATGACGTGGAGATCAAGCGTGTGCGCGACAGAGTTTACATGTCATGCCACTGCACCATGCCCGATAGCCTGCCTCTCTCCCGCGTGCATGATGTGGCCACCGCGCTCGAAATCCGCTTCAAACAGGCCGCCCCGGAGCTGTTCAAAGTCCTGATCCACCCCGAGCCGATGACGGATAACAGAAGATAGCCGTTAGCAATCAGCCCTTAGCAATTAGCCTTTCTCCGTGCTTCAGCGCGGAGAAGCGGTGGAAGAGCGGCCCTTCAGGGCCGCGTAAGAGGATCGTTTAGAATAGGCGCTTTAGCGCTGGTGGCAAATGCGCGACGCCCCTCAAGAAGTCCGAACTTTCTTCGTGACGTCCATCGCGCACGCACGGAATACCCTCTTTAAGAAAGAAGAAATGGCGCGCCTGTTTCTTGGTGTCCTGCAGGATAATCGCAGGAAAGGCCGCTTTCTCCTGCACGAGTTCGTCGTCATGCCGGACCACTTTCACTTGATCGTCACGTCTGCGGAAGACGTTCCTCTGGAAAAGGCCGTTCAATTCATCAAAGGCGGATTTTCTTTCCGTGCTAAAAAGGAACTAGACTTCCAATCACTAGTCTGGCAGGAAAGCTTTACCAACCATCGCGTCCGCGACCCAGAAGATTATGAGCGCCATCGCGATTACATCCATCAGAATCCCGTGAAGGCCGGCTTGGCAAAGACGCCCTCACGATACCCGTATTCGTCCGCATTTCCAGGGATGGAACTGGACCCTGTGCCACCAGGGCTAAAGCCTGTTTTCTAAGGGACGCCCCCTTCCACGGCCCTGAAGGGCCGTTCTTCCACCATTTCTTCACGCTAAAGCGCGAAGAACAAATGTTTCATGATGACAATTCTCAAGCCCAGCCTCAAACCCCGGCCATTAGGGGAGTAGAAAAAAAATCAAGTTGGGTTGTCGCGACCGGGCTCTACTAAGGACCTGCGCCGCGCAGGCCGCGGGCGATCCCGGAGACTGCACACCGCATCCAACTCAATTGTGTTTCCGCCCTGTACATCGCGGGGAACGTGGCTGGGGGAATAATGATAGAACCGAAACTCACCATTGCGGACATCTTACTCATCGCTGGAACCCGCATCGTGCTTGGCGCCGGGCTCGGCCTTTTGCTTGCCAGCCGGCTCAACGACGATCAACGCAAGGCCGCCGGATTGGCTCTCGCCCTGGTCGGAGGCTTAACCACGATTCCGTTGGCCATGGGTGTGATCGGCAGAACGAGTGCGGCGGAGATTAAGCGAGCCGCGTAGGCCGGGCAGCGCAAGGCGAGCGGGCGTGCCTGCGTGTTGGATTAAAACCAAACCACATCCTGAGTCGTCGGAGGTAGCCATGCGATTAGTACGAGGAATGTCTCAGTCCCTCTGCATCGTATTATTGCTGTTGACCTGCTGCGCGCTCTCAGCGCAGAACCAAGAGCATCGCATTCGGAATATTGTTCTGGTTCACGGTGCCTGGGCAGATGGTTCTGGTTGGAAAGGCGTGTACGATATCCTTGTCAAGGATGGCTACAACGTCAGCATCGTCCAAGAGCCGGAAACGTCCTTTAAAGAAGATGTGGCTGCGACGAAGCGCGTCCTCGCTCTACAAGATGGCCCATGCATTCTTGTGGCTCACAGCTACGGGGGAGCCGTAATTACCGAAGCGGGGACGGACCCATCTGTCGCCGGGTTGGTTTACGTCGCGGCCCACATGCCGGATGCTGGCGAGAATGAGGCGGACGACGGAAAGCGATTCCCCAGTGACCTCAGCAAGTCTACCGCGATAAAGAAGACGGCTGACGGTTTCACTTACCTCGATCCCGCGCAGTTTCATGAGTACTTCGCAGCCGACCTGTCTGCTGAGCAGGCCGCTTTCATGGCGCGATCGCAGGTGTTCAACTTAGCCGACAATTTCAAAGCGGTGATCACCACGCCTGCGTGGAGAAGCAAACCGAGCTGGATGTTGGTAGCGACAAAAGACAGAACCATCAACCCCGACCTCGAACGCTGGTATGCCACACGAGCCAACAGCCACAAGGTCGAAGTCTCAGGCGCCAGCCACTCGGTCTACGTCTCCAGGCCGAAGGAAGTTGCGGCTCTGATCGAAGAAGCTGCGTCGCACGCTCGGTAGAAAACCTTGTAATGGCAAGAGTTTCAAAGTCTCATCCTGTGCGGCCCAACTCAGTGCCGGGACACGAAAAAGTACGCCAGAGCAATTGCGACCAGGTCTTCGGGTATGGCGATGAAAGCGTCCTTCACCTTGAGACTGTTCACCAGCCGCGTACGGGATTGGTAGCCCGCGAAGGTGCCAATCACACCGCCGATTCCGCCCAGCACGGCCCCCAGCAGCAAAGACTGGTTGGCCGAGGCGCAAAGGCAGGCGCCGGAGAGGCCTCCCATCACGATGCGCCCGATCAAGGGTCCAGGCTTGGTTCGCCTTGGAGTTTTGGGCAGCAGGTCGGTGACATACTCGGCAATCGCTGCCAGAGAAAATATTGCGACCGCCACCGCTGAACCCATGAACGCCAGCGGAGAGCCGCGCAGGTTCAGCCATCCCAAATGTGCAGCCCAGCTCACTGCCGCAGGGGCCGTCAGAGAGCGCAACCCGGCAACGAATCCTATGCCGAGGGCAAAAGCGAAGACGTAGTTTGCATTCATAGCCGCGCGTGTCTCTTCGTGACTCCAACCCTTCTTCCGCCGGGCCCGGCGAAGTTAAGGGTGGGTACCAGCCTGGGACGGCACCCACGTGAAAGAGAATAGTCCGTCCGATTGCTAGGCGACCACTCTTTCCCGGGTCGCTGCATCTTTCTGACCAAGAAACTGCAGCAGCTCGCGGTTGACCTGTTCGGCGTGGGTCCAGGCGATACCGTGCGGCCCTCCTTCCACTACTACCAGTTTGGCTCCTTTCACGAACTCGGGCATGCGCTTCCCGGAGTTGGGGAAGGGGACGATCCGGTCCTGGTTGCCGTGAATCACCAGGGTTGGTATGTCAATGCGCTTGAGATCTTTTCGGAAGTCCGTCAACCACGTATCAACGCAATCAAGCGCGCCCTTCGGTGAGCACCCGACGGAGATGTTCCAGCTCGCCTGAACGTCTTGCTCACTGACGAGTTTGCCGCGCAAGATATCAAAGTTGTAGAAATCCAAACAGAATTGGTTGAGAAACGCCGGCCGGTCGGCGACCACCGCTTTCTTGATTCCTTCGAAAACGCTGCCCTCCACACCCTCAGGGTTGTCAGGCGTCTTCAACAGGAATGGGGGGACGGCAGAGATGAACACGGCGTTGCTCACGCCTTTCGTTCCGAATTTGCCGAGGTAGCGAGCCACCTCGCCGCCACCCATGGAATGGCCGACCAGGACGAAGTCGCGTAAGTCGAGCTTCGCGACCAGCTTCTGCAGGTCTTCGGCGAAGGTGTCATAGTCGTAGCCCGACCAGGGCTGGCTGGACTGGCCGAATCCTCTGCGGTCGTAGGTGATGACCCGGCAGCCCGCCTCCAGCAGAACTGGAAGCTGCTTTTCCCAGGCACGACCGCTCAAGGGATAGCCGTGGATCAGGATAACCGGTTTACCGGTTCCGTGGTCTTCGTAGTAGAGATCGATGTTGCCTGAATTCTCCTTGCCGACAGTAACAAATGGCATTGAGCGTCTCCTTATTTGTGTGTGTGCGTCGATATTGTTGATTTACTCGGTCCATTTCTCGAAGTCTTAGATGTCGCGGGCGTGGTTGTGGCCGCATCCTGACGCTGATAAACGGGCGTTCACGGTTCCGAGTTTGTAGAGCTGACCCTGCTCAGGCGCTCTGGCCGCCCGGAAAGGACACCGACGGCCGCAAGAATGTACGCGCCGGGGCAGCGTTGGTTATCATGAGCTGGCAAGGCTCAGGAGCCAGGGCCGTGATTTTTACGGTTTCGGTTCCGGCCCAGGGCGGGAAAGGAGCTCGCGATGGTCGAAGCCAAATTGAACTGGGTGGATGGCGAGCGTTTTGTGGTCAGCGCTTCCAGCGGGCACGCCGTCGTGGTTGATTCTGACCGGGCGCGCAACACCGCTGCTGGTCCCATGGAGTTGGTGCTGATGGGGCTGTGCGCCTGCACTGCCACCGACGTGGTCAGCATCCTGCGCAAGAAGCGCGAGCCGTTTACGGGATTAGAAGTCAGGGCGGAAGCTGAACGCGCCACCAC
>WNFJ01539266.1_pt1 | contig 16178 bp, 17 predicted proteins | sample 5400461 | NCBI WGS metagenome assembly WNFJ01 (sample SAMN13153349, study PRJNA577476) | soil metagenome | isolation source: 115 cm saprolite on Douglas fir-dominated hillslope | place: USA:California | collected 2013-09-17 | reverse complement strand
GCTCGCGCCCGACGTGCTCGTGGTCACGGGCGACCACGCGACCCCCTCGGTGCTCGCCGCCCACGGCTGGCAGCCCGTGCCGGTCCTCGTCTGGAGCCGCTGGTGCGGCGCCGACCCGGTCACCCGGTTCACCGAGCGGGCGTGCGCGGCGGGCTCGCTCGGCGTCTTTCCCTCGCACCACCTGATGCCGCTCGTCATGGCCAACGCCCTGCGGCTGACGAAGTTCGGGGCCTGATCCAGCGACTTCCGAGAGCCATGGACGAGCGCGCACCCCTGCCGCAGGCCGCGAGACGCCTCATAGATCGCACGGCCGACCCGCGTGACCGCGAGGCGCTGGAGGGTGCGCACGCGGCCGACATCGCGGCGCTCCTCCGCCAGCTTCCCCTCCCGGAGCAGGCGGCACTCTTCCGTCTCCTGAGCCGAGAGCGGGCCGGCGACGTGCTGGCCGAGCTGGACGATCAGAACCAGCGCGAGCTGGTCCAGGCCCTCGGCCAGGTCGAAGCGTCCGAGATCCTCGAGGAGATGCCGCCCGAGCACGCCGCGGACGTGGTCGAGGAGCTCCCGACCGAAGATGCCGAAAAGATCCTGGATCTCATGGCGGAGAAACAATCCGAGGAGGTCCAGGAGCTCCTCGATTACCCGGAACAGTCCGCGGGCCGCCTCATGTCGCCGGACTACGTGGCGGTCAACGAGCGGACGACCGCCGAGGGGGCGATCGAGCACATCCGCCGATCGGTAACGGAGGACCGGGCCTTCGAGCTCTACGTCGTGGACGACCACCATCACCTGATCGGCGTCGTCCCGCTCCGTCGCCTCCTGACCGCGGATCCCCGCACGCCGGTCCTGGAGATCTGCAACGACCAGATCGTCAGCGTGACCACGGACACGGACCAGGAGGACGTCGCGAGGACCGTGGCGAAATATGACCTGGTCGCCGTGCCCGTGGTGGATCAGCGACAGCACCTCGTGGGGACGATCGCGGTGGACGACGTCGTCGACATTCTCGGTGAGGAGGCGACGGAGGACATCTTCAGAATCGCCGGATCGGATGCGGCCGAGCTCGAGCGGCGTTCGCCGCGCGAGGTCGCCCTGCTGCGCTTGCCGTGGGTGCTCGCGACGCTGCTGATCGAGCTGTGCGCGGGGGTCATCATCTCGTACTTCGACCGGACGCTCAGCCGGGTCATCCTGCTCGCCTCCTTCATGCCGGTCATCCAGGCGATCTCGGGAAACACGGGGCTCCAGTCGGTGACGATGGTCGTCCGCGGCCTCGCCACCGGTCGCGTGGTGCTCTCGCGCTGGTGGGAGCCGCTTCGCCGCCAGATCGTGACCTCCAGCATCCTCGGCGCGATCTGCGGCGCCCTCGTCGGGGCGGTCGGCTCCCTCTGGCACTCGCCGCCGTTCGGTCTCGTGGTCGGCGTCTCGATGTTCATCTCCGTCAACCTCTCGGGCGCCGCCGGCACGGCGATCCCGATGCTCTCCAAGCGCCTCGGCTTCGATCCCGCGCTGACCGCCGGGCCCTTCGAGACGGCGTTCCAGGACGTGCTCGGCGTGACGATCTTCCTCTCGCTCGCGACGGCGCTGCTCCGCTGGCTCGTCTAGCTCCGCGGAAGACGGACGGACCATGACGCGATTAACTCTCTTGGCAACGGCTCCCGCGGGCGGTTAGAATACCTTCCGGTTTGATCCGCCGTTGGCCGGCCTCACATCCATGACGTCTGGAGGGCGCTGAGTGGACGCGGCGTTGGAGAAGAGGCAGGTCGAGCGCGCATACGAGCTGTACGCCCCCGTCTACGACTTCATCTTCGACTGGATCTTCTCGCCGGGCCGCACGGCGGCCGTCAGGCAGCTCGCGCTCCAGCGAAGCGACTCCGTGCTCGAGGTCGGCATCGGCACCGGGCTCAACCTCCCGCTCTACCCCGCCACCTGCGCGCTCACCGGCATCGACCTCTCGCAGGAGATGCTCGACAAGGCGGTCGAGCGCGTCGAGACGCTCGCGATGCCGAACGTCACGCTCAAGGTCATGGACGCCACGTCCATGGACTTCGGCGACGACGAGTTCGACAAGGCGGTGGCGACCTACACGATCTCCGCGGTCCCCGATCCCGTCGCCGTCCTCCGCGAGATGCGCCGGGTGGTGAAGCCCGGCGGCGTCATCGTCGTCCTGAACCACTTCCGGAGCGAGCGCCGGCTCATGGGCTGGCTCGAGGACCTCGTCGCGCCGGTCTGCACGCGCCTGGGCTGGAAGTCGAATCTGGCGCTCGGGCCGCTCCTCACCCAGGTCGGCCTCGTGCCCGAGCTGGTGGCGAAGGTGAACATGTTCAACGGATGGCGCCTCGTGAAGTGCGTCAACCGGAAGTAGCCCGGCTCGCCGCTCTCCTCCTCGCCCTCGTCCTCGTCCTCCCCGTCGCCCAGGCCGGCCACACCGCGCTCGTCGCCGGGGCGTTCCTCGTCGAGTTGCTCAGTCAGGGGCGGTACGCGCCCCTCTCGGCCCTCACGTCGGCGCCCGCGCGCGAGGCCCTGGCCGTCCCCGGCGTGGCGGCCGACCGCTACGTGCCGGCGGGGCTCGGCGCCGGGCGCCGGCTCGTCCTCGTCCACGGCGCGACGGCCGAGGGCAAGGACGACCCGCGCCTGCGCGAGGCGGCCGAGCTGCTCGCCCGCTCCGGCTTCGACGTCGCCGTGCCCACGGTCCCCGGGCTCACGCGCGGCCGCCTGCGTCCGGAGGACGTGGGCGCCGTCGTCGCGACGCTCGCGGCGCGGCCGGGACCGGCCGTCGTCCTCGGCGTGAGCGTGGGGTCCGGGCCCGCCCTGCTCGCGGCGGCCGATCCGAGCGTCCGGGATCGCGTGAGCGCCGTCGTGAGCCTCGGGGGCTACGCGTCGGCGCTCGAGGTCGTCCGCTTCTGGCTCACGGGGACGTACGAGTACGGCGGCGTGCGCGGGCGCGTCGCCCGCGATCCGCGGCTCGTGGGCGAGTTCGTCCGCGCCAACGCCGATCTGCTGGATCCCCGCGCGCGGGCGGAGCTCATGACCGGGGATCCCGAGCGCGCCGCGCGGTTCCTCGCCGCGCTGCCTCCGGACCTCCGACGCTACCTCGATTCGATGTCCCCGCTCGGCGTCGCGCGCGAGATCCCGGGGCGGCTCGTCCTCGTGCACGGGCGCGGCGACCCGACGGTCCCCTACACCGAAAGCCTGCGCCTCGCGGCCGCGCGCCCGGGGAACACCACGCTCCTGCTCGTCGGCATCCTCGAGCACGTGGAGGGCGGCGGCGGGAGGACGGGCCGGCAGGACGCGCGCGACCTCTTCGAGCTCTGGCGCGCGATGTACGCGCTCCTGGCCGGATGAGAGAGGTCTCATCCCCCTCTCACCCCGCCGCCTGTGGGCCCCGGCGGGCAAACCGGAGGCGGCGCGGACCGTGCGGAGCGGCTAGAGCGAGAGGCTCCGCGCGTCGCCGCTCGCGGGGCGCTGAATGCCCCAGGCGGAGAGCTTGGCGAGGATCGTGTTCCGGTGCACGCCGAGGTCGCGCGCCGCGCGGCTCACGTTCCAGCCCACGCGCTCGAGCACGCGCAGGATGTACTGGCGCTCGAACTGGCCCATCGCGTCGCGGAGCGGCGGTCCCGTGTCCTCGGCCAGGCGCGCGCCGGTCTCGGGGATCGCGACGTCGAGCGGCACGTCCTGGAGCTGGATGACCGGGTTGCGCGCCAGCACGACCGCGCGGTAGATCACGTTCTCGAGCTCGCGCACGTTCCCCGGCCAGTCGTAGCGCGTGAGTACCTCGAGGGCGCCCGCCGAGACGCCCCGCACGTCGCGCCGGCACTCGCGCGCGGTCTTCCGCACGAAGTGCTCGAGGAGGAACGGGATGTCCTCGCGCCGCTCGCGGAGGGGCGGCACGTGGACGGGGACCACGTTGAGCCGGTAGTAGAGGTCCTCGCGGAACTCGCGCGCGCGCACGGCCGCCCGGAGATTCACGTTGGTCGCGGCCACCACGCGGACGTCCACCGGGATCGCGCGGATGCCGCCGAGCCGCTCGATCTCGCGCTCCTGCAGCACGCGCAGGAGCTTCGTCTGGAGGTCGAGCCGGAGCGAGCCGATCTCGTCGAGGAAGACCGTGCCGCCCTGGGCGAGCTCGAACTTGCCGAGCTTCCGCGCGTGGGCGCCGGTGAAGGCGCCCTTCTCGTGGCCGAAGAGCTCCGACTCGACGAGCGCGTCGGGGATGGCGGCCACGTTGACCGCGACGAAGGCCCGCGCCCGCCGCTCGCTCCGCGCGTGGAGCGCGCGCGCCACCAGCTCCTTGCCGGTCCCGCTCTCGCCGGTGACGAGCACGGTCGTCGGCGTGTCGGCGATCTGCGTGATGGTCTGGTAGATCTTCACCATCTCGGGGTGGCGGCCCACCAGGCCCTCGAAGCCCGTGCCCGCCGCGGCGTCCGGCGCGCTGCCCGCGAGCGCCGAGCGCAGGTAGAGCACCTCGCGCTCGAGCGCGCGCTTCTCGAACGCGCGCTGGGAGAGGAGCAGGATGTCGTCCACGTCGAACGGCTTCGTGAGGTAGTCCCAGGCGCCGCGCTTGAGCGCCTCGACCGCGGTCCGCACCTCGCGTACCGCCGTGACCACGACGACGACCGTCGTCGGGTCGGCCGCCTTGACGCGTGGGAGCACGTCGATGCCCGGCTCGCCGGGCATGCGCTGGTCGAGCATCACCAGATCCACGTCGTTGGCGCGCAGGATCTCGAGGGCCTCGGCGCCGTTCTCGGCCTCGAGGACGTCGCACGTCTCCTCGAGGATCGCCCGCACGGACGCCCGGACTCCTTCCTCGTCGTCGACGACGAGGACGGTGCCGCGCCGCGCGAGCTTCGGCACGTCCGGGATCACGGCTGCTTCTCGCGCTCCATGACGAGGTACTCGCTCTTACCGCCCGTCCCCGGCCGCTGGACGAAGATCAGGAGGCGCTCGCCGGGCTTGAGCTGCGCGAGCGCCCGGAAGAGCGCGGCGGGCTCGGAGACGGGCGTGCGGCCCGCCTCGACGATCACGTCGCCGCGCCGCACGCCCGCGCGGTCGGCCGGGCCGCCCGGCGCGACGTCGGTCACGAGCAGGCCCTGCGCGACCGGCAGGTTCAGCCTCTGCGCCATGTCGGCGCTCAGCGGCTCGACCCGAAGCCCCCAGCCCTCCTCGTCCGGCACGACCGCGGCGGGCGCGGGCTCGTCCGCGGGCATCTCGCCGATCTTCACGCTGAGCCGCACGGGCTGCCGGTCGCGCAGGACGGTGAGCCGCGCGACCTGGCCGGGCGCGACGCCGGCGACGCGGCGCTGGAGCTCGGGCACCTCCTTGATCGGCGCGCCGTTGAGCTCGACGATCACGTCGCCCGGCCGGACGCCGGCGGCCTCGGCCGGCCCGCCCTTCATGACGTCGGCGACCAGCACGCCCTCGCGCTCCTTCACGCCGAAGGTGCCCGAGAGCTCGTCGGTGACGTCCTGGATCGCGATCCCGAGCCAGCCGCGCACCACGCGGCCGCCCGCGATGAGCTGGCGCATCACGTCCTTCGCCTGGTTGATCGGGATCGAGAAGCCGATGCCCTGCCCCGCGGCGACGATCGCCGTGTTGATCCCGATCACCTTGCCGTCGAGGTTCAGGAGCGGCCCTCCCGAGTTGCCCGGGTTGATGGACGCGTCCGTCTGGATGAAGTTCTCGTACTGCGTCACGCCGACGCGGTTGCGCGCCGTCGCGGAGATGATGCCGACCGTCACGGTGCGGTCGAGGCCGAACGGGTTGCCGATCGCGATCGCCCACTGGCCCACGCGGAGGTGGTCCGAGTCGCCCAGCTCGGCGACCGGCAGCGGCCCGGGCGCGTCCACCTTGAGGACCGCGAGGTCCGTCTTCGGATCCCGGCCCACGACCTTCGCGGCGAGCTTCCGTCCGTCCGAGAGGCGCACGGTGACGTCCTGAGCGTTCTCGATGACGTGGTTGTTCGTCAAGATGTATCCCTTTGGATCCACGATCACGCCCGAGCCACTCGTGCGCTGCTCCTCGCGCGGCCGCCGGCCGAAGAAGCGCTCGTAGAACTCCTCGCCGAAGTACTCCCTGAACCGCTCGGGCGACTCCTCGACGGCGCCGCGCTTCGGCACCGTGGTGACGTTGACGACGGCGGGCGTCGCGCGGTCGGCGACCGCGCTGAACGCGTCCTCGAGGGCGCGGAGCACGGCGCGCGCGTCGATCTTGGGTGGCGTCCGCTGCTGGGCGTCGGCCGGCAGGACGGAGGCGAGGACGAGGAGCACGGCGAGCGTCGTTCTCATGGAGTGTCCCCCGGGAGCGCTCACGGCGATTCTACCGGGCGGTGCCCGGTTCCGCCAGCGGCACGAGCGCGAGCTCGAGCACGCGGCGCGTGTGCGCCGTCACCGGCGCCGCGGCGCCGCGCCGGACGCCCGCCACCCAGAGGGTCCGGCCGGCGGCCTCGATCACCGGCACCCGGTCGCGCTCCCAGCGCGGCACCTTGGCGTCGATCAGAAGGTCCTTCAGCTTGCGCCGGCCCCCGCCGAACGGCTCGACGCCGTCGCCCGCGCGCCGCGGACGCACGACGAGCGCGGGCGGAAGCTCGTCGGCGTCGAACGCGACGCGGCACGCCTCGTCGGGGATCGCGTAGCGCTCGGCCTCCACGAGCGTCGCCACGAGCGCCGCGCCGATCTCGGGCAGCTCGACGCGTCCCGGGACGGCGAGCACGCGCTCGACCAGCGCGGGGAGGGCCGCGAGCGAGAGCCGCACGCGCGGCCCGCTCACCTCGAGCGTCACGCCGGCGAGGCGGAACGGGCGGCGCGGCGCGGGCTCGACGAGGACGCGGCGGAGCCCGCGGTGGGCCCAGGCGCGGAGCGGCGCCCGGCTCCCCAGGCGTCCCGCGGCCTGGCGCAGGACCTCGGCCGCGACCTGCCTCGGCAGCGTGCGCAGCGCGCCGAGCGGGAGCGTGACGGCGCCGTCCCCGACCGCGGCGAGCCGCTCGAGCTCGACCGCGGCGGTCCGCTCGAGCGCATTCACCGCCTCACGCGTGAGCGCCGCCACACGGGCCAGCGCGTCGGCGATCCCGGGGTTGTAGGACTCGGCGAGGAGCGGGAGCAGCTCGTGGCGGATCCGGTTCCGGAGGAACTTCGGGTCGCGGTTGGTCGGGTCCTCGACCCAGTCGAGCCCCGCCCGGCGGAGCTCCTCGACGAGCGCGGCGCGTCGGCACTCGAGGAGGGGGCGGATCACGCGGCCGCGGACCGGCGGGATGCCCGCCAGGCCGCGGACGCCCGTGCCCTCGAGCAGTCGCATGAGGACGGTCTCGGCCTGGTCGTCGGCGGTGTGGCCCAAGGCGATCCGGTCGGCGCCGACCCGGTCGGCGCCGGCCTCGAGCGCTGTATAGCGCGCCCGGCGCGCCGCGGCCTCGAGCGAATCGCCATGCTCCACCTCGACCGTCGCGACCTCCACGGGGACGCCGAGCCGCTCGCCGAGCGTCCGGACGAACGCGGCGTCCCGCGAGGACTCGGGCCGCATCTGGTGGTCCACGTGCAGGATGTGGAGCGAGAGACGCCACGCGGGCGCGAGCCGGGTGAGCACGCGCAGCAGGGCGACGGAGTCGGCGCCGCCGGAGACGGCGACCAAGACGGTTTCGCCGCCAGCGAGCATCGCGTGGCGGCGAAGGGTGCGCTCGATCGCGCCGAGGAGGCTCACCCGCCTACCCGCCTTGGAGCCCGACCCAGACCTCGCCGTCCTCGAAGTGCTCCTTCTTCCAGACCGGCACCGTGCGCTTGAGCGTGTCGATCGCGTACTTGCACGCCTCGAACGCCTCCTGCCGGTGCGCCGCCGAGACCGCGATCAGCACGCTCGCCTCGCCGATCTCGAGCCGCCCGACGCGGTGGAGCATCGCCACGCGCTTGATCGAGGGCCAGCGGGCGCGGATCGCCGTGCCGATCTCCCGCATCTTCGCCTCGGCCATCGGCGCGTGGGCCTCGTACTCGAGGAACTTCACGGGGCGGCCGCCCGTCTCGTTCCGCACGACGCCCGAGAAGATCACGACGCCGCCGGCGCCGGGATGGTCCACCTCGCGGGCGACGGCGTCGGGTGAGAGCGGCTCCCCGACCACCCTGAAGACATCGTCCGGGGCACCGCCGCTCACCGGCGGGAACAGGCAGAGCTCGTCGCCGGGCGCCAGCGTGTGGTCGGGCTCGACGTACTCCTGGCCGACGGCGAACAGCGTGAACGGGCGGAAGCGCGCGAGCTCGGGGTGGCGCGCGGCGACGGCGGACCACGCCGACTCGACGGTGCCACCCTCGGGGAGATCGATCTCGATCCGCTCCCGCCCCGCGGCTTCACGGTACCGGGCGAAGAGGCGGACCCGGACACGCACGGCAGGATCAGCGTCTTTCTTGATCGCGAAGCCCGCGCCCATCATGTTGTTCTCGACGTAGTCGATCTCGCTGCCCTCGAGGTAGGGCACGCTGAGCTTGTCGACGTAGACCTTGATGCCCTGGGCCTCGACGACCTTGTCGTCCGGGCTCTGCTGGTCCTCCCAGCCGAGCTCGTAGGACATGCCGGAGCAGCCGCCGCCGACGATGCGGATCCGGAGCCCCCACGCGGGCTTGCCCTCTTCGAGCTTGAGCTCCGAGATCTTCTTCGCCGCCGTCTCAGTCATCGTGACCATTCGATCCTCCCGAATCGCCTGACCTTCCTGGAGCGGGCCGTTGGAGTCATCGTATCACAGGATGCCGCCCGCCGGCAGAAGGGTCAGATCCTCGAGCGACGCGTGGGGCGGCAGCGAGGCCATGAGCACCGCGGCGCGGGCCACGTCCTCGGGCTTGAGCATCCGGCTCCGGTCCGGTCCCTGGGGGATCGTGTCCCAGAGCGGCGTGTCCACGGCGCCCGGCACGAGCACGCCGACGCGCACGCCCTCGGCGCGGACCTCCTCGCGGAGCAGTCGCCGCGTAGGCCGCGGACCCGGGGATGAAGCGCTGCGCGGCCACGGAGGCGATGTTCAGGATCGTGCCGCGGTGCTGGTGGACCATCACGGGCAGCACGGCGCGACAGCACGCCATCACGGCGCGGAGGTTCACCGCGAGCATCGCGTCCCAGTCCTCGGGCTTCGTCCCGACCACCGGCCCGAACGACGCCGTGCCCGCGGCCGTCACGAGCACGTCCAGGCGCCCGAAGTCGGCGACCGTCTGCTCCACGAGCGCCACCACCGCGGCGTCCTGCGTGACGTCGGTCGGGACGGCAAGCGCGCGGCCGCCGGCCGCCTTGATCGCGGCCGCCACCTCGGCGATCTGCTGGCGCGTGCGTGCCGCGAGCACCACCGCCGCGCCCTCGCGCGCGAACGCCTCGGCGATCGCGCGGCCGATGCCGCGCCCCGCGCCCGTGACGATCGCGACCTGGCCGTCCATCGACCGCCCGGCGGTCATATCTCGAGCCCCCGACGCGACTTGATCAGCTCCATGAACTCCGCGCGCGTCTCCGGCCGGTCCCGGAAGGCGCCGAGCATCGCGGAGGTCACCGCCTTGGAGTTCTGCTTCTCCACCCCGCGCATGACCATGCAGAGGTGGATCGCCTCCACGACGACCGCGACGCCGCGCGGCTGGAGCGCCTCGTTCAGCGTGTTCGCGATCTGCGTCGTGAGCCGCTCCTGCACCTGGAGCCGGCGGCTGTACATCTCGACCAGGCGCGGGAGCTTGGAGAGCCCCACGATCTTTTTGCGAGGCATGTACGCGATGTGGGCCTTGCCAAAAAATGGAATGAGATGATGTTCACAGACGCTGAAAAAGTCGATGTCCTTCACGATCACCATCTCGTCGTAGTCCTCGACGAACATGGCGCCGTTCAGGATTTCCTTCACGTCCTGGTCGTAGCCGGACGTGAGGTAGCGCAGGGCCTTCGCGACGCGCTCGGGGGTCTTCTCGAGCCCCTCGCGGTGCGCGTCCTCGCCGAGCTCCTTCAGAAGCTGCTCGATCAGCTTTTCGATCATCACGCTCCGCCTCGGTAGTCGAATCGGTTCTTCGCAGTCTCCACGACGCCGACCCGCCGGAGGGCCGCGGCGCCCACCTCGGGTTCAAGGATACGCCAGAACGCACGCGCGAGGCTCTCGCCCGTCGTGACGACGCCGTGGAGCGCCGGGACCTCCTCGAGCGCCCGGTGGTCCACGCGGTCGAGGACCGCGCGGTGCACCGCCGCGTCGAGCCGGCCGAGGTCCGCCGCCATGCCGGTCACGGGATCGGGCCGCCCGGCGACGGTGACCTCGAGGTAGTAGTTGTGGCCGTGGGCGCGGTGGCAGTCGCCGTAGAGTGCCGCGTTGGCCTCCAGCGAGAGCGCCCGGTTCTCGAGCCGGTGGGCGGCGCTGAAGTGGTAGACGCGCGTCAGCTCGACATTCATTCTCGAGCCATTGAAGCGCTCGGCTCGCCGCCCGAGCGCGGCTCACCTCGCACGTCCACGAACAGGGTTGGATCCTCCCACACGCGCACCTGCCAGAGCCGGTCGGCGCCGAGCTTCGGGGCCAGGAGCTCCCACACCGCGATCGCGATGTTCTCGGTCGTCGCGACCCGGCCGCGGAAGAGCGGGTCGGCGGAGAGGTCCGCGTGATCGAAGCGGTCCACGACGGTCTCGCCGACGATCCGCTTCAGCTCGGCGAGGTCCACCACCATGCCCGTCTGCGGGTCGATCGCCCCGCGGATCGTCACGTCGAGCGTGTAGTTGTGCCCGTGCGGGACCGTCAGCTTGCCGAACGTCCGCTCGTTTTCGGCGGCCGGCCAGGCGTCCACCCAGTAGCGGTGGCCGGCCGAGAAGCCGAAACGCCGCGTGCTGTACGCGATCCCGTTCACAGGCTCGCCTCGCCTGCGGCTCTCGCTCGCACAGCCACGCTCACGGCAGCGCCTCCAGGAACCGGCGCGCCACCGGCACCAGATCGAACGCTTCCACGCGGCGCGCGCCGGCGGCACCGAAGTCCTGCGCGAGTCCCCTGTTCGTGAGCAATGTCTCCATCGCCATCGCGAGCTCGCCCGGGCTCCCCGGGTTCACCAGAAAGCCGGTCCGCCGGTCCTCGACGATCTCGGGCACGGCCGCCGCGCGGCACGACACCACGGGCAGCCCCACCGCCATCGCCTCCGCGAACACCAGCCCGAACCCTTCCTGGACCGTCGGGAGGCAGAAACACCAGGCACCGACATATTCTACGGCGAGTTGTGCCCGTGAGACCTCGCCAAGCAGCACCGCCGCGTCCCCCAGGCCGAGGCCGGCGTGAAGCGCCCCGAGGCGGGCGGACTCCGGACCTCCCCCTACGATGCGGACCTGGACCCCGGGGATTCGCTCCCGGAGGATCACGGCGGCCTGCAGGAGATCGCCGAGGCGCTTCCGGGGGTACATGCGCGCAACGGAAAGAACGGTCGGCCGGGCGCTCCGCGATCCCCCGGCGGCGGCGAACCGCCGGCGCCACTCCGCGAGATCGATCGGCTCGGGCACGACGGCCACCTTGTCGCGCGGAATCGCGTACGCCTGCGCCGCGACGGACGCCGAGTAGCGGCTCGGCACGATCACGCGGTCGGCGCGCGCGGTGTTGAGCCGCTCCCAGCGCGCCTGGACGGAGAGGAGCGCCCGCACGAGGCCGCGCTCGTTCCGGAGCTCGTCGGCGATGACGCCCTTGAGCATGACGACGAAGCGCTGCCGCGGGCTTCTCCAGGCCCACAGAAACCCGTCCAGATCGACGCCGACGACGACGTCGCCCGCCGGGGGCGCGGCGAGCGCGCCCACGTTGTAGAGCAGGCGGTCGAGCGTGTGGAAGCGAGTGCGGAGCCGGAGGGGCCGCACCGCCATCACGTGGCCGAGCGCCGCGAGCCCGCGCGCCAGGCCGTCGATCGCGACGAAGGTGCCGCTCCCCTCGGTCGGCGAGAGCGGCGTCGAGGTGAGAAGCTCGAAGCGCACCAGCGGCCGCTAGCGGCCCTGGAACCGGGGCGCCCGCTTCTCGAGGAACGCCCGCGTGCCCTCCTTGTAGTCCTCGCTCTCGAACGCCTCGAGCGCCAGCTCCCGGAGCCGCTGGCGGCGCTCGTCCGTCAGGCCCTGGAGGTAGGACTGGATCGTCTGCTTGGAGCCGCGGACGGACAGGGGCGCGTTCTCGGAGACCTCGCGGAGGTAGTCGTAGGTGGTCGGCTCGAGCTCGCCGGGCGGCACGAGGCGCTGGATCAGGCCCATCGCGACCGCCTCGCGGTCGCCCACCGCGCGCGCCGAGAACAGGATGTCCTTCGCGTACGCGGGGCCGACGAGGTCCACGAGCTGGCTGACCGAGTCGGGCGGATAAATGATGTTGAGCTTCGCGGCGGGGATGCCGAACTTCGAGCCCTCGGCGGCGAAGCGCAGGTCGCACGCCATCGCGATCGCCATCGCGCCGCCCATGCAGAAGCCGAAGATCATCGCGACGGTGGGCTTCGGGCAGTCGCGGATCCCCCGGTACGCGGCGGCGGTCTGCTCGTTGTAGCGGAGCGAGGTCGCGGTGTCCTTGCGGTGCTCCTTGAACTCGGAGATGTCGGCGCCGGAGGCGAACGCGTCGCGCCCCGCGCCGCGGTAGACGATCGCGCGGACCGAGTCGTCCTTCCCGAGCCCCTCGGTCACGCGCGCGATCTCGGTCCACATCGCGAGGCTGATCGCGTTGCGGAGCTTCGGCCGGTTGAAGACGACCGTCGCGATCGCGCCCTCGTGCTCCACCAGGATGTCGCTCATTCCCTCACCTTCGCCTCGCGCTGAAGTGGTGGCGGTGGGAGGAATTGAACCTCCGACACGGGGCTTATGAGGACTACCGCCGCCACCACACCTCTCCGTAACGACGCGTAGTTATAGCACAGATTTTCTCGGGCGCCAGCGCTGCCGGCGGCTAGAAACCGTTCAGAACCGATCTCACGGTTACAGAAACGGTGACAGCCAAAGCGCAGGGGGGGGTGAAGTCCTAGCGGCGACGACCGCGTCACGTCGTTGGTTGCGGGGGCCTGCAATCCACGACACTACACACAGCACACGTGGCCTTCCGCTTTGAGGTCTCGTGGTCCACCTCGCGCGAGCGGCGGCCATGACTTGCCCGTGGTTCGCCTGAAAGCCCTTCTGACTGCCCTCCGTCCCACACTGGGAACCACGTCTGTCCGTGCCAAGGCCGATGGCTTGACAGTCCCTGTCTCCTACCAGTCTCCCGCGTCTTGGCCTGTCACAAGAGCACGGACGCTCGCCAAGCGAGTCGGACGCGGTTTTGGCGAAGGACAGGTCGCGAGGGCCGAGTGCGGCGCGCAGGTGTTGAGTCCATCAATCCACTCTCGGAGTTGCGCGAGGACCGTCTCCGCGTCACGGAGCACGTGCCGAACTCGCAGTTGCCGTGCCAGATCGTCCAGCTGTCAGGCGCAAAGAGTCCGATTTTCGAGGGGTTAGCCGTGGCACGTCCTTTGTACAAGCATGGACGCCGGTCTAGGTGGCAGCAGTCCGGGCTCCGCTGCCACGGATCCGAGTATGGGGGTAATTGCGGAAGATTCGTTTGTAGGACAAAGCCGGTGGCGGAATGGCCACCTCGAACTGAGAAAGGAGTCGCACGGTGCTCAATGACACGGAAGTCAAACGAATTATCGAGGCCATCACCGAGTACCGGGAACTGGTCCAGCAGTCCAGCGAGATGCGCGACCAGCTCGAGGCGCTCCAAAAGCGCTGGTTCTCCCTGCGGCAGGAACGGGAGCAGCTCCGGACCAGCGTCGACGGGATCCACATGACGCTCGCCCAGGTCAAAGTCGACTACCAGGCGGTCATGAAGCGGATGACCGACCTCTACTCCACCGAGGACACCGTCCTGGACAACATGAAATTCCTCATCGATGAGCTGACCTCGGTTCTCAAGAAGCACGAGGCCTAGCAGTGATGCGTCTGCCTCGCATCGCGCCTGAGGAGCCACCCACCCCGTTCACTGAGGAGCGCATCCAGGCCGAAGGCCAGCAGGACGGAGAGCGAAACCTCCCGGAGATGGGGTCGTACATGCCGGCGCCGTTCGAGCAGGCATTGATCGCTTATGGGGAACAAGAGGTTCAGCAGATCTACAAGCAGGCCTCGGGCCGGGTCGCCAAGCTCCAGCCGGTGCTCCAGGTCTTTCTGAGACGCCTGGAGGACATCGAACACCGGATCCAGTCGATCGCCGAAGGCTACAAGGCCCGGTCCCAGGAGCTGGGGCGGGACGTGACGATTCCCTTCCCGTCCGCGCTGCACTGGGCGCTGATCATATTCCTCGGCATCGGGGAGTTCCCCCTGAACACCGTCGTGTTCCGCCTGTTCGGGGAGGCCGAGTACCTGACATACGTGATGGCGTCCACCCTCGCGATCATGATCCCGCTCATCGGCGTGTTCATCGGGATCCACCTGCGGCACGCGCTTCCCCGCCTGGCCGGCAACATCCTGATCGGGCTCCTGACGCCTATCTCGGTTGGCGGGGCCCTGTACGCGGTGAGCCTGCTGAGGAACACCTATATCTCGTCCCAGGCCTCCGCGGGAGCCACCGCGGCTCCCGACCAGGGGAACCTGGCCTGGGCCCTCTTCGCGCTCAACAGTCTGATCTTCTTCGGTGCCCTGACCGCCTCGTACTTCGCGCACGATCCGGACGAGAATCTGGACCGGTTCCACAAGTCGCTCATCTCGCTGGACCGGAAGCGGAACGCCGTCCGCAAGAGGCTCTTCCAGATCGGCCCCAAGATCAACGGGGAGATCCAGGCGGCCAAGAGCCAGGTCGAACAGGTTCGGGCGCTCACCAACCAGCGGGTGGCGCTGTACCGGCAGACCAACATTCGCTTCCGCCGACTGTTGCCGCCGTACTCCTTCAGGAGGAGTCCCGAGTTCCCCAAGCTGGAGTGGTGGCCGGAAGTCTCCCTGAACGGCGAGAACGGGGCGTTGGATGGTCGGTGAGTCCCTCGTTCGATGCCGACTGACGCCCTGGGTTCTCGTCGTGATGACGCAGGCGCTTTTCCTGATGACCGGCTGCGCGCCCTCCACGCCGGCCGCCGTCCAACACGGGACGGCTGTCGTCATCTTCGTCGACTTCTCCCAGAGCGTCACGATAGAAGACCGGGCGTCGTTCCGGCGGGAGATCGAGAGCGAGATCCTCCCTTCGCTCTCGGCGGGAGACAGACTCTTGATCGCCCCCATCCACGACAAGACCCTGACCGACTTCCGTCCTCTCGTCGAGGCCAGCCTGCCGGCGAAACCCGAGTTCAACGGGTGGCTCAACAACGTCTTGAAGTACAACCGCCAGGCCAAGGAAATCGAGGCCCAGGCCCTCCAAGTCAAGGAGAAGATCAGGACGGACATCGCGCACGTGTTCGCGAAGCGCTATTCGAGCCCGCAAACCGACATCTTCAGCTCGCTCCTCATCGCCCAGAAACTGTTCCACGATGAGTCGCGACGGAAAGTGCTCGTCCTGATGTCCGACATGATCGAGGACAATCCGCCGTACGACTTCGAACGGCTCTCCTGGAGCTCTGCCACGATCGAGAAGACCCTTTCCGAGCTGGACGCGAAAGGCCTCATCCCCAAGCTCTCGGGCGTATGCGTCTACGTGTCGGGGGCGTCCGCGAGGTCGGCCGCGCTCGCGGAGAACATCGGCCGGTTCTGGCAAGCGTATTTCCGGCGGACCGGGGCCGACATGGACCCGAGCCGGTATGCCCACGTCCTCCTTCACTGGCCCCCGTCCAACGCCTGCCCGCTGATCAGCACGCCGCGCGCCATCTGAGGCCGAGCCACCCGTAGCAGTAGCAGGAAAGCAAATCGGGCACCCCGGTCTCCCGGAAGTGCCTGATCGGTGTGGATTGACTCCCCCCGCCCCGGCCGCGACTATGCGCTCATGGTCGAGCCCGGCGCGCTGATCGATGACCGATTGCGATGGCAGGGCTGGGCCATGGTGCGGGTGGAAACGATTTAAGGACGGAAATGCCGAGCGCACCCATCTTGCAGTTCTCCGAAGAGGATGCTCCGTGCCGGGCCCCAGGCGACCCGGGGGCCGGCGGGAATGGGTAACCCTCTCCCGCCCCGTACGACAGGCGAACGACGAGGGACTACTTCTTCTTGGCGGCGGTCTCCAGGGGTTTGACCCCGCCCACGAACTGTAGCTTCTCCTTCCCCTTCAGCACGTCGGGAGTGATCGACCACGTGCCTCGACAGCTCGCGCCCACGACCTTGCC
>WNFJ01008184.1_pt2 | contig 16178 bp, 18 predicted proteins | sample 5400461 | NCBI WGS metagenome assembly WNFJ01 (sample SAMN13153349, study PRJNA577476) | soil metagenome | isolation source: 115 cm saprolite on Douglas fir-dominated hillslope | place: USA:California | collected 2013-09-17 | reverse complement strand
GGCGGTCGACTTGGGGACAATCGGACCCGACGATCACGACCCGGTGCGCGCCCGCGGCGAACTCCCGGGCGAACGCGTGGATCAGGCGGGCGCCGAGGCCGGCGCCGCGTTGCGGGCGAAACGCGATGGGCCCCAACCCGGCCAACCACTCCCGCACGCGCCGCGCACGCCCGGCGGGCGTGAACCAGACCGTCGTGCGGTACCCGGAGCCAGTCGCGGCGCGCACGACTCGTCGCCCCAAGCGCTGGTACAGCGTCGCCGCGTCCGCCGAGCCGATGGCCGCCGCCAACCGCGTCTTAACCCGGCCCGGGATTGGTGCTTTGACGAAGATGCCGAGCGCGCGCACGCTAGGCGGCACGCCAGCGCGCCAGGCGGCGCGCCGGCACACCGATGAGGTAGAGCGAGATCAGCGCCACGTTCACCAACCAGGTGCGCACGACCCCGTGCGCGCGATAGCGGCGCCCCGACGTGACGAGCGCCGCCGGCAGCGTCCGGATCGCGACGCCACGCCGGCGCAGCGCCCGAATCAGCGCCACGTCTTCCATGATGGGAAGGTCGGCGTACCCGCCCACGGCCCGGAACAGCTCGCGCCGGATGAGCAGGCCCTGGTCGCCGTAGGGCAATTGGTACAGCCGCTGCCGCAACGCCTGCCCCAACTCGATGAATCGCTTCCCCGGTCCCATCAAATCGATCGCAAACCGGAACACGGCGGCATCCAAGTCGGGCTCGTCCACCAGGGCGGCAAGCAGGGCGCGCCGCGCCGCCGGCGGCAGGCGGGAGTCGGCGTGGAGGAACAGCAGCCAGTCGCCCCGCACGGCCGCCGCCCCCGCGTTCAACTGCTGCGCGCGGCCACGTGACGTCGCGACCAGCCGCGCCCCGCCCTGCGCCGTGGCGCCCGCGGTCGCGTCGCTCGAGCCGCCGTCCGCGACCACGACGTCCACGGGCACCGCGCAGGCGAGCCATCGCAGGTCGCTCAGCAGCCCTGGCAGGTGCTGCGCTTCATTCAGGGCCGGGATGACCACACCGATCACGGACCGACCGCCGGACGATCGGGCGGTCGGCCCCGGCTGGCGAACCGTCGCGCCAGCGTCGGTGCGAAGCTCAGGAGCACGAGGAGGGTTCCTGCGATGAGGACGCGGATCAGGGCACTGCGGCTCGCCTCGCGGGAGCCCGTCAGCATGGCGTCGGCGAAGAACGTGTAGACGAGGGTCCCGGGGAGAATACCGAGCGCGGTGGCGGCGGCGTAGGTGCGCCACGGCATCGCCGTGAGGCCCGCCGCGAAGTTGACGAGGTTGAACGGAATGACGGGGATCAAGCGCACGCGCAGCAGCCACGCGAAGCCGGCCTGCTGGGTGAGGCGGTCGAGGCGGGCGAGGCGAGGGCCGAGCAGGGCCTGGAGCCCGTCGCGACCGAGCAGCCGCGCAATCCCGAACGCGGCGGAGGCGCCCAGGTTCGCCCCGATCAAATTCAAGAGGGCCCCCCGCCAGAACCCGAACAGGGCCCCGCCCGCGAGGGTGAGCACGAGGCCCGAGAAATCGAGGGCCGCGGCGACGGTGTACACCAGGACGAAGGCCACGGGGGCCCCGGGCTGCGCGCGCAACGCGGTGAGCAACCGGCTCGCGCCTTGCGGGGTGAAGATGCCGCGCAGCGGCGAGGCCCGCACGGCGTACGCCGCCGCGGCGAGCAAAGCGATCAGGGCCAGGAGCTTGAGGAGCGCCTTAACGCGCGGGCTCACAGCCACCAGCGGATTGTCGTGGGTTGTGAGTCAGTCACCCCGGGTAGCGAGCGCCCGGAACCGTTCGGCGAGCTCGCGCGTCACGGGCCCCGGGACTCCGCTCCCGATCGTCCGACCATCGAGCTTCGTGACGGCGACGATCTCAGCCGCCGTGCCGGTGAGGAACATCTCGTCGGCGGTGTAGAGGTCGTAGCGATTCAGCGGTACTTCTTCGACCCCGTAGGTCGCTTCGTGGGCCAGCTCGATCACCGCGTCCCGGGTGACCCCTCGGAGAATCCCGGCGTAGGGCGGCGGTGTCTTGAGCGTGCTGTTCGCCACCGCGAAGAGGTTCATCCCGCTCGCCTCCGCGACATGTCCCTGCGAGTCCAGCATGATCACCTCATCCACGCCGGCGGCGATGCCTTCGACTTTGGCGAGGATGTGGGGGAGGTAGTTGAGGGATTTGATCCGAGGGGACAGGCTCTCGCGATGGTTGATGGGCGTCGCCGCCGTGAGGGCGGTCAGGCCCCGCTCGTAGCGCTCCGGAGACCACAGCTGGATGGTGTCGACAATGCAGATCGTGGTGGGCTTCGCGCACTTGCGGGGATCGAGCCCGAGGTCGCCTACCCCGCGGGTCACCACCAGTCGGATGTACGCCTCCTCGATCCCGCTTTTGGCCACCGCCTCTTCCACCATGCGCTGCATGGCCGGTTTCCCCATGGGGATCTCGAGCCACGCGGCCTTGGCCGAAGCGTACAGGCGGTCGAGGTGCTGGGGCAGCCGGAACACGCGGCGGTTGTACGCGCGGATCCCCTCGAACACCCCGTCGCCGTAGAGCAGCCCGTGATCGAACACCGAGACCTTGCCGTTGGCGCGGTCATAGTAGGAGCCGTCGATCCAAACGATGGATGGCATGATCCCCTTACCGCGAGTAGGCGACGATCTTGTCCAGGATGGCGCGGGCGAAGTCCTTGTCCCAGGTCACGGCGCTCTTCTTCGCTACGACCTGGACGCGCGTCGAGCCCTGGGCCTCGGACTTGAGGGAGACCGTGATGTCGCGGTTGCCCGTCGCGCCGTCGAGTTCCTGTTTGGCCTTTCCGTCCGCGTCCTGTTGGATATTGGACTTCGTCTGTCGGATCTTCAAGTCGGCAAAGGCTCGCTTGGCACTGCTGGCGGCGCGCTCAACCGAGACCGGCACAACCGATTCGACTCCCCGCTCGGTGAGATAGATGCCACCGCCCGCTCCCGCCCCCACGGCCGCCACCACGCAGCCCGCGGCGAGAACCAGCGCAGCACCGGCACCGACCAGCGTCCAGTGGCTCATCAGTCTCCTCTCGACTGGCGCGAATATACCTGCGTCGGCGGCCCCCCGGCTACGTGCGGCGCCCACCGCGGCGGCCGGATCGCGGGGCGGCGGCGGCGAACACGGTGACGGCGCCCGGGGAGTCGGTTCGATCGCGTGCCCGATCTCCGCTGCTCGCCTGTGGCTCGCGAGCTGGCGAGAGCCGCTGGGAAAAACTCGTGAAGGCCTGACAGCGCGGTCGCCTCGGGGAGGGCGGGCTGGGGAGGGTCAGAAGCGCGGGCTCAGTGAGGGACCGCCCGTTACGGCGGCGCCAACCGCTCGCCATTACGGTGCTTCGCGAGCAGTCGCTCCGTAAAATCAACACGCTCCTCTAGTTCGGCGAGTCGCTGGCGCATGTCGTCGACCTCCGTGCGCAGGTCGGCGGCCGCCGGGTCGGCGAGCGGCGCGGCCCGCGGCACTCGGTCCGCGAACGCCCGGCCCAGCGCTCTGACGGTTTTGCCGAACGACACGGCCAGGATGATGATCCCGATCCCGATTGCCCAACCATACTCACCCATGGCCTCATTATACGCGTGCGGCGGCACGCCGGGAACTCGCGAGGCCGCGAGACGCGGCCGACGGTCGCGCGGTTAGCCGCCGCTGCGGCAGCGCGCGAGGTGTTCGGGCGCGTCGCCACGCTCGATTCCGAAATCCAGCAGCGCGAGGAACTCGGCGGCAGCGTCGTCGCAGCGACCGGCGCGCAGAGCCACCACCGCGCGCAACTCGTGGAGCGTCGCCCATCCCGACCGCGCCTGGATAGTGAGCGTCAGGGAGCTATCGGCGCCGGCCACGGGTCCCTGCAGGGCGAACTGCGTCAGGGCGTCTTGCAGCGCGGCTCCCGGGAACGGGTGGCGGTAGGTCCCGCGGCCGCTCGCGAGGGCCGCCTGTAGCTCGCGGCCGGCCTGATCCCAGCGTCCGGCATGGGCGGCGAGCGCCGCGAGGCCCGCCTGGGCGGCCGCCGTGTCGCCGCCGCGCGCGAGGAGCTCGGTGAGCAGGGCGGCGCGACGACGCTCATCCCCCCGACGCTCCGCCAATTCGGCGGCGAATAAGAGCGCCTCCGGGTGGCGGGAGCGCGCCAGCAAGCGAGGCAGTGCGCTATCCGCGAATGCGGTGTCGCCCCCAGCAAACCGCGCCCGTGCAACGCGCACCACCCAAACGGGGTCATCAGGCCGCGCGCGCGCGGCGGCTTCCAGGATGGTGAGCTGCGTAGACGCCGTCCGGGGCGCGGTCAGCGCCCGCGCGAGCAGCACGGGGGAAGTGCCGGGTACTTCGCCGGCCGACGCGCCGAGGGCCAGCAGCGAATCGAACACATGGGCGTCCCAGTCGGCGTCCAAGAAACGGCGCGCCGCCACGAACTCGAGCGCCGGGCGGTCATCCCGGTGCGTCAGCGTGGCCCGCTCGGCGAGCCGGGCCGCTCCCACCTCTCCGAGCAGGCGGCGGCCAAGGTGATCCCCCGCCGAGTCGATCCCCACCCACTCCCGGCTCAGCCCGCCGATCTCAGTCGATGGTGCTAGCAGGTGCTCGAGCCAGGCGCGCTCGTAGCGCAACGGCTGGCCCGAAGCGAGCACCAGCAGGTCGAGGGTCGTGGAGAACCAGACCTCCACGTGCGGAAACACCATGTGGATGTTGCGCACGACCCCGGCGACGACGGGCAGCGGCAGTTGGTACAGCTGGACCCATTGGCAGAAGACGCCGTCCTCGGCGAGGCGCGATCGGACGATGCGGAAGAATTCCGGCGTGTAGAGCGTGGCGACCCCGGCCACCCAGGGGTTGGAGGGCTCGGAGGCAATGACGTCGAAGCGGTCGGCGCGGATTTGTAGGGCGCTGCGCGCATCGTCCACGGTCGCCGAGACGATCGGACGCCCGAGGACCGAGTCGTTCACGGTGCGAAAGAGATCGCTCATCGCGAGGACGGCCGGCTCGATTTCCACGACACGCACCCGCTGCATGCCGGGGACCGCCGCCAGCACCCGCGTGGTGACCCCGCTGCCGAAGCCGATCACTAGAGCGGACCTCGCGCCCGGGCGGGCCGCGGCGGGGGCGAGGCCCAACAGGATCTGCGTGTTCATGTCGCCCGCGTCCGACGCATCCACCTTCCCGTTCACCCGCAGGGTGCGGCCGGTCAGTCCTTCCCATACGCTCACGGTGGCATTCCAGCCTTCGCGGTAGGCGAGCTGGCGCTGGCCGCGGTGGGCGAGGAACGTCTGACGGGCCGTCGCATCCATCGGCTCGCGGGCGTAGATGGTCGGTGCGATGTCGATCAGACGCGTACTCCACCCAGGGGCGCCGATAGCGACGCCCAGCGCGACACTCGCCAGCGCGCCTGCAGCGAGTACCCGAACCTGCAAGGCGCGATGCTCGGCTGAGCCCTCGCGGACGCCCCGGGCTGCCAGCGCGGCGAGGACGAGGGCAGCGACGCCGTTGATCGCTATGCCAAGCCGCAGAGTCGTCTTGGTACCTAGCACGACGACGAGGACGAATCCGGTGAGCACCGCTCCAGCGATGCTGCCCAGAGTGTTGACCGCATACGCCCTGCCCACGTCGGCGCCGCGCGCTGCATCCCGCGGGGCGGCGAGGTCGGTAAGGAGCGGGAAGCTCAGCCCCATGCCGACGGCCGGAATCAGGATCGCCCCGCCGACGGCGAGACCCAGGAGCAGGAGGCGGGTCGTGGCGTCGAAGCCGGCGTGCTGAAACACGGCGATGACGTAGAGCGGCAGCGCGCCGAAGAAGACGAGCAGCGCTGCGGCCCCGGCAGCGGTGATGCCTTGGGCGAGCCCGGCGTCCGCCGCCGCAGCGAAGCGGGGGGAGCGCAGTCGGGCCACGAGTGCGCTCCCCAGCCCGATCCCCAGCAGGAAGACGAGCAGCACGAGAGAGAACGCGTACGTCGACGCGCCTACGACCATGACGAGCACGCGAGTCCACGCAATCTCGTCAAGCAGGGACGCAAACGCCGCGACGGCGAGGATCACGAAGGCGACCGTGCGCACCGTGTCCCTCCCGCCCGGCTCGAGGCGCGGCGGCGTGGGGAGGCTCGGGTCGGACCGGCGTGCCAGGGCGAGTACGGTGACCCCGAGTACGAGGTTCACCGCGGCGGTGCCCCAGAGCGACGCGCGAATCCCCGCGTGCTCGATCAGGAAGAACCCGGCAAGCGCCGTACCGACCACAGCGCCCAGCGTGTTGAGGCCGTACAAGCGGCTGAGGGAGAGCCTCAACCGGTCCCGCTCGACGCCCACGAACGCGCGGGTGAGCGCTGGTAGCGTGCCGCCCATCAGGGTCGTGGGGACGAGCAGCACCAGCGTAGCGAGACAGAAGCGCAGGGCAACGCTCGCGGCGCCGCTCAACGCCAGGGCACCGGCCGTCGCAACGTAGGCGCGCCGCGCCAGCGCGAGTGCGACGGGAGACACGATCCCGAACAAACCGATGGCGATCTCGAGCCAGCCGTAGAGTGCCGCCGGCTTACCGCGGCGATCGGCGCGTCGGCCCAACAGCCAGGCGCCCAGCCCGAGACCGCCCATATAAGCGGCTACGACCGTCGTGACCGACTGGATCGTCGAGCCGAACGCCTGGTAGAGGAGCCGCACCCAGAGGAGTTCATAGACGAGCCCGGTGGCGCCGGAGAAGAAGAAGACGATGCTGTAGGCGCGCGCAGCCCTAGTCGTCATTGCGCGGCCGGGCCGAGGTCACTCCCAGGGTTACCGAGTGGCGATCCAGTCGGCGCACCGTTCACCGGCGGCCGTACAGGTGCACGGTGGCTTTGCCCGAGGCGCCGTTCTGCAGGTTGCGGTAGAAGAAGTCGATCCAACGGATGGTGCGCGCCGCTCCCGGAAGCCTGATCACGCGGCTACGGGACTTGCCCGTGAAAGAGAACCGCCCGGCGGGCGAAAACGTCGCACCGTCGCCGAACGTGAACCGCAGGTCGAACATCTCCAAGTCACCGCCTTCGACCACGAGCCGGACGTGCTTAAAGCGATCCTCCCCCGCAGTCCGGAGGACGTCATGGTCCGCGCGGAAGTCTATCTGTCGCGACCCGAGGTGGACCCATTCCCGCTGCACGTCGCGCGGCGGCCACGCACCCCGCGCCGGGGCGCCGCCCGCGAGCGACCCGAAGGTGAGGAGGACGGTCCCGAGGGACCAGAGTTGGGGTCGAGCCATTGGTCTCAGCACGAATATATGTGGCCTGGCGGCCCCCTCGGCTGCATGAGGCCCAAGCGGCTGGTATCTGGCTCACGGCGCGTGGGGCAAAGCGGTGCGATTTCTACAGTACAATATGGAACAACAATTTGGCTGGGCGCGGCGCTGGGTGGCTGCTAGACCGGACGACGTCGGAGAGCTGCGGCGGGGGGCCTGGTACCCCGTCGTGAGCCACAGCGAGACTCACATGGTGTTAGAGGTGTCGGGCCGACGCGTCGCCGTGTCGCCAGACGCGCTGGAGGTTCGCCGGAAGCGCCCCGATCGCTTCACCGTGGTATACCGGACGCGGGACGACCCCAACCCGGCGCGGGGGACCGCTGCTGACCTCGGGGCGCGCTACGCCGTGTGCCCGCGGTGCGGCACCCGCCGTTGGCTTGGAGGGTCCCCGGCCAACACCACATGCAAACAGTGCGGGCACGAGGGCGTCATCGCGTGGTGGGAGACGGGCTGAAAACGACGGCGACGCATAGCCGCGAACTTGACGCGGTGGGTGTTACCCGCACCTGATCAACGACACTGATCTCCGCAGCCCCCTTCTCACTGACCCACGCAGCCCCTTATGACCCGGGCGGGGATCGAACCCGCGGCCTACGGATTAAAAGTCAGACTCTCGAATCGCCCTTTGACGGAAGGTAGCGGAAAGACAAGCACTTCGCGCCCGGGCGACCGGAACAAGACGGAATGAAACTACCCGATGACGAACCGAAACTGGTGGGATTTCTGGTGGGATCCGTCAGTCCGTTCTACCCACGTAATGGGAGCTAGCGGGCTCCGGGTTGTGCCGTCCTGGTCATTGCGAACGCGAACCCGATGGACAGCATGCGAGAGCGATCCCGACAGACAGCACGAGGTCGTTTTGCAACGTCGAACCGGTTGACGCGGTCGGGGTCGAGCCCGCGTCGACGTCACACACGCCGTTGGCGCCGCCAGACCGCGTGCATGCGCCGAGGTACGCGGAGTACACGAAATCCTCCACATCGAACCGCACTCCGACCCAGCGGACCAGCCTGATGACTGCGCCGACGTTCGCAATCCCACCGACGAAGGTCCACGGGCCGACATACCACGGTAGGTACGCATAGCCGCGATGGTGCACCCACCCGACGCCCCCGCCTACCTGGAGCGCTGTTCGGCCGGCTGCCGGCGTCACCCGCAGACGCGCCTTGACGCTATTGGTCCGAACGAAGGCGGGGTAGGTGATCCCAGCGAGGCTAGTCCAGAGGTCACTTGGGGCGGAGCCAACGGCTCCTTCGATGCCCAGCCGACCCGGCCCCCATAGGGTCACGCGCCAGCCCTTGATTAGGGCGGTCTGGTGCTTCACACTCGCGCCTCCTCCTCCCGTCGCCAAGCTGCTCGTCGGCCAATAGAGTCCCACGTACGGTGCGACCTCCAATTGCACTTGGCCTGCCACGGGCAGCACGCCGCAGGCGGCGCCGAGCAGCGCGAAACCGGACGAACGGACTCGCAGGCGAGCGGGCATCGGATACCTCCCTAACCGTAACGACTGCGATTGAGCCCCGCTTACCAACATGAGCCGCCAAACGCCGCTCAGCCAGGCTACGTAATCCCAGTCCGTTGGCATCGCGAATCGCCCCTGAGCGGCAAGGTGGCGGAGGGCATCGGACCCTCACGCCGCTGTCATCATCTTGTAATCGGACGGCCACTAGGGAGTCAGCACGATTCGACAGTATTTCGTACCCAGGGAATTCCCGACGCTAGGAGGAGACGCGGCCGTGTTCCACCACCTGATCGAGTCCAAGCGGCAAACGAACAAGCGGAAGGTCTTCGGCGTGGGGACGGCGTCGTTGTTGACCCACATCGTGGTGATCGCCGCGACGGTATAGGCGACCTTGAGCGCGGGTCAGGGCGACACCGCCGTGAAGGTGGACACCCCCATGGTGTTCATCGGCCAACAGCAGAAGCCGCCTGAGCAGCAGCCGGGGCAGCTCGACGTGCCGCTAGAGGTCTTGCAAACCGTGGTCACGCCTGACGTGATCCCCACCAACATTCCCCCCGTCAACTTGCAAGAGCCCTTCGATCCCAACGACTACTTGGGCACGCGTCACGAGGGCGGCGTCGCCACGGGCCTCGTGCCCAAGGGCAACGAAGTGTTCACAGACGCGATCATAGAGGAGAGGCCCTCAGTGCTCTCGGGGCCGCCTCCGGTGTACCCGGAGCTCCTGAAACAAGCGGGCATCCAAGGCCGCGCCCTCGTACAGGCGGTGATCGACACGCTTGGGCGCGCCGAGGCGATGTCGGTCAGGATTCTGCAAAGCCCCAATCCCGGCTTCGACCAGTCGGCGAAGAATTACGTCCTTAAGGCGCTGTTGCGTCCGGCGCGCGTACACGGCCGGGCAGTCCGGGTGCTGATCAACATCCCCATCGATTTCCGGATCACGCAGCCGCATTAGCCACGCCCACTCTCTGCCTGCCCGCCTTGGGACCTGGGGGACTCTATCCTGATCTGGGGTCAGGGGTGCCAAGCCACCCAGTACGACGCCCCCTGGATCCCGCAGCCACCGGCTCCGGCCAACCGACCGCGCGACCCCCTCTAGGGGGTCGTCGGCGGTTCGTGTCGGCCGCTTGCCCGACAAGGCCAACGCGGCGAGCATGGCCGTCGCGCAGACGGCTGACGAGGAGATGGTCCGGGCGTTCAGCGTGCTAAACGCGAGCGGCAAGGCGTCGTGGTGACGCGCTGCCCGCAACACTGGAGGGGCCCATTTCTTCACGCTACTGTGAGGCCGACGCCCGTCCTTCCTAGAGGTCAACGTGACTGGACCGTTGAGTCAGGCGACTTGTCCGCAGTGCGGGTCGCCCTCCGTCCAGGCTGTACCCATCGAGAAAAAGGAGCTCGGACAGGCGATCATCGCCGAGTATTTCCTCGAGACCGCTGCCAGTGCCGGCTCCGCGACGGTGATCCAGGCGATGTGCTTGAGTTGCGGTCGCCAATGGTTCCCTGGTACGGCGCAGGAGCGTTCGATACGCGCGTTGTCAGGCCAACTTGGTGAGGCGGCGAAGCGCGCCGAGGAACACCGTGTCAGTCGCCAGGAGCGAGAACAAGCCGAGAAGGAATCACGCAGGTTCAAGCTCTTCGTGGGAACTCTCGGCGTCCTGGTGGTTGTGGTCGTCGCGGCAATGGTGATGATGGAGCGTAATGAGGCTCCTACGCTCGCTGCGCATCGACTGAGGCTTGCCTGCGACCCCGTCTTCGTTAAAGGTCTCAAGAAGCAGTTGGCCGAGGCCGAAAAGTGGCCGGGCTCACATTATCAGCTACGGGAGTTGAAGGAACAGCTGGACACCGTGGTGTCGTACGGCCAGCTGTCCGAAAGGGGCGGCTAAGATATGACCGATGATCGCGATGACGAGGGCGACAATCGCGCCGATCAGAGCCCAGATCCCGAATCCCTTCACAACGCCCCAGGCAACCGCCGTGACGAGCTGTGCCCCTGTGAGGTCCGTGACGCGGAGCGCTCGCCACTGTGCGGGGGCCTCGTCCGCGGCCGCCGATTCCCGGTGCGCGGCAACGAGCGCCTCCCGACACGACGGGCACAGGGGCCCCCGACTCGTCAGGATGAGGCGAGCGTCGGTCCGACCGCATTTCGCGCAGGCCTCAGTCGCAGTAGCCAGCAAACCCTCCTTCACTCACTTCCTTGCCCTGAGCAAAGGAGACCGTGCCCCGGCGCTCGCCAGCATCAGCGCTCGCCTGGCAACAGGCTAAAGTTCATCCTCACAAAGGGCTTTCAAGAGATGCGCGGAAATAACGCCTTGAAGGGTTTTGTTAGCGGACAAGTAGGCGATCATTTTGCCGCCCTTGACGATCAGGGGTGGCTTGTCTGAGAACTTGTTGAATGGCGAGTACGCGCTGAACTCGCTGCCGAATTGCGAGAATTTGTTCCAGATGGACTCAGCGCTGAATTCGCTACCATACGTGCCAAACTCGTTGAAGATGGACTTGCCATTGAACTTGGAACTGATAGTGCCCAGGAAGGTGTTGTCATCGTCCTGAGCGATGATACTGGCCCCGCTAAGTCGCTGGCATACGTCGGACTGAGCGGCGGCGTTGCCTGCGAGGCCGATTGCGCAAACGACTCCGAGGAGCAATCTGGGTCCCATCGAGGTCGCCAGCCCGGCTAACGGTCCGAGCATAAGCTGCGAGCTGGCCTCCAACGCTGCAAGCCGTCTTGTCGCATTCCCACCCCTCAGTGCCGCAAAAACGCCCTGGCGGCGTCGCGCTCCCTTTCTGCATCTTCACGGTGTTCTGAGGCAACCAGCGGCAATTAGGCTGCGTGGGTCGCAGGCTAATCCCTAGACAGCCTGCTCGCTCCGAGGCGCGCGCATAGCCTAGCTTGGGGGTCGCGTATGTCCACTCGTACACGTTGCGCTCGGTTTCTGGTCGTTACAACGGTGTCGCTCGCGGGGTGCACGCCTTCGTCCCTCCAGTTTGCACAGCTCAGTCCCGTGCACGACTCAACGGTGGTGACAGCAGCGGACCTCTTTGCGAGGGCCGACTCGGCGACCAAGGCGAAGGCGCCCGCTACCGCCGCGCAGATCCTCATTGTGCACGCGGACAGCGTCATCGGGGCAATCGCGATCTACGAGCTCCCGGACATTTTCTGGGCGGACATCTACATTTACAATGGCGGATCGCAGCCCTACACGGTGAATCCCTCGCAGCTCATACTCATGGACGCTGTCCGGACGGTCTTTCGCCCGCTGGGACCAGACGAAGCCGCAAACATCTACGTCGCGAAGATGAAGGGCATCCCGCCATACCAACCGAAGTACATCTACGACGTGCAATCGTCAACGCAGGGGTACCTATACGCCTACGGCAACTACGGGTACTATAACGGCACGACGCAGACGACCGTCACTCAGCGAGAGGATCCGTACAACGCGCTGGGATACAGTATCGGAGCTGCCATCGCGCGCCATCGCAACGCAAAACTCGGCAACATGGCAGGCACGCTGTACACCATTGGGTTTGTAGAGGGATCATCCGTGCCCGCTAAGGCCGGAGCTCGCGGTGGGGTGTACTGGCTCAAGCGTGTCAATTGGTCTGGGCCACTCATTCTGCGATTCGCGCAGTCGAGCTACGAGGTCCGATTCACGACTACCCAACCGTAGGCGACACGACGCGCCTACGTGGACTGGCCGACATTTGCAGTCGAACTCATCAAGGCCATAGCATGGCCTGGCGTTGTTCTCACGGCCATTCTACTGCTCCGCAAACAGCTGCGGGCGCTAGTCCCCCTTCTAACAAAGCTCAAGTACAAGGATCTTGAACTGATCTTCGAACGTGACGCAGCGGAAGCTCGTGCGGAGGCGGCCGAGCTGCCTCCACCGCCCGGTCGCGCACTGGCTGCCTTGCCACCAGTATCTCCGGTAGTGCAGCGCCTCCTGTCCACGTCACCACGCTCTGCGGTCATCGAGGCTTGGCGCGAGGTTGAGGAGGCCGCTCGCGATGCCGCGATCCGCCGCCAGATCATGCAGCCCGGTCTCGCTACCATTACCATACCGCCCGGCAAGCTCGCCAACTTGCTCGCGGCGCATCACATCCTCGAACCGCCTCAACTGGGTCTGTTTCATGATCTTCGCGCCCTCCGAAACCAAGCCGCTCATGCGCCTGAGTTCGTCCTTTCAGAGGAGGCCGCGAGGGACTATGTCGAGGCTGCCGCGCGCCTAATTGAATTCTTCGCGAGCGTGTGATGTGTTTCCTTACCAAGTGCTTGTGCTGTGATCCTAACATGGATCTCCTATGAGCCCGCCAAGACTTATCGCATCCGCATCGACCGCGACGACTTGCACTTCGAGGCTGAAGGCGAACCGACTCGGAATCGAACCGAGAACCTCCTGATTAGGAGTCGTGGCGTGCAGGGGAATCCTTTCTACTCCGTTCTCAATGCGGAGCACGATTACGCACACTTAGCGAAAATCGGTACCCCGGAATTGGACCCGATTACCCAGAGGTTTGACATAGTTTTGTCATAGGCCGACGGTCATGAGGTGACCGAGTCCGATCAAGTCCTTGAGCACGAGGTGTCGTTCGGCGGCGCCCAGATTTCCCGTGCCCACCACGGGGAACTCCAGAGCAGGCCGCAACAGCGAGCCCGCCGACAAGTGTGGGCCCGGCTCAGCGAAGATCCAACCCGTCGTAACGATGCCGCACATGTGCCCGTCCGCGTTGACCACGGGACCGCCGCTCATGCCGCCGCGAATCTCAATATCCATCTCGAAGCAAGGGAAGGGCTTCTTCGCACGATCCTTGCCTGCTTCGAATACCTCAGTCACCACTCCGATTGAACCGCCCGCGGCATGCTTTAGGCTCGACTCTTTGGTCTGTTCGTTGTAGAGCACATCAGCCTTCGGAAAGCCGAACGCCTCCACACGTGCGCCCTTTGCGATTGGCCGGAAATCGAGCGTCGGGTAGGGCCACACGTAGCCGGCGGGATAGTGGCTCGGCTCGGGTGTCAATTGCAATAAGGCGATGTCGAGCGTATCCCGGTGTGCGACATAGAACGCGTGCCCCATAACGAAGTGGTCGAGGTGAGGCACGTACTGAACGGCTTGGAGGGCGAACGTGGCGGCGTTTGCGGTGCGCCACCCCTCTTTCTTGCCCTCTTGATTCCAATACTCCTCGATGACGTGCGACGCGGTCAGGGCAACGCCCGGCGCGACTAACACGGCGCTCCCCAACACCAACGGCGGCTGGCCACCCACGAGCGCAAGGACAAGTTCGAGCCCCTCGAAATCGTGTGGCACGTCTCGGACGTCGGTCTCCATCCGCCTGCTCGCCCCCTGCGCGGTCTTGTGACCCACGCGCCTTAGCATCTGTTTGAAGAAGAGGACTACGAGGAGTACGTCGATGTCATTCGAGAAATTCACTTGCGTTCGCGACGGGAGCGCTTCCTTCGCGCGGATCGTAGTATGCAAATGTATGTCGGCGATATCACGAGCAGACTCCTCTAGGCGCTTCATGCATTCCCTAACTGATTTCGTTGCCGCGTAATTGCTCGCGGCCTCTGCGAACGTGCGAAAACCGAAGATTGGAGGCACGTGATCGAGCAGGGCTCGATTGAGGGCGGCGACGGCGTGATAACACTGGCTCCGGTAAGCGACGTTCAACTCCTCGCAGATTGAGATGAGCTTCCGCAGGTCGAACTTCGTCGATGTGCTGCGCCGCAGGTCTCCGATTCGGACCTCGTCTACGTACACATACTCCGGCGGACCCGATGTTGGCACGGTGGCGTTCACGGGAGTGCTTGCTTGGGAAGTTTGGGGTTGACGTAGGCCGTCGCGTTTCCGTCGCAGGAACTCGGGTGTTGGCGTCAGCCAGAGCCCGTGAGGTGGCTGCGGCTGGACAGTCCAGTCGTTGCCCTCGCCGAGCGAGACAATGCGTCTGATGAACTCGAACGGCCTGTGCAGGCGGAGAAAATCGGAGAGTCCGAGTTCCCACCCTTCTTGCGCAAATTTCCAGGACCAAAAAACATGAGCATTGAGGTACGCCTCGACCTGTTCGTCCGTAGCAGGTGCCCGGTCCCGCCAGCTTTGAAAATGAGGTGAGAAGCACTCTATCTTAGCGGCTGCCGTCCCACTGAGCGTGGACTCAGGTAATCCATGCTCGTTCACATGGTCGCCGATTGCTGCCTCCGCGAATACTGTAAAACGAGTTTGTTTGTCCGATATCGCGGGCAACCCAAACGCATCGGTGTTCACGTAAAACACGGTCCCGCTGAACAGCACCGCAACGCGGGTATCGCGAACGTCCGGTATTAACCGAACCGTGTAGTAGTAGCCGGTGGCATCCCGGTTGGGGATCGGATCAGCACCCTCAAAGTGGAGGAGGGCGAGGCCAACATCTCCTGCGAGATTGGCGACCACGGTTGGAAGCTTCTTCATATTCTACCGCTGCTCATTGAGCCAGAGGCGAGTCGAGCGTCAAAGATAGCGGAAGCAAAGAGGCCGCCCCCCGCATGGACCGGGCCCGGTGCTGGCAAACAGACGTCAGCGCTTCCGAGGCGGTGGGTACAATCGCCCAAGTGACTCCGCTATCGCCGTCCGTAGGCTTTCCCGTGACACCATGATCGCGACGGCCCCCTTGATCGCGTCCTCCTCGTCCCAACCGCGCTCCATGAGGCACAGGGTTTCGTTGCCGTTGCTCGACAGACCGGGCCCCTCGGTTGAAAGACGACAAATCGCGAGGTCCCGCGCTCGGGTTTTCCCTCCGCACCCAACGAGCACCGCAGCGAGGATCACCGCGGGTTGTTTCACGTCACGGCTGCTCCGGCGAGGTGAGCAGGACTTCCCGGAGCCTGCAGCTTCCGAATCGCCATGACGTTGAGAGCGATTGCGACAGCTCTGAAGATGATGTGAACCGTGAGCGCGCGGTGCGCCGCTGTGCCCCACTCAACCTCGCTGATCGCGACGCCGTTTATCACCAATGCGAGTGCTTGGAAGACGTTGAGGACTAGGAGCGGGCGCTTACTAGGCGAACGGATCAACCAAGTCAAACCGATGCCGAAGACGACAACATCTAGGAGATTGGACCCAAACTGTTGTGTGGCCAGCATGCCTACGCAGAACCAAACCAAGTGCCCCGCCTGGACCGAGAAGGCTGGAAGTATGATCTCCCTCGTCCCCTTCACGAACTTGCGAGCGATGGCATAGATGCCGAAGGACGCACCTAGCGGGATGAGCAGCGCGAGACCAGCGTACCGGCCTACTAAGAGCCCAAGGAGGCCGCCAGCAATCCCGACAACCCTTGGAGGCTTCTTATTAGCCGGTTCCTGGGCGTCCACCTAGACCTCCGGTGCGTGGTTTGGGATCAGGGCTCTTTCCTCGAAGTGCTGAGAGCGGACCTACGCGCGCATCTGCGCGAGCGCGTCCGCCAAGACCTTCGGGGCACCCTGCCGCGAGCAGATGTAGGAGACG
>WNFJ01333535.1_pt1 | contig 16182 bp, 17 predicted proteins | sample 5400461 | NCBI WGS metagenome assembly WNFJ01 (sample SAMN13153349, study PRJNA577476) | soil metagenome | isolation source: 115 cm saprolite on Douglas fir-dominated hillslope | place: USA:California | collected 2013-09-17 | reverse complement strand
GCCGGCGCTGGCGCCTGCCCCCGGGGCCTGCCGCTGGGCGTGGCTCCCACCGTTCGGTCAGGTTCCACCCATGACCCTCCTCCAGAACTCGAGCGTGCGCTCGGCGACTGCATCGTCAGAAAACAGCTGCAAGACCCGGGCGCGCCCCGCCTGGGCGAGCGGCCGGCGCGCATCGGCGGCCGCCAGCTGACGCACGACGGTGGCGAGCGCGGCGGGATCGTCCGGTGCCACGACCGCCCCGGCATCGCCGATCACTTCCGGCGTCGCGCCCACGTTCGTGCCGACGACCACCACTTCGTGCGCCATGGCTTCCGCCAACACGTGGGCGGCAGGCTCGGCCCACGTGGCCAGGGCGCGCGACGGCAGCACCAGCACGTCCAACTCCGGCCAGATCTGGCGGACCTGCTCAGGCGGTAGCGCCCCCGCCCAACGCACGCGGGCCGCGAGTCGCAACTCGCTCGCCAGCCGCTCCAGCCGCTCGCGGTCGGGACCGTCGCCCACCACGATCAAGTGCCAGCGCACGGCCCGGGCATCGGCCAGCGCTTGCAGCAAAGTATCGAGTCCCTTCTCCGCCACCAAGCGGGCCACGTAGCCAATCGCGAGGCCTTCGTGATGGGCGTGCTCCGGGGTAGGGGGGACCTGCACCCCTAGCTGGGGTACGACGGCCACCGGCACCTGCGGGACGAGCCGCGCGACCAGGGCGGCTGCCGCCTGGCTGGCGGCGATCGCGCCTTTCACCCGCCGCAGGGTGCGGCGGCGGCGCCAACGGGCGAGCGGGGTGAGGGGTAGATCGACGTTCGACTGCGTAAACAGCACCGTCGGCACCCGGAGATGGCGAGCCACCCCGACGACCTGGCGGGCGACGCGGGAGGTAGGCTCCTCCTCCACCTGGATTAATTCGGGCCGTTTGTCCCGCATCAGGGCGAGCAGCGCGCGGCTCGCGAACCGCACTGTCTCGGGGCGGTCGGGGCGGCTCGCGGGGATGGGGAAGACCTCGACCCCGTTCTGCCGCTCCCAGGCGACCTCAAGGGTGCGACCCAGGGCGCTTTCGCGCCAGCGCTGGGGCACTCCGACGGTGACCTCGAGGCCGCGGGCGGCGAGCGCACGCAGCTTCCCCCGGTTGACCGGGGGGATGTAGCAGTGGGAGATGACGAGCACGCGACGCATTCGGCTCGGTCTGGCCTCTTCCCGGGAGGGGCCCGGTTCCCGGGGCGCTGTGCGGGGGCCCTCGTCAGGATGGGTCGTGACCCGGCAATATGCTACCGCATTTCCGTGCGATCGGCAGCCGCAGCAGCGAGCGCCGGCTGGTGTGGCGGGCGCCCGTCGGCACCGCCTTGGGGGTGGCTCGACGCTCCGTGCGCGAAGGAGTGCTGAGGAGTGAATCCGTTACCGATCGCCGGCCCGGCTGCCCGAACCTCTCAAGCCCAAGCGAGCGACACCCCTCACGAGACGCAGTGCAGCTCTGCTTGTCGGCGACAGGATCAGTCACGGTCACCCAAGCGGTGAAACTCCGACCTCGGCGCTAAACGCCGAGCAGCCGTTTCACTTCGAGCTGGATCGCCGTCATGCTCGACGCGTCGAGCCGGCCCAGCCGCTCTTTGAGGCGCTCTTTCGGAAGCGCCGCCAGGGCGCCGCATTTGGCGTAGCTCGTTTGCTCGAGACGCGGGTGGCTGACGCGAGGCCGCGATGGCCCGGGGCGCGTCGTGAGGGGCACCAGGACGACGTCCGGGGCGTGCTCGTTCCAATCGTCGACGCTGAGGATGACGGCGGGGCGGGGTTTAGGATGAGCGAGGGGCGTCACGGTCCACAGCTCGCCGCGCCGCATCAGTCGTCGCGCTCGAAGGCCGCGGCGGCGAGAGCGTACCAGTCCAGGTCTTCTTGGCGATCCGAGGCGTCGGGGCCTGCCCGGTAGAACGCACGCAATTCGCTCACCCAGCGGCGGTGCGCGCGGGCGGCCAGGGCCTCGGCGAGCAGTCGCTCGACCTTCTGCGACCGACTCGCGCCCGGCCTTGCGTCCAGCGCTTTGACGAGCGCGTGCTCAAGGGTCACCGTGATACGATGCTTCACCATTGACACCCGAGGTGTGAGGTATGCATCGCCGTATGATACCGGGTATGAGCGGCTCTGTCTACCGGGGCGCGCTCCGCCGCCTGGCGCCATAGTGGAATGGTTGCCGGAGCCGGCTAACGAGTGTGCGAGGGCCAGGCGCTCACCATTATTGGTATGGCCAACAGCTTCACCAGCCAGTCACCGCCATGAATCGCGGCGACCTTCCACGGGATGTTCTCCCATAGGACCGACCCCGTGAGAAGGATTACGGGGAAGCCGATCCACAAGAAGAGGCCAAAGTCCACCGCGCCTATCCAGCCGGTGACGCCGAGCCGTGTCATGAAGCGTGCGATGACGTAGGCGAGGACTAGGCATCGCGCGAACTCGATTAACAGCTTCCCCCCGGGCATCTTCGCGCCGGCCATTGCCGCCACGGGGTCCATGCCGCGCAGCCGCATCCACGGCTTATAGAACAGCAGCGGGCTGTACCAGAGCCAGCCCAGCACGAACACGGCTGCTGCCGCTACGAGGACGGCCCAATAGTTCACCATCGCTCAGCATCTCCCTTCGGTGGGGTCATGGCACAGATCAGGCCAATCCTTCGGTACGGAGTCCGGCCCGGAGCAGTGCGGATCTGACACGAGCAATTCTATTGGCTGGCGCGATTGCGCAGCGCCGCCCCGCGAGCGTCACACCTAGCAGGACAGGCGGCCATGGTCAAGACGGCCGAGCTGTTCCCATGGTTTGTCACACGTAGAGAAATTGCCTACGTTGTAAGTCATTGTCGGGCCCTTAGCTCAGGTGGTTAGAGCAGCGGACTCATAATCCGGAGGTCGGAGGTTCGAATCCTCCAGGGCCCACCAAGCTATCGCGCCGTCCCGCGGCGGGTTACGGCAGCGGCGGCGCAACCCGGACGCCGAGCCGGCGCGAGTCCTGATCCGTCACATTAAGGAGCACGGCAGCAGCGTGGAGCCCCGAGCGGTCCCAGCGGTTCGTCAAACTCTGGGCGAGGAGATCGCCAACAGCATCAGTCACGGCGTGGGCTTCGTCGGGGCACTCGCCGCCGTCCCCTTCCTGATCGGCGCCGCGCTGCGGCCGAGCGACGCGCCCGACATCGTGGGCGTGAGCGTCTTCGCGGCGACGCTGGTGCTCCTCTACCTGGCCTCGACCCTGTACCACGCCCTGCCGTCGCCCAAGGCGAAGCCGGTGCTGCGCGTGGTGGATCATGGGGCGGTCTACCTGCTGATCGCGGGCACCTATACGCCGTTCGCCTTGGGTCCATTGCGGGGGCCGTGGGGCTCGCTGCTGTTCGCGCTCGTTTGGAGTCTGGCGCTGCTCGGGATCGTGGTAACGGCGCTCGGCGGCTTGCGCTATCCGCGGCTCACGACGGGTGCGTATCTCGCGCTCGGCTGGCTCGGCGTGGTGGTGATTCGCGTGTTGTGGGTGCGCGTGCCCCTCGCGGGGCTCGTCTGGCTCTTCGCGGGCGGCATGGCCTACACCCTCGGAGTCGCATTCCTCACCGCCAAACGGATGCGCTACAATCATTTCGTCTGGCACCTGTTTGTGCTCGCCGGCACGAGCTGTCATGTCGTCGCCGTGCTCTATTACGCCGCCGAACGCTCGTGAGCCATGGCGGGTGATAAGGGCGCCGGCTCCATGTGCGGTTGATCGGTCCTGACGCGGTGGCGTCGGCCCCCGTGCCGCCCCGCTTCCGCACCGGCTTCGCGGCCGCGCTGCTTGGACTCGGTGCGTCGGGGCTCGCCGCGCAGCAGCCGCCGGCGCGGGACTATCTGGTCTACGTCGTGTGCGAGTCGGCCGACAGTATCGTACGGGTGCGGTTCGGCCCGCGCGGCGCTCGGGTCGAGCACGCGACGCACCTAGGGCTCTTGCCCACCGACATCAACGGCCCGCACGGCATCGCCATATCCCCCGACCGCCAGTTCCTCTACGTCTCGGTGGCGCACGGTCGTCCCTACGGGTCGGTGTGGAAGTTCCGTGCCGGCACGGACGACGCGCTCGGCTTTACGGCGCTCGGCCTGTTCCCCGCGACGACCGACATCACTCCCGACGGCAAGTTTCTGTTTGTGGTGAACGCCAACTTTCACGGCGACCCGGTGCCTTCCGCCGTGTCGGTGGTGAGCACGGATCCGTTGGTGGAAGTGAAGCGCATCCCCACCTGCGTCATGCCGCACGGCTCGCGCCTCAATCCCCAGGGCACGCGGCACTATTCGGCGTGCATGATGGAGGACCTGCTGGTCGAGATCGACACCCGGACGTTTAGCGTGACGCGCCAATTCCGCTTGACGGCCGGCCACGAAGCGGCCGTCGCCGCGGCGTTGCCCGCCGCGCCGGCCATGGCAAGCCTCACCTGTGTGCCGACGTGGGCCCAGCCCTCGACCGACGGGGCCACCATCTACGTCGCCTGCAACAAGTCCAACGACATCGCCGTCGTAGACGTGGCGACTTGGCAGCTCGTCAAGCGCCTCCCTGCCGGGAACGGCGTTTACAATCTGGCGACCACCCCCGACGGCCGGCTGATCGCGACGAACAAGCGCGGCCAGTCGGTGTCGGTCTTCGACCCGACGCGCGGCACCGAGCTCGCGCGGCTCCCGACCAAACGGAAGGTGGTGCACGGGGCGGTGGTGTCGCCCGACAACCGCTACGCCTTCATCACGGTCGAAGGCATCGGTAGCGATCCCGGCACCCTCGAAGTGATCGATTTGGACGCGCTGAAGACGGTGACGACCCTCGACCTCCCGCTGCAAGCGGCAGGGATCGATTTCTGGAAGATGGAGCCGGCCCGGCCGTGATCCCAAGGACCGTTCCCGCGAAAGGGGTATCCCCGATGCGCCTCGTGCCATGCCTCCTCAGGCCGTCGCTTCTCCTCGCGCTCGCCCTCGCCCCACGGGTCGCCGCGCCGCAGCAGCCCCGCCCCAAGCTGAAGGCCGCGACGGTCGAGATCGCGCCGGCGCCGACCACGGCCGAAGTCGGGCAGCGCCTGAAATTCCACGCGACGGCCAGGGACTCGGCGGGGAACACCCTGACGGTGAGTCCGACCTTCTGGTTCGCGACGCCGTTCGACATGGCGGCGGCGGACTCGGAAGGCACGGTCGTCTTCTACCAGCCGGGCGACGTGCTCGTCGGAGCCGTGGTGGCGGGCACGCCGGGATTCGGCCACGTCACCGTGCGGACGCCGGGCGTCGCGACGCTCGCGATCGAGCCCGTCGCGGCGCCGCTCGCCGTGGGCGGCACCGTGCTCTTGGGCGCCACGCCGCGCTCGGCGAGCGGCGACCCCCGCCACGACGTGACGATCGAGTGGACGGCGCTGACACCCGCCGTGGCGACGGTGAGCGCAGGCGGCCTCGTCACGGCCAAACAACCCGGCACGGCCCGCGTGCGCGTCTATGCCGGTGGTGCCACGGCCGAGACACGAGTGCGGATCGTGGCGGACCCGCCGGGCAAGCTCGCGATTGAGTCCGGGACGAGTACGGCGCGGACCGGGGACGTGGTGCATTTCCGAGTAGCGGGCGCGCGGAGCGGCCCCGCGGGCGAGCCGCTCGTAACCTGGAGCGTCGCGGGGGAGGGGGCGGCGATCTATTCCGATGGCGCCTTTGTGGCCGAACGCCCCGGCACCTACGCGATTTCGGCCCTCCGCGGCGCCCACACGGCCACCACATCGATCGTAGTGACGCCCCGGAACGTGGACCGCGAGCTCGACATCCTCGCCCACGTGCAGCCGTTGGGCGATTCCGGCAAGCCGATCCAGACCGCCGAGGAATGGATCATCGGGCACCACGCGTACCTCTCGACCATCGCCGACCGCATCTTCGTCTACGACGTCGCCGACCCGGCCCATCCGCGGCTGCTCGACACCCTGAAGGTGGATGCGCGCCTCGTGAACGACATCAGCACAACGCCCGACGAGCAAATCGGTGTGATCACGCGGGAGGGCGCGTCGAACCGTAAGAACGGCATCGTGCTGCTCGATACCTCCGATCCCGCGCACCTCAAGGTGCATTCCGAGTACACCGAGACGGTGACGGGCGGGGTGCACAGCGCGTTCATCAACACGCACTACGTCTACATCACGGACGACGCCACCGGCTCGCTTCGCATCATCGATTTCCAAGACGTCAAGCACCCCAAGGAGGTGGCCCGCTATCAAGTACCGTCGACCACGGCGAGCACGATCGGCGCTCCCGGCGCGGCGTTTTCGAGTGGGCGCTACCTCCACGACCTCTACGTGAAGGACGGGCTTGCTTACCTCGCCTATTGGCGCGATGGGCTCGTGATTCTGGACGTCGGGAACGGCATGAAGGGCGGGAGCCCCGAGCAGCCTCGGGTCGTGAGCCAGTACCGCTTCAATCATCACGAGCTGTACGGGGACGGCTGGCTCGCTGGCACCCATTCCGTGTTCCGCTACAAGCGCTACGTCTTCGTGGGCGACGAGGTGTTTCCGGCCCTTTTCAACGTCAGCGCCGAGGACCGCACGCCCGCCCGCGCCATGGTGCATGTGATCGACCTCGCGGACATCGAGCATCCGCTGGAGGTGGCGCGCTACGAGGTCCCCGAAGGCGGCACGCACAATTTCTGGTGCGACAACGACATGCTGTTCCTGGGCGACTACGAGGGGGGCGGGCGCGTGATCGACATCTCGGGCGAGCTGCGCGGCGAGCTGTACCGCCAGGGCCGCGAGATCGCGCGGCTCTGGACGGGCGACCCGAAAGGGTTCAAACCCAACATCCCGTTCGCCTGGGGCGCCCAGCCCTGGAACGGGCTGATCTATGTCAACGACATCAACTCGGGGCTGTGGATCGTGCGGCTCGGAAAGCCGCGCTTCAAGGGCTCCGCGACCGAGCCGGCGCTCGCCAAACCACCCACGGCGCCGTAACCCACGCCCGGTGTTTGACAGCGCTCCGCCCGCGCGCTACATCCCTGCGCGGGCGAGCTGACTGAACCCGGCGCGCGGATCGCAGCGGCGGTCGGCCGCGCCGGGAGTGGGCGAATGATCTTCCGAAGTCCGTATCCCGAGATCGAGGTGCCTGACGTCGCGCTCGATCGCTTCGTGCTCGCACAGGCGGCGGAGCGGGGAGGACAGCCCGCGCTGATCGACGGGCCGAGCGGGCGGACGCTGACCTACGCCGAGCTGGCGGCGGGGGTGGAGCGCGTCGCCGCGGGCCTCGCGGCGCGCGGCTTGAAGAAGGGCGAGGTGTTGGGCCTCCTGGCGCCGAACAGCCCCGAGTTTGCGCTGGCGGCGCTGGGCGCGATGGCGGCAGGCGGCGTCGTCACCCCGATCAATTGCCTTTCGACCGCCCAGGATATCGAGGTTCAGCTGCGCGACGCTGGGGCTCGGTTCCTGGTGACGATTCCGCCGTTCCTCGACCGAGCGACGCCCGCGGCCGCGGGGGCCGGAGTGGAGCAGCTGTTCGTGTTCGGTGAGGCGCCCGGGGCGCTCCCGTTCGCCGCCCTGCTCGAGACCGACGCACTCGCCCCCGACGTCGAGATCGCGCCCGCCGAGGACCTCGCCGCGCTGCCCTACTCGAGCGGCACCACGGGATTTCCGAAGGGCGTGATGCTGACGCACCGCAATCTCGTGACCAACCTGCTGCAGCTGGCCGGGCCGCTCGGGCTATGGAGGCAGGAGCGCATCGTCGCCGTGTTGCCGTTCTTCCACATCTACGGCCTGCACGTCGTCCTGAACCTCGGGCTGTGGCGCGGGGCGACGATCGTGACCTTGCCGAAGTTCGAGCTCGAGCCGTTCCTCGCCCTGCTCGAACGACACCGGAGCACCCGAGCGTTCGTCGTGCCTCCGTTGGTGCTGGCCCTGGCACAGCACCCGGTGGTCGAGCGCTACGACCTCACGAGCCTGCGCACCGTGATGAGCGCCGCGGCACCGCTCGACGCCGCGCTCGAGGCCGCGTGTGCCCGGCGTTTAGGCTGCGAGTTGCGGCAGGGGTACGGCCTGACCGAGGCAAGTCCCGCCACCCACATCACCTCTGCCGAGCCAGGCAGAGCGCGGCCGGGAACGGTGGGCGAGCTGGTGCCGAACACCGAGTGCCGCATCCTCGACGTCGCCACCGGGGAGGACTTTGGACCGGGCGAGGATGGCGAGCTGTTGGTCCGCGGTCCGCAGGTGATGCGGGGTTACCTGCACAATCCTGAGGCGACCGCGGCCACGATCGATGCCGACGGCTGGCTGCATACCGGCGATCTTGGGCACGTGGACGACGACGGCTGCCTCACGATCGTCGATCGTCTCAAGGAGCTGATCAAGTACAAGGGGTTTCAGGTGGCGCCCGCAGAACTCGAGGCCGTGCTGCGCACCCATCCCGCGGTGGCCGACGCGGCCGTCATCCCCATGTGGGATGCGGAAAGCGGTGAGGTGCCCAAGGCCTTTGTCGTCTTGACCGGCGCCATCACCGCGGCAGACCTGATGGCCTACGTAGCCGAGCGGGTCGCGCCGTACAAGAAAATCCGCGCGATCGAGACAATAGACGCGATTCCGAAATCGCCCTCCGGGAAGATCCTGCGACGGGTGCTGAAGGAGCGAGAGCACGCGGTACGAACGTGATCGCATGAGCGCTCCGTTGCGCGGCGCGCCCAGCGTTCACGGGTGAGGACCCGGCACGTCCGGGGCTTCGGGTCCTTGGAAGTAGCGCTCGTCCCACGCCACGGCAGAGATCTTGCCGCAGTGGGCGCAGCGCAGCACCGCCGGATGCCCTTGTAGAGGCGCCCGGTTACCGCACTTCGGGCATACCGCGTACGGCGAGACGCCGGGGAACCGCGAGGGGTTCTTCGGTCGCGGCACGACCGACCAGCGCTCGGGAGGCGCGCTCACGACGTCGAGGAACGTCCGGGTAATCTCGACCGGATCCCCGGCGACGTCGAGGATTACCTGGACGGGGCCGAGCTTCTTGACGCGGTACCACGCCCCTCGGCGTAGCGGCACGTCGAGGTCGCTGCGCAACCGCGCCCAAAAGCGCTTGGGGGTCACGTGCCTCTCCTGCGTGTTGGGGGGCATTGATCATGCCACGAACGAGCGACCGCGCGCCCTCGACCAGTGACCGGTTGGCGGCACGCCCCGATGGGTCCAGGCCGCGCGATGTCGCGTGTGTGTGGCTCACCCGCGACATATGCAGCCCGGTCGCGAGGATACGGGCGATTCCGTCGCAGCTGCTCCAGACCGGCCCCTGGGCCCGAAGATGAATGAGTAGGTCCTGCCGTAACAGGGTGTTTTTGCGGCAACGGCAGGTCGATTCGCGACAGAGGCGGTGTGGTTGTGGTCTGCTCCCCGTCTTTCGGACCACGGGACCTGACACCTATGCTACTGGGCGCCAGGCGGCTCGGTGGCGCCCTTGAAATCCGCTTGCGACCGGCCCCGCTCCTCTCGGAGCGGGAGGTAACCGGGAGGTAACGCATGAAACGGATCTGCTGCTTCGTTCTCGCGCTGGGCTTACGCCTCGTAGCCCTTGGTGCGCAAGAGGTCCCCCCCCTTGCTGCTGGCGCTCGGGTCCGCGTGGTCGCGCCCAAGCCGATCTGCACGTACCCAGAAGCGGCGCCATGCTACCGCAAGGTAGTCGGCTTGCTCCAGTCGATCGACAGCACCACCATCGTCGTGCAGCGCGAGAACGGGGAAACCGTGAACGTCCCCCGCGCGCCCGGCACGCGGCTCGACGTCAGCACCCGCCGTGGCCCGTGCGGCGGGCACCGTGGCGCATGCATTGGCGTCGGCTTCTTCGGCGGCGCATTCGGCGGCGTCGCACTGGGAGCGGTGCTGGGCGCGCTCGCCGTCCGCTCGCCGTGCGGCGCAGGCACCTGCGTGAACACGTGGGTCTATGCAGCCGCCGTGCCCGCCGGAGCGCTCGTGGGGACGATCATCGGTGCGGCAGTGCGCGGCGAGGACTGGGAGAGGGCCGACCTTCCTGCGCGCCTGAGCGTGGGGCGGGGCGGCTGCGGCCGGTTTGCGGTCGGCCTGTCACTGCGCTTCTGAGCGGCCGTGGGGGCTCCCGGACTACCGCCGCACCCGACCTCGCAGGGAGGAATCCGCGACACACAATCGACACGCAGGCGTGGCTGTCGCATAATCCCTGGTCCGAAGAAGGGGGGCAGGCCAGTTGTGGAGTGCTCGCCGCCTTTCGGACCACCGGAAATGTGACAATGATACAGGGGCTGGTCCCCCTGAAGGGGCTGGAGTGCACCATCGCACGTTCAGGAGGCTTAGAGCACGGACCGTCTCGGCGGCAGACCATGAGCGATTCCCACGGCGCCATCGTCGACGAGCGGAGAGCGCCTGGGGTTCGATGATGCGGCTCGTCCACCGCTATCTCTCGCTGATCACTCTCTTGAGCATGGGGACGCCCGGGCCGGCGCGCGCGCAGGGCGATGCTAGGCAGCTCCTCCAAGAAGCACTTGCGCAGCTGAACGCACACACGCTTGACAGCGCCGAGACGCTGGTCCGCTTGGTGCTCAACGATTCGCGCAAGAGAAATCTGGATGAATATGCGGCCGCGCTGATGCTGCGTGGCGTCATCGAGTACTACCGCCTAAGGGACTCCGCGGCGAGTGAGGCCTTCGTGGAGGCGCTCACGGCCCTGCCTACTTTGAGAGGAGATTGGCTCTTTAGGGCCGACTCCACCTTGTGGGCGCTCTGGCGGCGTGACCAAAGCCGGGTCATCTGCGGTGCCTCCGACCTCCCGACCGTGGTCTTGCCGACGTGGCCCAACACAACACCACCGCCGCCCGAGCTTACGAGGGTGCCCCGCATTGTGCGGGACCCTCGCATAACGTACCCCGTCCGGTTGCGCCAACAGGGAGTCGAGGGTCATGTGATTGCGGGCGTAGTGGTCGACTCGGCCGGGCGAGTCTCATCGGACTCGATCACGATCGTCCAGAGTTCGCAGGAAGCGTTTAGCGCCGAAGTGCGGTGGTACCTGCGGCACGCACGGTTCGAGCCAGCACGGTTCGGTGACCACGCTGTCCAGGCGTGCGTTGGGGTGACCGTCGATTTCCAGATCATTGGGCGCTAGGCTCTGGTCTTCCGCGTATCCGACCCTTCAAGCCGTAGGCGACCTCGACGTCGTCCGCCCGCGCACCGAGAGCGTTGCTGCCTGGTGGTTCAACTCACTTCTTCGCAGGCGCTAGCGGGACCATAACGTGGGCGTAGGGCGTCCCGGCCCACATCACCCAGGGGCCGCCACTCTGACGTTTGGTCGGTAGCCCCTGCAACTCACGTGGATCGGTGACGAGGAGCATCACATGCGGAGGATCCCATCCCCACTCATTGTCGGGGGTCGCCTGCTTCGCAAAGGGGTCCGTATTGCTCCCGGGTGCGCCGCCGGGTGCGATCATGTAGCCGATGCCGACTCGCTCGACGTGCGGCGTAGCCTTCGCCTTGAGCGCGGTCATGAATGACATCCACTCGCCATCCGCGCACATCGGATCATTCCCTTCTTTCGCCGGGTTCGTGGGCACACACGTCCATCCATTCGTCCCAGCGCGGAGCGTCACCGCCTTGCCGTTCTGCCACTCCATGATCGTAGCGTTCTCCGAGATGAATGCTGGGGCGGCCGTCGCGGCGTTGGCGATCTTTTGCGCCTCAGTCCACTTCGCTTGCCCGAGCACGCGGTCGGCCGAGGCCACCGAAGCGTATAGGAGCGCGATAAAGCCTAGTGTGCGGTGCATCTGGTCCTCCAGGAAGCGGTCCACGGCAGTACGCCGGCGGTGGCATTCGCGCGGCGTCGCGGGTTCGCCTTGCAACGGGGCTAAGTTGGGGGCGGATAACCCACTGACGCAACCACAGGGTGTACGTCTTCCTTGTTGTTGAGCCACTTTCGTGCCGTGGCATCACCGTTTACTGCCCCGTGGGCGACGCCCTCACGGGAGGATGATGGAGCTGTGGCTGGAGGCGGGAGCAGTCGCACCTCAGGGACGTGACCGCGGTCGCACCGACGCACCATCCTTCGATCTGGAGTGGCACCGACTCGTGACGCGGTTCGCACTGCTGCTGCTCGTCGTCGTGGTCCTGCTGAGCCTTATCGCTCGGGAGGGGGTCGGCGGCGCGCGCGAAACGACATGATGATCGAGTAGCAAACAGCACAGCAAGGTAGCAACCGCGCCGCGGACCCCCAGAGGGTCCGCGGCTTTTTTGTCACCCTCGGTACCGGAGAGGGACTGGGCCATCATAGGGAGAGATGTCATCCTCTCCGACACGGCCCTGTGTGGCGAGCAGGCGCGGGGCAACTCCATGACGCCGAGGAGAAGCTCCGCATCGCGCGGCAACTGGGTACGCTGGCCGTGGCTGCGATCGAGGCGGGGTTCCGCGAACGGTGAGGAGAGCGAATGGCGCGGTGTGCGCGCGAACGCGGAGGCGCTTCCCGCCCGGTCGTCGCCGCGCTGACGCGCTGCCACGAGTGGGATATCGACCTGGCGGGCGAGAACGCGTAGCCTGCAGCGGACCGTGGATTTACGCCTTCATCGCGACCCCGGACCCGCACTTGTAGTGCAGGCTGCGGCAAGAAGAGGGGAGACGCGCCTGACGTAACGAGGCCGTTGCAGACTGGATACCTCTTACGGTCTGGACGGCAGCTCAGCACGTTTGGGATTTTCGGCTCGTCGCCCACGTACCGAGGAGCGGGTCCCTCGATGGAAGGTGAGCGGCTATTCAGCCCGGCAGTCGAGGTGGCTGCCGAACATCTCCCGGGCGTATTGCAGATCCTGGTGCAGGGTCTGGGCCAAACTGGGCAACCCGGTCGCGATCCGCGCCTGCCGGGAAGATCCCATTCCCGGACGGCGCCATCATCGCGCGGCTCGCGTACAACCAGGTTACGTCGGAGGAAAACAACAAGGCGGTGCGCGGTATTCTCGAACGACGGCTGGGCGCCGATGCGGTTCAGCGGCTCCTGGCCGAATCGTTCGTGGCCGGCCCCGCGACGAACGTACAGTTCATGGTCAAGGACTCAAGAAAATACGCGGCGACGGGCGGCTGGGGGTTCGCGCAATTCATCAACGGCAAGCCTGACGGGGAGGCGGTTCACCAAACCTGCTTTTCCTGCCACGAGCCTGCAAAAGATCGCGATTTCGTTTTCACGCGTTACTCACCTTGACAGGGCGGCCAGTTCGCCGCCTGGGAGCAGCCCGACTTGTTCTCGGAGGAGGTGCGCGCGGCCTCCCGATCGCTTCGCTGATCACCCGCCGGCGGCGGGGCTTCCGAATTCACCTTCAGTTCGAGAGGAGATCCAATGAGCGCATCCGCCACAGCCATGACCTCATCCACCAGCGTGTACACCACCCGCGGGTTCTGGGAACGCTTGTGGCGCATGAGCGGCATCAACTTCGTCGTCTTCGTCATCATCGCGTACGTCATCTACGGCTATCAGCCGCAGGTCGGTGCGTCGGGCGACGCACTCGTCGCGTTCTACGACGGCCATCGCACGCGGATCCTGATCGCTGCGGTAGTCTCCGGCCTGGCGGTCCTGAACCTCCTGTGGTTCGCGGCGGCGCTCAGGACCACCTTGGCGGATGCGGGGCAAGACGGTTGGGGCGCGGCGGCGACCGCCTCCAGCACAGCGGTCGGAGGGCTGTTTCTCCTGCTCCTCACGGTGGGCGCCGCCCTCGCGTACTCGATCGCCGGCTCCGGAAATCACACGCTCACATCGGGACTGAACGACTTCTGGTGGGCCTGCGCCGTGTTGACTTCGTTCCCGCGCGCGATGCTGATCATGGCCGGGACGTTCGGGCTCTGGCGGGCCGGGCGGATCTCGAACGCGCTCTTCGCGGCGGGGGTCGCAGCCGTCGTACTCGTCTTACTGGGCGGCACCACGTGGCTGCGCGGTGGATTCTGGGCACCGGACGGCGCCTATTCGCGGTTCGTCTCGCCCATCATCGGCCTGGTCTGGGTCGTGGTCGTGAGCCGGGTCCTATTGACCCGAAGTCCTGCTACGCGTGCGGGATGGTGAGGCCGACGCTGGCCCGCGACTGCGAGGGCGATACCAAGGTCCAATCGCTCCGCTCGGAACGGGCGCCTATCCTCAACCGCGCATGGACTCCTGAACGAAGTAAGGAGGCACGGTATGTCAAAGCCGCCTGAGTTCGATCGCCGTCGCTTTGTCGGGGTTGCCGCGGCAACCGTTGCCGCTGGTCCGCTAGGACTTCTCGGGAGGGTCAACGCCATGACGCAAGCTCTGATTGAAGTTGCGCAGCCGAAGGGCGGTGGTACGGCCGACATTCGTCCGTTTCGTTTCACCGCTGCGGAAGCCGATCTGACCGATCTGCGCCGGCGCATCAACGCGACGAAATGGCCCGAACGGGAATGGGTCGTGGATGCATCGCAGGGCGTGCAGCTCGGGACGATGCAGAAGCTCGCCTGCTACTGGGCGACGGAGCACGACTGGCGCAAGTGCGAGGCGCGACTGAGCGCGCTGCCGCAGTTCACCACCGAGATCGACGGGCTCGACATTCATTTCATCCACGTGCGCTCGAAGCATGAGAATGCGCTGCCGGTCATCGTCACCCACGGGTGGCCCGGCTCGATCATCGAGCAGCTGAAGATCATCGAGCCACTCACCAATCCGACGGCCTATGGCGCGAGCGCCGCGGACGCATTCCACGTGGTGATTCCGTCACTGCCGGGCTACGGATTTTCCGGCAAGCCGACCGCGGTCGGCTGGGACCCCTCCCGCATCGCCCGCGCCTGGGCGGTCCTGATGCAGCGCCTCGGCTACACGCGCTACCTCGCGCAGGGCGGCGATTGGGGGAATGCGGTCTCGGAGGTGATGGCGCTGCAGCAACCCCCGGGTCTGCTCGGCATCTCCACCAACATGTCGGCTACCGTTCCGCCCGAGATCGCGAAGGCCATGGCCAGCGGCGAACCGCCGCCGGCCACACTCTCCGCCGACGAACGGCGCGCGTGGGACCAGCTCGACTTCTTCTACAAGAAGGGGCTGGGCTACGCCAACGAGATGGCGCTCCGCCCCCAGACGCTGTACGCGATCGCCGATTCCCCCGTCGGCCTGGCGGCCTGGATGCTCGACCCACGACGCGCGCAGCGAGGAGCTCATCGTGCGCGTCTTTGACGGAGGCAGTGAGGGCCTGTCGCGCGACGACATCGTCGACAACATCACCCTCTACTGGTTGACGAACACCGCGGTCTCTTCGGCACGCTTGTATTGGGACACCGCGCAGAAGTCCAAGGGGGGCTTCTTCGACGCCAGGGGCGTTCAGATCCCGGTCGCCGTGATGGCGTATCCGGACGAGATCTATCAAGCCCCGCAGAGTTGGGCCGAGCGCGCGTATCCCAAGCTGCTCCGTTACAACCGGCTTCCCAAAGGCGGGCACTTCGCCGCGTGGGAGCAGCCGGAGACGTTCGTGGCAGAGCTGCGCGCCGGTTTCAAGTCGCTGCGTACAGCATAGGGAGCAGTGCCCTGGCGACGCTGATCCAGGCTGAAGCGAGCAACATCACGGCACCCACGCAATTTGTCGCGACCGGTGTCGAGACCTACGCGTACCGCCGCTTTGGTCGCGGGTCAGCGCCGCCACTGCTCTGCTTCCAGCACTTCCTGGGCGCGTGACTAGAGCGCAGCACTGGACGCGCGCCAAACCTCGCGGAGGATGAGACGATGAGACGGAACCGAGCTGCAGAAGGTGGCGCATCGCGGCGAGACTTCTTGGTCACGAGCGCCGTCGCGTTTGCCGGCGCAGCAATACCGGCGGCGACGCTTACCACTGAGGCCCAATGAACACGATCACCACCAAAGACGGCGTTGAGATCTTCTACAAGGACTGGGGCAAAGGTCAGCCCATCGTGTTCAGCCACGGCTGGCCGCTGTCGGCCGATGATTGGGACACGCAGATGGTGTTCTTCCTCAAGCACGGCTATCGCGTCATAGCTCACGACCGGCGCGGCCATGGCCGCTCCACCCAGACCGGCGGCGGCCACGACATGGATCACTACGCCGACGACTTGGCGGCGCTGACCGCACATCTCGACCTCAAGGATGCGGTTCATGTCGGTCACTCGACCGGCGGCGGCGAAGTGGTGCACTACCTAGCGCGCCACGGCGAAAGCCGGGTGGCAAAAGCGGTGATTATCGGCGCGGTGCCGCCGCTGATGGTAAAGACGGCGACGAATCCGGGCGG
>WNFJ01743868.1_pt1 | contig 16184 bp, 16 predicted proteins | sample 5400461 | NCBI WGS metagenome assembly WNFJ01 (sample SAMN13153349, study PRJNA577476) | soil metagenome | isolation source: 115 cm saprolite on Douglas fir-dominated hillslope | place: USA:California | collected 2013-09-17 | reverse complement strand
CGCCGCCGACACGCACACCATCTCGGTCATCACCAGGCCCGCCCCGCCGAGCGCCTTGCTCCCCAGGTGCACCAGGTGGAAGTCACCCGGTACGCCGTCACAGGCGCTGTACATGTCCATCGGCGAGACGATGATCCGGTTGGGCAGCTCAAGCTGTCCGATCCGGCCGGGCCGGAACATCGGCGGGCAGACGCCGTCCTGCTCTACCGCCGGCGGCGGTGCGCGGCCGGAGCCCTGGTCAGCGGCAGGCTCGCTGCCGCCCTGAGCGTCCTGAGCGCCGTGACCGGACGGGCCACCGTGGCTGGCGGCGAACCACCGGTCCAGCCCGGCGACGAACTCCGGGTCACGGAGCCGCAGGTTGCCGTAGGTTACCCGGCGGCTACGGGTGATGAGGTTGAACGCGAACTGGGCCGGGTCCTGGTCGGTGTACTGGCCGAGATTCTCGAACCACTCCAGGCTGGCCTGGGCCGCCCGCTGGGTGGAAGCGACCACCGGCATGCGCTCGGCCTCGTACGCGGCGAGCGCGGACGCGACATCTGGCTGCTCGTGCAGGCCTGCAGCCAGGGCGAGCGCGTCTTCCATGGCCAGCTTCGTGCCCGAGCCGACAGAGAAGTGCGCCGTATGAGCCGCGTCCCCGAGCAGTACCACGTTCCGGTGCCGCCAGCTCATGCAGCGTACGGTCGTGAAGCTCAGCCACCGCGAGTTGTTGCCAAAGATCGCGTGGCCGCCAAGAACTCCGGCGCACACCTCGCGCACGAGCCGGATGGATGCCTCGTCGCTGCGGCCCGGTGGCAACGCGGCCCCGGCCAGCTCCGCGAACCCGGCCCGCTGCCAGACGTCGGCGTGCATCTCCAGGATGAACGTGCTGGCATCGCGGCTGTAGGGATAGCCATGGACTTGCATGATCCCGGCCGCGGTGTCAAGGACGTGGAAGTTGAAGGCGTCGAAGACCAGGTCGGTGCCGAGCCAGATGTAGACACAACGCCGGGTTTCCAGCTCGGGCCGGAACGCGGCGGCAAACCGGGACCTTGTTTGCGAGTTCGCGCCGTCGGCGGCGACGACAAGGTCGTAGTCAGCCGCGGCGGCGGCCGCGTCCGGGCCCTCCGTGCCGAATGCCGCGCGCACCCCGGCATCGGCGCAGCGCCGCTGCAGCATGGCGAGCATCCGGTGGCGGCTGATGGCCGCAAACCCGTGCCCACCCGAGGTGGCGACGGTGCCGCGGTAGTGCACGTCGATGTCATCCCACCGGGCGAACTCCCGCTGCAGTGCGGCGAAGACACCAGGGTCGGCGTGCTCGATTCCGCCCAGAGTCTCGTCGGAGAGCACCACACCGAAGCCGAACGTGTCGGCCGCCGCATTCCGCTCCCATAGATGCACTTCATGCCGGGGATCGAGCTGCTTTGCCAGCAAAGAGAAATACAGCCCGCCCGGCCCACCACCGAGCACCGCGATGCGCACCCCGCCTGCTCCCTCCCGGGGAACGGATGAGGCAACGATATGTTGCTTTCTGCACGACCGTCAATAACTCGATATGCGACGCCGCCGCGTCCAGAGGCGTGACACGTCCGCGGCAGCCGTTATGGATCTGTGCTGCTGTGCTTCCCGCGGCCGGCCGACCCCCGGATCCCCGCACCAGCGGATGCCGCGTCCGCGGGAGCCGTTATGGATCATCGTTCACAATGGCCTGCGCGGGGGCGAACCGCCACAGTTACTGCCGCGCCGCCCGGACGTTGCGTCCGGCGTGTGGTATCAGGAAGCGTGAGCATCGAGCGGATCAACCCCGGCGAGCTCGCCCAGCCGTCGGGTTTCTCGCACGCGGTGACGGCAACTGGTGGCCGGCTCGTGTTCCTGGCCGGGCAGACCGCGCTCGACCATGATGGCAGCATCACTGGTAGCAGCGTTGCCGAGCAGTTCGAGCGTGCGCTGGGCAACCTGCTCGCCGCGCTCAATGCGGCCGGCGGTGTCCCGGGCGACCTGGCGAGCCTCACTGTGTACGTCCTGGACGTGGACGACTACCGCGCGCACTCCCAGGAGATCGGAGAGGTCTGGCGGGGCCTGGTTGGCCGTGATTACCCGGCGATGGCAGTCATCGGGGTGCAGCGGCTCTGGGATCTGCGCGCCCTGGTCGAGGTGCAGGGGATTGCCATGGTGACGCCTTAAGCGGTTGATCAGCGATCGTACCGGCGACGTGGGCTCGGGCCGCATCCTCAAGGCTGGATTTCATCGTGAAGAAGAGGTCGGCTGCTTCAATGCCGATCCAGTCGGCCGGCAGGAGGTCCGCGGGGATGCCCGGGTCAAGGTAGCGCAGGCGCCGCCAATCGGTCAGCAGCCGCACGAAGTCGGCGAACGCCTCCCGCTGATGTGCCGTTGGCCGGACTCGGCGCCACCGGCGCGCCGTCGGCTCATGCTGGTCGACGAACTCACGGTAAAGCCGTTCGATCAGTTCGAGATCCCACCACCCGCGCACCTGCTCGGCAAGATCGCCGAAAGCCAGGTGATCTGCGCGGAAGAGATCCGCATATCCGCTCAAGCCGAGTCGCAGGAGTACGCCCCCGGTCTCCTCCTGCAGGTACGCGGGCGCCACCCACACACCGGGCGCCACGGCGCCGAACCCGAGCCGGGTCAGCTGGGATCTGAGCAGGTGCCGTTTGTGACGCTCAGACTCTGGCACAGAGAACACCGCGAGCAGCCAGCCATCCGCGAGCCTCGCCCGCTCGCGCCGGAAGATCCGGTGGTCGCCTTCCCTCAGCACGGCCAGCGCGGTGTTGGGCAGCTCATACCCGGCCACGCCTGCCCGGCGCCCGGCCCGCAAGATCTCCCGCCGCTTGAGCCGGGAGATCGAGGAGCGGACCGCCGGCTCGTCCACCCCGAGATCAGCGAGCAAGCTGACCAGCGACGCCACCGACATCCAGCCACCCTCGGCCCGGGCGTACAAGCCGTACACGGTCACGATCAGTTGCCTCGGCTGCGCCCCACGCGCTGTTGCCGCTCTCCCGGGCCGCGTGGCTCGATCCACGCGGGCCTGCGGCGCCCGCCCGCCGGCTTCGAGGCCGGATGCTGCGTGCGGAACGGTCGTCACCAAGCCACCGTAGCAACGCTGCCCCGTCCCGGCCGATGCTGCGCGATCGCTGACCCAAGCCATCTAGTAGCCAGCACCGTGCGGCATAGCGGCCGCGCAGGACCGCGCAGTGCGACACTGCGGGGGTGGGCATCGACTGGACGCACCAACTGGCAGAGCAGCTGGACCGGCACTGGCGCCAGCAACTTCGGCCCCGCTACGACGGGCTGACCGACGCCGAATACTTCTGGGAGCCGGTGGCCAATACCTGGAACATCCACCCACGGGGGCACGGGCGGGCGGCGATCGCGGCCGGCGGCGGCGAGTTCGTGATCGACTTCGCCTATCCCCAGCCCAGCCCAGCACCGGTCACCACCATCGCCTGGCGGCTCGCGCACCTCATCGTCGGCGTGTTTGGCACCCGGGTCGCCGGCCACTTCGGCGGGCCATCGGTGGACTACCAGACATTCAGCTACGCCGGGACCGCGGTGCAGGCACTCAGCCAGCTCGATGACGTGTACGCGGCCTGGCGGGCCGGCGTCAACAGCCTCGGTGATGCCGGGCTGGCCCGGCCGTGCGGCCCCGCCGAAGGCCCCTTCGCCGAGTACCCGATGGCCGCGCTGGTGCTGCACATCAACCGCGACGCACTGCACCACGGTGCCGAGATCGCCCTGCTGCGCGACCTGTACGCCAACCGCTAACCGAGCTCGCCTGGTGCCCGCCGCCGACGGGGTGGCAGCATTCACTGCTACCCTCAGCCAGCGGCGGTCGTACTGCACTCGGGAAGTCGCCCGCGTAGCGGCAGACGCGGGCATTCTCGGTAGCGGATGGTCATGCATAAGGATTGGACATCACGCACGTCAAAAGGCTGACGTCTCTCCCCCCGGGCAAGGCATGGCGTGTCACTCCCGCTGACCGTTCACCACATGTTCTGGCCACCATCGACCACTAGCCTTTGGCCGGTTATGAACCGTGCCTCATCAGCCAGCAGCAGCATGGTGGCGTCCGCGACGTCCTCTGGCTTTCCAAGCCTTTGCAATGGCACGGTGTTCTCCCGCGCCTGGCGAATGTTGCTGTCATCTAGGCGGAACCGGCGAGATGTCTCCTCGGTCACGACAAGGCCAGGAATGATCGTGTTCACCCGGATTTTCGGCGCGAGTTCAAGCGCCAGGCATTGTGTCATCATCATTAGACCTGCTTTAGATGCACAGGTATTAACACCGTTACGCCGCCCCCTGAGACCAGTGGAAGCGCCGATATTGAGGATGACGCCGCCTTCGTGTTGTTTCATCATCTGGCGCGCTGCGTGCTGTGAGCAAATAAAGGCGCCTTTCAAATTAACGTTCATAACGGTATCCCACTCGTTCTCGGTCATCTCAAGCGCGGGCTTATCAATTACGCGAGCAGCGTTGTTAACGAGCCCATCTATACGGCCGAATGACTCTACCGTTCGCCCCATAAGATCCGAAACATCATGCGGATTACTTACGTCTGCTTTCACCAGTATCACATCGGGGCTGACTTCCCGGCACTCGGCCAAGGCCGATGCCGCTCGCTCATCGTTTGCCGAGTAGTTCAGCACTACGCCGTAGCCTGACCGCAGAAGGCGAAGGGCGATAGCCCGCCCGATTCCGCTTGAACTTCCCGTGATGACGGCAACGCGCCTCGTCGTGGGCATTTAACCGGATTCCTTCGAGTTGTCGCCCGCTGTGAGCTGTAGCATTTCCCCCAGGGATCTGATGCGCCGTTCGTTTCGCCATGCCGACCTCGCTCGCTGAAGCGCTGTCATCATCTCTCGTCGGCGCTGCTTGCTTCCGAGCAGGACCACACCGTCAAGTCCGCGGCTGATATATGTTTCGAACGCATCCAGATCGTCGAGCAGAACCGCTGTTCTGGCCTGATGGTTGATGATTTCAAACCGGATCCGATCTGGTACCGCTGACCTTGACCGCTCGACAGACGCAAAAATGTCTGCCGCTTTACGTTTATAATCGCGGTCGGGATACTGTTCGGCAAGCGCAACGTATGCTAGGCCCTGTTCGAGGCTAAGCGAGGCGGGCGTAAATTCGGCGTAGAGAAAGCTGCGGTCCTGTTCTGGGTGATCCGGGTACAACTCCCCGGCTAGCCCGGAGGAGCGGATAGCATCTCTTTCTTTCCTTAGCTGCCCGTAGACGACAGCTAGTTCAGCGTGGACGCGGGACCTCTGGAGAGCCGACATGTCAGCGCCAAGCGCAAATACCTGCTCGTATATCGTGGCAGCCTGCGCTGGATCAGAGTTGTAGAAGTACGTGCTCGCAAGGGAGATCAGCGCGGAGGCTTGACTACTGCTGTCCCCCGCAACCGTTGCGTAGTACAGCGCCTGTTTGCAATGACGCTCACGAACCTGTATTTGATTACGATGGAGAGCGACAATTCCGGCGATTCTATGCGCCTGTGAAGCTAGCCGCGCGGCACCAACTTGGTATCTGGATTGCCGCCGCGCGGCACCTTCGAGAGCCAAGAGATAGCTGGATAGCGTGTGATCGACGGTAGACAGATCACTTCCTCTGAGCAGGTGCCAGCACGCCGTGAGACTTGCCGCGCAGCGGGATAGAAAGAAGTCAGTTGCAGCGGCCGCGCTCCGGCCGCTCTCCGATATTGCGCTGGACGTTGCTAGCACAAGTGGTAATGCGGCCACGGTAGTGAGAGCCTGGCGGCGGGACAGCGCGTGAACCATACGGAGGCCATAGGGGCTTTCCGGCGCCGAGGTATCGAACATCAGAATCTCCTGATGCAGCAATGTTTGCAAGGAATCCAGTTCAGAAGCAGGGCCGCGCCAATTATCAATTAATGCGATCAGATGAGCGAGCCGGGTCCCAAACCACACCGGCCATTCGGAGGCCATGATGATATTGTCGTCAGCCACGGGCGAGTTAAGCGGCAATTCGAGCATGCCACCGATGGAAATCAACCGGCTAGATACGCGATGCTGCGGGATGATGATGCCGCCGGTTTCGGCAGATTCTGGTGTGTCGCTCACAGGCGCTAGAAGTTGCTGAACCGGCCAGCCGAACATGTGCTCAAGCACACGGCATGCATCCGGATACGGCTCGGTTTTGACCTTTCCTGCATACCAGCGCTCGAACTGACGGCGCGACACCGTTACTTTCCTCAGACGCGGTTCGTCTTCTCGTTCGGCAAGCTCGGCGGCCGCGCGCCGGAACTGTGACTCGAAGGCAGTGAACTTCTGCCAATGGCGTTGGATAATCAGCATTCGCAGAAGGGTAGGCCCATACGGCGCGGCGTCATCGCCCTTCTCGGGTATCTGGTTGATCTCCATCATCAGAGGCTGCTTCTGCTCTCATAACCGGATAGGGCACCTAGGCCGAAGCTTACGCCGCACCACGGACGCACGCTTGTGCTTGCCGCCAGGCCGTGGTTGCAGTGTCGCAGGCTACACGCACCCGCGATCGAGCATGTCGCGATGTGGCGTGGGTGCGCCTGAAGATGACGGCTCAGACGCCCATCTATGACGGTGGAGACGCGCATCCGGTCTAGCTCATCCTTGTTCGGCGCGACAGAGCACACCAGTCGACAAGGAGGTGACAGCCACGCGTATGTGGCGGACTCTTGGCTCGGAGCGTGACTCCAGCTATATGAGCGGGAAACAGTGAGCGGCGGTGCCTTTTGGGGGGATTGAAGCATACCGTGAAACTGCGCAGCGTATCGAGCAGGAGAACCCTCGATGGATTGTCGTGTGGGGCGCTTACTCGCAGGAGTTCGTTGCGTTCCCAAAGTTTCGCGCCCCATCGGGAACTGTGCTCCATACACGTAATTTCAAAGCGCTGGTTACCGGAATGCGCCAGATCGAGTTCACTTTCACCTCGGCAGCGCCGCTGGAAGGAGATCCAAGTGCACGTCAGACATGATGGGCTGCCCCATGTCTATACACATACCATCGACACGATCACCCGGGACTGCCTGCACGGCCCGCTATCTCTTATAACGCTGAACACACTCGCCCGCGCCTACGACGCCCCGTTCGATCCCCCTAGCACGGTCGGGGACGCAGCTGATCTTTACCTGCAAAACCAGTTACCCGAAATCCGGGGTCTCGGCCCGCGCCGCATTGGCGAGATCGAGGTTACCCTCATTTTCTGCGGCCTGGTGAGCAGGCCAGCGAGCAGCCCCCCGGGACCGGCCGGTGTATCTCTGGAATAACCGAATAATTCGGCTGATCCACCGAACAAAGGCATTCAGACCGCAACGGCAGTAACCGGACAGTAGTCGTCTGGCTGCGCGCAATTGGTGTGATCAGCGGCTTGGTATCTCTGCCTGCCGAACGGCGCCGTACTTCGATGTACGGTGATGTACAATCTGTTGCATGACGTCGATGACCGTCTCCGAGGCACGGGCCGCGCTGCCGGAGTTGCTGACCCGCGTCGAGGACGGCGAGGAGGTCACGATAACCCGGCACGGCCGGGCGGTGGCGGTCCTCGTCCGGCCTGATGCCCTGCGCAGCCGCCGGGCCCGCGGCGCGCTGGACGATGCCGGGCGGATCCACGAGCTGCTCGCCGAAGCGGCGGCCACCGCGCTGCCAGCAGGCGCCGGGCTGACCGCGGAGCGGGCCGAGGAACTGATCGGCGAAATCAGGGCCGGACGCGACACGCGGTAATGGATGCCTTCGACGCTGACGTCCTCATCTATGCGGCCGTCCCCGGCCACCCACTCGGCGGGCGGGTGGCCGCCCTGTTCCGGCCCGCCGGCCTGGGTGAAACGGCAGGCACCGGTTCGGTCCTGCTTCTGCCCGAGGTACTCGGCAAACCTCTGCGCGACGGTGCTACCGATGAGATCCGCGTCCTGGCCGGCCTGCTGGCCCGGCTCGACCTGCGCCCAGTCGACCGGGCCACTGCCGAACTAGCGACCGCTCTGTCCAGCCGCTACCGGCTCCGGGCAGCCGATGCCACCCACCTGGCCACCGCCGTCAGCCTGGGGGCCGACCGGTTCATCACGAACAACCAGCGTGACTTTCCAGGGACCATCGCAGAACTCCAAATCACCTACCCCAGCGATCTGCCCGCCAGCGCGTCGTGAAACCGGCTGGCATCGCAGCCGACCGCCCGTCAGATAACCGCCACTGATCTGCTGTGTGTCACCGCGCGCAGCCGTTCGGGATCATGGTTTTCGCCGCCTGACCTTGGGTGCGCTCCTTGCGTGCTGGATCGTTTATTGCGGCGGATCGCTGGCTGGTTTGCGGGCGACGGCGCCCGTAGCCCAGGACGCTGGCGGTATCGCGGGGCGGTTGGGCGTATGGGCGCCATCGGGGTAACTGGACCAGGCCGGGTCGAGGATCTCGAAGCCGTCGAAGAAGCGGCTGATCTGGGCGCACGATGAGCGCGGCGTCGTCCTCGCCGCCGGACGCGCTGGCAGCTGGTTTCGGTACCGTGGCCGCGCTCGTTCCAGCTTCATCCATCCGATGTCCCTTGCACTGGTCGCCCCGGTGCCGTCGCTTTCCCGGTTCCCCCGTACTTCTCCCACGCCGCCAAACCGCTTCACAGCACAAGCCCGGCAACTGCGCGCCTCAGCACAAAGTGACACGTGGTGCAAGTCAGGCCGCCTGCCGGCAAGCACCGGGCTCACGCCGACCAACGGACATCAGCGCGCAGAACAGCCGTTCCTGCGTGGACATGAATCGCCATACCGGCAGATCGGCAATGGTGCCAGATCGGCGGCCGCGCGCGGTTGGCGGGGGCGTAGCCGTTACCGTCGTGAGAGCCGTGGGCTGATCGCTGCGGCTACGGCGATGCGGCTGACCCTAGCCAGCGCCTGTATCGGTTCCTACATTAGTGGCATGGATGTAGCATGATTGTATGAGTGCGAAGCAGCGGCTGTCGGCGTCGGTGGATGCCGAGCTGGTGGCGGTGGCGCAGGAGGCGGTGGCCGCTGGGCAGGCGGAAAGCATCAGCGCCTGGGTTAATGATGCGCTGCGGCTGAAGGCTGATCATGACCGCCGGCTGCGGGCGCTGGATGACTTCCTCGCCGCCTACGAGGCCGAGCACGGTGAGATCTCTGAGGAGGAGATGCGGGAGGCGGCCCGCAGCGCGCGCAACCGGGCGGTCGTGGTACGCGGCGCGCCGCAGCCGCGGCACGAGGGCGCCGCGCGCGGCGGCCAGGGTGCGGCCTGATGCTGATCCTGGACGCGGGGGCGTTCCTCGCGGTGGAGCGCGGGGAACGTGCGGTGGTGGCGCTGGTGAAGCGGGAGCGGCTGGCCGGGCGGGTGCCGGTGACCAGCGGGGGAGTGGTCGCCCAGGTGTGGCGCGGTGGCCGTGGCCGCCAGGTGCCGGTGGCCCGGCTGCTCGCCGGGACCGATGTGGCGGCGATCGATGAGGGTCTGGGCCGCCGGGCGGGAATGCTGCTGGCCCGCAGCGGCCAGAGGGATGCCATCGACGCCACCGTGGTATGCCTGGCTGCCGATGGCGACGACATCCTCACCTCCGATCCAGGCGATCTGCGTGCTCTGGCGGAAGCCGCTGACATCCACGTCGACCTCATCCCCGTCTAGCCCCACTAGCCCCACTAGCTCTATCCGAAGGTGAACGCGTAGGCCTGAGTCCCTGGGTCGAGGAATGTGATCTCGAAGGTGCGGTCGGTGATGGGGCCGGGCTGGCGGATGAGCTGGTGCAGCCGCTGCTCGGTGAGGGTGCCGTTGCCCTGGCCGTCCACGTCGGTTCCGTGGGCCTCGCCGGGCGGCTGCCTGTCGATGAGCACCCGGAACCGCACGGAGCTCCCTGCTGCCGCCGGTCCCATGACCAGATGGAGGTCGCGGGCGTGGAAGCGGCAGGCGATCTGCCCGCCGGCCGTGTTCAGCGTGGCGGCCTGTTCCCCCATCGTCCAGTCCCCGGACAGAGCCCAGTGGTTGAGTGGCAGTTCCGTCGGGGCGGTGTAGAGGTGCGGCTCTGCTGGCCGGGCGCCGCCGGGAGATGCGAAGTTCTGCGTCCGCTCATAGCCGGTGTAGTTCTCTGATGACTCCAGGTTGGCCCAGTCTGCGGCGGCTTCGATACCAGCGGCGTCGACCGAAACCAGTGTCTGGCCGGTACCGGCGGATCCAGCCTCGGCCAGCAGTTGCTGGATGACCATTTCCGACTGGCCGTATTCGCCCTCGCCGAAGTGATGATGCCGGATACGCCCCTGCGCGTCGGCGAAGTAGAGCGCGGGCCAGTAGTGGTTGCCGAAGGCACCCCACACCGCGTAGTTGTTATCGGTTGCGACCGGGTAGGTGATCCTCATGTCCTGCACGGCCCGGCGGACGTTATCGGCCTTGTGCTCGAACGTGAACTCGGGCGTGTGCACGCCGATCACCACCAGCCCCTGGCCGGCGTATTTCCCGGCCCAGGCGCGGACGTAGGGAAGCTGGCGGAGCCAGTTGATGCAGGTATAGGTCCAGAAGCCGGCCAGGACCACCTTCCCGCGCAGGCCCGCTGGTGTCAGCGGCGGCGAATTGAGCCACTCCGTTGCGCCGCCCAAAGAAGGCAGCTCACCCTCGACGGGCAGCCGGGCCGCATCCGCGTGCAGCCCGGCGGGCGCGCGCCAGTTCGCTTCCAAGATAATGCCCTCCCTAGGTAGGGGTCCCGGCCAGGAGGCCCGGCCGGCGCCTCGCGTGTGCCGACCGGCGGTGCGCGGCTGGCGTGCCGCCCGCCGGTGGCCTGGTCAGCGCAGCGTCTTGAACGCGGCGCGCATCTCGGTGGAGAAGAGGTCCGGCTGTTCCCAGGCGGCGAAGTGGCCGCCTCGGTCGAGCTTGTTGTAATGGATGAGGTTTTTGGGATACGCGCGCTCGGCCCAGCTCCGCGGGGCCTGATAGAGCTCGTCGGGGAAGACGCTGATGGCAAACGGAATCGAGATGTTCTTGGCGTCGAAGAAGTCCGCCTTGTTCTCCCAGTAGAGACGGGCCGAGGAAACCCCGGTGTTCGTCAGCCAGTAGAGCGTGATGTTGTCGAGGATGTCGTCTCGTGTAAGGTCGCCCGCCGGGTGTCCCTGAAGGGCCTGTTCTACGAGCCCGGGCTGGCCAGTACCGTCGCCGTGGTCAAGCATGAACGCCGCCAGATCGACGGGTGAGTCCGCCAGTCCGTACAACGTCTGCGGGCGCGTCGTCATGATCTGTGCGTAGGCCACGTGCTTGGCATAGAAGTTCCGCAACTGCTCGTACGCGCGCCGCTCCTCGGCTGACAGATCCGATGGCGGCGGGTCGCCGCGCTGGAACGCCTTGTTGATGCCGGCTGGAGCCGTACCAGGCATGTTGGAGTGAATGCCGAGCAACTCCGGTGCTGCCTGTTCACCCATCGCCTGCGTGACGGCCGCACCCCAATCGCCGCCCTGCGCCGCAAACTGGGTGTATCCGAGGCGCTTCATCAGCACTACCCAGGCACGTGCGGTGCGGCTGGGATCCCAGCCGGTGGTGGCCGGCTTGCCGGAGAACCCGTAGCCCGGCAGAGAGGGAATCACCAGATGGAACGCGTCCGCCCCGCTCGCGCCATGCGCGGTGGGATTGGTGAGCGGGTCGATGATCTTCAGCTGCTCGATGATCGAGCCAGGCCACCCGTGGGTGACGATCAGCGGCAGCGCGTCCTCGTGCTGGGAGCGGACGTGGATGAAATGAATGTCAAGCCCGTCGATCTCGGTCGTGAAGTTCGGCAGGGCGTTCAGTCTCGCCTCGCACTTGCGCCAGTCGTAGTCGGTCCCCCAGTAGCGCGCGAGCTCCTGCATCATCGCGAGCCGCACGCCCTGCGAGTCGTCGGTGACCGTCTCGCGCTCGGGCCACCTGGCCGCGTTTACGCGTCGGCGCAGCTCGGCGATCTCCTCTTCTGGAATGTCGACGCGGAAGGGACGGATTTCAGTTTCGCTGGACATAGGAGCTGCTCCCTTTCCCGTATGAGCTGACATGGTGGCGGAACGGATGGACCGGTCGGCTTCGGCCCGACGTTGCAGGGCAACGGCCTTCCGCGCCAGCGGCACAGCTGGTACTGCCTCACGATCGCGGATCGGGCGGCGCGTCGCGCCCGTGACATCCCTGGCCTTACCCTGATCTGCGCCCTGGTCTGCGACATGGCTGAGAGGGGGCTGCGTCAGGCTCGCGGGGTTTCGTCCACGGCGAGCGGAACGATCCCCTCGGACGGCACGGGCACCGGCGAGGGACGCAGGTGCCCGAAGATGTTCTGCGGTTTGGCGTCATGTATGCCGATGGCCGCCGCGCCGCGACCACCGGCAGCCACCCGCGGCCCATGATGCCGATGCCGGGCGACTTGGTCCCGCTTCAAAACGGGGCGGCGGTAATGACCGCAGATGGGACGGTGACTTCTGGGTTTACCCGCTGCCGCCGAACGGCCCGGTGACCTTCGTGGCGTCCTGGCTCAGGCACGGGGGCATCGGCGGTGTCCCGGTCACTGTTCCGCCGTTCCAAGGTAGTTATGCAACTGTCCGGGCAGTCGCTATTGCGCTCAGGGCGCCGACCCTCCGGCGATCCAGCGCTGGAAGGCAGCGACCTGCTCCGGCGGCCAGGGCCCGTCGCACGGCATGGTGCCGTTACGGAGTTTCTCGAGGATGGCGTCCTGGTGCGCCTGGACGTCGCTGTGCGACCAGAGGTCGAAGCCTTTCACTCTCAGCATCGAGTTGCGGTCCTTGTCGCGGAACATGGGACGGACATCGCGCTCGAAGCTGAGCTCCGCGGGCGGGTCCGGCTGGTCGGTCATGGCGCTTCTCCCGCTGTTGTGACGGACCGCTCTAGGTGTGCTGTGTTGGCCGCGCGATAGCCGAACGCCATGATCGGGCCGATCATGGCTTCACCTGGCCAGTATCCTACCGCCGACCCCGATACGGAGCAGTTGCCCACCGCGTGCCGGCCTGGAATCGGTTGGCCGAGGTCATCACAATGCGTGCGGCATCGTGGGCCGCGACAGATTAACCTGATCTGGGCGCCACCGCTGCCCGCGTCGCGCGGGCTGTCGACGTACAGAACGGCGATTCTTCAATGCGCTCGAGCACAATGGATCAGTCACACTCTGTCATCGCGCATGGCATGTGCGCTCATCACGGCTGGGTGGAGCCTGACCTGGGCCCGTTTGAACCTTCCGTCAAGGCACAACCAAGGGCTGATCGATGACCCAGCACCAAGTGCCGTCCGGCTGGCGACGGGCTATCTCAACGGTTGCCCCGCCGCCGGGCAAGAGCGTCGAGGTGAGCGCGACGTCACCGTTGACGATCGTCGGCCGCTGTCCAGCCGAGCCGAGAGCCGGCCTGCTGGCTAGGAACTCCGCATAGACCGCGCGGATCTGCGCGTGGCCGACCGCGAGCTCCCCCGGTGGGAAGGCGAGTACCGCGTCCGGCTCATACAGCGCGACTACTCCTTCCACATCACCGGCGTTGGCTCGCTGGAGGAAGAAGTCGCTCAGATCCTCCGGCCGCCGTGGCGGCTCGTGCGCTGGTCGTCCTGTCATGGGCCCACTGTGCCACCGGAGTGCGACACTCCCGGCCGGTCCGCCTCGGCAGGTTGGCATGGGGAGGTCTTCGAGTGCGACGCTGAGCGGGACCCATGTTTGCTGTCCCCATTCCGCAGGACTCGCGCGTCGTAAGTTCGGGTGGCTTAGCGCGGCGCCGAAGGGGTGGATGTTTGGGTCGGAGGGCAACGGTCATGGCGTGGTGGCAGCGGGCGCGCGGGCGGCGTGGAGCATGACGCGGTTACCGCGTTATGACCGGCGATTGATGCGACGGTGACGCGGGGCGGGGTGAGAGGCCAGGTGATCGCCGGATATGGCCGGGATGGGTGCATCACCGCGGCCGGCGGCCGGCCTTCTTTCGGATGGGGGTCTCCGGCGCCTGCAGGCGGTGGGCGGCTTCGGCGGTGCGCGCCTGCGGGGCGGGGAGGAAGGCCAGGGGGGTCATGTATGGGTTCTGCTGCCTGATGCGTTGGGGCGCTTCGCTGATCTTGGGCAAGCTATGGCAGGCCCCGCCCGCGGATCAGCGGTATCACGGTTACTTTCATCCGGCCGGCGGGAGAAGGCTTCCCCGGGTTGTAAATGTTCCCGGCCATCCTGGAGGCAATGTCGGTGAAAGGTAGCGTTATGAGGAAGATTTCTGTCGTAATTGTCACTGTGTTCGGGATTGCCAGCGGGGCGGTGTATTCCGCTCCGGCCCAGGCGGCAGGGTCCAGTTACTACTGCTTTCATGCGTACGCTCCCTACGACTCCTACCGTGAGGTTCGCTTGCCGTTGCCACACGCATGCAAGACCCGCGGGTATGTGCTGGTCTCGGTGGGCGGCAGTACTAACCAGATCGTGACGGTGACGGCGCTGACCCGTTTCACCAGCTATGCCCGGTTCAATGCTTTTTCCCGCTCGGGTGGTGGCTGGGTGCACCGGTATGGCCCTTGGACCGCGCGGATCGGTGGCAGCGGACTGGCACGACCAGGGCAGAAGATCGAGGGCGATGACCTAACCCCGCAGGGTACCTACGGATTCAGCTTCATGTTCGGTGTCTATACCAATCCGGGTGTGAAGTTCTCCTGGCGGCATGCCTATACTTACGACGTCTGGGACGATGATCCCGCGAGTGCGCGATATAACCTGTGGACTGATGAGCGGTACTACTGGGCTGGCGTAAATCCTGAGCCAATGCATAACGTACCTGCCTACGACTACGCTGCAGTAATTGCGTATAACACGGCTCGTGTACCGGGTGCGGGTAGTGCAATCTTCTTGCATGTTGGCACTGGTAGTGCAACGGCCGGCTGTGTGTCGCTGCCGGCCAGTGAACTTGTCAGCATACTTCGGTGGCTTGCGCCGGCTGCCGCACCGAGGATAACAATCGCGGCGTTGACATGACCTTACGTCGTTGGCCGGACTGCCAATTACCGAGCGTCCGACAAAATGTGCCTGATCCGACATGGCCCACCGTCTTAGTACCGGCGCGTCAGAACCCGCAATCTGTGCGGCGAAAGCCGTCCTTCAATCGCCGAAACCTGAGTACAGATCGAATCCTCTTTGTTCTTGGTGTCAAGAGGTTGGACGAAGGAGGAGGCGGCGGCGGCTTCGCGGCCGCTGATTTCCTGGCGTACCGCGCAGGTTACGGGGCCGTCCCTCCGCCAACCCCGATGCCTCTCACGGAGCGTGACCGTGCGGCCAAAGAGCCTGAGGCGGACCAAACAGCTGCCGACTTTGCGCTGCTTGCCGACGGCACGCCCGTTGCTAGATGCAGTGTCCGGTCAGCACGGCCGTCACGCTCATCATCGCCGGCGATGCGGACTTGGGGCAGGACTTTGCGCGTGACGGCGCGCGGTCGTAGGCTCGTTGACATCACGATTCGCCATGGGTTTTCGATGGCTGGGCCCTCGCCTTGAGGGGGAGTCTCATGTCCAGTCCGTCTCCTCGGGCGACGCGGCTTGCCGCCGTGGTGTTCGCCGCTTCGGCCGTCCTGTTAAGCACGGTTCTGCCGGTCTCGGCGGCCGGTAGGTCCGTCCCGCTGAAGCGGGGGATCCAGCAGCTGACTGGCCCACGGTCGGGCGGCCCGGCGCCGGACGTGGTTCGGAGCCGGCGGGGATGGTCTTGCGGGCAGAGGGTTCTGACGTTGGGGTCGCGGCCCGCGCATCGTCGTCGACAGCGCCAGCGAGACGGTGCTGGCCGATGAGGCGCGGGCCCGCAGCGACGATCTTGCCGATATCACCGGTCTCACCGTGCCCGTTGTGTCGGCGCCCTGGCCGCGCGGCGGCGACATTTTCCTATCTCTGCAGGGTGCCGAATCGCAGGAACCGTCAGGAGGAGGCGAGAGTCATGTCTTGTAGGTTCAGGGCTGTGCTGTCGGTGGTCGTCGTGCTGAGCCTGTCGATCTGGGGGCAGGTGTTTGCGGGCTTCGGACCGGGCGCACAGGCGGGGGCTCGGGCGGCCGCGGCCCCCGCAATCTCGTTGGCCGGAACGCCGGAGCTGTCCACGAGCAGCCGGCTGCAGGACCGCCGCGAGGTCGCGGCCGGGACGCGGGCCTATTCGATCGGCTTCGAAGACGGGCGGTTCTACGCCAATGGCTGGCATATCACGGGTGAGATGGGCGGCGTGTGGACGCCGCCGTTGAAGCTCGTCGACGGGGTGTGGTTCGGGCTCGACGGCCA
>WNFJ01213475.1_pt5 | contig 16187 bp, 18 predicted proteins | sample 5400461 | NCBI WGS metagenome assembly WNFJ01 (sample SAMN13153349, study PRJNA577476) | soil metagenome | isolation source: 115 cm saprolite on Douglas fir-dominated hillslope | place: USA:California | collected 2013-09-17 | reverse complement strand
CACCGACGCGCCTCCAGCGGAGCGGATGACCTACTCTAACACGCCCCCGGCACGCGCGCGGCGCCCGCGCCGCGCGCGTTGACAGGCTTCCCGGGCGGGGCGCATAGTCTCCATGGCATGACGTTTCGGAAGAAACTGCTCCTGGCCTTCAGCGTCATGATCGTCCCGCTCGGGATCATCGGAGCTCAGACCCTCTGGAACGTCCGACAGGAGCGGGTGGCCCTGCAGACGCTCGAGGAGAGCCTGGCCCGGGCGCGCGTCTTCGCCGACGTCGAGTCGGTCATCTACCGGAAGCTCCGCAAGGTGCGGGACTACCTCACGGGATGGGACCCGCAGGCCAACGACGAGTTCGAGCGGCTCGACGCCCTGCTCCACCCGCGGATGGCCGAGTGGAGAAGGTCGTCCGTGGATCCCGACGACCTCAGGCTTGCGGGCGCCCTCGAGAACCTGGAGGTCCGGACCGACACGGTGGTGCGGCGCGCCTTCGCCCTCTACCGGGGGGGGGATCGCGCGGAGGCGTCCCGCCTGATTCAGCGCGAGCTGAACGGCCAGATCCTGCCCGCGCTCGACAGTACGATCAAGTCGATTTACACGACCTCGCGCACGCACAATATCGCGCGCGCGTTCCGAAACCTGCAGGCGACCGAGCGCTCGACCACGATGGTCCTGATTCTCATCATCCTGTCCTCGGTCGTGTTCGGCGCGCTCTTCGCGGCGCTCATCGCCCGCGCCTTCGCCCGGCCGGTGGCCGGGCTCAAGACGATGATGGAGATGGTCGGCCGTGGCGAGTTCGACCAGGCCCGCGCGGTCGAGATCCGGTCGCGCGACGAGCTGGGAGGCCTGGCCCGGCAGTTCCTCGCGATGGCGGAGCGGCTCCGGCGCGCCCACGAGGGGATCATCCAGGCCGAGAAGCTCGCCTCGCTCGGCCAGATGTCGGCGGCCGTCGCCCACGGGCTCCGGAATCCCCTGGCGAGCATCCGGGCGGCGACCCAGCTCGTGCTCCAAGGCGGTGATCGCCGAGGTGGACCGCCTCGAGAAGCGGATCGCCCACCTGCTCGACTTCACCAAGCCCGTCGCCTTCTCGCCGGTGGCGGAGCCGCTCTCGCCGCTGGTGGACCGGGTCCTGGCGGTCTTCTCCGAGAAGCTCGCCCGGCAGAGCATCGACCTGAAGGTCGACGTGGGCTCCGACCTCCCCGACGCGTGGATCGACGCCGTCCAGATCGAGCAGGCCGTCCTCGAGGTCATCTCGAACGCGCTCGACGCGATGCCGCGGGGCGGCGCGCTCGCGATCGGCGCGAGCCGGATCGCCGCCCCGGACGGCGGCGCCCGCCTCCGCGTCACCGTCCGGGCCACCGGGGAGGGGATTCCGGCGACCGCGCTCGCCCGCGTCTCCGAACCGTTCTTCACGACCAAGGCCGACGGCACCGGGCTCGGCCTGGCCATCGCCAAGCGCTTTGTCGAGCAGAACGCGGGGAGCCTCACCATCGTCAACGGGGAGCGGGAAGGCACGGTGGTGACGATCACGCTTCCGGCGTCCGTGACGGACGCGGTGCCGGCGGCCTGATGCCGCGCTTTACCGTCCTCGTCGTCGACGACGAGAAGACGCTCGCCCGCTCGATCAAGCTCTTCCTCGACGCGCACGGCTACGAGGCGGAGGTGGCGGAGGACGGCGACGCCGCGCTCGAGCTCTTGGAGAAGCTCCATCCGGACCTGGTCTTCTTGGACCTCCGGCTCCCGAAGACGACCGACCTCGAGCTCCTGAAGAAGATCCGGGAGTACGACCCCCACATCGCGGTCGTGCTGCTGACGGCGTACGGCACCATCGAGGGGGCGCGATCGACCTCGAGGAACTCCGGATCGTGGCCGACCGGGCGCAGGAGGCCTCGCGACTCCGCCAGGAGGTGAAGTACTACCGGGAGCGGGACGCGCGGGACTTCGAGCTCGAGGGGTTGATCGGCCGCTGCCCGCCGATGCAGCGGATCTTCGCCCAGGTCAAGCATCTCGCCTCGCTCGAGGAAGAGGCGCCGACCGTGCTGCTCACGGGCGAGACCGGCACCGGCAAGAGCCTCGTCGCGCGGGCGCTGCACGTGCAGAGCCGCCGGGCGGGCCACCCCTTCATCGAGATCGACTGCACATCGCTCCCGCCGACCCTGATCGAGACCGAGCTGTTCGGCTACGAGAAGGGCTCCTTCACCGACGCGCGCGAGTCGAAGGTGGGGCTGATCGAGGCCGCCGACGGCGGCACGGTGTTCCTCGACGAGGTGGGCGACCTGGAGCTGTCGCTCCAGGGCAAGCTCCTGCGCGCCATCGAGGAGCGGACGGTCCGGCGGATCGGCAGCGTGCGGGACCGCAAGGTGAACGCCTGGCTCCTGGCCGCGACCAACAAGGACCTCGCGGGCGCGATGGCGGCGGGCGCCTTCCGGAGAGATCTCTACTACCGGCTCGACGTCTTCACGATCCACCTGCCGCCGCTCCGCGAGCGGGGGGAGGACATCCCGCTCCTGGCCCAGCTCTTCCTCAAGCGGTTCGCGACCAAGTACGGCAAGCGCGTGTCGCGCCTCGGGCAGCCGGCGATGGCGGCGATCGGCGACTACCCGTGGCCCGGCAACGTGCGCGAGCTGAAGCACGTGCTCGAGCGGGCGGTGCTCGGCTGGACGGGCGGCGACGAGATCGGCAACGTTTCGCTCGGCCCCCCCGCCGCCGGCGGCGGGGCCCTCCGAGCCCCCGTCGGGCCGGCCGGCCCCCTCCCACCCGACCGACTCAGCCTGGCCCAGTGGGAGCGAGCCATGATCGACCAGGCCCTCCGGGAGGCCGGCGGCAATCAGGCCAAGGCGGCCAGGCTCCTCGGCATCACCCGGGACACGCTCCGCTACCGGATGGCGAAGTTCAAGATCTCGTCCTGAACGGTCATGGGTGCGGGATTTCCCCCATCTGCGCGAAATCCCTCATCCCATCTCTTCAATGAGATGCGTTCTTTCCGGCTCTTAGACAGTCAGGTGCACGACTACCAAACCGAGGGAGGTGATACCAAATGGAGTGGACGAAGCCCGAGTTTGTGGAAGTGAAGATGGACGCTGAGATCAACTCGTACCAGGACGACTTCAGCGGGATTTAACCGGATTTGAGGGACCCCTTCCCCGGCTCTCGGCCGGGGAAGGGTCCCGCCAGCCTCACCTAGAACCGCCGCCTTGCCACGAGCTGCCGTTTCCGGAGCCGGAGCGATTTCGGCGTGACCTCGAGGAGCTCGTCCTCACGGATCCACTCGAGAGACTGCTCGAGGTTCATGACGCGGGGCGGCGTGAGCTTGACCCCCTCGTCGGCCGTGGAGGAGCGCATGTTTGTCAGCTTCTTTTCTTTGGTGATGTTGACGTCCATGTCGGTGTCACGCGCGTTCTCTCCGACGACCTGTCCCTCGTAGACCGCCTCGCCCGGCGGGGCGAATATGATGCCGCGGGCCTGGAGGTGGTCGATCGCGTAGGCGGTGGTGCGGCCGGCCCGGTCGGCGACGAGCGCGCCGTTCTGCCGGTGGGCGATCTCCCCCTGCCACGGAGCCCACCCGTCGAAGAGGTGGTTCAGGAGTCCGGTGCCGCGCGTGTCGGTCAGAAACTCGCTCCGGTATCCGATGAGCCCGCGCGCCGGGATCCGGTACTCGAGCCGGACGCGCCCGGTCCCGTGGTTGACGAGCTTGGTCATCGTCGCCCGGCGCGGCCCCACCTTCTGGGTCACGGCGCCGATGAACTCTTCGGGAATGTCGATGACGAGGTGCTCCATCGGCTCGAGCACCTGGCCGTCCGTCTCGCGGGTGATGATCTGCGGCTTGCCGACCTCCATCTCGAAGCCTTCGCGCCGCATCATCTCGATCAGGATCGCGAGCTGGAGCTCCCCCCGTCCCGACACGCGGAACGTATCGGGCGAGTCCGTCTCCTCGACGCGGATGCCGACGTTGACCCGGCGCTCCTTCCAGAGCCGGTCGCGAAGCTGCGTCGACGTCACGTACTTGCCCTCCCGGCCGGCGAAGGGCGAGACGTTCGCCGAGAAGAGCATCGATACCGTGGGCTCGTCGATGCGGATGGCCGGCAGCGCCTGCGGCCGGTCCGCGTCGGCGACGGTCTCGCCGATCTCGACCTGGTCCACGCCGGCGATGGCCACGATCTCGCCGGCCGCCGCCTCCGCGACCTCCACGCGCCGGAGCCCCTCGTAGCCGTAGAGGACGGTAATCTTCCCCGGCTCGACCGACCCGTCCCGGTGGACGACGGCCACGCGGTCGGCCTGCTTCACGCGGCCGTTCACGATCCGGCCGATGATGAGCCGGCCGACGTAGTCGTCCCAGTCGAGCATCGCCACCCGGAACTGGAGCCCCATCTCGGGATCGAAGCGCGGGGCGGGCACCGTCGCGAGGATCGTCTCGAACAGGGGCGCAAGGGTCTGCGAGGGCTCGGCGAGCGCCCGGGTCGCGGTCCCCGCCTTGGCGTTCGTGTAGAGGACGGGGAAGTCGAGCTGATCCTCGGCCGCGTCGAGGTCGATGAACAGGTCGTAGATCTCGTCGAGCACCTCGGCGGGCCGCGCATCCTGGCGGTCGATCTTGTTGNGGCCCGCCTCGAGCGCCTTCTTGAGCACGAAGCGCGTCTGCGGCAGCGGCCCCTCGGCGGCGTCGACGAGCAGCAGCACCCCGTCGACGAGCGTGAGCGTCCGCTCGACCTCCGAGCCGAAGTCGGCGTGCCCGGGCGTGTCGACGATGTTGATCCGCACCCCGCGGTAGGTCACCGCGGTCGTCTTGGCCATGATCGTGATGCCCTTCTCGCGCTCGAGGTCGATCGAGTCCAGCATGCGCTCGGGCACCGCCTCGTTCGCGCGAAAGAGCCCAGACTGCCAGAGCATCGCGTCGACGAGCGTGGTCTTCCCGTGATCGACGTGGGCGATGATCGCGATGTTCCGAATGTCGGCTCGCTGCTGCATCGCTTCATCGTACCACACGCACCGCCGCGCGGCCGTCCGCGGGTATAATGCCGTAGTCTCTCGGCTCCCCAGGAGGGTCTCGCATGATCCGGATCCTCGTCGTCAGCATCCTGATGACGCTCCTCGTCGGTGGCCCGGCGCGGGCCGCCGACCAACAGAAAGGGCGGACGAACGTGAAGGAGACCGCCGTCATCTCCATGGAGAAGGGCGGAGAGATCACCATCGAGCTCTTCCCCGGCGACGCCCCCAAGACCGTCGCCAACTTCGTCGCGCTGACCAAGAAGGGCTTCTACAACAAACTGACCTTCCACCGGGTCGAGCCGGGTTTCGTCGTCCAGGGCGGCGACCCCAAGGGCAACGGCACCGGGGGACCGGGCTACACGATCAAGGCCGAGTTCAACGCGCACAAGCACGTGCGCGGCACGGTAGCCATGGCGCGCTCAGCCGACCCCGACTCGGCGGGCAGCCAGTTCTACATCTGCCTCGGCCCGGCCTCCTTCCTCGACGGGAAGTACACGGTCTTCGGCATCGTGACCAAGGGGATGGACGTCGTCGATGGGATCCGGATCGGCGACCGGATGAAGTCGGTGAAGATCGTCGAGCCGTAGGCGGCGGGGCGGTGGCCTGGTCGCTCCTGATCCAGAACGGCCTCGTCATCGACGGGAGCGGAGCGCCGGCCGTGCCCGCGGACGTCGCCGTCGAGGGCGGGCGGGTCGCGGCCGTCGACGCCGGGCTCCGCGGCCCGGCCGAGCGCACGATCGACGCCACCGGGCACTACGTGACGCCCGGCTTCATCGACATGCACTCCCACTCGGACCTCTTCTATCTGGCCTGCCCGGCCGCCGAGTCGAAGGTGCGGCAGGGATGCACCACCGAGGTCGTCGGCATGTGCTCCTTCTCCCCCGCCCCCGTCCATCCGGCGCGGAAGGAGACCGTCCGCGCATGGGCCGGCGGCATCGGGGCGCGGTTCGAGATCGAGTGGGAGACGTTCGGTCAGTACCTCGACGTCCTGCGGGCGGCGCGGCCGTCGATCAACGTCGTGCACATGGTCGGCCACGGGGCGCTCCGGCTCGCCGCGCTCGGCCCCGACAACCGCGCGGCGACCCCGGACGACCTTCGGGCGATGGAGCGCCTGCTCGCGGAGGCCCTCGACGCGGGGGCCTTCGGGTACTCGACCGGCCTCGTCTACCCGCCGAGCGTGTACGCGTCGACGGACGAGCTGATCGGGTTGACGCGGTCGATGGCCAAGCGCGGGGGCCTCTACTTCTCGCACGTCCGCGGCGAGGCGGCGACGCTCGAGGAGGCGATCGCGGAGGCCATCCAGATCGGCGAAGTGGGCGGCGCGGCCGTCCAGATCGCCCACGTGAAGGCCGCCGGGCCGGAGAACTGGGGGAAGCTGGACCGCGTGCTCCGGCTGATCGACACGGCGCGGGCGCGGGGGCTCGACGTGACCGGCGATGTCTATCCGTACAACGCCGGCAGCACCAAGATGGACAATCTCCTGCCGCCGTGGATGCACGACGGCGGTGTCTCGAAGCTCCTCGCGCGCCTCGCCGACCGCCCGACGCGCCGCCGGGTCGTCGAGGAGTGCCTGATCGACGGCGAGCGCTGGCGGACGCCGATGGGCTCGATCGGCTTCGACCAGATCTTCGTGGCGACCTGCTCGCGCCCAGAGCTCGAGGGGCTCACCCTGGCGCACCTGGCGCGCGCCGCCGGCGGCACGCCGGCCGAGGCCATGCTGAGCCTTGTCGCCGAGGAGCGCGCCGGCGTCTCGATGGTGGTCTTCTCTCAGAGCGAGGAGAACGTCGCGAAGGTGCTCGCGCATCCCGCCGTCATGATCGGCTCCGACTCGCTCGGCCTCTCCGCGGGCCCGGGGCCGCACCCGGGCAAGCCCCATCCACGGATGTACGGGACCTTCCCACGCGTGCTCGGCGTCTACGTCCGCGAGAAGAAGCTCTTCGCGTGGGAGACCGCGGTCCACAAGATGACCGGGATGCCGGCGGCCAAGCTCCGGCTCCGCGACCGCGGCCTCGTGCGGCCGGGCTACGCCGCCGACCTCGTCGTCTTCGATCCCGCTCGGGTGAGCGACACCGCGACCTACACCGACCCCCACCGCCATCCGACGGGCATCCCCTGGGTGCTCGTCAACGGCGCGGTGGTCGTCGACCAGGGCCGCATGCACGCGGCCGGCGGCGGCCAGGTCCTCACCCCCGCATGATCGCCACGCTGCCCTACGGGCCGGCGACGCTCACGGCGACCCTTCCCGACCGCACGGCGGTCCTGTCGAACGAGGAGCCGCCGGGGCTCGGGCCGATCGACGACCTCGACGGAGCGGTGCGGGCGGCGCTGGCGGAGCCGGTAGGCGGCCCGCGGCTCGGCGAACTCGTGAGGCCGCGGGCGGCGGTCCTGATCGCCTTCGACGACGGGACGGTGCCGTCCTACGGGCCGATCCGGGGCGTGGCGATCCGGGCGGTGCTCGACGAGCTCGGGGCGGCGGGCGTCCCGCGCGCCAACGTGCGGCTGATCTGCGCGAACGCCCTTCATCGGATGTTCACGCCGGAGGAGCTCGGCCGCCTGGTCGGGGAGGACCTGGTCCGGGAGTTCGGGCCGCGCCTCCGCTGCCACGACGCGGAGGACCCAGCGAACCTCGTCGACCTGGGGACGACCTCCCCCGGCGGCTATCCGGTCGAGGTCCATCGGGCGGTGGTCGAGTCCGACCTCACCGTCTACGTCAACGCGCGCTACTTCCGCGGCTTCTCGGGGGGCTGGAAGTCGGTCTGCGTCGGGCTCTCGACGTACCGCTCGATCAAGATCCACCACACCCCCGACGGCATGTCGATGTCGCTCCACGGCAACCGCATGCACGCGCTGCTCGACGAGATGGGCCGGCACCTGGAGGCCCGGACGGGCCGGCGCGTGTTCAAGATCGACACGGTCGCCGCCGGCCCGTTCGCGACCGCCCGCGTCTTCGCCGGCTCGGTCGAGGCCACCCGGCGGGCGGCGCTCACGACCCTGGAGACGCTCTTCCCGCCCCGCCGCGGGCTCGCCCGCCGGCAGTTCGACGTCTTCGTGTACGGCGTTCCCGACTGGAGCCCCTACGCCATCTGGTCCATCACGAACCCGATCCTGACCCTCGTCTCCTCCGGGCTCGGCTATCTCGGCGGCGTGATCGAGGCCCTCGGGCGGCCCGGGTGCACGGTGATCATGGCCACGCCGGCGCCGGACCGCTGGGACACCGCGCGCCACCCCGCGTACCGGGAGGTGTGGGAGCGGGTGCTCCCGGTGACCCGCGACCCCTACCGGATCATGCGCGAGCACGCCGACGCCTTCGCCGCGCGTCCCGACTACGTCGAGCAGTACCGGCACGCGTTCGCCTTCCATCCGGTGCACGCGATCATGGCCCTCTACCCGCTCAAGCGTCTGGCCCGCGTCGGGCGGGTGATCGTCGCGGCGCCCGAGGATCCCCAGGTCCCCCGGCACCTCGGCTTCGAGGTCGCGGCGTCCGTCGAGGAGGCGATCCGGCAGGCCGAGACGACCCACGGTCGCGACTGCGCGATCGCGTACGTGAAGCAGTCCACGACCGGTGAGACCCCCTGCGAAGGAGCGTCACCATGATCAACCCGACCCGGCTCCTGATCGGCGGAAAGTGGGAGGATGCCCAGAGCGGCAAGACCTTCACGACGATCAACCCCGCGACCGAGGAGGTCCTGGCCGAGGTCGCCGAGGCCGACGCGCCCGACGTCGACCGCGCGGTCCGGGCGGCCCGCCGCGCCTTCGCCGACACGGCGTGGAGCCGGATGGCGGCGCGCGAGCGCGCCAAGCTCCTGTGGAAGGTCGGCGACCTCATCGTGAAGAACGCCGATGAGCTGGCGAAGCTCGAGACCCTCGACAACGGCAAGCCGATCTTCGAGTCGCGCCACGTCGACATCCCGGCCGCGGCGGAGACCTTCTACTACTACGCGGGGTGGTGCACTAAGATCGAGGGCGCGACGATTCCCGTCCCCGGCGACTTCTTCAACTACACCCTGCGCGAGCCGTACGGGGTCTGCGGCATCATCACGCCCTGGAACTTCCCGCTCCTGATGGTCGCCTGGAAGGTCGCGCCGGCGCTCGCCTGTGGCAACACCGTCGTCGTGAAGGTCGCCGAGGAGACACCGCTCAGCGGGCTCTGGCTCGGCCAGCTCTGCCAGGAGGCCGGCCTGCCCGATGGCGTCGTCAACATCGTGCCGGGGTTCGGCGAGACCGCCGGGCGCGCGCTCGTCGCCCATCCCGCCGTGGACAAGATCTCCTTCACGGGCTCGACCGCGGTCGGCAAGGAGATCATGCGCACCGCGGCCGACACCCTGAAGAAGGTCTCGCTGGAACTCGGAGGCAAGTCGCCGAATATCGTCTTCGCCGACGCCGATCTGGACGCCGCCGCGAAGGGCGCGTTCAACGGGATCTTCTACGGCAAGGGCGAGGTGTGCGCGGCGGGCTCCCGGCTCCTCGTCGAGCGGACGGCCCACGACGCGCTCCTCGACAGGCTCGTCGACCGCGCGAAGAAGCTCGAGCCCGGCGACCCGCTGAACCCGAAGACCCGCCTCGGCGCGCTCGTCTCCAAGGCCCAGCTCGAGCGGGTGCTCGGCTATATCGAGGCCGGCGTCCGGGAGGGGGCCCGGCCCGTCCTCGCCGGGGGCCGCGCCGACGGCCGCGGCTACTTCGTCAGGCCCGCGATCTTCGACCAGGTCCTGCCTGGGATGAAGATCGCCCAGGAGGAGATCTTCGGGCCCGTGCTCTCGACGCTCACCTTCGAGGACGTGGACCAGCTCGTCGACGTCGCCAACGGCACGATCTACGGGCTCGCGGCCGCGGTCTGGACCCGCGACGTGGGCAAGGCGCACCGGCTGGCCCGCCGCCTCCAGGCCGGGACGGTCTGGATCAACGCCTACAACATCCTGGCCCCGGAGTCGCCCTTCGGCGGCTACAAGCAGTCGGGGTACGGGCGCGAACTCGGCCGGGACGGCATCGACCTCTACACCCAGGTCAAGTCCGTGTGGGTCAGCCTCGACTAGCGGACCCGGGCCAGGACGGCGGGCGCCCCGCGTCCGGTCCGGCCGCAGCGGACGGGCCCGACCGCGGGAGCGAGAGCCCCGGGCGCTCGCGGACCCGCGGCGCCAGGGCTCGGTGGCCCGCGCCGGCCGTCGCGGGGCTCGTCCTGCTCGGGCTCGGGCTGCTGCGGGCCGCCCCCGGCGACGGCGCCGCTGACCGGGCCGTCATCCTGGCCACGACGACCAGCACGGAGGACTCGGGCCTGCTCGACGTGCTGGGTCCCTTGTTCGAGCGGCGGACCGGCTACCCGGTGCGGGCCGTCGCCGTCGGCACCGGCGCCGCCCTCAAGCTCGGCGCCGACGGCGACGCGGACGTGGTCCTGGTTCACGCGCCGGCGCTCGAGCGGGAGTACCTCGGCAAGGGCGTCTTGATCGACCGTCGGCTCGTCATGCACAACGACTTCGTGCTCGTGGGGCCCCCTGCCGACCCCGCCGGGATCCGCCGGCAATCCACCGGGCGCGCGGCGGGCGCGCTCGGCCAGATCGCCCGGACGGGCTCGCGCTTCGTCTCCCGCGGCGACCGCTCCGGGACCCACCTGAAGGAGCAGGCCCTCTGGAAGGCCGCGGGCGTCGTGCCGGGTGGCGACTGGTACGTCGAGAGCGGCCAAGGCATGGGCGCCACGCTCACGATCGCGTCGGAGAAGCGGGCCTACACGCTGACGGACCGCGGCACCTACCTGGCCTTCCGGAGGCGAGTCGAGCTCCGCATCGTGCTCGAGGGCGACCCTGCACTCGCGAACGTCTACCACGTCCTGCGCCCCGACCCCGTGAGGGTCCCCCGCGTCAACGTCTCGGGGGGCCGTGCCTTCGAGGACTTCCTCGTCTCCCCGGCCGCCCAGGCGGCCATCGAGACCTTCGGCGTCGCGGAGTACGGCGCCCCCCTGTTCTTCCCCGACGCGGGCAAGCCGGAGCCCGAGTAGCGTGGCGCTCGTCTGGGACGGCCTCCGGCAGGCGCTCCGGCTCCTCGCGGGCGGCGACGCGGACGTGTTCGGGATCACGCTGCGGTCGCTCGAGATCTCGGGCGCGGCGACCTGCCTCTCGCTCCTGCTGGGGGTCCCGCTCGGCGTCGCGCTGGCACTCAGCCGCTTCCCGGGCCGCGGGCTCGCGATCAGCCTCGTCAATACCGGCATGGGGCTGCCGCCGGTCGTGGTGGGGCTCTTCGTGTCGATCCTGCTCTGGCGCAGCGGCCCGTTCGGATTCCTCGAGTGGATCTACACGCCGATCGCGATGGTCGTGGCCCAGCTCGCCATCGCGGCGCCGATCGTGACCGGGCTGACCTTGGCCGCCATCCAGCAGATCCCGGACCGCTTCCGCCTGCAGATGCGCGGCCTCGGCGCCTCGCGGGGGCAGCTACTCTGGGTCCTCCTCCGCGAGGCGAAGCTTCCGATGCTCGCCGCCGCCATGGCCGGCTTCGGCGGCGTCATCTCGGAGGTCGGCGCCTCGCTGATGGTCGGCGGCAACATCCGCGGCCACACCCGCGTGCTCACGACCGCGACCGTGCTCGAGGCGAGCAAGGGGGACTTCGACGTCGCCATCGCGCTGTCGGTGCTCCTGCTCGCGATCGTGTTCCTCGTCAACGCCGCGCTGACCTGGATCCAGCAGCGCCGCGCTCCCTGACCGCGCCGGGGCCCTGGGCGCCGACGGGGCGGCCGCCGGCCATGTATACTGGGGTCGCGCTCCGGAGCGGAGCGCGCGCCTCATCGAGAGGGACGATGGCATGACGCCCCGAGGTACCCGGTGAGCGCCGAGGCGCTGACCGCACTCTGGCTGTCGGTCAGGGTCGCCGTGGTCGCGACCGCGGCCAACGCCGTCATCGGCATCCCGCTCGCGTACCTGCTCGCGCGCCGCCGCTTCGCCGGCCGCGGGCTCCTCGACCTCCTCGTCACGCTGCCGCTCGTGCTCCCGCCGACGGTGACCGGCTACTACCTGATCGTGCTCCTCGGCCGCCGCGGCTGGCTCGGCGCGCCGCTCTACGCCCTCACCGGCTGGTCGGTCGCCTTCACCTGGTGGGCGGCCGTCGTGGCGGCGACGGTCATGGCAATGCCGCTGATCGTGCGGACCGCCCGCGCCGCCATCGAGTCCGTCAACCCCGCCTACGAGAAGGCGGCGTTCACGCTCGGCCGCTCGGAGTGGCGCACCGCGCTCGAGGTCACGCTGCCGCTCGCGCGCAAGGGGCTCCTGGCGGGCTTGGTCCTTGCCTTCGCCCGCGCGCTCGGCGAGTTCGGCGCGACGTTGATGCTCGCCGGCAACATCCCGGGCCGGACGCAGACGGTGCCGCTCGCGATCTACACGGCGGCGCAGACCGGCGAGACGGGCGAGGCCCTCTGGCTCGTGGTCATGCTGACCGCGCTCTCGGGCGCGGTGCTGGTCCTGGCCAATCGCCTGGGCGGCCGGGCCCCGTGACGGAGGCCCTCGACTGAGCGAGCGTCTCACCGTCCGGATCGGCAAGGCGCTCCCCGGTTTCACCCTCGACGTCGAGTGGTCGGCCGGCGACGGCACCGCCGTCCTCTTCGGCCCGTCGGGCTCCGGCAAGACCCTGACCCTCCAGTGCCTGGCCGGCCTGGTGCGCCCCGACCGCGGGCGCGTCGTGGTGAACGGACGCACGCTCCTCGACACCGCCGCCGGCGTCGACCTGCCCCCGCAGGCGCGCCGGCTCGGCTACGTGTTCCAGGGCTATGCGCTCTTCCCGCACCTCAGCGTCGCCGGCAACCTGGCGTTCGGGCTGCGCGGCCGGCCCCGCGCCGAGCGCCAGGCGCGCGTCCGCGAGGTCATCGCGCGGCTCGGGCTCGGCGGCCTCGCCGACCGCTATCCGCGCGAGCTCTCGGGCGGCCAGCAGCAGCGAGTCGCCCTTGGGCGCGCGCTCGCCCCGGACCCCGAGTTGGTCCTGCTCGACGAGCCGCTCTCCGCGCTCGACGCGCCGCTCCGGCGCCAGCTCCGCGACGACCTCGGCGCGATCCTCTCCGACTGGGGCAAGGCGGCGGTGCTCGTGACGCACGATCTCGCCGAGGCCTACCAGCTGGCCAGCACCGTGGTCGTGTACGACAACGGCCGAGCGATCCAGTCGGCGCCCCGGACGGAGCTCCTCTGGCAGCCGGCGTCGGAGGCGGTCGCGCGCGTCATGGGGATCCGCAACATCCTCCGCGGCAGCGTGGTGAAGGCCACCGCCGACGGCATCCAGTTCCGCTGGCGCGGCCAGCTCCTCGAGGGCGCGAACTCGCCGACCCGCTCCTACCTGCCGGAGCCGGGCAGCGCGCTCGCCTTCTACATCCGGCCCGAGTACGTGCGCCTGATCCGCAAGGACCGGGGCGGGCCCGACGCCCAGCACCACACGAACCTGATGAGCGCGACGGTGGTCCGCGAGGGTGACGCCGGCACGGTATGGACCCTCTACCTACAGCTCGACGAGCCGGGGCCGCCGGCCCAAGGCGACTACGACCTCGAGGTCGAGGTGCCGAAGCTCGTCTACGAGATCCTGGAGATCCCGCGGGACCGCCACTGGCAGATCTCGATCCACCGCGGCTCCATCCAGGTTCTGCCGTCGGCCTGACCGTGTCCGTCGTCTCGCTGACGGACGTCACCGTCCGTTACGCCGGCGCGCAGGTCCTCGACATCCAAGCCCTCGAGCTCGAGGACGGGCAGATCCTCGCGGTCATCGGGCCGAACGGCTCGGGCAAGTCCACGCTGCTCCGCGTCATCGGCCTCCTCGAGGCGCCCGCCGCGGGCGCGGTCCGGCTCCGGGGTGCCGTCGTCCCGGCCGGGCGGCGCCTCGAGGCCCGGCGGCGAATGGCCACGGTCTTCCAGGAGGCGCTCCTCGCGGACACGTCCGTGCAGGAGAACGTCGCGCTCGGGCTCCGCTTCCGCGGCGTCCCGGCGGCGGCGCGCCGGCCGCGCGTGGCGCGGTGGCTCGACCATTTCGGGATCCGGGAGCTCGCCGACCGCCCCGCGCGCACGCTCTCGGGGGGCGAAGCGCAGCGCGTGGCGCTCGCGCGGGCGCTCGTGCTCGAGCCGGAGGTCCTGCTCCTCGACGAGCCCTTCTCCGCCCTCGATCCGCCCTCGCGGGACACGCTGCTCGCCGACCTCGGGCGGATCCTCCGTCGCGAGCGCGTGAGCACGGTGCTCGTCACCCACGAGCGGACCGAGGCGCGGGCGCTGGCCGACCGCGTGGCGGTGCTGATCCGCGGCCGGATCGTCCAGCTGGACACTCCCGAGCGGCTCTTCCAGGCGCCCGTCTCGAACGAGGTCGCGCGCTTCGTGGGCGTCGAGACGATCGCGGACGGCCGCGTCCTGTCGGTCTCGGCCGGCCTGACGCTCGTCGAGGTCGGCGGGCAGAAGATCCAGGTGGCGGCGGAGGTCGCGGCCGGCGAGCGGGTGCGCTTCTGCCTCCGTCCCGAGGACGTCACCCTCTCGCCGGGCGACGTCGTGGCCGGGGCCTCGAGCGCCCGCAACCGCCTCGTCGGGAGCGTGACGCGGGTGGTGGCCACCGGACCGGAGGCGCGGGTGGTCGTCGACTGCGGCTTCCCACTCGTCGCGCTCGTCACCCGCCGCTCCGTCGAGGAGCTCGGCCTCGTCGAGGGGGCGCGGGTCACCGCCGCCTTCAAGGCGACCGCGCCGCACCTCATCCGGCTCGCCGGCATAGCTTGACAACGTTTTCGCGGATGGCTATAACATGGCTCAACTCAAGGAGGTGGTCGGCATGGATCAGGCATCTCTCATCGAGAGACTGACGGCCGAGAACGACGAGTTTCGGCGCCTCCGCAGCGAGCACCACACCTACGACGAGGAAATCGGGCAGCTCCAGCAACAAGTTCCGCCGTTATCCGCGGACCAGCAATGGCGGATCGGCGAGCTCAAGAAGCTCAAGCTGATGGCCAAGGATCGGATGGAGGCCATCATCCGGCACGCTCGACTCAGCGTCACCGCCTGATCCGGAAGTCACGTATGGGAGAGGCGTCCGTTCGCGGCCTCTCTCACCTGACGCCCGAGGGCGAGGCCCGCATGGTGGACGTGTCCACCAAGGCGGAGACTGCCCGCGAGGCGGTGGCGCGGGCCGTGCTCGTGCTCAAGCCGGCCACGCTCGCCGCCATCCGGGCCGGCCAGGTCAAGAAGGGCGACGTGCTCGGCGTGGCCCGGACCGCCGGCATCCTCGCCGCCAAGCGGACTCCCGAGCTGATCCCGCTCTGTCACCCGCTCCGCCTGACCGTCGTCGACGTCGCGTTCGCCATGGACCGGCGGGCGTCGACGCTCACGATCGAGACCCGGGTGCGGACGGTCGACAAGACCGGCGTGGAGATGGAGGCCCTCACCGCGGCGGCGGTCGCCGCCCTCACGGTCTACGACATGGTGAAGGCGATCGAGAAAGGCGTGACGATCGCGGAGCTCGGCCTGCGCGAGAAGTCGGGCGGGAAGAGCGGCCGCTGGGTCCGAGCCGCCGCCGCGCCGCGGCGGGCGCTCGCCCGGCGCGCCCGCGGGCGGGGCGCCACGCGGCGAGGGCGCCTGCCGTGAAGACCGCGTTGATCCACTCGGACCAGTGGACCCGCTTCGACTACGGTCCCGATCACCCGCTGCGCATGGAGCGGCTCGGTCTGACCTGGCGGCTCATGGAGGCGTACGGCCTCACGAGCCTGCCCGACGCCAAGGTCCACGACCCCCCGCCGGCCGACGAGACCGCGATCGGCCGCTTCCACACGCGCGAATACCTGGAAATCCTGAAAGAGGCGAGTGGGCGGGGACCGAGCGGGCGGGCGGGGCTCCACGGTCTCGGCCCGGGGGACAACCCGGTCTTCCCCGGGCTGTGGGAGGCCTCCCGGCTCGCCGCCGGCGGCTCGATCCTCGCGGCGCAACTCGTCGCCGCCGGCGAGGTGACGCGCGCGTTCCACTTCGCGGGGGGACTCCACCACGCGATGCCCGATCGCGCGTCCGGCTTCTGCTACGTCAACGACGCGGTGCTGGCGATTCTCCACCTCCGGGACCGCGGCCTGCGCGTCGCCTACGTCGACATCGACGCCCACCACGGCGACGGCGTGCAGTTCGCCTTCTACGACGACCCGAACGTGCTCACCATTTCGACGCACGAGCGCGGGGACCGCCTCTTCCCGGGGACCGGGTTCGTGGAGGAGCAGGGGCTCGGCGCCGGCCTCGCCTACG
>WNFJ01174884.1_pt1 | contig 16191 bp, 18 predicted proteins | sample 5400461 | NCBI WGS metagenome assembly WNFJ01 (sample SAMN13153349, study PRJNA577476) | soil metagenome | isolation source: 115 cm saprolite on Douglas fir-dominated hillslope | place: USA:California | collected 2013-09-17 | reverse complement strand
GGTGGAAGCTACGGTTCGGCGGCGATTTCCGGCATGGTGATGCGGAATTTCACCCCTTGTCGCAGCGGAATCGCCTCGACGGTTCCGTCGTGCATGTCGGCGATCCTGCGCACGATCGCGAGGCCGAGGCCCGAGCCGGGCAGCGCCCGTGCCGTTGCCGACCGGTAGAAACGGTCGAAAATGTACGGCAGGTCCGCCTCGGGGATTCCCGGCCCGTCGTCGCTGATCTCGACCGTCCCGCCAGCTGCCGAGATGCGGATGCGGCCATCTGGCGGACTCCATTTCTGCGCGTTGTCGACCAGGTTGCCGATCGCCCGTTCCAGCGCGGCCGGGTCGCCGCGGACGAGCGTCGGCCGGAGATCGAGCTCGTACCGCAGCCCCGGCGCCCGGTCAACAGCCCGGTCAGCAGTCCGTTCGGCGGCCCGTGCCGCGACCCTGTGCGCGACCAGGTCAAGCCGCACGTCTTCGATGTGGAATGAGGCCCGCCCGTCGCGCGCGAGCTCGACCAGGTCGTTGATCAGCACGCGCAGTTCGCCGGCCTCGGCTAGCGCGGCCGCGAGGAGCGCCGACGCGCTGGGATCGTCCGGCTGCTCCGCGAGCAGCTCGAGGTTGGTGGTCAGGCTGGTGAGCGGGGTGCGCAGCTCGTGGGAGGCGTCGGCGACCAGACGGCGCTGGGCGCCCACCGATTCGTCTAGCGCGGCCGTCATCGCGCCGAATGCCTGCCCCAGCCTGCTGATCTCATCATGGCCTGGCGTCTCGATCGGCGTGTTGAGGTCGCCGGTGTCCCTGATCCGCTCGACGGCTTCGGTCAGCCGACCGACCGGGCGCAGCACCTGGCCCGCGGCCAGCCGCGCCATCCCCGCGGCGATAACCGCCCCGGCAGGTACGAGCGCGAGGAGCAGCCAGCCGAGCGCTGCCTGGGCCGATATCGCGTCCGCCGCGGGCCGGGCGACACGGACGAGCACTCCGGGCTGGCCCGGGAACTGCGTGGTGTAAATGCGGTAGTCGACGCCTCTGTATGCCTCGTCGCGGAAATACGGCTTACTGTTGCCGGCAGCCACCTGGACGTCCTGCTCGGTCACGGCGACGAATCCGTTCGTAGGGCCGGGTGCGGGATTGGTCAGGATCTGCAGTTGCGTGCTGCCGAACGGGACCAGCTGCCCGAGCGGGGTCCGCGATTGTTTGAGCTTCGTCGCGATATTCGGCGCCTGCTGCGCCACCTGCACTAGAGATTCGTCATTCTGTGACCGAAGGTTCGCGCCGACCGCCGGATAGACGACCGCCGCCACGATCGCCAGCGCGCAGAACACGACCACGCCGACTGCGATCGCGACCCGGGTGCGCAGACTCATGGCTCTTCCCGCAGCACGTAGCCGAGCCCGCGTACGGTCTGGATCAGCCGCGGATCGCCCATCTTCCGCCGCAGATAGCTGATGTAGACCCACAGCCCGTTCGACTCCGGGCCAAAGTCGTACCCCCACACCGACTCGAATAGCTGGGTGCGGGAAAGTACCCGGCCCGGGTTGCGGAGGAACAATTCGAGCAGCGCGAATTCAGTCTTGGTAAGCGGCAGCAGTTCGCCGCGGCGGCTTGCCCGGTGCGCCGCGAGATCGAGCTCGATGTCGGCGAACCGGAGCAGGTCGGCGCCCGCACCGGTTCGCCGCAACAGCGCGCGCAGCCGCGCCCGCAACTCCTCGAGCGCGAACGGCTTGGCCAGGTAGTCGTCGGCGCCGGCATCCAGCCCGGCGACCCGGTCGGACACCAGGTCCCGCGCGGTCAGCATCAGGATCGGGGTGTCGTCGCCGCGCGCCCTGATGGCGCGGCACACCTCGAGCCCGTTCGGCTCCGGCATGAGAATGTCGAGGATGACGGCGTCATGCCGGAGCCGAAGCAGCGAGGCCAGCGCGGTGGTGCCGTCGGCGGCGGTGGACACGTCGTAGCCGTCACGGTGCAGCGCATGGGTCAGCGCGCTGCGGACCGCCTCGTCGTCGTCGACCACGAGCACCCGCACGGGGCGAGTATCGCCTACCGTCCTTAAACCAGCCTTAGACCGGCTTCGCGGATCGCGTCAGCGACCAGCGGCCAGGCTCTCCTTGGCATGCGTCAGCGCGGTGGCGAGCTGCTGCGTGCTGGCGCCGAGCGAACGTGCGGCCGCCGCAAACACCGCCGACGCGGGGTCGGCATAGCCCGCCGCGAATATCGGCTGGAGCGCCGCACTGGCGCGGGCGGTGCTGACGTGCAGTTCCCTGGCCACTGCCGCCGTCATCGCGTCCCGCGCCTGTCGCATGGCGGCCGGTGATGGAGCGGCCTTGGCGGCGGACTTGGCGCTGGCAGCCTTGGAATCTGCCACCCTAGCTGCGCCGGGCTTGGGGCCGCCGGGCTTGGCGGTGGCGGACGCGAGCTTTGCCTGGGCGCCGGGCGTGGGGCTTGCCGTCGCCGCTATCGCGGCAGTGCTGCCCCCGGCGAGAGCCGCGGTGAGCGCTGCCGCGGCGGCAATTACTCTGGTTCGGTGGCGCATGCGAGTCCTCCCTGGACCTGTCGTTGACACCGGCTATCACCGGCTATCACCGGCTAGCACCCAAGGGAACCAGACGCGCCTCACACCGGGCGAAAACGCTCCTTATCGCCACCTAAAAATCAGCGCCGCGGTCACGGGCTAATGCGCTCCCGGGTCAGTATCTGCCGCGCGACTTGCGGCGCCGATCACCCAGATCCGCGCCCCATGACGCGCAGCGCCTGCACCGCCTATCGGCGGCGCAGAACGGCGGGTACGGGTCGTGAAGCGCCGACCAGGGGCGATCACGGTACGTAACGTACGGAGTGTCCGTCCAAGCGCCCGATCCTGCCGACTATGAGCGGCTGACCAGCTGAAACGGCGGTGGGGGCAGGCGCGCGCAGATCATCCGGATATGCCCATTGGTTAGCCGATAGCTGATTCTGTCCTGAGTTCCGCAGATGTGAGTCCGGGATGGTGCCTGGATCGGTGGCCTGACCTGCGCGGACGCATGCCGGGTGGTGACGGGGCGTGTCACTAGCGGGCGGGATCGGTGCTGGTCAGGACGCTGCGGCGGGTGTGGCCTCGATGATCTTCTTCGGGTGCGCGATCTTGAGCTTGGCGAGCAGGTCGCGCTGGGGCTTGGTGAGCTCGGCGGTCTGCCGGAACGTGCCGGCGGGGCCGGCGAAGGTGCCCAGGGTGAGCAGGTCCAGCTCGTCGGTGATCGTGTTCCAGGCCGACCGCCCGGCCGCCTGCAGATCACGGAAATACGCCGCTGCCGACTCGGCCGGCATCCCGGCCGGATCGATCAGCTGGTAAGGCTCACACGCCTCGCCCGTCTCGCGCAGCGCCCCGGCCTTGGCGACAGCCACCATTGCCCGGTCACGCGCCGGACCCCCCTGTCCGAGCATGGCCACGGCCCGTAACCACCAGACCGGCTTCGTGTCCCGTGAACTGCGGAAACTCTGCCCGTTGTTCAGTCAACAGGTAGTCGCGGTGCTGTTCCTCGGCCTGGATGGTCGTCTCGAACGGGGAGTCGGTGAATATGGCGTGGTAGCGCCAGACGGGCAACAGCTCGTCTTGGCCCTGCCCGGCCTGGCGGTTGAGGTCTTTGACCCGGCGGACAATCAGGCGGGCGGTGATGGCCCGTCCCTTCTTTGAGGTGAAGGCGGTGTATTCCGCCTCGGCCACCTCGGCGTCGCTCACCCAGCAGCGCAGCTGGTCATCCCAGATGGCAAGGGGGTATCTGACGGGCCTCCAGGCGTCCTAACCGATGGCGGCGATCGTGGACGTGGGGGTTCATCTTTACCAGCTACGATCCACGTTGGGCCAGTGGCGGGCACTGAAGGCCCGCGCCCAGAAAGACGAGGCCACCGTCGCCAGGGATCTCGCCCGCCTGCCAGACCGCATGGGTGATCGGCCGGCCGCCGAGACCATGGCGATGACCACGACTATTCACATATATGAATATGGTTTACGTACTTGATCCATACCCCACATGGGGGTATGTTTCACAAACATGAACGGAAGTCATGTATCTGATCCGGGTCGGCACCGGTCATGATGCGGATCGTTTCGCTCCACGGCCATCCGGAAGATCCGGCGGAGTTCGACCGCTACTACCGCGATGTCCATACGCCGCTCGTCCAGCGGATCCCCGGGGTACGGAGGATTCGTTTCGGGCGCGTGGTGGGAACGAGCGATGACTCCCCGCCGCCGTACTACCTCGTTTCGGATGTCTACTTTGACGATGCGGCGGCTCTCGAAGCGGCGGCAGAAACCAGCGAGATGACCGCCGCTCTTGCCGATGTGCCGAACTTCGCGAGCGGCAGCGTGACGATCATGCTGTGTGAGTGCGAGGACTTTCCTCCTGTAGCCGATGCGTTGCCGATCGCGCCGACCGGACGCTGAGAGCCGTGTCTTCCGACCGGCCAGGAGGTAGGGAGCGAGCTGAGGACCATGCCCGTGAAGTCGGCCGACCGGACCTTGGATATCTTCGAGTTGTTCGCGGCAGAGCCGCAGGGCCTGACGATTGCCGAGATCAGCGGCAGGCTCGGCGTCGCGCGTAGCAGTACGCATGGCCTGGTGCACACGCTCGCGGCGCGAGGCTATCTGGTGCAGGACGGGGGCGGCCGGTTCCAGCTCGGCGCGCGTCTGATCCAGCTCGGCCTCAATGTCGTCGACCGGCTCGAGTTGCGCTCGGCGGCGCGCGGGACACTGGAGAGGCTGGTCGCGGTTACACACGACACCGCACTGCTCGTGGTGCCTGACCACGGGGATCTGCTGTTCGTCGACAAGGTCCTGAGCGACGCACGTGATGTGCGGACGGATCCGCGTGTCAGCTCACGAAAGCCACTGCACTGCACGAGCCTCGGGAAGGCGCTGCTCGCGACGCTTGATGACACCTCGGTGATGAAGGCCGTCCAGGCTGTTGGCCTGGCGCGTGCGACCGAACATTCGATTACAGGCGAGGAGGAGCTACTGGCCGATCTCGCCGACACCCGCGCGCGCGGCTATAGCATTGATCAGCAAGAGGCTTTGCCGGGCGTTTTCTGCGTCGGCGCGCCGGTACGCGACCACACCGGAAACCCGGTCGCGGCGATCAGCCTGTCGACGATCAAGGAATTCTTCGACCCCGACCGGACCGGGCCACTGGTGAACGCGGCGGCCGTCGAGATCTCGCACGCAATGGGCTGGAGAGGCGACGCCTCCAGCCTCTACGAGGTCCTCGAGGACCCAGGTCTGCTCCTCCCGAACGAAGCACCCCCGGTTCGCGCGGGGATCCGATGAGCCGGGATCAGTCCATCAGCGGGCCTGCGCGGATCCCGAAGGCCGATGCCGACGGTGCAGGGAGCGCGTGGATCACAGACGTGACTGGGCCAGCCGAGGTGGCGGTGCCTGGCCGTCCTTCCCTAGTGGGCAGATTCCGGCGTGGCCGGGCACGCGCCTACTCGCTGCCCGTTGCCCTGGCCGCGCTCACCGTTGCCCTTGTCGCCGTGTTCGAGCCTCAGTTCTACCGTCCAGCGAACCTGCACGTGCTGATGCAGCAGTGGTCCGTTCTGGGACTAGTCACCCTTGGCCAGCTGCTCGTCTTGCTGGTTGCCGGAATCGATCTCTCGGTTGGCGCGGTGATGAACGCCAGCCTGATCATCATCGCGCTGATGAACGGGCACGGCCTGCTGGTTGTCTCCCTCTTGTTGTGCCTCGCCCTCGGAGCCTTGGTCGGCGCGGCGAACGGAGTGCTTGTCTCCGTCCGCGAAGTTCCGCCCTTCGCGGCGACCCTGGGCATGCTGGCCGTCATTCAGGGCGCGATCCTCGTTTACACGAAAGGCATACCGGCAGGCAACATCCCCAAATCGTTGCAGCCGGTGGCGCTGTCCGGAGTGGGAATTGTCCCGTACTCGCTGATCATCTGCCTCGGGATCGCCGCGCTGCTGCTGTTCGCCCTTCGGCGAGGGACCTACGGGCGGAAGATCTACGCGGTCGGGCGTTCTCCGGAGGTGGCACGCAGAGCCGGGATCTCCACGATATACGTCCGCGTCTCAGCCTATGTGATGTGCGGGGTTCTCGCCGCGGCTGCGGGCATCATCCTCAGCGCATACGTGGGTTACGTCGACCCCGAGATAGGCGGCAATTACAACCTTGAGTCGATCGCGGCGGCGGTGCTGGGCGGCGTCGCGTTCACCGGCGGCGAGGGCGGGGTGATCGGCGCTCTCGCCGGGTCGCTGTTCCTGCTGGCGCTGCTGAACGCGTCCACAATCTCATCACTCAACCCGTTTACCCAGCTGATCGTCGAAGGGGCAGCGATGCTTATCGCGGTGTTTGCCTTCCAGTTCCTCAAGAAACGTACCCGCACCTAGATTCAGATCAAAGAGGTGTTACACATGCTCCAGAAGAACCCACAGATCAGCAGGCGTAGAGCAGCCGCACGTGCTTTCGCTGTGTGCGCGATTTCGGCGGTCGGCCTAGCAGCTTGCAGCAGTTCCGGCAGCAGTACCGGCAGCAGTACCAGCAGCAGCAGCAGCGCCAGCGCCAAGCACGCGACGATCGCGTTCATCTCACAAGGCACGTCGAACAGCTGGGCAGCGCAGCTCGACGCGGTGGCACGAAAGACCGCAAACCAGCTCGGCGTGAACCTTGTCTATTTCAACGGCGAAGGAAATGCGACCACGCAGCTTCCCTTGATCCAGCAAGCCATCGCCGAGCATCCGAACGCGATCGTGCTCGTTCCGCTCGGGGCGGCAGCCGACACCGGCCCGGTCGAGCGAGCAATGGCTGCGGGGATCAAGGTGATCCTCCTGGATAGCACGGTGAACACGAACGACTACACTTCGCTCATCAACCCGGATGCGGCGACGGCGTCGGTGCCCCTTGCCCAGTGGCTGGCCAAGAAGATGAACTACAAGGGCAACCTGCTGTATGTCGGCGGGTTGCCGGGCAACGCCACGACGATCCTGTACGACAAAGGCTTCTACTCGGTGATGAACAAGTACCCCAACATCCACATCGTCAACGCCGGCAACGCGAATTACTCGATCAGCACGGCCAAGCAGCTCGCCGCGACCGCGATCGCGTCGGGTAAGAAGTTCACCGGGGCGTGGGGAGTCGGCGGCGAGGCTGTCACCGGGATCATGCTGGCCTACGCGAATTCGAGCGTCAGGCCTATCCCGCCAGTCGCGGGCGCAGCGGCGACGAATGGCACACTCCGGCTAGCGGTTCAGAACAGCATACAGGCGGCGATGCTTCAGTTCCCGCCCACTGATTCGCAGCTGGCCATCCAGATCGCTTACAAGGCAGTCCAGGGGCAGTCAGTTCCGAAGAATATCAACATCTCCGCGCTTCCCCAGTACGGAGATATTTTCCCGCCGCTCAGCAGGTACTACCAGCCGCAGTTCAGTGACGATATGTACGTCGGCACCAACACCGTACTGAGCCATTCGGAGCTCGCGTCCTTGAATCTGCTTAAGTAACTCCGGGCGTCGTCGGCAAGACAGGCAGGGAAATGGAGCATCTCGAGGGACCGCTAATCGCAGCGCACGGCATCGGCAAGCGCTACGGTGGTGTCACCGCACTGCAGGACGTGTCCCTCGAGGTGCTGCCTGGCGAGATTCATGCACTGGTCGGCGAGAATGGCGCGGGAAAGTCGACCCTGGTTAAGATCCTGACCGGTGCCGAGACGCCCGACGCAGGGAAGGTGATGATCCTCGGCGAGGAGATCGGCACGCTCACCCCAGGGAAGGCGCGGGCGCGTGGTATCGGCGTGGTCTACCAGGAGCCGAGCCTGATCTCCGGACTCACCGTGCTCGAGGGCATTCAGTACCCGCGCGTCGAACAGCAGGGCTCGCGCGACGCGCTCGACATGGTGGGTGCGAGGATCCGCCTGGGAAGCGACGTCTCCGCGCTCAGCGTGGCGGAGCGGCAGCTGGTCGAGATCGCGCGAGCCCTGCTGTTCGACGCGCGGGTACTGATTCTGGATGAGCCCTCGGCGATTCTGTCAGGCCCTGAGCTTGATCGCGTGTTCGCGGTGATCAGGGATGTGCGGGCAGCCGGGCTCGGCGTTCTTTACATCTCCCACCGTCTGGCGGAGATCTTCCAGCTTGCCGACCGGGCAACGGTGCTCAAGGACGGAGGGCTCGTGGCCACGCGAAGCGTGGACAACCTCACGACCGACGAGCTGATCCGCCTCATGGTCGGGCGCGATGTCGGCACGCGGCCCCCGCGCAAGCCGCCTCGCGAGCGAGTGGTGCTCGAAGTGCGAAAGCTACGGCTCCGCCCGGGCAGCGCGCCGGTGAGCTTTGAGCTGCGAGCCGGCGAGGTCCTGGGGGTGGCGGGCCTGGTCGGCTCAAGCCGGTCCCGGCTCGCAAGCATCCTGGGCGGAGTCCGCCCCGCCAGGTCCGGGACCGTACTGAGAAACGGGCGGCCTGTCCGGCTCAGGCGGCCCCGGGATGCCGCCCGGGCGGGCATCGTGGTGATCCCAGAAGACCGGAAGCGAGAGGGGCTCATCCTCGGGCATTCGCTGCGTGAGAACATCGCGCTGGCTCACCTGAGCGAACTGTCCAGGGCGGGCGTTGTGCGCAGAACTGAGGAACGGCGGCTCGCCAGCGAGGCTGTCCGGCGCTTCGGGATCCGCCCCCCGCTGATCGATGCGAGCGTGGGGGCGCTGAGCGGGGGGAACCAGCAGAAGGCGGTCCTGAGCAAATGGCTGGTTACCGAGCCACCGCCTGAGGTCGCGGTTCTCGACGAGCCGACAAGAGGTGTCGACGTCGGTGCGAAGTTTGAGATCTACCGCTTGATTGAGGAGCTTCTGGGCGGCGGCGCGGGCGTGCTGCTGATCTCATCCGAACTGCCCGAGGTGATCGCCATGAGCGACCGGATCATCGTCATGCGAGCCGGCGCGATTGCGGGCACGCTCAAGCCGGACGAGTTCAGCGAGGAGACGATACTGCGGCTCGCTGTGCTCGGCGAAGAGAGCGAGGCCGGCGCGGTCACCGGCGATGGCCCCGCCGGGCTAACCGCCAACCAGGGAGCAGGCGGAGCGTGACTGTGCAACGCGTGCAAATAGAACCGGAACGGCCGATTGTGCCGGACGGCTGGTGGCCGGCCGAGTGGGTGCGACACCAGGCGCGGCCTCTCGTCGCCTGGGTGCTGCTCGGAGTGCTGGTCACGATCGGCGTCTCGGCCTCGGCCAGCTTCCGGTCGGGGCCGGTCCTCGTGGAAACGCTCAAAGGCGCGACCTTTGTGGGCATGGCTTCGGCTGCGCAGTTCTTCGCCGTCGTGGGCGGAGGCATCGACTTGTCGGTCGGCTCGGTCGCGACCCTCAGCGGGATGATGGCGGCGGTAATCATGAACGGCCGCGGCGACGCCATTTCGCTGGCGGTGCCGGCGTCGCTGGGCATTGGCCTTGCGGTCGGGACGATCAACGGCCTGGTGGTAAATTTCCTGAGGATTTCGCCGCTGATTACAACCTTCGGAATGTATTACATTCTTCAGGGCGTGGCTTATACCTATAGTGTCAATCCGGTCGGACAGGCAGCGCCGTCCTTTTATAACCTTTACTCCGATACGGTGGCCGGCATCCCGGTGCTGCTGCTGATCGTGGCTGTGTTCTGGGTGGCCTGCTGGTATGTGGCACGGCACACCGCGTTCGGCAAGCACCTGTACGCGGTGGGCGGGGACCGGGACGCGGCCCGGCTGGCCGGCGTGCGCGTTGTCCGGGTGAGCATCGCGTCCTACATCCTCGCTGCGGTGATCGCCGCGATGGCTGGCTTGCTCGAGCTCACGCAAACAGGGGTCGGCGCGCCTGATCTGGGCGCCACGCTGCTGCTTTCCACGGTGACCGCCGTGGTGATCGGCGGCGTGAGCCTGTTCGGCGGGAGAGGCTCGGTGATCGGCGTGCTGGGCGGCGCGCTCGTTCTCGGGTTCCTGAACGACCTTTTCAACACCCTCCAGGTAAACGCTTTCTACCAGGAACTGATCCAGGGCCTGATCATCCTGGCAGCCCTTGGAATCTACCGTCAGAAGGTGCGGGGTAACAGGTGAACGACACGCGCAAGATTGTCCTGGCCGAATGCACGCTAGGCGACGTGGAGGAGCAGCTACGGGAGAGCCCGAAGGTGATCGTCCCGGTCGGGTCGACCGAACAGCACGGGCCGCACGCCCCGTTCGGCACTGACTCGATCCTGGCCACCGAGGTGAGCATGCGGCTTGCGCGCCGTATCAATGCGCTTGTCGCACCCACGCTGACCTATGGCGTCTCGAGCGACCACCGAGGGTATGCGGGTGTCCCGTTCATCTCGCCGCGGACTCTGACGGCCCTCGTCCAGGATGTCCTACAGTCGCTGGCAGGCGGCGGCTTCCGCGAGATCATCTTTGTCAACGGCCACTACACCAACAGCATTGCGCTCCCGGCAGCGATCATGGAGGTCGGCGATAAACTCCCGCCCGGCACGATCGCGTTCCCGTTCAATTACTGGGACGCGCTGCCGCCTGACCAGCTCTCCGGGTACCTCAGCGCGGGAGTGGGGCTCCACGCCAACATCGGCGAGACCTCGGCAGTGCTGGCGGTCGACGAGTCGCTCGTCAAGCTCGATCTTGCGGTGCGTGAGTACCCTTCGTTCCCGGTTGAGATGACGCCCGCGATGGTCGCTGCCTATTTCTTCTCCGCCCGCGGCACGCTGCCCCGGGCGAGCCGCTCGGGAGTCTGGGGTGACCCTTCAGGCTCCAGCGCCGAGCTCGGGCGGCGGTACCTCGCGCAGATCGAAGAGGCCAGCGTGCGTTTCGTGGAGAACGTCGAGTCGCTTTTCCGCGCGTTCCCCGAGGCTCAGGCGTGAACACAGACCTCGTGGCGGCACTTGCGGCTGAGCTTGGAGCGCCGCTGGCTCCCGAGCGCCTCGCCGAGGTGGCGGTCCAGCTTCAGGGTCAGCTCGCCGGTCACAGAAGCTTGCCCGCCGAAGAGCTTGAGGGCGTCGAGCCCGCGATCGCCTTCGACCCGGCAGCCGTCTTCGAGCACACGCGGGAGGGGTGAGCTTGGCGTCCGAACAGCCGTGGGCCCTTGACCTTGCCGAGGCGGCGGCCCGGATAGCCGCGGGCGAGCTTGCGCCCTCCGAAGTCGTCGCCTCCACACTGCAACGACTCCAAGCGGTCGAGCCGCTTCTGCACGCGTTCGTCTGCATCCGCGCCGAGCAGGCATTGCGAGAGGCACGCGAGCAGGACAGGCAACCCGGGGGCGGACCACTGCGGGGCATCCCGGTGGCCGTGAAAGACATCTTCGACCTGGCCGGCGTGCCCACGCGCTGCGGCTCGGAACTTTACGCAGACGCTACCCCGGCCCGCCAGGACGCCACCGCGGTCGCCCGGCTGCGTGCCGCCGGCGCGATCGTGGTCGGCAAGACAACAACGCACGAGCTTGCCTGCGGCGTCTACACGCCGCCGACCCGGAATCCGTGGGATCTCGAACGCAGCCCAGGCGGCTCTAGCGGCGGCTCCGGCGCTGCCGTCGCAGCGGGCGCCGCGATGGGGGCAATAGGCTCCGACACCGGCGGATCGATCCGGATACCGGCCTCGCACTGCGGAGTGGTCGGCGTCAAGCCGACATACGGACGTGTCAGCCGCGCCGGCGCGCTCGCGCTCAGCTGGTCGCTCGACCATGTCGGCCCGCTGGCGCGGACGGTGCAGGACGCGGCGCTGCTGCTGTCGGTGCTGGCCGGACCAGATAGCCTCGATCCCACCACGCACGGCCGTCCGCCCCTGCCCGAACCGCTGCTCCGGCCAGACGATGAAGTCGCAGGGCTGCGCGTCGGCCTGCTCCGCGGTGATCCGTTCGCTCCGTGTGAGCCCGACTTCGAAAGCGCGCTCGACATCGCCGTATCGCTGCTTGAGGCCGGCGGTGTTGAGATCAAGGAAACAGCCCTGCCCGAACTCGGACGGAGCCTCGCGGCCGAGTTCGCGATCGTGGCCGCCGAGGCAGCGTCCTACCACGAGACGCGCATGGCGCGCTCGGCCGGACTTGTCGGCGACGGCGTCCGCGGCCTCCTCGAGACCGGCCTGCTGCTGCCGGCATCGGTCTATCTCCGCGCTCAGCGAAGCCGCCGCCTGATCCAGCAGGCCATCGCCGCGGCGTTTGGAGCCGAGCGACTCGACGCGTTGCTCGCCCCCACCGTTCCGGCCGCCGCGCAGCGCTGCGACCAGCTTGACTACCAGTTCGCCGGAACATCCGAGCCGGTGATCGACGCGCTTGTCCGCACCACTGCCCCGTTCAACCTCGCCGGCCTGCCCTCGGTCGCCGTGCCAACTGGTGTCGGCTCGTCGGGCCTCCCCGCCAGTGTGCAGCTTGTGTCCCGGCCGTACCAAGAGCAGACCGCGCTCCGCCTAGCGCGCGCCATTGAACGCGGCGTGGGCCGGGTCACCCCGCGAGGACCCGACCCCGCGCACGCGGATCCCACCTGACCACGCCTGCGACTGGAGGCGCGATGCACCGGCAGTATCTCGAACCCGACGGCCTAGCAGCCCCACCCGAACCCTATTCCCACGCGATACGCTGCGGCGACACGCTATATATCGCGGGGCAGGTGGCGTTCGACGAGCAGAACCAGATCGTCGGCATCGGTGATCCGCGCAGGCAGGCCGAGCAGGTCTGGCGGAATATCGGGCTCGCCGTCGACGCCGCGGGCGGGACCCTCGCGGACATTGTCAAGATCACTGTCTTCCTGAAGGACGTGCGCCACGCAGCTGCCGAGATCGGCGTACGCGAAGGCCTGTTTGAACGCGGGCGGTTCCCGATCTGCACGCTTGTGCAGGCGGCCAACCTGGGGCTGCCGGAACTGCTGATGGAGATCGACGCGGTCGCGGTCCTGAGCGGGCCATCATGACAAGCCGGCCTGCCAGGGCCCGAGCCCTCGACATCAGATTCTGCGGCTCGTGAACCGCCTGCAGGGCAAGGTCGCCCTGGTGACCGGAGGTGCGCACGGCATCGGCTATGCTATCGCCCGGCGGTTCGCCGACGAGGGCGCGGCAGTCGCGGTGCTTGCCCTCCACCAGGACTCGGCCGCGCGTGCCGTTGACGACATCGCCGGCTGCGCAGGCGGGGCGATCGCAATCGCGGGTGATGTCTCCGACGAGAACGACATGCGGATGTCGGTGCAACGCACCATTGCCGCCTTCGGACGACTCGACATCATGGTTAACAACGCGGCAACCATCGCCATCGGTTCGCTTCTCGACACCACAACGGAGACCTGGGATCGGCTGATCGCCGTCAACCTGCGGGGGGTGTTCCTCGGCTGCCGCGAGGCGGCGCGCCAGATGGTCGCCCAGCGCAGCGGAGGCAGGATCATCAACGCCTCCTCCGGAGCGGGCCGCCGGGGCAATGAGCTGATCGGCGCGTACTCGGCAAGCAAATTCGGAGTTATCGGTCTCACGCAGAGCCTCGCCGTCGAGCTCGCACCGCATGCCATCACGGTCAACGCATACTGCCCGGGCCACGTCACTTCCACACCGATGTGGCAGTTGATCGACCGCGAGATCAGCTCTCTGACCTGCCGAGACGCCGGATCGGCCAAGCTCGCCGCGGAGCGCGAGGCACCGCTGGGCCGGGCTGCACGGCCTGAGGAGATCGCGGCAGCGGTCGCATTCCTCGCCTCGGACGAGGCAGCCTTCATCACCGGCGAATCGCTGCTCGTCGATGGCGGCCTCGTCCGGTTCTGAGCAGAGTGACCTGACGCCTAGCTCGGTGAAGCCCATTGTCCAGGTGATGCCGGATCCTGTCGGCCCTCATAACCAGCCGGGAGCCGATTTTCCGGGTTCGACGGGAGCGCTGTCACGAGCCGTGCCGTGATCATAGCGACCGGCGTTTCCTACCGACGGCTCGAAGTGCCCGAACTGGACTTGCCGGCTCTGAGGGGGCCCCGGCGCGGCAACGCGCCGGGGCTACCCGGCGGCACGGCGCGGACGGCCAGCATATTACCGGGATTAGCGCGCCCCTCCGCGGCCTGCATCGCCTTACAGATTGTTCCATCTGTCGTGTCGTTATCACGGGTGGTTGGTGAGCCGCTGGCCGCGCAGATCGGCGGATCAGGTGCTGACGTAGCTCTGCGCTCAACAACATTCCGTGACCGTGGTGGCCTCATCAGATGACCGCCGACCGTCCAGGTTGTTCGTCCTCACTTCGCTGCGGGCGCTCTACCTGGACCGCGGCTCCCGGCCGACAGGGATCGCAGCCGCGAGGAGCGGTGGAGAAAGAGCATGGCCGTTGATCATGACTTGGTGTCCAGATAAACGTGCCGTCAACACGTGCGAAACCCGGCCCACCCACCGTTGGGAGGCTGCCGGGCTCACTTCACAGGGCCACTGCCCTGTGCACCTGTAGGGCTACTCGTTCCGGGTGTTCACTGCCGGCCCGGCCGGGTGCCAGCGTGCGTCTGCCTGACCGGCCTTGAGCGTGTAGATGCGGTGAGCCAGTTCCGTCTGGGCACTCTCGCTGCCTGCTGCTGCGAGGCGGATGAACGATCCGAGGGTGTGGAGGCTGCGCATCTCTATCAGCAGGCTGAAGCCTGGCCATAGCGTGACGTCGTACCCGTACGCGGTGGCGAACGCCCGTAGCTCCTGGTGCGGCCGGCCGAAGCGCTTACCTTGCAGATAGATGTTGATCAGGTCGAGTTCACGCGCCCCGGTGGCTACTTCGTCCCAGTCGCTGAGTATCACGCGATCACCGTCCCAGAGCATGTTGCCCGGGTAGGCGTCGCCGTGTATCAAGCCCGTGCCGAGCACTGTGCTCATGTGCTGATAGGCGCTGACTAGTTCCGCTCGGCGTTCTAGAAGCCAGGCTTTGTCCTCGCGAGCCAGGGCGCCATTATCCGTCAGCGCCTCGGCCAGATCCTTGAGGGGAGGGTAGGGAGGAAGCGCGATGGGCGGCTGTGGGAGCCGGTGCAGGTCACGCAGTAGGTAGCCGAGGTGACCGGCTGGGGGTGGTTCGTGCCGGAGCTGCGGATAGTAGCGCCAGAACGTGACTGTCCGGCCGCGCACTTGGATCGGCGGCAATCCAGGCGCTGGGGCGGTAGCGGGGAAGCCGTGACCCACGAGCCACCCGGTCATAGCTACGGCCCGCAGCGCGGCGTTTTGGTCCTGGGCCGTGCTGCTTACGCGGATCACGACGCCTGCGGGTTTATGGACGAATACAGCTGTAGCGTGCTCGTGCACGGCCTGAATGCCTGAAGGGGAGAGGCCAGCTTCTAGGCATGCCTCCCGCGCCACGTCGGTGTTTGACATTACCGGCCCAGGGCCGCCCGTGTTGCCGAGGCCCTGAACTCGCGGATGTCCGCGCTGAGTTCTCTGGCTGTGCTGCTGGCGGTAAACGGGGGGAGGACAAGCCGCTGGTTCACGTGGCTGAGGCTATCGGCCAGCTGCTCAATCCGCTGCTCTGGCGGCAGCCCAAGAACTGGCGAGGCTGCAGCCCGCGCGCCATCGAGATCACCCTGGGAGACCCGGGCTGCCATCACGTCAACCCGGGCAATCGCCTCGTCACCATAGGACCGTTCTTGCGGAGGCCCGGACTCGTAGAGGCTGATTGCGTTCAATGCAGCCGCTTCACCATCGCTGTACCGCCCCGCCAGCACCAGAGTGCTGCCCTCGTAGTACTGCTGTTTCACCGCGGGGAAGGTCAACAGCCCGCCATGCTGCAGCAGCCCGTCACGGCACCCGTCGTCGCCGTCCCGAGCACGACGAGAGCGATCAAGAGCCTCCAGGGCGGCACATTCGTCCCCTACCCGCGCGTGGGCTCGCGCCTCGATCGCGGCCAGGCGCACCCGGGACTCAGCTGGCTGACTGTATTCCTGGCCATCGCGTGCCAGGCGAACTGCTTGTACCGGCTGCCCCGTCCACTCTGCGATCAATGCCGCCGTGCCCCTGACCCAGGCCCGCAGCCCATCGTGCCCGGCCTGCTCGGCGCAGGCCCATGCTGCGCGGGCCTGGGCCATCGCACTCACCGGGTCACCAAGATTTTCCGTCGCGTGCGCCAGCAGAACACACGTCGTCCCTGCCAGTAGGCACATATCCCGCGCCTGCCGAGGAGGGACGCCACGCCGCAGCATCCCGAATGTGATATCCCGCAAATGCAACAGGTCGGCGAACAGCGGTCCCGCGGGGGTGTGCACATAGCAGGACGCGATGCGGCCAAGCTCGTAGGACACATCCTCCATCACTGC
>WNFJ01051503.1_pt4 | contig 16195 bp, 7 predicted proteins | sample 5400461 | NCBI WGS metagenome assembly WNFJ01 (sample SAMN13153349, study PRJNA577476) | soil metagenome | isolation source: 115 cm saprolite on Douglas fir-dominated hillslope | place: USA:California | collected 2013-09-17 | reverse complement strand
GCCGTCACTTCCACAGGCTCACCGATCGTGCGCTTGATCGGGAAACGACCGCCTTGAATTTCCGGCCTGACGTTTTCAATAACCACTCGCCGCACCAAAGTCAGTCTGTCACCATTATCTTTGCCGAGTTCGTCTACTTCCATCAAAGCCTCCGGGCAGGCAATGTTCAATCGAAGGGTCAGCACGACAAGAATGTATGTTTTCCAGTGGGTGCGTGGAACCGCCACGAGTTCTTTAACCTATCACATCACGGTTCGAGCAAGTCGCCGACCGGCGTCGACCCTGCTCCCAGCCGGCTTTTAGCGCAGGTTCCACTGGTGGAAATTTTCAAGCTCCTGCAACTAAAGGATCTAGGTTCTGGGAAATTCGCACATTGAGACGTCGCTCCGAAAGATCGCGTTGCCTCCGACAACATCAAGCTGAGGACGGAACATCCGTGGGGTTTGAGCCTGTTTTGCCGCTTATGCGTCAACCGTCGTTTCTTTTGCCATGTTGCCGGCGTCATTCGCCATGACATTTGTTGCTGACCAGCGACGACCTATATCTGTTTAACCAGGGAACTCACTGCCACCTCTATGAAAAGCTGGGATTCCACAGGATCAAGATGCAGGACGGGGAAGGAACTTATTTTTGCGGTATGTCGCCCAATACCGAACACGTTTTCATCGTGGGTGAGTTCAACGGAACAAGACACAGCTGCCGCTGAGTTCTCGGGGAAAATCGGCGATCTGGGAAGGATTTCTGCCGGATCTCCGCGTCGGCGCTCCGTACAAATCGATAAACTCCAGAGTCGCACCAGAGGTAAACTGTATTTATATGCGTAAGCGGCTTATTACTGCTCCGACTCCGGAGACTGTTCCATCTCGCGGTAAAGGCTGGCTCGATCTTGAGCGTACAGCCGTGGTCGAGGTCACGTCGGAAGACAAGGATTATCCAATCGAGTCTGCCTTCGTTTCGGTAGAGGCGGCCGGCTGGCGCGCGGCGGGGCCAGGCCCTCAAACGATTCGCTTGATTTTCGACCAGCCTCAAACCCTGAAACATATATCGCTTGTTTTTGAAGAAAACCAAACAACCCGTACACAAGAGTTCGTCTTGCGCTGGTCTTCGGATGGTGGCAGCTCGTTTCGCTGGTCTTCGGATGGTGGCAGCTCGTTTCGAGAAATTGTGCGCCAGCAGTGGAATTTTAGTCCGCCCGAAGCAAAACGAGAGGTCGAGGAATATCAGGTCGAGCTTCCAAATGTGACCATACTCGAATTGATCGTTGTGCCGAATATGAGTGGCGGAACCGACCGCGCCTCGCTCAAGAGCCTGCGCCTGTGTTGACCGGTCACCCGATGTTCCGTGGCCGGTATAGCGAAGGCTCTGCGCGTCTCATCACGACTCCAACCCCCCCGACCCCGCAATCAGAGTCGGGGGTTGGCTAACATCAGGTAATTCGGCCGTCGAGTAGCGCAATTGTCTTGCCGGGTCATTCTGGTTGTCAATATTGGCATCCAGTGATGCGTATCGCTAGGGCCGGTGGCTTTCAGACTGATGCCCACCATGCAGGCACAGAACCGTCGCCGTCAGCTATTGGCTTGCGCGATCAGAAAAATTGCCATCCCATAAAAAACAAACATGAGCGTGATATACAACTTGGCGCGAGATCCAGAACCGCTGAATTCCTTCCACACTAGAATTCCCCAAAGGGCTGCGACCATCGGTGCAGACTGCCCGATCGCATAGGAAATAGCTACTCCCGTCAGGCTGGCCGCAACTAGATTGAAAACCGTGCCGATGCCCCAGATGAACCCGCCGAGCAGACCGAGAAGATGTCCTGACATCGGCGCGTGGAAAAATCCGCCGAGACTTACCGGCTCGCCGACCAGAGGGTGCTTCATGAAATATATATTCCAAATAAAGCATGAGAACAGCGCTCCGAGCGTCAGGAACACAGCTGCACTATAAGGACCGAGCGAGCGCCCGTGCGTCATAGCATGTGTCATGAACGGCGCCCAAAGGCCCATCAATACACCCGAGACAACACATGTGACGATGCTCTTTCTAGAAACTGAGCGCCCTGTCAATGCAAGGCTCCCATAGGCCTTGCCGTCGAGGATCACCGCGACCAGGGCGCAAATAACTCCCAATCCCAGGAATCCTGCGTTTCCTTTCGGCTGAAGGGCGTAGCTCAAAACGGTGCCAACCACGAGAGCGATCCCGATGGATACTGGAAACGCCACCGCCAGACCAGCCATATCAATCGCGGCCACTAACAAGAGATTGGCAAGATTAAACAGGGCGCCGCCAATAAGCGCGTAAACGACGTTCGAAACGTCCGCGGAGTGAATGTTATTGACCAGGCTCGAGGCATCGTGCCCAGTGCTGCCCATCGTGTGACCAAGAATCAGGGAAACGAGAAAAATGCCAATCGCGTAATCCCAATAAAAAAGCTCGAATCGATAATTCTTTACACCTTTGTATGTGTTGGCCCACGATCCCCAGCAGATCGCGCTGGTGATCATCATTGCGAGCGCAACTCCCAACGATTGTGGAGTGAACATTCTTTCTCCTTACACTGGTGCCCTTATGGGCCGATCATTTGCCCTGAATTCTCGATACAAAGAGGCGCAAAATCGATCCGCGTCGACGTTGACGCATACGTTTGCATTTGGCGAGACGCGATCCACGCCTTCAATTATGTAGTGGTCTCCATCCAAAACGTTTTGTTCGACGTACCCTTGCCGATTTGCGACCGTTTCGCCGCGAGTGAATGGCCCCGGGTTTCGATATCAACGTGCATCTCCGGAGCCTCAACCAGCGTGGAATCGATTGCGACTCCTACTGCGAGCGGATCATACATCGCAGTGCCGGGCGAGCCGAATTTCGCAGAAAGACTGACCAGGTATTTTGCAACTCCGTAGATGAAATCATTGACCTGGCCATGCGTGCTTCCAAGCTGGTCAAGATACTTCTGGGTCAGCAGGGTCTTGTTCGCAACATCGAGACCAACCATGGTCAATGGCCACCCGGCCTGAAACACGACTTGAGCAGCTTCGGGATCGTTGTAGATGTTGGCTTCAGCCGCGGCATTCACGTTCCCGCCGGAAATACCGCCGCCCATGAGGATGACTTCCTTCACCAGAGGAACAATCGATGCGTTCTTCTCGATCGCGACCGCACTGTTAGTCAATGGACCAACGGGAACAAGGGTGATCTGGTGCGGAGAGGCATGCACCAGTTGAATGATCAGATCAGGGCCAAAACGAGCGTCAACTTTGCACTTGCTGGGCGGCAATTCGATATCTGCCAGACCGTTATGGCCGTGCCAGAACTCCGCCGTGATCAGCTTCTGATACAGCGGGTGCTGCGCTCCGGCCGCCACCGGAATGTCGCAGCGGTTGGCGAGCGACACCAGGCGTAAGGCATTATCCAGGCCTTGAGCGGCGGTCACATTTCCCGGAACCACGGTGATGGCACGAACATCCAACTCAGGTGAGTTCAGCGCCAGCATGAGCGCCATGGCGTCGTCTGTGCCGGGGTCGGTATCGAGGATGATTTTCTTAGGCGCGGCGAAGGCGGCGGTGGCCAATACAAAGATGAGTAGAGTCTGAAACAGGGATCTTGCAGTTCGGGTGCGGGTACGGTGTTTGAAATATTTCAGGGCGTTTGGTCTCCGGAAACAGGTTGGCAACTGAGCCTAGCGTTGGGTGAAAAGAGTGTCAAGGGAGAAGTGGCAAGGTTGGCAAGGTCTATGCGGCGCGGCACGTCTCGCCGATAGTAATGAGGATCTCGATTCCGTCTGACGTACAATGCAAACCATGGCACGCGAGCAATCAAGGCGTTTGACTGTCGCCAACCCGTCTGAAGAAACGGTTGCGGAGAAATTTCCTCCGGCTTCGGTGTCGGAAACGCCCATCGCCACTCTCGCTGGCAGATCGCTGTTCCCGAATCGCGGTATTCCATTACAACTCGATTGGCTGGATCGGGTGCGTGTCAACACCAGCGCAGTCGAGCGCAGGACGCAGACTCACACTGCGCGGCGGACGGTGAAAAAAGAATGGCAGGCGGCCTGGCTTCTGCGTGCGATCACGTGTATGGACCTGACCACGCTTTCCGGCGACGACACCGATGAGCGTGTGCGGCGGCTTTGTGCCAAGGCGCGGCAGCCGATTCAACACGAACTCGTCAAACGGTTGGGAATCGAAGAACTCGAAATTAAAGTTGCCGCGGTTTGTGTTTACCACCGGTTTGTCGAAACTGCCCGCCGGGCCCTTGAAGGCAGCGGCATTCGTGTGGCAGCAGTCTCGACCGGATTTCCCGCCGGCCTCAATCCTCTTGAAGAACGGGTTGCGGAGGTTCGCCGCTCGGTAGAAGCAGGCGCAGACGAGATCGACATCGTCATTACGCGCGCGCTCGTCTTTGGTGGAAAATGGCAGGAACTCTACGACGAAATTGCGGAGTTCCGGCGAGCTTGTGGTGCTGCGCACATGAAAGCGATCCTCGGGACAGGCGATCTGCTCACTCTACGGAATGTTGCTCGCGCCAGCTTGGTTGCGATGATGGCAGGCGCCGATTTCATCAAGACTTCGACAGGAAAGGAACCGACGAACGCGACGCTGCCGGTTTCGCTGGTTATGGTGCGGGCCATCCGAGAATACGCGCAGGAGACCGGAATGGCGGTGGGTTTCAAACCCGCGGGTGGAATTCGTACCGCGAAGCAATCGCTGGAGTGGTTGTCGCTGATGAAAGAGGAACTCGGCACCCCGTGGATGAAGGCGGAACTTTTCCGTCTCGGGGCAAGCGGATTGCTGGGGGATATTGAGCGACAGCTGGAACACCAGGTGAGCGGAAGATATTCGGCAGATTATCGGCACCCGATAGCTTGAGCTTTTGATTCATGAGCATCGCTGAAAAATTCGTCGCCATGGAGTATGGCCCCGCGCCTGAGGATCCGAAAGAAGTGCTGGTCTGGCTAGACCGTCACGGGCGCCGCTTTGGTCATTTCATTGACGGCGCATGGCGGCAGCCGGTTGAAGGCGTGTTTTTTGACACCGTTGATCCCGCGACGGGCGAGAAGATCGCTTCCATCGCGCTGGGCTCGGCGGCAGACATTGATGCTGCCGTTCAGTCCGCGCGTAAAGCGTTTCCGAAATGGAAGGCGCTCAGTGGTCACGCGCGTGCGCGTTTCTTATATGCCATGGCGCGTGCCGTCCAACGGCATTCTCGTAGGTTGGCAGTTCTCGAGACTATTGATAACGGAAAACCGATTCGTGAGAGCCGCGATATCGACATTCCGCTGGTCGCTCGCCACTTTTACCACCATGCCGGTTGGGCGCAATTACTGGACGCGGAATTTCCCGGCCAGACTGCATGCGGCGTTGTAGGTCAAATTATCCCATGGAATTTTCCGCTGCTTATGGTGGCTTGGAAGATTGCTCCCGCGATTGCGACAGGAAATACAGTGGTCCTCAAGCCTGCGGAATTCACCCCGTTGACGGCTCTAGCCTTCGCAGAAATCTGCACTGAAATTGGATTGCCACCTGGAGTGGTAAACATCGTCACCGGTGACGGCTCCACGGGCGAGGCTCTGGTCAAGCATCCCGACGTCGACAAAATTGCTTTTACCGGTTCGACTGAAGTGGGACGCGCGATTCGCGCCGCGACCGCTCCCACTCACAAGCGGCTCTCGCTCGAACTGGGCGGGAAGTCTCCTTTTATTGTTTTCGAGGACGCCGACCTCGACAGCGCAGTCGAGGGATTGGTCGACGGCATCTGGTTCAATCAAGGGCAGGTTTGCTGCGCTGGATCGCGACTGCTGATGCAGGAAAGCATCGCTGAGGCGCTGATTGCCAAAGTCCGCGACCGTATGAGTACGCTTCGCGCCGGGCCGCCGCTCGACAAAGCAATTGACATTGGCGCGATTGTCGCTCCGGTGCAACTGGAGCGCATTCGGCGATTGGTCGATCAGGGAGTAGCTGAAGGAGCAGTCTGCTGGCAACCACCGATGGTGCTTCCCTCGCGAGGTCTTTACTATCCGCCGACGCTGCTCAGCAACGTGCATCCGGCGTCAATCGTGGCGCAGGAAGAAATTTTCGGACCTGTTCTTGCCGCGATGACCTTCCGCACGCCATCAGAAGCTGTGGAACTTGCCAACAACACCGCTTATGGCTTGGCAGCATGCGTGTGGAGCGAGAGCCTCAATGTGGCGCTCCATGTTGCGGCCCAGATCAAAGCTGGCGTGGTTTGGGTGAACTGCACCAACTTATTCGACGCTGCTTGCGGATTCGGCGGTTATCGCGAGAGCGGCTATGGACGCGAGGGTGGCCGCGAAGGTCTGCGCGAATATCTGGAACCGGCGTGGTTCAAGGATGCTCCAAAGTTGCCGGGTGTTCACAAACCGAAACCCAAGGAGGTTCCAGAGTCCGTTGCAGCGGTTCCAGCAATCGATCGCACAGTGAAGCTCTATATTGGCGGCAAACAAGTGCGGCCGGATTCCGGCTACAGCATAGAAGTCCGCGCGGCCGACGGGCGATTGCTGGGCGAAGCGCCATTTGGCAATCGCAAAGATATTCGCAATGCTGTTGAAGCGGCCCGCAAAGCAACAGCCTGGACGAAGGCGACTGCGCACAATCGGGCGCAGGTGCTTTACTACGTGGGAGAAAATCTGTCGCAGCGCCGTGATGAAATTGCTCGCCGGCTTGGGGAAGCAGTTGGAGAAAAGCAAGCCATAGCGGAAGTTGATCTCGGCATCGAACGCATTTTTACTTACGCCGCCTGGGCCGACAAATTTGACGGCAGCGTACACAATCCCCCGTTCCGCACTATCGCGATCGCAATGAACGAGTCGATTGGCAACGTTGGCATCATTTGCCCGAATGAAGTTCCACTACTCGGATTTTTGTCGCTAGCGATGCCGGCACTCGCGGTCGGCAACACAGTTATCGCTGTGCCTTCTGAAACCTACCCGCTGATCACTGGCGATCTTTACCAGCTTTTCGATACCAGTGATTTACCCGCGGGAGCTATAAACATCGTGACTGGTCCGGCGGCACAGCTCCTGAGAACTTTGGCGGAGCATGATGACGTCGATGCTATCTGGTCGTTCACCGACGACGCCAGCGCTGCGGCTGCCAAAAAATACTCAGTTGGCAATTTGAAACAGGTCTGGACGAACGAAGGCCGAGTCATCGACTGGTTCGATCCCAAACAGGCTGAAGGCCGCTGGTTCCTCGAGCATGCCACTCAGGTGAAGAACATCTGGGTACCCTATGGAGAGTAAGTAGTTGGGGTCCGCTAGTACGTTCTGCCAAGGAACACTCTAATGACTTCGCCGCATGCCGCATCGTCTCGCAATCTTTGTCTGCAGGCCTGAGACGTAGCTCCAGTCGGGATACCGTGTTGACACTCCTCGCACGCGTCACTAAACTCTGGAGTCCCAAGGATCCCCTTCGCCACAAGCCCATATGCCCCAGCGTCCCCGCATTGCTGTCGTTGGAAGCGCCAATATCGACCTCGTAACTTACACCGATCAGTTCCCCAAGCCGGGCGAAACCATTTTCGGACAAAAGTTCGATCTTGGTTTTGGCGGCAAAGGGGCGAACCAGGCCGTAGCGGCAAAGCTCTGCGGGGCGGAAGTTTTCATGATCGCGAGAGTTGGAAGCGATCTATTCGGGCCGGCGACGATCAAGAATTTTCAGGACTTGGGGATTGATGCCTCTCATGTGCGCCAGGTGCAGGGCGTTTCCAGCGGAGTGGCGCCGATCTTCGTCGATTCCGCAGGGCAGAATCGAATTCTGGTGGTGAAGGGCGCAAACGACGCTCTCAAACCGGCCCACGTTGACGCAGCCGCTGATGTGCTCAAGAGCGCGGACTGCATCGTTCTGCAATTTGAAATCCCACTTGAGACGGTTTACTACACGGTGCAATTTGCGAGGCGAAACAAGATTCGGTGTCTCCTCAATCCGGCGCCAGCTCAACCCATCGAAGTAAAGGCCATCGGCGACCTCGATTATTTCGTACCCAATGAGAGTGAGGCGGAAACCATCACTGGAATTCCGGTTCGTACAGTCGATGACGCGAAGAGGTGCGCCGAAAAATTTCTTGATTCTGGCATTCGCCGGGTGATCATTACGCTGGGAGCGAACGGCGCCCTTCTTGCAGGCAAACAAACCATGGAGCATGTGCCCGCTTTCAAGGTAAAAACCGTCGACAGCACGGGAGCGGGGGACGCGTTCATTGGCAGCTTCGCAACCTTTCTTGGTGAAGGATTGCCGGAACCAGAGGCGGTGCGGAAGGCGAATCTATACGCCGCCTTATCCACGACCAGTCCTGGCACCCAAAAGTCGTTTTACGATAGCTCGCGATTCGCCACCGAATGGGCGGAGCGCCATAGCCCCTGATGGGAAACACGTGCCAATAACGATTATCTGGATGTGTTATGAAGCATAGTGCCGCAAAACGAATTTCTTTGCCCCCACAACTCGTAGGTCATTGAATAAAAAAGTCTTGACTTCGTACATAGCGTCCTAGTATAGGATTTGCCTACTCGCATCTTCGGACAAAATCACAACTTTCATAATCGCGTAAGTATTCGCAAAAGGGGTGGCGCATGTTTGCCAAGAAAACGCTGTGGATGGCCGCGGTATGTTCTCTATTTTTTGTTGGCCCAATGCTCTACGGGCAGGCGAACGGCAGCTTTTCCGGCACCGTCACTGACAAAACAGGGTCGGTAATCTCCGGCGCCAAGGTCACGGTCGCGTCGCAGGGAACGGGTGTTTCCCGCGAATCGACGACCGACGCTTCCGGTCACTACCTCGTGCCGTTGCTGCCGGTTGCTACCTACACGCTGCGAGTAGACTCCACCGGATTTCAGACGGTCGAACAGAAAGACGTACGGTTGCAGGTGGATGAAAGCCGCGAACTGGATTTCACCCTGGCCCCGGCTTCCGTCACCGAAAAAGTAGAGGTCAGCGCGGCTGAGGTCGCGGTAGAGACGACCAACGCGACTCTGGGCCAGGTGATCACTTCCGAGCAAGTTGCCGATCTTCCTTTAAACGGCCGCAACTTCGTGCAGCTGGCAACGCTGACGCCGGGGACGACCTCGTCCACTAATCCCAACAGTTTTTTTACCAGCGCTGCCAGCAGTGAAGCTGCCACTCGCGGATCGTTCTCGCTTTCGTCTGGCGGTTCACGCGAACAGGAAACCGACTGGCTGCTCGATGGCAACGATAACAATCAATTGGATGAGGGCGGGATTGCGATTTTCTCCTCGATCGATGGTATCCAGGAGTTCAAGGTTTTGACCTACAACTACTCCGCCGAATACGGAGAGCGCGCAGGTCCAACGGTATTGGTGACCACGAAATCGGGAACAAATCAGTTGCACGGCTCGCTCTTTGAATTCTTCCGCAACACCAAACTCGACGCGAAAACCTTCGATTTCGGCGCCACCTCTCCGAAGCAACAATTCAATCTGAATCAGTTCGGCGGTGCTCTGGGTGGTCCGATCCAGAAAGACAAGACGTTTTTCTTCGCGGACTATCAGGCCAAGATGCAGCGGAGGGGTGTGCCCTTTAGCGGCTTCGTTCCGACGACGTCAATGACGACCCCAGATGTGAATGGTAATTACGATTTCAGCAACGTTCCAACTGGCGTGCAACTCAGGAATCCATTCGGAGGCGTGCCCTTCCAATGCCAACCGGGCACTAATACCCCTGAGCCTGTAAATCCGGCGGATGGGACACAAACATCCGGACAGGCTTGTAACATCATTCCCGCAGCGTTGATTAATCCGATTGGAGCAAAGGTGGTTCAACTCTACCCCGCACCCAATGCGAACGGCAACGGCTTCAACTACACCAACTCACCTGTGAGAAGACTCAACGAAGGGACTTTCGACGTTCGCCTGGACCACAATTTCTCCAACAAGGATTCTGTATTTGCACGCTTCAGCTACGATCAAGCTACGAACTTTGTCCCCGGCGGTTCACCGACCTGGTCGGAACAAAACGCCTTTGGCAGCAATCAACACATCGAAAATCATGGGCGCAATTTAGCGCTTTCCGAGACCCACGTTTTTTCCGAAAAGATGATTAACCAGTTCAATGCCGGATACAACCGCATTTTTAACCACATCCTTTCTTTCGGAACCGGCACCTGTGAAGCCGCGAACCTCGGCATTGGCGGCGCCAACTTGGCGAGCAAGTGCGATAGCATAACCGGCTATCCCGCTAGTCTGAATCAGTCACCAAAGGAGTGCGAAGGGTGTGGCATGACTTCGTTCCTTATGTCCGCCTACTTTGCCGTTGGCGATCGCGGATTCGCACCTTACCAGGGCGGAACGAACGTCTACTCGGTTTCGGATACGCTGGAATTGATTCGTGGCAAACACAATATCCGGTTTGGCGGAGTATTTCGCGCTAACGAGATGAATGTTAGAAACAATGCGTTCCAGGATGGTTTTTCTGTGCAGGTTGGTTCTCTGACCGGCGACGATATAGGTGACGTACTTCTGGGCGGGCTGGGAGTTTTTGCCGCCCACGATCAGACATTTTTGGGAGCCACGACGGGACGCCGCTGGAAACTGTTCCGACCGTTCGTTCAAGATGATTGGCGCGTAACTAACAATTTGACCCTGAACCTGGGATTGGCCTGGGCTCTGGTGACGCCCGAAACTGAGGTCCAAAACCGGCAGGCGGACTTCGATGTCCAGAACCTCAAATGGTACGTTCCTAAGGGGAGCCCTGCGCTCTCCGGGTGTACAGTTTGCGTGGTTACGGACGGCGCTGCTGGAATTCAGTTTGATAAAAAAGCTCTGGAACCTCGCATCGGGTTTGCCTGGAAGCCAGTGGGCAGCGACAAGACTGTAGTCCGTGGTGGATACTCAATTTTTCATGACTCTGCCTGGAACCAAGGCGGCCAGGGGTTGTGGCAGAACCCGCCGTATTACGCGGAAGTCGATCCCCCCACCTTCCTTTTCGGCTTTGGTAGTTCGGCCGGCTCTCTATCGGGCGGCTTCCTCCTTCCTCCCGGAACCCCTTCTACTACTCCCGTTACAGGCGGAGCGGTTTATAGCTCGCCTGTGAACCCGCAAGCTTATACAGGCACGATTCAGTCCCAGAATCGCAACTTCAGGCAGGCGATCATTCAGCAATTCAATCTGAACATTGAGCGCCAGCTACCGGGAAATGTGGTGCTGACAGCGGGCTATGCCGGCTCCCGCAGCGCGCACATTCTGGTAAGCCAGTTAAATGAGAACCTCAATGAGCCCAGCGCCTGCCCCGGCGGCGCGAATTTCACGCCTGGCTACACACTGGGCTGCGGCTTTGGCACGTTTCCTTATGCAGGGTTCTTCCAGACCGTGGACACGAACAACAGCATCGGCTCTGCCCGCTACGATTCTCTGCAGGTCAAAGCTGAAACGAAGAGCACCCGGCACGGACTCTACGCCTTGCTCGGATACACATACTCCCGCAATTTCGATTCGGGTTTAACTGACGGCCTAGGCACCAACCCGGGCGCTCTCTATTACCCATTGCCCGGAACCGCGAAACTGGACTGGGGATTATCTCAACTGAATCTGAACAACAGCTTCACCGCGAGTATCCTTTACGATCTGCCGTTCGGGAAGGGCAAGCATTATGGGGGCGATTGGAACGGAGCTACCAACGCCGTCCTCGGCAATTGGCAGCTGAATGTCATTGAAAGAGCGACCTCCGGCTTCCCGCTGTTTGTGGTTGATAGCGCTGATGAGTCAGGCACTTTCTTTTTGTATAACGGGAATACCCTTCAGCGTCCCAATGAAGTGGGCGACCCCAATAACGCTGGTCCGGTTGCAGCCAATCCGGCCTGCAGTGCTCCTACACAAATTCACACACTACAGAATTGGTTCAATCCCTGTGCCTTCATGAAAGCTCCCGCCGGCGAACTTGGCACGGCCGCCCGCGCGCCTGTTTACGGCCCACGCTTTGTGAACACAGACTTCTCCGTGATCAAGGACTTCCCATTGTCCTTCCGCGAGGGCACGAGTCTGCAATTCCGGGCTGAGTTCTTCAACCTGTTCAACCACCCGCAGTTTTACCTCCAGGGCTTCGGCGGCACAGGTGAGCAGGACATAAACACCTCTTCGAGTTTCGGGGTGGTCAACGGGACGGTGAACAATCCGCGATTAGTACAGTTCGGTCTGCGACTTAAATTCTAAGCGGAGTCTGAGACCCACGGACTGATGGAATCACCGTAAATAGCGCGGATCGCTACATCTAAGGCCATGGCTCGTGTGGAAGAATTGCATGTGAATGATTCACCGTCTGACCGCCTACACCATTTGATCACCCTGCCCACGGAGATTAAGTGAAACTCGTCCGGCTCTGGTTCACCGCACTAATTCTATTTGGTGCGTGTCTCATCTCCTGGTCCGAGGACAAGCGCAAGATAATTATCGACCAAGATGCGGCTGGCCCCGGCGGCAGCGATCAACAGGCATTTTGTTGTTAATCCAATCTCCGCGGACAGAGGTTTTGGGTGTAACCGTCGTCACAGGCGACGAATGGCTCCATGATGGAAGACCCTCTGTTGTTGTTTGTGGTTATTGTGCTTTCAAGTTTTCCAGCATGCTCCTCGCCGCGGCGTGATCCGGGTGTTGTTTGAGAAGTTCGACGAGTAGTGAACGGGCTCGGTCTGGCGCGTTCTCCGAAGCGTAGACGCGGGCGAGATTCAAATAAGGCTGGTCGAAAGCCGGCGCCACGCGAATGCATTCTTCGAAACTCGCAACCGCTTGGTCACGCCGATTGGTGCGCAAATAGAGAACTCCCAGATTGTTGAGCGCCTCCGGGTAACCGGGACGAAGCTTCAGCGCCCGCTGCAAATAGTCGTAGGCCTGTTCGGATTCGTTTAGTTGTGCGAAAACCATGCCTAAGCTGTAGTTCGCTTCAGGATCTTCTGGCGCGACCGCGACAGCATGCTCGAGCGTGCTGCGCGCATCGTCCCACTGCCTCTGTTGACGGTAAGCATTGCCAAGATTACTCAGGGCTACCAGATGATTCGGGCTCAGCTGCAGGGCGTGTTGAAAATACGGAATGGCCTCTGCAGTCCGTCCCTCGCGTGTGGCGATAAGTCCCAGGTTGTTCCAGGCATTGGGCAATGTGTCTGGATAGTTGGCCTCCAATTTCGTTGCCCGTTCAAAAGTGTTTCGCGCCTCGGCAATTTTCTGTTGTTGAAGGTAAACGCTACCGAGGCCGTAGAGCGCCTCAGCGCTCGTGGGATTGTCACGCAGAGCGCGCGCGAACGAGGTCCCGGCCTGCTCGTAATAGCCTTGCTGAAAGAAAATCGATCCGTAAGAGAGATGGTTGCGAGGAAACTCCACAATGTCAGTGATCCCGGGGAATGGCAGCGCTTTCGACAATCTTTCAGCGTTGGTTTGAGGAATGTGGCGGAAATCGTGATCAACAGTGTCGGGATTCACAGCTCCTTGATACACCTTGACAATCTGTCCTCCCGAATCGAGCAAGAACGAAGTCGGCAAGCCGAGGTCGCGGTGACGATCAAAAAGGTAGCGATAAAGAATGTTGTAAACGCTGCCCACATCGTCCGATCCGATGAGGATTGGAAATGAGAGATACAGTTCGCGGGCCAGTTTCTTGATATTGTCCACGCTCGCTGGATCATCCACGTTTATCGTGAGCAGCTGCAGACCACTGGCAGACCATCGCTGATAAGACTGTTCAAAGTTTCGTAGGAGATCGCGGGAGATCAACGATTCTGAAGTCCAGAAGTTAAGCAGCATGGGCTTACTGCGAAACTCAGAAAGCGCTCGGAGTTCTCCATTGAGGTCGGAAAGAGAAAAATCGGAAGCTGAAATCGGCGACAATAGCCAGGTTTCAACCATGCCCGGAAGCGGCTCAGGCTCCCGGGGACCGCTGGGCTTCTGAATAGGGTCGGTTGCTCTTAAAGATGAAGTCGCATCGCTTGTCTTGAACGGCTCCATTCGACTCGGTGACGAACCTTCTTCCACCCAGATCGCGTGATTGAGCGGCAGATTCTGGAGTTCCTGCTGAAGTCCGCTCGGCCAGCGAATAGATGCTTTCACCGGGCCTTTTACGTCGCCCAAGCCGAAGAATATTTCTTTGCTGTGCTGAGATAAGAATCCTGATCCGGCCTGAATTGATCGGATTTGCCGATGCGCTGCCGTCGCCAAGGTGATTACTGCTCCAATTGCGTCACGATTACTCTTGTTGCCGCCCAGCCGAAATGAAATCGACGGCGGCAGGGCTGCCATTACATTCTTCAGCAAGCGTAATTGGGGTGCGTTGCGGTTTTTTAGAAACACTTCTTGGCGGCCATCATGATCGAAATCGGCCAAAGCAAACGATCTGCCGTCCTCCAAGAAATCCAATCCCACCACGCCGGAAACATCGGCCAACGTCCCGTCGCCATTGTTCGCGTAGAAGACATTGCGCTCGTAGCCGCTCCAGGTGCGATCGCTGCGAATAAGTTCATTGATCGCATTCCATGCTTGTTCGTAGTCATGTGCGGGCTTCGCTTCATTAGGAGAATTAGCCACCGTCTGCCGCCAGAAAAAACTGTTTAGGTCTGTATTCTCAAGGCCAGAGACCATTCCGTTCGCGACGTAAACATCAAGGAAGCCGTCGTGATCGAAGTCCCAGGCGTCGCTCGACCACGCCCAGCGCCCCATGCCTACTCCGGCTGCGGTAGTCGTATCCTTAAACCCGTTTCCTTCGTTTCGCAACAGCGAGTTGCCCATAGCATGCTTTTGATAGAGCGCACGTAAGTGACGAGGCAAGTCTTTTTTGAAGATGTCTTGTGTTGAGATCCGTTCGCCTGCTGCAGTCCACATATTCGCAACATATAGGTCTTCCGCTCCATCATTGTTGAAGTCGAACCAGCAGACGCTCATGCCGGCGCCGACGTCCTCGACGCCGGTTTCTGCGGCTACATCCGTAAATGTTCCATTACCGTTATTTCGATATAAATTCTTGCGTCCGAAATCATTCACAACGTAGAGATCGGGCCAGCCATCGCCGTTGTAATCATTCCAGCCGCAGCAAAAACTGTAACGCGTGTTGTTTTGGTTGAGGCCGGTTTCAGCGGTTACGTCACGAAAGCTGCCGTCGCGATTGTTGCGCATCATGAAATTTGGTGGACCGTTGTTCGCGTCGTAGTAAGGCAAGGGATACTTGTATTGATCGGTGCCTTGGTAGTAGGCATAAAGACAGAAATAAATGTCCAACCACCCATCGCGATCGTAATCAGCGACGGCAGCTCCGGTGAAGGTTCCCTGCGGCGCGCTGGCAAATTTGAAAGCTTCGGGTTTTTGAAAAAACTTGCCGGTGCCATCATTAAGGAACAACAATGGACCGCTGCTGCGGACCACAATCAAGTCCTGCCATCCATCGTTGTTGATATCTACGAAAAGCGCGCATGCCGTATTCTCGAGAATCCCCAAGCCTGAAGTTGGTGTGATGTCTTCAAACGTTCCGTCACCGCGATTTCGATAAAGCCGGTTGGGAAGGCCAGCAGGCTGGCAAACGTAGACGTCATCGAAGCCATCATTATCTATGTCGCCAACCGAAACTCCATTGTGACCGTAAACATCGATGCCGCAGGCTCCGTCGAGAATTGTTCTCCAGTAGTCAGAACCGTGAAGCAGTTGATCCTGATACGACGAGGTCCTTCCGAAAGCTGCGGCAGCTATATCGGCAAAGACAGGATCAGCGGCGCGACTGCGGCTCTCATCGTGCATCTTCCAGTTCACTAGCTGAAAGGCACCGGCGGAAGTTTGTTTCCATTCGAGGTCCCAGTAACCGGTGCGTTGTTCTCGGTAGAAACCTTTTCCCGAAGCAACTAAATCGTAGCGGACGCGGGTTGATAATCGTGGCAGATTAGCGTCAATTCGCGTGATCTGAAATTCAGCCGTACGGATTTGTGTAAAGCCGCTCAGTGCAGATCGCAAGCCGCCAAGAAACGGCCCGCGCGTAAGGAGAGTCTGGGCAAGGGAGTTTTTCCAAATCTCGATAGCACCAGAGCGCAATTTGCGGGAGTCAGCTGGCGCGAATGATGTCCCAGAGAAATTGTCCGCAAGAGCTCTCTCGATTGCGCCGAGAGATTGCGGGGCTTCGCGCAACCCCGAACTCCAGGAATCAAGAATGGCTTGGATTTGGTCTGCGTACTTCTCGGTAATGAAGTCGTCGGATCCCGC
>WNFJ01023850.1_pt2 | contig 16197 bp, 16 predicted proteins | sample 5400461 | NCBI WGS metagenome assembly WNFJ01 (sample SAMN13153349, study PRJNA577476) | soil metagenome | isolation source: 115 cm saprolite on Douglas fir-dominated hillslope | place: USA:California | collected 2013-09-17 | reverse complement strand
CGCAGACGAAGCCCGCGAATTGATTAGGCAGTAACCGGATTCAGGCCCCCCCCGCGCGTGCCGCTTCCCTAGCCGCGTCACAAAATCCCCTTTGAACTCTCCCGCGTGCTCGTGCGTCTCGATCACGTTGCCAGCTTCATCGTAAACGCGAATCGCAGCGCGATCTAAAATCGCTGCCATCTTGCAATCACCGACGCCAGATAATTCCCTTTAGGACATCGTAGAGCAGAGCCAACAATAATGAACTTAAAACAACGCTTAGCAAACGTCGCACACCCTTGGATCGCGAACCAGACAGCTCGACTACAGGAAAAAGCCAGCGAAAGGACCAGATGATGCCTCGGAAAACTAAAAGGCTTACAAGAAAAACATATGCGTATATAGCGCCTAGCAGTGCCGGATGGATTTGGTTGAGAGCTGGCACGTAGTAGCTTAGGCGATAAACAATCCAAAGAGCTGCCGGGAAGCCAATAATCCAGTTTACAACGTTGAAGCTGCGCTGCGTGTGAAGCCATCCGCGTCGGCGCTGGCGTGCGCGAAAAAAACCAATGATCCCTTCATAAACGCCAGTCACCCACGTTTGATCGCTTCCTATTACTTCGATCTGACTGGCATTAGGGGTGGGTTGTGACCAGGGATTATAGCTCGCAAAGGTCGGCGGCTCCGTAAAATCGAGGTGAACGAAAAAGCGATGAAGCGGCAGGGCGAGGTTCATAAACTGAAATGCGGCCGCACTGTCAAAACGCACGAACGCAATCCGATCTGGAAGCTCGTTGTCAGAAACTGCTTCGACAGACCGAGCGACGATTTGTTCACCTTCGGGACTTTGCACCGTGATGGTTAACCGTGCGTCCTTTCTGAGATTTTGAAGCGTCTGGTTCCAAGCTTGTTCCTCCACGGTTGGGGGGCGAACTAAAGTAGCGATGTGTTTTTCAAGCGCCTCGGATGTGCGCGCGTCTAAGTTCGTATAGAGTTTGCGGAGATCGTTCCGAGTGATTAAACACGGCGGCACTTTCGCGATGCGGTATTGACCACGATAAGATATGTCAGCCGCGGTGGAGACAGGATCGCTAGGCATGTCAAATGTGCATTGCTTCGTGTGCTGCAATCGCCAATGACATCATGGCCGGATCATTCGCCGTTCGGCAATCAAAAACGATTCTAGGGCGATCCTGACAAGCGGGGCGGGCGTGTCTGACTGCTACCGGGGAAGCCGTGTCTGACTTTCTGATTTACCTAGGCGTTTAATCGTTGTCTAGGTTCGAATCCTAGCGAGGCAGCCACGTAAAAATCTCGCGGTCTCACGTGGCGCTAATCCTCAGGTCCACCGCGTGAGGCAAAGCCTTTTACGCGGTCAGTTTGCTCGCCGCGGCGTTTGCGAAAGAAATTCTGCAAAATTGCTGCGCATTCATCTTGCAAAACACCGGAAGCGATATCGCACCGATGATTTAATGTCGGCAGTTGCAGAAGGTTCATCACGCTTCCGGCCGCGCCGGCGGATGGATCAGTGCAACCGAAAATCACACGTCGAATCCGTGTATGCACAAACGCGCCTGCGCACATCGGGCACGGTTCCTTGGTCACGTAGAGATCACAATCAGTCAGCCGCCAATCGCCCACAGCTGCCTCGGCTTGTGTTAACGCCAGCATTTCGGCGTGCGCGGTAGCGTCCGTCAGCAACTCCACCTGATTGTAGGCGCGCGCTATGATCTTGCCTTGTCGAACAACAACCGCGCCGACCGGTACTTCGTCGGCTGCGTACGCTTTTTGCGCCTGTCGTAATGCTTCGCGCATGAAATAGTCGTCGTTTGGCGGGTCGATCATCGATAACGTTGTAGCCACGGCTCTGTGGGCCGTCCCAAAAGGTATCATCGTCCGTGTTGACCGGCCACAGGCCGGTGGCTACAGCAACAGCTTGCCCTGAAAACTTCTTCGGCATATTAGGGACTGCTCATGCACGACAACATCGAATCGCATCTCATCGAGAAACGCGTTTTCAAGCCACCGAGGAAGTTCAGCAGGAAGGCGCGAATCAAGAGTCTCGGTCAATATCGACGGATGTATCGAGAATCGATGCGGCAGCCGGCAAAATTCTGGGCTCGAGAAGCGAGCGAGCTGGTCTGGCGCGCCAGATGGAAAAAGGTCCTCGAATGGAAAGCGCCCTTCGCGAAGTGGTTCGTCGGCGGCAAACTCAACATTTCCGAAAATTGTCTCGATAGACATTTGACTGGACCCCGCCGGAACAAGGCGGCAATTATCTGGGAGGGTGAACCGGGGGAGAGACGCACGCTCACCTATCAGCAACTGCATAGCGAAGTTTGCCGCTTCGCCAATGTGCTGAAACGGAACAGTATCAAAAAGCGTGATCGGGTCATCGTTTATCTGCCGAATATTCCCGAGGCCGCGATTGCCATGCTGGCCTGCGCGCGGATTGGTGCGGTGCATTCGGTGGTCTTCGGCGGATTCAGCTCCGACAGCATTCGTGATCGGATCATCGACAGTGGCGCGATCGCAATCGTCACTGCCGACGGTTCATACCGGCGCGGCGCGATCGTGCCGCTGAAGAGAAACGTCGATGACGCACTCCGTGATGGCACTTCAATCAGGCGCGTGATCGTTTTTCGCCGTGCAGGAAACGACATCCACATGGAGGAAGGCCGGGATGTTTGGTGGCATCGGGAACTGGAATATGTGGATGCGAATTGCCCGGCTACGCCACTCGACAGCGAACACCCGCTTTACCTTCTGTACACAAGCGGGTCCACTGGAAAACCGAAAGGAATTTTGCACACGACCGGTGGTTATCTGGTGGGCGTTTATTCGACCACCAAATATGTCTTCGATATTCGCGACGAAGATATTTTCTGGTGCACAGCCGACGTCGGTTGGGTGACCGGTCATAGTTACATCGTCTATGGCCCGCTAGCGAACGGCGCGACAGTTGTTATGTACGAGGGCGCACCAAACTGGCCCGAGCCCGATCGGTTCTGGAAAATCATCGAAGAATATCGAGTCAATATTCTCTACACCGCCCCGACAGCGATCCGCGCATTTATTCGCTGGGGAGACGAATGGGTTGCAAAACACGATCTTTCATCGCTTCGCCTGTTGGGCACGGTGGGCGAACCAATTAACCCAGAAGCATGGATGTGGTATCACAAAATAATCGGCGACGGGCGTTGCCCGATCGTTGATACGTGGTGGCAAACTGAGACTGGAGCGATCATGATCACACCGTTGCCGGGCGCAATTCCGACGAAACCAGGCAGCGCAACGCTGCCGTTTTTTGGCGTCGATCCCGCGGTTGTCGATGAGAAGGGCCGCGAGGTCGGACCAAATATCGGTGGGAAATTGATTATTCGCCGCCCATGGCCTTCAATGTTGCGCACGATCTACGGCGACAAGACGCGTTATCGAGAGCAATACTGGAGTGAATTTAAAGGGAATTATCTCACCGGCGACGGCGCCCGCCGCGATGAAGACGGGTATTTCTGGATCGTTGGCCGGATTGATGACGTTCTGAACGTGGCTGGTCACAGACTTGGCACATCGGAAATAGAAAGTGCGCTCGTCAGCCACGCACGAGTCGCGGAAGCAGCTGTGGTTGGCAGACTGGATGAATTGAAGGGACAGGCAGTCGTTGCGTTTGTGACGGTGAAGACAGGAGTTGATGCCAGCCGTGAGCTAAAGGAGGAATTGCGCAATCACGTCGCCGCGCACATAGGCGCGATCGCAAGGCCGGATGAAGTTCGTTTTGCCGAAGCGCTACCAAAAACGCGCAGCGGGAAAATCATGCGGCGGCTTCTCAAAGAAATCGCTAGCGGAGCAAAGGTCACAGGCGACACCACCACGTTGGAAGATTTCAGCGTCTTAGCCAGATTGGCGGAATCCGAAGAGGCTTAGGAAGATGAAAAATGACGAAAGCGAGCCTTAACCTGTGAGCTTCATCCGCACAGGCTTTCGCGAGATCGCCTTGAAGGTCAAGCGCCAGCGAACGCGCATGGTTCTTCGTCACGAGAAGCGTCTTCTCCAAAAAAGTGAAATCAACCTCGGACGCGAAGGTACTGCGCAAGCGGCCAATTTTCCCGAGCTGCGCAACGAGATTGTTGCGCTTAAGAAGCTGGAGCAGGAGCAAAAAGAAGTCGCACTTCGAATCGCGCGAATCGAAGAAGGAATAAAAAGGATCGAAGAAGAACGGCAACAGAATGCGCGCGAACAAGCTGAGGCAATTGCAAAGCTGGAAGCAGAGAAGAAGCCGCTTCTCCAGCACCGCAACCAGGCGAAGCATAATTTAGATGTGTGCGAGCGAGAGCTTGCCGGCGTAGAGCGCCGCATTCAGGAGAGCGAAGCTGCCGATCGCAATCTCTTGAAAGAACTCACGGATTTGCATGCGCTCAATCCCTCGCCTGCGGACTTCGAAGCACGATCTGCCAGCATCACCACCCGAAGAGCGCGTCTTCCTGATGAGCGTGCAGAACTTGTCCGCGCACGCCTGGGCAGCGCGGATGCAGTCCGTCTGGGCAAGGAGAAGCTGAACACGGCTGAGGCGGAACTTTCCGCCGTAGAAAAAAATATCGCACAAACGCGGACCGAATTTGAAGCGCGCGACCGAAAGCTAAATGACAACATTCGCGCGCAACAGGAAGCAGCGCGCGAGGCGCGCACACGGCATCAGATAGTCGAAGAGCGAAAAAATCCGGCCTATCTAAGCATCGGCCGGCATCTTGCTGCAAAGGGGGTTGCCCCGCCAAACGCGCCTCACCTGCTGGCCGAGGCGCATCGCCGCAAGGAATCGATGGATGCCCATTTGCGGCACAAAGCCGAGCTAGCCTTGCTCTCCAGCCAGATCGACAAACAAGAGCTGAGGAAGTTTTACTTCAGCGTCTTCTCGGTGCTCGTTTTGCTCGCACTGATATTGCTTGTTGTTTTCCAATCTCCACGAGGACGCGAGTGGCTGCCGCAAGAAACCGATACCATTTTGTCGATTAACGCGGATCAGTTTGAACGCGCGAACCTGGCAAAACGCTGGCGCAACGAAGAGCCAGCGCTCTGGTCAGGATTAGGCGGCGCAGCAGCGTCGGTTCCAGGATTAAATCTGCCTCATGACGCAGTGCGTATCACGCGTGCGCTCACCACGAACGAGGCCGGAGAGACTCGAGAGTTTAACCTCGTTCAGGCGCGCCGTGATGTTTCCAAGGTCATTCGTGCAATCACCACCGATAAGACTTTCCAAAAGCGCTCCATCAGCGGCTTGCCGGTTTGGGAACGAGCGCCCACCTCCGCCGAGGCTACGGCGGGCAAGCCGGATTTTGCCGTGGCCCGAGTGGGACCCGCGACCCTCGCCGTCGGAACACCTGAGGAAGTTGATGAACTGGTGCTCGTGCGTCTTGGAATGAAGCCGGACCTGAAAATAACCGGTCAGCTATTCGATCGTTTCCAAGCGCTCGATCGTGACAGCGCGCTTCGGCTTATTTCCCGCGATCCACCCGATCTCGCACGCGTTTTCCACCCGATCTTTACGCGTGAACTGCTCGAAGCTTCACAATTGCTCGGTCTTGCAGTGAACCTGCAAAATCCAGTAAAAGCCAGAGTGCTCATAAAGGTAAATTCATCCAAAAGCGCCGCCGATCTCGCCCGAAACTTGCACGACAAACCGCAGCAATGGATGCGTTTGCCAGACTCCCAACTGTTGCTTTACTCGCAGCCGCCGGAGATCCAAAGACGCGGCGACTCCAATCTTGAATTGCGTTTCCCAATGCCCGAAGCCAGCGCTCGCCTTCTGCTCGAACGCCTGGCAAAAACAGACACGCCTCAAGCAGTGGCAGTGTATTAGCCTCACAACAAATGCGACGCTTTGACCTGTGTGTTTCGTTAGTTGCCGGAATGGCAGCGGCGCTGGTGTCGATGAATGCAAATGCTAGCGGGCCTTTTATTGATGTCCGATCCGTTGATCCGACGATCACGGTTGAGTTGCGCTACGCAGGCCGAAATAATTTCCTTGGACATCCGCTTTACCCCATCAGAGCACATGCGCTCGCTCGTCCGGAAGTCGCCTCAGCCTTGGCTGTCGCCCAGGCCTTTCTGCGGCGCTACCAATGCGGCCTCAAAATCTGGGATGCGTACCGGCCGGTGACGGTGCAGGCCAAGCTTTGGCAGGCGTCACACAACAGTGATTATGTTGCCAATCCCGAAATCGGCGTTGGTTCGCTGCATAGTTGGGGTATCGCGGTCGATGCCACCCTGGTCGATTCGTGGAATCGCCCCGTACTCATGCCAAGTGATTTTGATGATTTTACACCCGCTGCAATGTGGCGTTACGCTGGTTCCTCTGACGAAATACGCGCACACGTGCGTTTGCTGCAGTACGCAATGCACAAGGCCGGGTTTTGGGGATTACGCACTGAATGGTGGCATTTCACGATTGCCGATTGGCAAAAATACTTGCCGCAGGAAGTAAGACGATCCGCTCAAGTCTGCGGAACCCATTGGGAAGGTAAATTGTGATCGAGAGCCTGGTCCGCGGTTCGCGGCAGCCGGAGTACGTTCATGTCTTGCTCAATCCCTTGCCGGTTTATGGCTTGCTCATAGCCTGGATTGGGTTGCTCATCGCGTTCTTTTCCAAAAGCCGCCGCGCTCAGCTTGCCACATTAGTGCTCGTCCTCATCACTTCGTTCTCGGCGTGGCCGGTCTATGAATTTGGACAGCAGGCATACGATCGCGTCCTGTCGATGACGGATGAAGATGGAGAACGGTGGCTCGATGAGCATCGAGATCGCGGCGAGGATCTGATCTGGATCTTCTACGCGCTCGCGGCTTTGAGTGCTGTTGCAATCGCAGCACCGATAAAATGGCCAAAGTCTTCTGCACCGCTGGTCATCGCGGTCATTTTTCTCGGCGCAGGGACCTTGGGAACCGGCGGCTACATTGCGTATGCGGGCGGCAAAATTCGGCACCGCGAGTTTCGCAACGAACCAGCGCCACCGAAAAGGACACACGAGGACGAACATTGAGAGGCGTTAAACCGTTGAAGCGTTGAAGGGTTAAAACGCAAACGCCATTGTCATTCTGAGCGAAGCGAAGAATCTCTGATTATTTCTTCTGACAGCGCCGATGTCACAATCAGCGATGTTTCGCTTCGCTCAACATGACAGCAAGAGACCGCTTCAACGATTCAACGCTTCAACCATTCAACGCTTGAGCGATGGCAACTAAACTCGAGCGCGCTGAGCAAAACGTCGAAACGCGCAGCGAATCTCTTAAGAAACCGCTCGGCCTTTTCGATCTCGTTCTGACGCAAATTCTCTTTGTCGTCGGCTCGAGTTGGGTCGGCGCCGCGGCGAAACTCGGACAAGCGCACCTCTTCTTTTGGCTCCTCGCCATTGTGCTTTTCTACATTCCGCAGGCCGCGGTCGTGATTTATTTGAGCAATCGAATGCCACTCGAAGGCGGCATTTACCAATGGGCCAAGCTCGGCTTCAATGAGTTCGCCGGCTTTATCGTCGCCTGGAATCTCTGGCTGCTATCGATCACGGTCATCGCACTCGGCGGAATGTTCGTCACCACAAACATCTCTTACGCCATCGGCCCCGGCGCCGCATGGATGCCGAACACCAAATGGTGCGTGTCGCTGATCAGCGCGATGTTGGTGGGCGGCCTCGGCTGGGCTTGTGTTCGCGGCTTGTCTTTAGGCAAATGGCTCCACAACGTCGGCGCATTTGCGATGTTCGTCGTCTACTCAGCGCTGATCTTGTTGCCGCTGCTCGGGCTCGCGCGCGGCGAATTGAAAACTTATCAGCCGCTTCAACTCGCGCTGCCCGCGATGTCGATCTTCTATTGCTTCAACATCTTCAGCAAGCTTGCCGTCGGCGCTCTCAGCGGATTTGAATACGTGGCAATTCTCGCCGGCGAAACGCGCGCGCCTGCGCGTGACATCGGACGCTCGGTTCTCATCGCTTCGCCGGTGATCGCGCTGATGTTCATTCTTGGCACGAGCTCTGTGCTCGCGTTCATCGGCAACAACCCGATCGATCTCATCGGTCCAGTGCCGCAAACCCTGCGACTCGGGCTACGTTCCTTTCCAATCGCAGGCGCCATCGCCTCGATTGGAATTTTGTTAATGACCGTGCGGTCGATCTTTTCGACCAGCGTTCACGTAACCGGCAGCTCGCGATTGCCGATGGTCGCGGGCTGGGATCGACTGCTGCCGAATTGGTTTTCCCGTCTGCATTCGCGATACAAAACGCCAGTCAATTCCATCATCTTCGTCGGCGCGACCACACTTCTCATCGCGATCGCCAGCCAGATCGGTGCTGGAATTCAGGAAGCATTTCAACTGGTTGATAACGCTGCCAATGTTTTCTACGGCATTGTTTACTTCACGATGTTCGCGATACCCATCTTTGGCGCGGCTGCGATTCGTTCGGGAGCTCCGATCTGGTTGCGCATTGCGGCAATCTGCGGCGCCGCCGTATCACTGTCCGCGATTTTTTTCACCATCTACCCGATTATTGACGTTCCAAGCCCGTTAAGGTTCGCCGTGAAGATCATCGCCGTAACCGGAATCGCGAACGCGATCGGCGTAGCGATTTTTCTTGTCGGCCAGAAGCGACGCACGGAAATCTTTAAAAAGTCGATGGCTTAAAGCCGTCGAATTTTTAGCTACAGTTCTCGACAACCCAACGCAAATATTCGGGAAGCCCGCTTGAAACCGGAACAAAGATGATTTCTGGAACTTCGTAGGGATGTAATGAGCGCAATTTTTCCTGAAACGCTGCTTGTCTATCCTCGCTCAGCTTGAACAACACGAGCGTTTCGTTTCCAGATTCAATTTTGTCTGCCCAACGGTAAATCGATTCGACACTCGTCAAAATGTTGGCGCAAGCAGCGAATTTTCCCACGACGAGCTCATTCGAAATTCGCCGCGCCGTCTCGATGTCGGGAAACGTGCTCAGTGCAAGCGCAATTTTCTCGGCCATCTGTCACGCCGGCGCCAACGCTTGCTGGCGACAAATCCAGCCGCCGCCAAGAACTATGTCGCGATCGTAAATCACCGCAGCTTGCCCTGGCGTCACAGCGCGCTGTGGCTCATGCAAACGAATTCGGGCGCGATTGTTTTCTAACCGCATCACCGTCGCGGCTGTGCCTGGATGGCTGTAGCGAATCTTGACTGTCGCCTCGAAGAACGAGCTGGGGTCATCCTCGCCACGCGCCGGTGTTCGCTCGCCTCTCCCTTCATAAGGGAGAGGGTCGGGTGAGGGTTCGAGGCTTTGACCGTTTCGTGTTGCAAAACCCCTCACCTCAGTCTTCTCCCCTTCAGCAAGGGGAGAGGCGGGTCCCCAGTACGTAATTTTTGCGATTGGATGCCAATTCACGCGATCGATTTCGAATTCATCGCAAACCAGATCTTCCTCGTCGCCCACGATCACGCGATTTGTTTCGGGATCGAGATCGACCACATAACGCGGCCGCGCCGATCCGCCCGGAAGTCCTTTGCGCTGGCCGATGGTGAAGAGCTCGATTCCGCTGTGGTCGGCAACGAAGTTTCCATCGACATCGTAAATCTCGCCGCGATGAAATTCGTTTTCGCCGAGGTGCGAACGCAAGAATGCTTTGTAATCGTTGCCTGGAACAAAACAGATTTCCTGGCTGTCGATCTTGTCGGCGACCTTTAGGCCCAACGAATGCGCGATCTCACGAATTTGAGGTTTTGTCATTTTGCCCAGCGGCGTGAGTGCGCGCCGCAGCTGTGGCTGCCGTAAACTAAACAGGAAATAGGACTGATCTTTGCGCGGATCGATCCCTTTGCGAAGGATCGCACCATCGCTGTGATGCTCGATGACGGCGTAATGGCCGGTCGCAATGTAATCGCAGCCTAAGTCTGCCGCTTTACTCCATAGGTTCCCGAACTTGAGCTTTTCGTTGCACATCACGCACGGATTTGGCGTTCGACCGGCCTGGTATTCGCTAGAGAAATAATCAATCACGAGCCGCTCAAATTGGTCGGCTTCATCGACGACGTAATGCGGAATGCCGAGCGCATGCGCCACGCCGCGCGCATCAGCTATTGCTTGCGGGCCACAACATTTGTCCTCCGCGCGCGAAATGCAATCCTGCGGCCACACTTTCATGGTGACGCCGATCACCTCGTAGCCTTGTTCGCGCAGGAAATATCCGGCGACGCTGGAGTCCACTCCACCGCTCATCCCAAGAAGAACACGCTCTTTGTTTCGATTCATCGAATGCAGATTTTCGTTCAATCACAAAGCGAGTCAATGAGGTGGATCGGCTTCTCCGAAGACGATGCCAGATTGATGCCCTCTTTAGCAGCGCGTTGAAGACAACGCGCTCCACCTACAGCTTCACAGTGCGGCTTACGAACTCGCTTCCGCGCAAAGTGAACCGCCACGGATAATGCGTCGAGCGCGTGATACCGATTCGCGCGTCGGCAACAACGTCCACAGCCATATTTGCGTTGCGTACAAAGCAGTGCTGCGGGTCGGTGCACAAATTCATTTCGTGATGGTGACCAGTGATACCGAGCGCCTGCGTTAGCTTGCCAGGTCCTGAACAGAGTCGCTTCACGTCGTTAACCGCTCGACGTCTTTTCATCCGCTCAATGCCTTTTCGTGGCTCCAGCGCACGAATCAAAACGAATCCATTCGCGTCGCCTTTCACCAGCACATTCAGCATCCAGTGCATCCCATAATTGAAATAGACATAGGCCGCGCCAGCTCGATTTCGCTCGATAAAGCTACGCGCGCTTGGCCGCGTGAAAGTGTGGGCCGCCTCGTCATCGATTGCCGCGTACGCTTCCACCTCTACAAGGATCCCCGAGCAGTCGCCCCAAATTAGTTCGGCGCCTATCAACTCACGCGCGCACGTGATCGGGTCACGTTGAAAAAAAGAGGCGTGGACAATCTTGTTCGCCATTTGCCCCCAGGTGATCCGCTCGTTTGTAAACAGATTAGCTCGATGGCTTATAGTAAACGGGAATTTTCACGGTGCTTTCGACTGGCTGCCCGTTGCGGAACGCCGGGATGAATTTAGCGCCGGTGAAATCGGAGATGGCCGCATCGCCAAAACCGAGTAAGGGTGGCTCTTCAGATAGCACCTGCATGCTCTGTAGATTCCCACTTGCGTCCACATTGAGAGCGAGTTCCACGACGCCGGTCACCGCGACGTTGCTTCCAGTGTCGGGATAATGCAGACCCGTGAATTTTGAGTCCTGGCCGACGTACGGTTGTGGATCAATGAAATCGCTTTCCTTGTCCAATTGATCCAGTTGCTGATTGGCGAAAATGCGCAGCCGCGGTTTGCCATTCACAACTGCGAACCTCACTGTCCCGTAGAAGATGGCGATGACCGGCTGGTGATTGTGAATTGCAGGGATCAGCTTCTCATTCGCGAGGCGTTTTAGTAGTTCTCGCTCGAGCAATTCCGATCCCCGTGTGCCGCGATAGGCGCCGCTGCGAACAATATGGCCGGTCGGCGCCACGAGACAGGAAAACATTACAGCAGCGTCCTTTTGGCCTTTTTTGATCAGATCAGCGGTATCAATTCTGTTTATCAGCGAATCTGGTCCAGTCCCGATGAGTGCTGGACGCAGCTCCGGCAGCGTCGGTCTGGGTGACGGCGATGGTGACGCGGTTTTTGGCGTTTGCGATGAAGCGAGGTCGGCACCGAGCATCAAACCAATCATGCAAAAAATTCCGAGCCGCATGGCGAAATAGGCAAGCGAAAGCCGTCCTCTTTGCAAGAGCGAACTGATGAAACTTTATGCCGCGGTTGTGACCGGGATTCCAGCGGCGATTCGGTGCACAATTTTGTGGCGCTGAAAATATTCGATTAACGCGTCGCGCGTTTGCACTGGACGCAGAACGTAATTGGCCTCTGGTCTTTCAAGTAACGTGCGCAATTTCATAAAATGATGGCCGCCGCTGCGTGAATCAAAGCTGTTAAACGCGATGACGTATTTTTTGTTTCGATCGAGTTGCCGACCATCAGCCAGAGTCGTCGATACGATCCGACAGTTTTCACCGCGGCCTTGTGTCTTCACTTCGAAACCAAGCAGGTTGCGCTTCTCGTGGCTGGTGAATACCTCTTCCATAACAACTTTTATTTCCTCAGGCGAAAGCCGCGCTGTCACGATGTAGTTTTCGTAAGGAATCAAGTTCCAGAGGTCATTCAGCGTTTTGGGGCCGGCAACCAAACCGGCCCTATCATCGAAAGCGCCATGCATCACGCCATCAACCGGCACATTTCGCTCCACCAGCGCTTCGCTAATTGCAGCGCCGATAAGTCTCTCTACATCGCTGGGCACGCCGGGGCGACTTTGACCTCGCAGTGTCTCGGCCAGTTCGCCGACCGGCGATGAAAGCGCAGCGTCCGATTCGGCAAGCTGCGATTTCGCTCGCGAAACAATCACGTGATCGGGATGGAAACGGTTGTCCATCATCTCGCAGATCGCTTCCCGATGGAGCAGCTTCTTCGAATTGCGATCGAACAGAAGATCGACTCGCCCGACGTGAATGCCGAAATGATCTGCCTGAGTGAAAAGCACACGATTGGTCAGACGGCTTGGAATTGCCTGATGCGTATGACCAGCGATAAACACTGCCGCCTCCGGAAATTCCGAGGTTAGAGCCATTACGGTATTGGCAAAATCATCGCCACCGGTGCGCATTTTCAATCCCATATGGCCACTGAACGCAATCGCATCTGCACCCTCCTCCTTTGCCGTCGCGATTGCACGGCGAACGGGTTCGACGGGATTCTGAAACTCGATGCCCCGCGTGAATTCGCTCGGAAGCCAAAACGGCATTCCCGGCGTTGTCACTCCAATGATGGCCAGCTTGATCCCCGCGATTTCCTTCACCATCAGCGGCTGAATCTTCGCGAATGGATGTCGCGAATCCGAAGATATGCCGGCTGGCTTTCCATTCAGGATCGTGTTTGCAGCTAACACCGGCATTGCCGATCTCTGCAGCGCGTTGATAAACGTATCGATTCCCCAATCGAACTCATGATTGCCCACGATCCACGCGTCGTATTTAAGATGATTGAATAGGTCGATCATCAATTCGCCTTTGTTTCGCAAACTGACGTCCGTGCCTTGGTAGACGTCGCCGACGTCGATCAACATTGAGTTCGGATTTTGCCGGCGCCACCGCCGAATTTGCGCCGCGCAGCGCGCTAATCCGCCGTAATCAGGATTCCCGTTGTAATCAGCGGTTGGCAGGATGTGACCGTGGAGATCGGTTGTGTGCAGGATTGAGATGCAAACCGTATCGGAATCAAGCGCGGCGGCAGCACTAGCCAGCGTTGGAAGTGCGCTGAGCAATCCCGCACGGCCGGCGAGTTTTAAAAAATCTCGCCGTGTCCAGAATCCATCCGGATGCAACATCGCTCTGGGTCGTGTTCGAACATACTATCCGTGTGGCCGCTATCACCTCAATGAAAATGCTGCGACTCGACATGTTGACCGCATGACCGTTTCAGTGACACTTCGTCATGCTCAACGAAAATTCTATCGCCGACTTCAAAGCAAACCTGCGTGGCCGACTGATACAACCGAGCGATAAAGATTACGATGATGCTCGCAAGGTTTACAATGGGATGATTCACAAGAAGCCGCGGATGATCGCGCTTTGCGCGGAAGTGGCTGACGTAATTCGCTCCGTAAACTTTGCGCGAGAAAATGATCTCCTTGTTGCGATTCGAAGCGGCGGGCACAATGCCGGAGGCTTGGGAATTTGCGACGACGGCTTGGTGATCGACCTGAGCCCGATCAAATACACGCGGGTCGATCCCGCAGCTCGCACGGTCACTGTTGGCGGCGGATGCGTGTGGGGCGATGTGGATCACGCCACACATGTGTTCGGTCTCGCCACTCCGAGCGGAATTATTTCCACGACCGGCGTTGGCGGATTAACGCTAGGCGGAGGCGTCGGACACCTCACGCGCAAGTGCGGGCTGAGCATCGACAACTTGCTCTCGGCCGATGTCGTATTAGCCAATGGCGATTTTGTTAAAGCAAATAAGGATGAGAATTCTGATCTGTTCTGGGCACTACGTGGTGGCGGCGGAAACTTTGGCGTGGTGACTTCATTTACGTTCAGGTTGCATCCAATTGATATGATCTACGGGGGTCCAATGCTGTACGAACTGAGCGAAACAGCCGACGTAATGAAATGGTACCGGGACTTGATCCCCACAGCGCCGGATGATTTGAACGGCTTTTTTGCTTTTCTAACCGTGCCGCCCGTCGCTCCTTTTCCCGAACATCTGCACCTGAAAAAAATGTGCGGGGTGGTCTGGGCATACGCGGGACCTCAGGAGAAAGCGGAAAAAACGTTCGAGCCGATCCGCGCCTTCAAAAAGCCTGCGCTGGATTTTGTAGGCCCGCTGCCACAGCCCGCGTTACAGACCATGTTCGATGCGCTGTATCCTCCCGGCCTGCAGTGGTATTGGCGTGCCGATTTCGTGAATGAGATTAGCGACGACGCGATTGCGCAGCACGTTCGATTCGGTGAAGCGCTTCCGACGATGCATTCCACCATGCATATGTATCCGATCAACGGGGCTGCGTCGCGCGTTGCCAAAACTGATACTGCCTGGAACTACCGCGATGCCAACTGGGCGCAGGTAATGGTGGGCGTTGATCCTGATCCGGCGAATAAAGAAAAAATTATCTCATGGACGAAGAGTTACTACGATGCGCTTCATCCCTACTCCGCCGGTGGCGCGTACGTAAACTTTTTGATGGGTGACGAAGGCGAAGAACGCGTGAAAAAGACTTACGGAGACAATTACGAGCGGCTTGTCACGATCAAAAAGAAATACGATCCCGATAATTTCTTTCGAGTGAATCAAAACATTAACCCGAGCACCAAGTAGCAAGGAACGCCGATACTTCGTGATGTCACAGCAACGCTGGAAATATTGAGACTTGCCAAATGGATTATCGGTTCGCTGGTCTCATTAACACCTGGCTTCAGCCGGGTGCACAACGCGACGAACTGCACGAGCCGTTTCAACGGCTTTTTCTCCAAGCAAACCGTTAAAACGGTTTTGTCGGCTCAGCCGGGCCCACCGGGCCGAAGCCCGGTGTTACTAAAAACATTCCTCGCAGAATTTGCGCAGCGTATAGTCATACCAACGACAGTCCATGAATGCTGACGTATCGGGAGCGTCCTGAAACCGCCTCGATCACACTCCACGCCGAGGGACACGTCGGCGAAAACATCACCTGCAAAATCGAAACTGGAAAAGCGCGCGTCAAAGCCGGACTTCATCCTGCGACTGGTGGCGATGGGCGGAGCGCATGTTCTGCTGATATGTTACTCGAAGCACTTGTAGGATGCGCAGGTGTCACGCTGAACGCAGTCGCCACCGCTCTGAGCATCCCATTACGCAACGCCACGATTCGAGCAGAAGGTGATCTCGATTTTCGCGGCACGCTCGGCGTTTCCAAAGACGTTCCTGTCGGTTTCAAACAAATTCGATTAAACTTCGATCTGGATACTGACGCCAGCGAAGATCAAATCGCCACGTTGCTTCGACTGACTGAACGTTACTGCGTGGTTTATCAAACGCTTAGTCACCCTGCCGACATCAACGTTTTGCATCGGGTGATATCTCGCTAAAATCTGCGCCTATGCCGTTATACATGGACATTCACAATCTCCCGGAGGGAACCACCGCGGAAGATGTCGCAAAGGCTCACGCGAAGGATATGGAAACGCAGCGGAAATACGGCGTTGAGTACCATAAATACTGGGTTAACGAGAGTGGCAGAAAAGTTTTTTGTCTCGCCCATGCGCCGAGCGCAGAAGCGGCCGCCTGCGTCCATCGCGAAGCGCACGGATTGCTAGCCGAGAAGATCATCGAGGTAGAGCCGGACGTCGCAGAAGTATTTCTCGGCGGCACCGAAACAAATCCGGAAGGAGCTGTGCTGATGCCCGGTGGCGCAGCCGATGCACGCGACCCCGGTATTCGGACTGTTCTGTTCACCGATGTTGTGAATTCGACAACGTTGACTCAATCGCTGGGTGACGAAGAGGCGCTTGTAATCCTGGGCGTGCACGACACGATCGTGCGAAATGCGCTGTCCGCGTTAGGTGGTCGCGAGGTCAAGCACACCGGGGACGGGATCATGGCGTCGTTCGTGTCGGCAGCGGGCGCAGTTCGATGCGCGAT
>WNFJ01723528.1_pt1 | contig 16206 bp, 14 predicted proteins | sample 5400461 | NCBI WGS metagenome assembly WNFJ01 (sample SAMN13153349, study PRJNA577476) | soil metagenome | isolation source: 115 cm saprolite on Douglas fir-dominated hillslope | place: USA:California | collected 2013-09-17 | reverse complement strand
TCGCCTTTTGCGGGTTGGGAAGTGCCGGGCTTATGTTCAAGTTTGTACACCTTCCCGTCGGGAGCCGTGGCTGCGTAGATTGCGCCTGCGGGACCGGTTCGCAGGGCTTGTACCTGGAGCTCTTTCGGTTCAAAGACGATTGTGGATCTGCCGTTGGGAGTGATGCGGTAGACGCGGGCGGGCGCGCCCGCAGCCACGAATACGTTGCCGGCATCATCGGCTGCAATTGCCCAGATGTAGGTGGAAGGGGTGGCATACAGGTTCTTGAAAGTGGGTGCGAGCGCGAGGCTTCCCGTGCTGCGGATGGCCACGCCGGTGGCGGTGCCCTTGGTCAGTTCGTCAAACTTCGACTGTTCCCAGGTGCGGGTGCCCTCGGCAGACGCGGTTGGAAGCAACGCCGAGAAGGCGAGATACGTGAGGAAAAGAGCGTTGAGAAGGAAGAAGGAAAGCTTTTGCGGACTCGGCAAGTTCAACCTCGAAACGTGGGTGTGGGGATAGGTTCAGGTTACCACGGCTAAGGGAGCCCGGCAGAGCTCTGATCTGGAAGTTGCAGGGTGGTTCCAACTCGCTCCGCTCGGCGGGGACAGCGGAGACGGCTCTCCTCATGCGGGCAGGAGCACGATTTCCCATGATATCGTTAGATTTAATGCATTCCTCGCGCCAGGATCTGTTGCGTCTGCTCGCCTCCAGGTCTTTTCGATTGGGCGAGTTCAAGCTTTCGTCCGGCGGCAGCAGCGACTACTACGTTGACTGCCGCACCACGACGCTTGACGCCAAGGGTTCGCGATTGACGGGCGAGGTATTTTTCGACGAAATCCGGAAGCGCGGGTGGAAGCCGCGAGCTATCGGGGGGCTTACCATGGGGGCCGATCCCATCGTGGTGGCGGTCTCGGTGGTGAGCGGAGAACTGCACGGGTTTCTGGTGCGCAAGGCGGAAAAGCAGCACGGGACGGGGCAGCGCATTGAGGGTTTTCGCGAGAAGGGCGCGCGCGTGGTGATTGTTGACGATGTCTGCACTACCGGGGCCTCGACTGTTCAGGCGATCGAAGCGGCGCGCGAATTTGGATTTGAGATTGCGGGCGTGATGTGTTTGGTGGAGCGCGAGGAAGCCAAGGGAAGGCCGAGCGTGGAGAAGGCCGCTGCAGGGGTTCCGTTCATTTCAATTTTTACGGCAAGTGATGTGCGTGCCGAACATGTTTCGCAGATGGATGCTACGGCGCCGGTAATTTTTGCGGTCGCGGCCAAGTGCGAAGTGTGTGGAAGGCCGGCGGTAACGAATGTTCCTGGGAATCGGTGCGCGGCGCATAGAGTGTAGGCAGTGCTCGGGCTAACCCAGAGGCTAAAGCCCTTATCATTCACGATGGTCACGGCACAACTGAAGTCGTGCCCCTCCCAGAACCTTCCAAGTAGAATTTGTTCTTGCCAACGACTAACGACCAGCGACCAACGACCGAAATTATGATTCAGACTCTCGAATGGACGGAACAGGGCGTGCGCTTCATCGATCAGACGAAGCTGCCTACGGAAGAAACCTACCTTACCTGCAAGACGCATGAGCAGGTTGCTGATGCGATCCGGACGATGGTGGTGCGCGGAGCGCCGGCTATTGGAGTGGCGGCGGCAATGGGGATTGCGCTGGCGGTGAAGAATTCTGAGGCAGAAACCGCAGAGGATCTTAAACGCGACTTCGATCAGGCTTGCGACGTGATTGGCAAGACGCGGCCGACGGCTGTGAATCTTTTCTGGGCCATCCGCCGCATGCGGGAAAAATTCGAGCAGATGTGTTCTTTAGCGGGGATATATGCGCAACAGGGCGTCCGCCTCGACGGCATGGTACAGGTCAAGCACGCATTGATCGAAGAAGCCAAGCGCATGCACGCGGAAGACATCGCTGCGAACCAGGCAATGGGACGCCATGGCGCGACGCTGATGCCGAGTGAAGGTGGAGTGTTGACGCACTGCAACGCAGGCGCGCTGGCCACTGCCGGGTACGGAACGGCACTGGGCGTGATTCGTGCGGCGGTTGAACAAGGAAAGAAAATTCACGTCTATGCGGATGAGACCCGGCCGTTTTTGCAGGGGTCGCGGCTGACGGCGTGGGAGTTGATGAAGGATGGTATTCCTACTACCGTCATTTCCGACAACATGGCTGGGGCCATGATGAAGCAGGGCAAAATCGGAGCGATTGTGGTGGGGGCGGATCGCATCGCGGCCAACGGGGACGTGGCCAATAAAATTGGAACGTATACGGTGGCGGTTCTGGCTAAAGAGAATGGAATTCCGTTTTACGTGGCTGCGCCAATTTCGACGGTGGATCTGGCCTGCCCGGACGGAGACAAGATTCCCATCGAGCAGCGGAACGTAAGGGAGGTCAGTCACATCGCCGGGAAACAGATGGTGCCTGACGGGGTGTCGATCGAAAATCCTGCATTCGATGTGACGCCAGCGAAGTATGTAGCTGCCATCATCACTGAGCGCGGCATCGCGCGAGCCCCTTACGGCGAATCCCTGCGTAAGTTAGCTGGGACAGAGGTTAAGGTTTGAGGTCTAAAGACTGTCGTGTTGTGCCTTTGTTGTCCCGAAGTAGTCTCCCTTCTAATATTGTGCATCAGATTTATGACATCGGGGCTGGGGATGATCTGAGGCCGGGCGTACATTCTTGGCATGCATACACCCGAATCAGGATGGAATTTGACTTATGGTTCTAGTGGGCCATATGGAAGTGGAGTTCTAGTGTGAGAAGATGGCCCGTTCTACTGTTCCGACCCTGGGAACCTTAAGGCAGGGACGGGATGGACCCAAGCGGAGGCGGAGTGCATCTAACGGAACAAGTAGCGGAGAAACAAGAGCCGCTGCTTCGGGTTCAGGGACTGAAGAAGGTTTTCCGGTCCGGCGAATCGGACCTGGTGCTCTTTGAGAATTTATCGTTTGAGGTGAAGCAAGGCGAGATGCTCGCCATCGTGGGGGAGTCAGGAGCGGGGAAGAGTACCTTGTTGCACATCCTGAGCGCCCTTGATCACGCTTCCGCGGGTGACGTATACTGCGCGCAATTGAAGCTGAATTCGTTATCGGCGGACGAAGCGGCGAGGTTTCGCAATCGCGATGCCGGCTTTGTCTGGCAGTTTCACTATCTGTTGCCGGAGTTTACGGCGGCGGAAAATGTCGCGATGCCCCTGCTGCAACGTGGTCAGACCTGGGCAGAGGTGGCGCCGGAAGCTTCACGCTGGCTGCGCGAGGTCGGGTTGGAGCAACGCGGGCATCACCGCTCGGGAGAGCTTTCGGGCGGGGAGCAACAACGGGTGGCTCTGGCGCGGGCGCTCATTACCGGTCCGAAATTGCTGCTGGCCGATGAGCCTACCGGGGACCTCGACGGACAGACGGCGGAAGCGGTCTTCGAATTGATCGCACGACTGCATCGCGAGCACCAACTTACCTCCCTCATCGCAACCCATAACTTAGCGTTCGCGCGGCGCTGCCATCGGGTGCTGCGGCTGGAGCGCGGGCGGGTGGAAGAGATCAGGCCGGAGTCGTTGCCAGTGTAGAGACGTTTGAGTTAAAAGATTAATAAGACGGTGTAAAAGGAATTGGAATATCGGCACAAGGAGGGGGAGTTCAACAGGGTTCCTTCGGTAACATTACTGAAACGTTTTAAGGCTTGCGTGGGAGCCCGTTCCATATAATGAGGGAAGGACGGGATCAGATGCAGACCAGGGATATTAACGGGCCAGGATTTCGATAGGGCTGATCAGGGCTAGCGCCTTTTCGGCCGGAAGCATCAGGGGGAAGGGCATTATGTTTGAACGATACACGGAGAAAGCCAGGCGCGTAATTTTCTTTGCGCGCTACGAAGCAAGCCAGTTCGGGTCTCCTTATATAGAGACCGAGCACCTGCTGCTGGGGCTCCTGCGCGAAGACAAGGCCCTGACCAATCGATTTCTGCGCTCGCACGCCTCGGTTGAGTCGATCCGCAAACAGATTGAAGGTCACACCACGATCCGGGAAAAGGTTTCGACTTCCGTGGATCTTCCTCTAAGCAACGAGTGCAAGCGCGTACTGGCTTATGCCGCGGAAGAAGCGGAGCGGTTGTCGCACCGGCACATTGGGACTGAGCATCTGCTGTTGGGGTTGCTGCGTGAAGAGAAGTGTTTTGCGGCGGAGATCCTGCACGAGCGCGGCCTGCGGCTTTCGACCATCCGGGAAGAATTGGCGCGGACCACGCAGGAAAAGGCGCAGCCACAACGGCAGCGCGAATCCTCACTGTTGAGCGAATTTTCGCGTGATCTTACGCAGGCGGCAATGGACAGCCAGCTTGATCCGCTGGTGGGCCGTGATAGTGAACTGGAGCGCGTAGTGCAGATTCTGTGCCGGCGCACGAAAAACAATCCGGTATTGATTGGCGAGCCGGGCGTGGGCAAAACGGCGATTGTGGAAGGACTGGCGCAGCGCATTGCCGACGGTGAGGTTCCGTCGTTTCTGGCGGACAAGAGAATCCTGGCGCTTGATCTTTCATTGATTGTCGCCGGAACCAAGTATCGCGGACAGTTTGAAGAGCGGCTGAAGACCATCATGAAAGAGCTGATGGAGTCGCAGAATTCGATCATCTTTATTGATGAGCTGCACACGTTGGTGGGCGCGGGTTCGGCGGAAGGATCGCTGGATGCGGCGAATATTCTGAAGCCGGCGTTGTCGCGAGGCGAGATTCAGTGCATCGGCGCAACTACTCCGGGAGAATACCGGAAATCGATTGAAAAAGACCGATCGCTGGAGCGGCGTTTCCAGGCGGTGAAGGTTCCACCTCCGAACGAGGCTGACGCGATCAAGGTGCTGTTCGGCATCAAGGACCGCTACGAGAAATTTCACGCGGTCACTTACACGGACGACGCCATCAACTTCGCGGTGTCGCACTCGAACCGTTACATCCCAGACCGTTTCCTTCCGGATAAGGCGATCGATCTGGTTGACGAAGCAGGCGCGCGCGTGAAGCTGCGCCAGACTTCGCAGCCGGAAGAGATCAGCGAAGTGCAGAAGCGGATCAAGTTCATCGTGCACCGCATGGAGAACGCGATCGCGAACCATGAGTTTGAGAAGGCGCGCTTCTACTCCGACGAGGAACGCAAGGAGCGCGAGAATCTGCGAGCGCTGCGCGAGAAATATCATCTGGATGAGTCTTCGACTGGAGTAGTCGGCCGCGAGGACATCGAAGATGTGGTTTCGCGCTGGACGGGCGTTCCCATTACCTCGATCAAGGAAGAAGAGACGCAGAAGCTGCTGCGCATCGAGGAAGAGCTGCACAAGCGCATCATTTCGCAGGACAAATCGATCAGCGCGCTGGCCCGGGCGATTCGGCGTTCGCGCGCGGGGTTGAAGAGTCCGAACCGGCCGATTGGTTCGTTCCTGTTCCTGGGACCGACCGGTGTGGGCAAAACGGAAGTCGCGCGAACGCTGGCGCAGTTCATGTTCGGAACCGAAAAGGCTTTGGTCCGCTTCGACATGTCGGAATTCATGGAAAAGCATTCGGTATCGAAGCTGATTGGCTCGCCTCCGGGATATGTGGGCTACGAAGAGGGCGGCCAGCTTACCGAGCGGGTGAAGCGGGCGCCATATTCGGTGGTGCTGCTGGATGAAATCGAGAAGGCGCATCCCGATGTGTTCAACATTCTGTTGCAGGTTTTTGAAGACGGGCAGTTGACCGACGGACTGGGCAACACGGTCGACTTCAAGAATACGATTATCATCATGACGTCGAACATTGGAGCGCGGCACCTGCAAAAACGCGAAGGGTTTGGGTTCCAATCGACGAAGGATGAGATGGTTTCGAGCAAGGTTGAGGAACTGGTGAAGGGCGAGGTGAAGCGCACCTTCAATCCGGAATTCCTTAACCGGTTGGACGAGATCATTCTGTTCCTGGCGCTGAGCGAAGCGGACCTGATCCAGATTCTGGAGTTGATGGTTACGCAGCTCAACCAGAATCTGGCACAGAAGTCGATCACCGTGTCCGTTGCCGATGAGGCGAAGAAGTGGATACTCGATCAAACGCTCACCGATCGCAACTACGGAGCGCGGCCTTTGCGCAGGGCGCTGCAGAAATATATTGAAGACCCACTGTCGGAAGCGTTGATTCAGGGCACGATCACCACGCGTCCGGCGTTTATTGAGGTCTTCCTCGAGAACAACAAGCTGTTTTACCGCCCGGTGGACGCGGAGAAGACCGAGGGCGTGTTGTTGTACGAGAACGGGTAGCGCTCGAGTTAGCAGGTTTCAACTTTCAGCCGCCAGCTTAAATGCTGGCGGCTTTTGTTTTGGTCCGACAATTGCGGGCAGGCCATCGCGGCTTCCTCTTTTGGGGCAGCCCAAAGAGTTCTGGCAGAAACCTGATTGACCCGCGAAAAAAACTGTGATTAGATGCGCAACACTAAGCCACTGGCCGGGTTGACAGCGATAACCTGCCACCATAGTGGCGTGCGAACCGAGGAGGATGTATGAAGTGCAGTGTTGTATTCACGACTGTTGTCGTAAGCGTACTAGCTCTGACTGCTGGGGCCAGCGCACGGGAGGTTGTCCTGCCCGCAGGCACTCTATTGCAATGCACCATGAATGAACCCAACTTCTCCTCGGCGTCGGTGGACGTTGGGGACCCGGTACTCTGCCACTTGCGCGGAGTTACGGAGTTCGGCCAGCAGGCGTTTCCACGGGGCAGCTATTTAGTGGGACATTTGGAAGCGTCGAAAGATCCAGGACATTTTTGGGGCAAGGGCTATTTGAAGCTGCAGTTTGACCGGATCGGATTGCCCAGCGGCGATCTTCCATTGGAAGCGAAGGTCATCTCAACGCGGGGCTACAAAGTAGACAAGGAAGGCAAGATCGACGGCAAAGGGCACCCCAAGCGCGACGTCGTGGAATGGATGCTGCCACCTTTGTGGCCATGGAAGGTGATCATGCTGCCGGCACGGGGACCGCGTCCTAAGCTGAAGGGGGAAACGGTTCTCAGCCTGCGTCTGATGGACGATGTGCAAGTGCCGCAGGTGGCCAAAACGTATGGGCTGGGATGGCATTTCTTCAACAGCCCGCCGCAGAACCAGTCGTACCTTGATTCCCAGAATACGAATGGGAGGCCTACTCTGGCCTTCCGCGAGAGCGTGACTCCGGCGAGCGCCGATGTTTCTGCGTCCGTGGAAATTCCGCAGGCGTCCTACGCCAGCCTGGTTTCACGGAATGTCAGTTCTGGGGCGACGGTAGGTGAACCGGTCTTTATTTTAAAGACGGGAACGGTTCTGGCGGTTGGGAACTACCAATACCAGGATGGCCGCATTACCTACACGCTGGCTGGTGGAGGCGGCGGGGTGTTGAGTACGGAGGATGTGGACTGGACGACCACCACTCGGGTGAATAACCAGCGCGGCGTGCGGATGACTTTGCATGGCGGGCATGTGAATCCGGAGAGCGCGGGTTTTTGACTTTGACGTGTAACTTTATCAGCCGCTGGCGGAAGCTGGCGGCTTTTTTGCTGGATGCAGCTCAAAATCTCAACGCAGAGGGAGCGGAGAAAATCCGCGGAGCAGCGCGGAGAAAACTTCTTGCGACTAATTTGGTTTTCGATGAATCTGGATATGCGCACCCTTACTGGAGAAGCACGGTATGGACAAGATCAACATTGCCGATAAGTTCGCCAAGATTTCGGAATACTGGAAGCCTTACATTGCAGCGGAACTCAACGGGCAGCATGTAAAGCTCGACAAGCTCAAAGGCGAGTTCGTCTTCCATCATCACGAGAAGGAAGATGAGATGTTTCTGGTGGTGAAGGGACGCTTCCGCATGGAGTTTCGCGACCGGCACGAGTGGATTGAGGAAGGGGAATTCATCGTAGTGCCGCGTGGGGTGGAGCATCGACCGGTGGCTGATGAAGAATGCTGGATTATTCTGTTTGAGCCGGCTTCTACGCTGAATACGGGCAATGTGGTCAACGAACGCACCGTGGCGCAACTGGAGCGAGTGTAGGATGTCCAGCCGGAAGACGTAGCAAGTTACGTCTCTACGAATTTACAGCTCCAAGGTGCATCCAGGACATATGGAACTCATCGTTTACTCGGCCGCATGGTGCCCCGACTGCCGCGAAGCCAAGCGCTTTCTGGCGAAGCACAACATTGCTTATAAAGAGATCGACGTAGAGACGACGCCGGGCGCGGTGGAAGAGATCGTCAGACACACCGGCAAACGCGCCATCCCGCAATTTGTGATTGATGGCGAATGGGTGCAGCCGTACGTGCAGGGACGGGGATTTCTTTACGACGAGATGGCCAAGCGGCTGGGGATTGGAAAGCTCTAAGAAAGTTGGCAAAACCTTCACCTTAGGAGCTAAAGCTCTGATCAATCAATGCCGCTGACCGCAGCGCTGAAGCTGCTGCGCCACCCAGCATCGGTGGCAAGGTCCAGCCAACGTCCGCGCGGCACTTGCCCCCCGAAATCTGCAGCAGGCGCAACTGGGCCGCGCTGCTCTTCCGCGATTGCCACTCCTCGGACGCTTCCGACACCGCTTGTACATCATCTTCCGTACCGTAGAAAAGCCTGCCGGGGCAAGGGAAGATGGCCGCTCATGTCCGAGGCGGAGATGCCAGAGGAATCAAACGAGGTTAGCGACAGCTGGCAGCAGATGGTGCAGGCTGTGCTGGGAGTGGTGTTGCTGGCCGGCGCCGTGGCTATGTTCCACTACTATGCACCGGTCGCGGAGCAGGCTCCGCAGCCAGACGAGTTGCACAAGCAGGTGCAGCAGCTCTCGCAGCAAGTGGCGCAACTTGAGCAACAGCAAGCGATGCCCGCGCTCGTGCTAAACCGGTACCGGAATTCCATCGGCTACATTTACGGCATATATCAGGTGGGATTCGCCAGCCAGCCGGCGGCGATTCGCGCTCGCGTTTCAGGGACCGGGTTTCTGGTAGGCGACGGATTGCTCGCGACCAACCGGCATGTGGCCGAACCGTGGTATGGGGATACTGAGGCGGAGGCGCTGATCGATCGCGGGGCCAGGCCCATGCTGGAGAGTCTAGTCGTCTTTTTCCCCGGCTCGCCGATGCCGGTAAGCCTGGCACCGGGTACAGTTTCTTCCACAGGCGATCTGGCCGTGCTGAAGATCGAAGATAAAGATGCCGTGCGCGGGCTTTCTGTATTACCGCTGGCAAAAGGCGTGGCATTGCCGGGAGAGCTTGTCACCGTGATCGGATATCCGATGGGGATTGCAGGGATGGTAGCGAAGTCGCCGAGCGGAATCTACAAGCGGCTGGCGTACCGTCACAACGACATCACTGCGGCAAGCGAACTGGCGGCGCTGTCGCTGATTCGTCCCTCGACCACGTGCGGACATTTGGGCGACGTGGTGGGCGAGAAGCTGATCTACGATGCTCCCACGGCGCACGGCGGCAGCGGCGGGCCGGTTTTTAACTCCAACGCGGAAGTCATTGGAGTGAACTCTGCATACATTGATGGGTTTTCCGGCGGAACGCTGGGAGTGTCGGTGGAAGCGTTGCGGCCGCTGATCGAGGCGGCGCAGAAGAGGCCGTAGCAATCTCGAATTTGTCTTAAACATTACAGCCGGGAGGCATTGCTTCCCGGCTGTTTTGTTCGGGCTCAGTTTGCCGCCGGTGATGAAGAAACCGGCAAGCTTCGCTCGACCGGACAGCCGAGGGCGGCTGTCCCTACATGAGCATTTTTCAGACTGAGCCGCTAGCAGGTTTTTGTTTTCTTTCGCCGATCAGAACGCCCAGCGCAGAGAGAACTGGATCAGGCGCGGGGTTCCCGTGGTACTGCGGATTTGGCCAAAGGCTGCCTGACCTGCGGCTTCAATGTCCGTAAGCCCTGGATTGCCGAAGTTGGTATGGTTCCACAGGTTGAAGAAGTCCGCCGTGAAGCGGAGTTCCTGGCGTTCGGAGATCTTGAAATATTTGATTAGCGAAACATCCCAGTTCTGCTGAAACGGACCACGGTAGAGATTACGGCCGAGATCGCCGAAGCCGGTGGTGCAGTAGTTGGGATCGGTGGCACACTGAGTTGGATACAACAGCGGTGCCGGCGCAAACGCGGCGGGATTCAGATAGCCGTTGATGCGCTGATGGATATCGCCGCTGGTGAGTCCGCTGGCGACGGTAGCTCCTGGAGCAAGGCTCGCACCTAACAGCGGAGTGCTGCCCTGGCCGAGGAAGGCGGTGCCGGCGCTGGAATCGAAAATCGAGAAAGGAGATCCCGATTGGAGGGTGGTTACGCCGCTAATGGACCATCCGCCTAACAGGGCGTGAACGGCTCCGCTGGCATGCTCGAAGAACGGGAACTCATAGACGTAGCTGACGGAAAGCCGGTGTGGGCGGTTGAAATCGGAAATGCCGCGAGAAGCATTGATATTGCTCTGGTCGTTGTAGGCGGAGTTGAATGCGGTATTGCCTGTCGATGTTGCATCGATGTTCTTGGAGAAGGTGTATGCGGCCTGAAGATAGTTTCGTCCCCAGCGCCGCGAAAGCGTGGTCTGCAAAGCGTGGTAGATGGAATAGGCATCGTTGGCGAAGATCTGATATCCGCTGTAGCCGTTCAAGCCCGGCGTGGGCGTACGCGCGATGGCGTTGGAAAATGTGTTGTCGATGATAGGTGTCGTGACGCCACTCGTGTCTGTGACAGAGAACGGATGGGTGGGGCTGGCATTTACGGACTGGATCGCATCGCGCGTCTCACGCAGATGGATGCCTCGGGATCCGACATAGCCGACTTCCAGGACCCAGAACTTTCCGAAGTCGCGCTGCAGCGTGAGGTTCCACTGCTGCGTGTTGGGGACAACGAAATGCCGCGGAACTTCGAGCACAAATAAGTTTTGCGTGGAGTTCACGCCCGGGCCGCCGGTGCAGGCGTAGGCGCCGTCCTGGCCGGTAGGACTGTTAGGAGTGAAGCTGGTGAGCTGCGCGAGGCAGGGTATCCAAGCCGGCGCGAGTGTTCCCGCCGGCGGCACCGCATTGGAGTTGGTGGCTGGGGTTCCAGTGAAGAAATTAGACATGGTGAAGCCTGGAGTTTGTCCAAAGAAAACAATAGGAATGAATGGCGACTGAAAGCTGAGCTGATCGACCGCTCCAATATCTTCGCGATCGTAGTAGATGCCATAGCCTCCACGGACGGTCATGTCGTGACGGCCGAGAACGTCATAGGCGAAGCCGAATCGCGGTCCCCAGCCGGTGGAAACGCTGTTGCGGAAGGTCGATCCAGCAGCGTTTCCCGATAGGCCCGCGACGCCCAGCTTGTTCACGCAACTGGGATAGATAAACGGGTATGTGCCGGACTTGGTAAGGTCGGACTCAATGTTGCCGATGTGACAATCTTTGTCGGTCCAGGCGCCAAGAAATTCGGTTCTCAGACCCAGGTTCAGTGTGAGATTGTGTGTAGCCTTCCAGTCGTCCTGAGCAAAAACGGCGGCATTATTCTGCCGGTATTTGTGGTTGTAGACGCCACCTCCGCCGAAGCTGAATTCAGGAGTGCCCTGCACGAAGTTTTTAAAATCGCTCAGACCGTCGGAGGTGTTGGTGAAGAAAAGCTGCCCGTTGAACACCTGGGGGAATAGTTTGTCGAGATTGACCCGGACGAACTGGCCTCCGAAAGTGAAGGTGTGCGCTCCGTGGACCCATCCCAGATTCTCGACCAAGTTGAAGTTGTTCTGAGTTTGAAACTGATTGGCCGGAGGGGTGGGGCCGAACTGGAATCCGGAAGTAAGGAACGTGAACTTGTAAATGCTGCTGGTGAGGTTGCTGGTCGGGCGATCGATGCCGGCATCGCTGGCGGTCACAGGATTGACGTTGATGCCGCTGTTGTTGATGTGGACCAATCCAAAGCGAAAGTCATTGACCAGTTTGGATGAGAAAAGATGTGTCTCCGCGATGCTGAAGAAGCGATCATGAACTGGAAGATCGTAGGGAAAGTTCAGATCGCTTGAACTGGCTGCGGCGCCAAGCGAGGCTTGCAGGCCGCCCGCGCCGAAGGGAATGTCTTGCTCAGAGTTAGAAAAAAAGAAACGGGCTGAGATTTTATCCCTCGAATTGTGAAAATCACGGTCCCAGTTGCCAGTGAACTGATCATCGACGAACTTGCCGGGCTTGCTGACGGTGAAGGGAACCAAGTCGCCGACGGCGGACCCGGCGGGAATGCTGGTGGGGAGTGGGAACAGATAGCCGCTGCCGGCGGCGCCGAACTGATTACTCTGGAAGGCGAGGAGCGAAGCGGCTACTGGATCAACGCTGGGTAAGCCCAGGGCAGTCGCCAATGCGGCCTCGGTTCCCGGACCCCGGTCGGCCGCGGGAATATAGGGAACGAAAGTGCTGATGAGCGTCCCCGGAGAATCGCCGCTGCGCTGGCGCGTTCCCTGATAATTGACGAAGAAAAATCCGAGCTTGCCTTCCGGAAGGATTTGTCCACCCAGGCTTGCGCCGAAGATGTTCTGCTTGATTTCGGGACGTGGCGAGCCGGTCTGGTTGAGAAAGAATTCATTCGCGTCCAGAACGGTGTTGCGGAAGAACTCGTAGACGTCTCCATGGAAAGTGTTCGTGCCAGATTTGAGAATGGCATTGATATTGCCGCCGCCGTTGCGGCCCTGGCTGGCATCGTAGAGGGAAGTCTGAACCTTGAATTCCTGAACGACGTCGGGGTTGGGCAGCGGGGTGGTGGTGAGTTGGGCGACGTTGTAGTCGCTGGCGCTGATGCCTTCGATCAAGTAGTTGTTATTGTCGTCGCGCTGGCCGTTAACCTCAATGTGGACGTTGCCACGCCCCAACTGCGACGCGGCATTCAATTCGCTCTGAGCGCCGGTCGATAAAGTGAGCAATTGCTGAAAGTTCTGTGTGGCGAGCGGCAAGGCCCGGATGGTTCCGGCTTCAATGGCCTGACCGGTGGTTGCGTCGCTGGTATCGACCGCCTGCACTTCGGCCTGCACCTCGATATTCTGTTGCACCGCCTGCGGGCTTACCTTGGCGATAATGCGCGTTGTTTCAGTGACGCGCACCACGATGTCTGAGATGTTTCTCAGGGCGAAGCCCGCGCTGGCAATGGCCAACGAATAAGTTCCGACCGGCAGAAGGGGCGCGGTAAAGGCGCCGTCGGCGTCTGTGTTGACCGTGCGCTCCAGGATGTTGGTGCTCTGGCTGGTGATGCGCACTTCAGCATTGGCGACGCTCGCGCCGCTACTGTCTTGCACGGTGCCGGTGATGGCGCCGGTGGCACCGCCCTGGGCAAAGGCCTGGGCAATGAATGCGGTCGCGAGAAAACCAATCCAGATCAACCTGATTTGTAGCTTCGGCATAACTTCTCCCTGGGTTCGGAAATGGATTTACTTATTGCTAAGTCGGATGTTTAACATGCTGACAGACAGATCGGCAATAGAAGACAGCGCGCCGCCGGCCTTGCGGGCTCGCACGCAGGAGCGGGCTGCAAGAATGCAAAGATGATCGCTGGAGTTCAGCCATCGCCATCGGATACCCGTTTCCGGCAGACTTCGTTAGGATTTGAGGATGGCGGAAGAATACTGAAAGAAGGCGGCTGTTGGCAATACTAAGGTAGATGGTCTAGATGCTCCACCCACTCCATCGCCCTGCCCGCGTTGCTGGGAGGGCGCGCTACGCCGGAGAAACCGTCGAACTCTCACATCAACTCGACGGCACCCTGCGCGTCTATCGCGCAGACACTCTGCTGCTTTCTGTGCCCTTGCCGCTCGAACAACACGCCCAACGCCGCCCTGCGCCGGTTACCTCGGCGCAGAAAAGAAAAAACCCGCTGCCCCGCATCTACAACCTCTCCGGCCGCCCCGCTTTGGCGGCCGTCACTTAAACGATATGGGGTGACATAGTCTCGTTGCAGTTAATACGACATTTTCTGGTTGCAACAACAGCGTATCTCAGAGGACCACTAGCGGGCGCGTTCATTCGCAGCCAGTGGGACTAGTGCCGGCCGAGCGGAGCGGGGAGAAAACAAGATCGCTAGCATTGAGCCAATTCCGAGGCCCGCCATCAAAAAGGTAACGGCGGTGGGAAGATCGTATTGGGATCGCATGAATCGCATAAGAAGCACCATAAAACCCTGACTACTTTAATCTTGCATTCTTAAAGATTTGAATCTCGGTTTAAGGCGCGCGGAGGTAAATCACACTCACCTCCGCACGCAGTACTCAAATGCGCGCCCCCAGCTATGGAAGCGTAGAAACGAAAAGCTACGAAAGTGGTTCGATACGGTCCAGTTGGATGGTATTGGTGTTCAGATCCAGCTTGCCCGTTGCCTTTACTTCTTTGCCCATGTACTGCTTGGCTTTTGCCGCGTCGTCGAGCTTATAGCTGACCTTCGTGACAGGATCCTTCAGAACAATCTGCCCATTTTCCTTCACAACGCGGCCGATGAAGGTTTTGGCCTCGCGGGTGGTCGCGGCGCCAGAGGCCGGCATTTGGGCTTCGTTTTGCTGCGCCTGCGGGACCGCCGGATTCGTCTTCTCAGGAGCATTTGGAGAGGGATCTTGATCGGCTTGTTGCGCGTGCAGGGACGGCCCCAGAACCACAGCCAGGAGGGTCATGGCCGCAGCCAGGGAGAAGCGCTGCAAAACTCGTTTCATACGAAACCTCCGACGAACGTTTTTGTTCCCAACGTGCGTTTCGTAGTTATTCTGCAAAGAGCTTGCCAATCGTTCATAGCGACGTTACCCCTTGCAAACACTGCCTTTAGCCAACGCGATTTTGACCCGAACTGTGAACTTTAGGCCGACCGGAGGAAACTCTTGCCCGGCTGTGATAAATTTCCAGGAATATCGCGGAAACTACATGATTTACCCGAGTTTCATCCGCTGGCTCAACCGTGTAAGTTATTAGCGATCCGCAAGGAGAAACGGCAGACTCTGTCGTCCGCGGCAGACATCGAACCTCAGGGCCATTTGGGTCTCATTCGCTCATCGAAACTCACTTAGCCGATACAGCGCCAACTTGGAGCATTCGTCATGGCAACGACCACAGCAGCCGCCTACGGAATTTATTCTCAAGACGTCGTATTAACCGACATCGTGCGCAATTTGAACCAGGCTGGCTTTGAGAACGAAGACATCTGCATGATGCTGTCTCCTTCGCATCCCATCGCTTCGGTGATTCGCGATGCTAGCCTATTCAGCTCCGACCGGGAAGACACTGCGGCCAGCGCGGGAATGATTGGTTGGCTTTCGGCCTTCGGTGCGGTGTTGATTCCTACTGTTGGCTTTTTTATTCGATCTCGGGTATTTCTTCATGCTCTTATGGTGGCTCGTGAAGCCCCGGCCATGTGCGGCAATGCTCGGACTCTGGTCGGACTCGGTTTTTCGGAGAACGATGCCGCAAGGTTTGAGGATCAGTTGGCTCGTCTTGGAGTTCTTGTTTACGTATCGTGCCAAGAGAGCGCCAAGACGCTTTGGGCGCGCGAAGTGTTAAGGCACACGGGCGCCAGGGAAACGAATACTCTGGAAGAAACTGTCATGATGACAGCCACAGCCGCCGCCTAAGACGGCTCTGCGCGACGAATTCAATTCGTCATCTGGCTAATCTTAACTTCGACTCTCGTGGGCGAGGACTCTCGTTCGGCTCATAGACGAGCACCCAGAGCAATACTTTCCAGCTACTGGGCTCGGGGCAGGGTTGCGGTGCGTTCTTGATCCTTGATTTCGGTTGGACGTGAGCTGTCCCAGTTCGCCATCAGGGATCCGGCAATGTCAACGGACACATCCTGCAGTGTTGCGGAATAACACGCATCCTTTCCAATTGCGCAGCGGGCCCATAGGCCGGGAGACTTGCAGCAACAATCATCGACACAAAAGCAAACCACTTCTTGACGTACATAGCTGGCAGGATCTTTCTTAGCAGACCTTTGCGTCAGGGAAAAGTGAAGTACGCAAACGACTTGGGCTGTCCCATGTCAGGTTGCGTTACAAATTGTGGTGGTGTTGGCGCAAATCATCACATGGGGCGAGAACTGTGTCCGTAGTCATTGGTTACCTTATAGGTCGGAAATGCCTGCATTCAGACACTGTCGGGTCCGTGACATTTCACAGGACTTCCTCAAGAGCAGGCTACCTCTCTCCCGCGAAAGACATCTAAATGGTTGGCGTGATTTTGTCGTAATTGTCTAGGGGCTCGCCGACTCGTTAATCGCGATCTAGGCTTTTCAGTCCGAACCCGACCTGGCAGAGCCGTA
>WNFJ01682198.1_pt2 | contig 16207 bp, 13 predicted proteins | sample 5400461 | NCBI WGS metagenome assembly WNFJ01 (sample SAMN13153349, study PRJNA577476) | soil metagenome | isolation source: 115 cm saprolite on Douglas fir-dominated hillslope | place: USA:California | collected 2013-09-17 | reverse complement strand
CCTGACACGTGCGAAATGAACATACCATGAACGAAAAGCGCGGCGCGGGGCTGGCGCCGGAATTTGGAAGGCCCCCGGCAAGCACGTGTCGCGATTCCGCCAACCAACCAACATTGCGACCGGAAACGTTCTTACATTTTGCCCCCGAATGCGTCCCTAGCCGGGGCGTCGGCCGGCTTGGCGGCGGCTTTTCCGGTGCACTCCGCCACATAGGCCTTTTCGGTCTTGCCGGCCGCCTGCGCTGCCTTGTCGGCTCGCCATTCCTTCTGGCAATCCTTTGCGGTCTTGGCCAAGGCCGGCGCGCACGCGAGCGCAAGACTGACGAGCATCGTGGTACCTATGGCGGTGAACAATCGCATCCTCATTTTCGTTCCCTGTTTCGCTAGTGTTGTGACTCTGACGCCTGCTTCGCACGTGTCCCGGGCGCGGTGCAGTCTCCTTCTCCCCGCGTGCAACCGAACTCAGGTTTACCTGAGTTCGGTCATGACAAGGAGCGGCCGAAGTCGGATAGATCCGACTTCGGCTGAGAATGTGGGGATGAGGGGGTGCTGCCGCGAGTCTGAGCCTGCGGAAGCCCCCCCTCACCGAGCCGAGTTTGGGTTTTCCGAAGTGCAGTGTGACCCTCTCCCCGCGCGAAGTCGGGCCTGCCCGACTTCGCCATGAATGGTGGCCGAAGTCGGATATATCCGACTTCGGCTCGGGGCGAGGGAAGCCGCACTGCTCAGCAATCGCAGCAAGTGCCAGAGACGCCGCACTCGTTGCGGCTGCTCGGGCAGGCCTGCATATCATGAACCATGGCCAAAGCCGTCCGCGCGCCGGCGCGGACGGCCTCGCCGCCCGCATCAATTCTTGACGTACTTCTTGAGCTGCCGAACCTTGGGGTTGGTGAAGCCGGCGAAGACATTGCCCTGATCGTCGGCTGCGACCTCCTCGGCCGATCCGAGCTGCGGGTCCGCCGGAATGAAGGCCGTGACCTTGCCGTCCTTGGCGCTGCCGATGCGGATGCCCTGCTTGAAGCCCGGATTGGTCTTCTCGTCGGATTGCGAATCCGCCACGTAGAGCACGTCGTTCTTGTCGATGAAGACCGAGCTCGGCCGTCCGAACTGCTTCCATTCGGCGAGCAGGCGGCCGTCCAGGTCGAAAATCTGGACGCGGCTGTTGACGCGGTCGGCGACGAACAGCCGGTTCTGCGAATCGATCGCCATCTTGTGCGGCGTGTCGAGCTCGCCGGAAGCGGCGCCGTGCTTGCTCCAGGTCTTGATGAATTTCCCGTCCTTGCTGAACTTCATGATGCGGTCATTGGTGACCTGCTTGTTGATCTCGCCGTGGCCGTCGGCCACGAAGATGTCGCCGTTAGGTCCGATGAAGACGTCGGAGGGCGTGTTGAACTCATTCTCGGCATTGCCGGCCACGCCCGGCTTGCCGAGCGTCATCAGCACCTTGCCGTCGGGCGCGAACTTGATGACATCATGGCCCTTGCCGTTGCCGGCGCGGCCGTCGGAGACCCACACGGCGCCGGTCCGGTCCACGGAAAATCCGTGCGGCCAATTCACCTTGCCGCCGCCGAAGTTCACCAGCAGCTTGCCGGACGGATCGAATTTCATCACCGGATCGAGGTTGGAGCCCTCGCAGGTGTCGGCGCCGCAGCGCTCGTACACCCAGACGCTCTTGCCGTCCGTGTCGATGGCGATGCCGATGGGCGCGCCCAATTGACGGCCCGCGGGCAGCTGCGGCGCCCAGCTGTCCATGCGGTAGGGATTGGGCGCCGAATTGGGATCGGCGGCCTGCGCATGGGCGCGCCCTCCGGCGGTGGCGAGCGCCGCGACCGCGGCCAAAGCCAGCATGGTTCCGATTCGAGCAGGATAAAGTCGAGCAGGATAACGCATGGTCTCTCCTCCCTTGCATGTTGACGCGTTGGTCGCGTGGTTCGTTTGGCTGCAAGTCATATAAAACTGCGCCGTTTCGGGCCGGGCGGCAAGAGCGATCCGGGCGAATATGCAAGCGCCGCAAGTGATCCGCAAAAAGCGATTCCTGCGTCGCAAATTGGACAAATATGAGTATCAGCGTTTGCGCCCGCCCAGGCGTCGCCGGCGCGGGTTTGCGGGATGCCTGCACTGGGATGATCGGTTAGGGATGATCGGTTCTGTGCCGCACTGCCGATGATCGCTATGCTATGATGACCTGACTTGAATGACTTGGCTTGATTAACCTCACTCGAATGGTTTGGCTTGAATGACTGGTCCGCATGCACGCCAACGTGACAACCGAGATGGAGCAACCAACATGTCGAAATCCATGCGTACACTTGCGGCGGCGGCGTTCGTGGCGGCAGGCAGCGTTTCATTCGCCGGCACCGCATCCGCGCTGCCGGTCGCCGATGGACTTGCACTCAAGCAGGCCGCGCCCATGAACGTGGAATCGGTGCAGTGGCGCGGCAGAGGCTGGGGCGGGAGAGGCTGGGGCGGAGCGGGAGCGGGATTTGTTGCCGGTGCATTGTTGGGTGGGGCGCTGCTCGGGCCGCGCTACTACGGCCCCGGCTACTACGGCCCCGGCCCTTACTACTACGGCTCCGGCCCCTATTACGCGCCCGGCCCCTACTATGGCGAACCTGGTCCCTATTATGCCGATCCTGGCGCGTATCCGGCCGATCCGGCCGGCGGAGATCCGGCGGCCTACTGCCTGCAGCGCTTCAAGTCGTATGACCCAAGCAGCGGCACCTATCTGGGCTACGACGGCCTTCGTCATCCTTGTCCCTAGGGGGACGGCACTAGGACGCCGACCGGGAGATCGCGCCGCCGGACGCGCAGCTACCAGGAGACCTGAATCCCGGCCTTGCCGGCATACATCCGGCTGCGCGCCGAGAACTCGCCGTCGAAGCTTTCGAACAGCGAGACCGAGCGGCTGATCGCAAGCTTCGATCCGGCGTCGATGCGCGCCGCGTCGCGGGCGGCACGCGGACCATCGACCGTGAAGAAGGCGGCCGGCAGCGTGATGAGAGAAGGCGTAACCTCGCGGCTCGGGTCGAACTCATGGACCCAGGCCGCGCGCGCATAGGGTGTCCAGAACATCCCGTTGGGGAGCGCCACGCGGCTGTCCAGTTGCACGCCGGCAAAGATCGGCAGCGACGACACGGTGCGTGACGGGACGGTCAGGCCGAGCACGCCCGGAGCGCCGGCCGCGGTGGTGCTGCTTTCCGAGAAGCCATCTTGCCAAAGCTGCGCGAACTGCACGGCGGCAAACGGCGTGACCGCAAATCCGCCAATGCTCTGCTTGAAGCCCAGCTCGAGCCGGCCGCTGAGCAGGTTGCTGTTGAAGCTTGCGGTCGCGCTCTCGGTCGCCCCGACGCCCGCGATGACGCGGCTGGTCTTGTTGTTGAAGGCCGCGAAGGCCACGCTGCCGGCCGTGTACCAGCCGCCCCGGCGCGCCACCGCATAGGCGCCCGCATGGGCCCCGTCGAGCGTGCCGCTGGTCGCGCGATCCGGCACCGAAAAGCTGGACGCGCTGCCGCCGCCCGCCGCCCCGACCAGCACGTCGGGAGCAACCTGATAGTCCACGCCCGCCGCCCCGCCGGCGGTGCGATGGGTGAGGTCCGCGCTGCCCGGATCGGCCTCGCCGTTGAGCGACCAGGCGCCGTCGAACCCGGCCGCCCAGGCGCGCCAGCGCGGCTGGAACGCCGGCGCCTTCAAAGGCATCGCCTTGGGCATCGCCTTGAACACAGGGGCGATCGGCTTCTCAGCCGCGTAGTTCATCGCCCCATAGCCGGCACCCGCGCTGCCGCCGCTCTCGCCGTTCCGCCAGAACGCGCCTTGCTCCATCATGGCGGTCAGGAACGTCCCGCCGGCCCCCAAAGCGGTCTCCTGCGTGCCGCTGAGACCTTCGCCGGAGAGCGCATTCAGCGCTGCCGGAACCTGGCCCGGCGCCAGGCCAGCGAGCCCGGCCAGGAAGCCGCCACCGGAATTGGCGGCGCGATCAAGCGCGGCGGCGACCGCCGCCTGGTTTCCGGTGAGGCCGCTCATCTGGCTCAAGCCCGATGTCAGCCGGAGGTCCACCTCGGTCGGGGTGTAGAGGAGGCTCGCGCTGAAGAATGCCGGCAGGTTGGTCACGATGAAATTGCCGAACGTGCCGGTGCGCCCGCCGGCGGCCGACAGGATCGTGTATTGGCTCTGGAAGCTCGAGCCCTGGAACACCGCTTGGGCGGTGCCGGCAACCGCGGCGCTGCCCGTCACCGTGGTGCGGCCGGATGCATTCGCGGTCACTCCGATGAGGTAGAGGCTGGCCGATTGAAACGCGAGATTGCCGTTCACCGTCAGGGTGCCGACGCCGTTGCTGCCCGGCGACAGCGTGGCGCCGTTGCCGATGCTGGTGGCGCCGACCGCCCCGCTGCCGCCGAGCAGGCCGCCAGTGACGTTCACGGCGCCGTTGATCGTGCCGTTGACCAGGAAGTTGCCGCTCTGGACCGTCCAGGCCTGGTTGCCGGTGCCGGTCACCGTCCAACTGGACGCGTCGATCTTGTTGAAGGTCGTGAAGCCCTGATATTGCTGCGCGGCGCCGATATTGCTGAGGTTGAACGTTCCGGTTCCGGTCCCGCCGAGCTGGAAGATATCCGAGCCGGCGCCGACCACATTTCCGTTGATCGCAAAGCCGGGCGCCAGAGTCAGCGTGTTGCCGACCGAGCCCGTCGAGAAATGAATAGCGGTCCCGCCGGACCCGGTGATCGTCCCGCCATTGAATATCGTGGACGGCCCGTTGCCACTGCGGAAGTTGATTCCAAGGTCGCCCGTGATCGTGCCCAGGTTGGTGATCGTGGCCGTGTTCGTGCGGATGGCGCCGGGCGTTGCGCCGCCGCTCGTGCTGCTGATGATCCCGCCAGCATTGTTGCTGATGATCGTGGAGCCTGCGGTGTTCGTATTGACGCCATTCACGCCGCCGGAAACGGTTCCACTGTTGACCAGCGTGAGCGGCCCGGTCGAGATGATACCCACCGACCCGGTCGCGCCAGTCCCTTGAATAATGCCGCCCATATTGTTGGTGACGTTGGTCGTGCCAAGTGACGCGATGCCGTCGTTGGTACCGGAAATCGTGCCGGTATTGGCGCCGATGGTCACGCTGCTGAGGCCGAATATTCCGAGCGCTCCGTTCACAGTGTTGACGCCGGTCGCCGCGATCGTCCCGGTATTGCTCTGGATCGTGACGTTGTTGCCCTGAATCCCGACCGCCTCGTTGCCGTTGGCGACGGTGCTTCCGGTGATGCTGCCGGTGTTGCTGGTCACGGTCACGTCGCCGCTCGAGTTGATCCCGATTCCGGCTCCGGTCGCCAACGTGGTGGCGCCGGATATCGTTCCCGTGTTGCTGACGATCAAGGTGCCGCTCGACATCGAGATGCCGTTGGCGATCCCCGCAGCACCGCTCGCCGAGACCGTGCCGCCATTGTTGTTGTTGAGCGTGGTGGTCCCGGTGCCGATGACGAGGCCGTTCGAGCCGCCCGTGACCAAGGTGCCGGTCGCCAGATTGATGGTGTTGCCGTTGCCGAGAAAGAACCCGTTGGTGGTGCCGGTCACGGTGGCGCTGGTCTGAACGTTGACCGTGTTGGTGTCCTGCTGGCCGGTGCCGTAACCGCTCGGAGCATCCTGATTGAGCGTCGCCCCGCTGCAGGTGACGGTCGTGTTCGACGGCGTGCCGGCACCGGTTACTGGCGCGCAGGCCGCCTGCGCCTGCGACCCGGGCCAGGCCAAAGCCGCCGCCATCGCCATCGCGGAAACCGTGCAGAATGCAATTGGGCGAGCGAAATCGTTGCTGCCGCGCGCAATCAACGAACGGACGAGACGGACCACGCGACTCTCCTGTGATTTGATTCGCAACGCGTCCCGGTGCGCGTGCGCTCTCGGCGCGGGCGCGACCTCGCGACCATCCGGTCTACATGAGGCCTTGACGAGAGCAACCGGCCGGCGCGGATTTTCCGCCCCGCCGCGACATTTGGTTGATGACGGTGGTCATTGCGTCACGCGTGCATGGCCGGCGAGCGGTGCCCAATGTCTATGATGGCCATCATACGGTCGCCCCTGGTGGAGTGGAGCGGGCGATTTATTGCGCAAAATGGAGCTTTATTGCGCAAGATCGAGCCATTCCCCGGGCCGGAATGCCATTGCGGGCGCGACCAGCCTGCGGCAATCAAGCCCACGCTCCTGAATATGTTTGCGGTCATACGGTTTTTTGCTACCAAACAGGTATGGTGTGGCCGCATGAACCTTCAACCGCGAGGGGGAATCGATGCCGTTTTCGTCCGACCACCGCGAGCGTGTGCGTGCGAAGATCGTCCAGAGTGCCCGCCGATTGTTCAATCGCCGTGGATTCAACGCCGTGTCGATCGACGACGTGATGGCGGATGCCGGGCTCACACGCGGCAGCTTCTACGCCTATTTCGACAGCAAGAGCGACCTCTATGCCAGCTCGATCAGGGCGATCCTGAGCGAGAAGCAGATCGATAATTGGGACGGCGTCAGCATCGATCCGCGCGCTCCCGACCTCGCGGCGCAGATCATCGGCGACTACCTCTCGGTCGGCAGCTTCGAGAATATCGACGGCAGCTGTCCGCTGATCGCGCTGCCGAACGACGTCTCGCGTACCGAGCAAAGCGTCAAGCGCGCGTTCGAATCGGTGCTCAAGGTGCTGATCGACATTTTCGAGCAGGGCTTGGAGCGCAAGGGCGATCCGGCGCGCCAGCGGGCGCTGGCGATCGCGGCGCTCTGCGTCGGGGGCATGGTGCTGGCGCGCACCGTCGAAGATCGCGCGCTGGCCGACGAGCTGCGCCAGGCCGCCAGTAGCATCGCGCTCTCGCTCGGCCGCTGGCAAAGCGGGAATGAGGCTCGCTCGATCGAGCGCGGCGACCGGCTACCGGCGTCCTGACCCGAATCGGCGACGCCGTCGCGTGCGCGGCGCCGCGGCGGCGGAACGCGCACATAACCATCACATCGCAGCGGGGCGCAAAATTCACCCGGAACAACCCGGCCGGTCTTCTCGTTGGTAGGCTGTCACGTCCCGGTGTCGCAGTCCCGACGGAACCCGGCTTCCCATGGACACGCTCCTGGTCAAGATATTTGCCGCCGCGCTCACGGCCAGCCAGGTGACCACGGCTCCCGATGCGCTGAGGACCCAATTCGACCGCGTCGCCGATCAGGGCAAGGTGGTCGCGCTCTTGCGCGACGGATGCGCCCATATGCGCAAGGTCTTCGAGATCGAGGACCTCAACCTCGATGACCTGCTGGCGACCGCGTTGGAGGATCCAGACTTGATCGCGGGCGGCAACGCCGCCATCCGGGGGGTCAAATTCACCGACCTGCAAAGCGCGTACCGCCAGTTCTGCACCACGGAGCCGGCTGCCAAATGGGACTTCGACGCCGGCGCCGTGATCGACTTCTACAACATGACGCTGGCCGATCTTCCCGACCCCGGGCGCCTCAAGGGCCTCAAGCTGCCGGGGGCGACCGTCATGCTGGACCGCAAGGGCGCTCGATTCAAGGAAGTGTTCGCTGCCGATCAGCGGCGTATCTCGGTTCCGCTGAGCGAGGTCCCGGTCTACGTGCAGAAAGCCTTCGTGGCGGCGGAGGACAAGCGCTTCTACGAGCACGCCGGCATCGACGAGCGCGGCTTGATCCGTGCCGCGGTGGCCAATTTGGGGCAGCCGGGACGGCCGCAAGGCGCCTCCACCATCACCCAGCAGGTGGTGAAGAACCTTCTGGTCGGCGACGACGTCAGCTACGAACGCAAGATTCGGGAAATCGTCCTGACCTCCCGGCTCGAGCGCGTGCTCGGCAAGGACGAAATCCTCGAGCTTTATTTGAACACGATCTATCTCGGACGCAGCTCCTGGGGGGTCGAGATGGCGGCGCGCAGCTATTTCGGAAAATCCGCCAAGGATCTCACCCTTGCGGAAGGCGCCCTGCTGGCCGGACTGCCGAAGGGGCCGAGCTATTTCAGCCCCGACCGCTATCCAGACCGCATGCGCGAGCGCCGGGCCTATGTGCTGGGGCGCATGCAGGAGGATGGCGCGATCAGCGCCGATGACGCGGTTGCGGCGCGCGAAACGACACCGATCCTGGTCCCCTTCGAGAAGCCGCAACGCGACTTCGGATTCCATTTCGCCGATCAGGTCATTCGCGAAGCCACCAAGCTCGCGGGGACCAACGGGGTGACATCGAAATCCTATACGATTCACTCGACCATCGATGTGCCGTTGCAGCGGAGCGTGGAAGCGGCGCTGCAGGAGGGGCTGTCGCGTTACGAGCGAGCGTTCGGCCGCGTGCGTTTCCAGGGCGCGGAGGCCAGCCTGAGCGCGGCCATCGCGCGCCTCGAGGGCGAGCCCAGATCAGCGGACGGCAAGGCCGCAGACAGCAAAACCGCGGACGGCAAAGCCGCGGACAAGCGCCCGCCCTGGCAGCGCGCCTTGGCGAATGTGCGGCTGCCGCTCTATGACGTGCACTGGACGCCCGCCGTCGTGCTGCAGACCCGAACCGAAAAACGGGCGCGCGATGGGATCCAGGTCGGCCTCCCCGACGGCCGCACCCTGCCGCTTGCGGGCGACACCGGCGCGATCCAACGCAACATCAAGCTGCACGATGTGATCTTCGTCCGCGCGAGCGAGACCAAGGGCAAGGGTGGGGTGCGGGCGGAGCTGCGGGTGCGCCCCGAGGTGCAGGGAACGGCGGTGGTGCTCGAAAACGCGACCGGACGCATTCTGGCGATGACCGGCGGCTTTTCCTATCCGCTGAGCCAGCTCAACCGCGCCACCCAGGCGCAACGCCAGCCCGGCTCGGCGATCAAGCCGCTGAGCTACCTGGCGGCGTTGGAAAACGGGCTGCAGCCCAACACGTTGATCCGTGACGAACCGATTACGTTTCCGCCGGTCGGGGGCGGCCGTGGCGAGGCCTGGTCGCCGAAAAATTACGAGGGCGGGTCGCGCGGCATTCTCACGTTGCGCCAGGCGCTGGAGAATTCACGCAACCTCGCCACCGTGCATCTGCTCGACGGCGGCATCGCGGCCAAGCCGGAGCAAAGCCTCGATCGCCTGTGCGCGCTGGCGCTGGAGATGAGCATCTATCGCGACTGCGTGCGATATTATCCGTTCGTGCTCGGCGCCCAGCCGGTGCGGCCGATCGACCTGGCGGCGTTCTTTGCGGCCATTGCCAATGAAGGCGTGCGTCCGACCCCGCATGCGGTCGAGGCGATCGAGCAGGACGGCGTGACCCATTCAAGGGAGGCGCCGCCGCCGGCGCGCCCGAGCGCGGCAGATCGCGCCGCCTTCTATCAGCTCAAGACCATGCTGCAAGGCGTCGTCCAGCGCGGGACCGCCCGCGCCCTGGCGCCGCTGGCGCCCTATGTGGCGGGCAAGACCGGCACCACCGAGGACGAGAACGACACTTGGTTCGTCGGCTTCACCAACGAGATCACGGTCGCGGTGTGGGTGGGTTACGACAATGCGGGCGATACGCGCAGGACGCTGGGCGAGGGTTCGACCGGCGCCAGCGTCGCGGCTCCCATTTTCGAGTCGATCATCGAGGCGGCCTGGAACCACGGGATGAGCAAGACCGTGCTGGCGCCGCCGTCCGCGCAGGCCCGGAGCGAGCTTGCGTGCGATTCGTACGACCCCGAACCGGGCCGGTCGCGCCGGCGCGAATCGGGCGAATGTCTGCGGTATCGCCTGATCTCCCGTGACGGCGGTTATGCCAGGCGCGGTGTGGACGACGAGGGTAATGGCAATTGGGAGGCGTGGCGCGAACCCGGCGGCTTCACGGCCTTCGGCAGCGCCGGCCGCTCCGGAGGTTGGTTCGGCGGCTGGCGCCGGGACGATCGGCCCGCATGGCAAGGCCAGCGGCGCGGATTCTGGAGTTGGTAATCAACCGCTCAGCGCGCCGGGTTGAATAGCGTAGCGTATTCCAGCAGCTCATCGCGTGTGGGTCGGCGCAATACGCTGCGCTATTGCGCCCTACGATCCAGCGCCACAATCGAGCCCGGTCAGGCATGGCATTCCTGCCTCTGGCCTGCCTCTGGCTCTTGGGGCCAGGGTGGCAGAATATAGGCCCTGCTGAGCGGCCGGAGCGGCGGAAACCTTTCGCTCCATGGCACCGACGGTCATCCGGCCGCACATGATCGCAGCGCTTGTTCGCAACACTTGGGCGCAAATCTCGTTTCGCAATTTGGGAGGATGTCACCATGAGCATCAATCGAAGCCTCAACACCGCGAGCGCAAAAACTCTGCTCGCGGCCGGGCTCTTCGCCGGCATCACCACCGCGGCGGCGGCCGGATCGCTCGGCGGCCCGTTGGAGCTGCAGGACGAGGGCGTGTTTTTCGTCAATGCCCAGACCACGACGACCAATTTTCCCGATACGCCCGCGACCGGCGCGGCGACCCCCGGCCAGATCACCATCGACCAGATGTATGTGCAGTACCGCATCCCCAAGACCGTCGCGGGACCGCCGATCATCATGGTGCATGGATCGGGTCACACGGGGGTCACCTACGAGACCACGCCCGATGGGCGCGAAGGCTGGGCCACCTATTTCGCCCGCCACAACTTCCCGGTCTATGTGGTGGACCATGTGGGCCGCGGGCGGTCGGGCTTCGATCCGACCCCGATCAATCGCGCCAAGGCGGAATCCAATCCCGGTTTGCTGCCCTCGGTGCCGCTCACCACGCGCGAGCGCGCCTATCCGAATTTCCTGATCGGGCCCAGATATCCGACCCCCTATCCGGGCCAGCAGTTCCCGGTGGAGGCGCAGGACCAGTATTTCGCGCAGCTCGTGCCCAACACCGAGACCTACGGTCAAGGCGCTGGCCGCGCTGGTCGACAAGATCGGGCCCGCCGTGGTGATGGTGCATTCCCAGTCGGGCGGCTACGGGCTCGAGCTGATCCGTCAGCGTGCCGACAAGGTGCGCGCCTTCATCGATATCGAGGGCAGCTGCGGTCCGCTCAGCCCCGATGACGTGGGCAATTCCTTCCGCAAGGTGCCGACCCTTATGGTCTTCGGCGATTATACGGAAGGCTCGAGCGGCCCCAATGGCGATGAGCGCCGCAAGGTCTGCAACCAGTCGGTCCCAGTCGGTCGATGCCATCAACGCGGCCGGCGGAACCGCCAAGTTCCTCTACCTGCCCGCGCTCGGCATCAAGGGCAACAGCCACATGCTGATGATGGACAAGAACAATGGCCAGATCGCCGACCTGGTCATCGGCTGGCTCGGGCCGGCGACCGAATTGGCCGCCGCCAAGAAGTAACCGCCATCCGGCCATCCTTCGAGACGCATCGCTGCGCGATGCTCCTCAGGATGAGGATGATGATTGATTCGCCGCCGCGCCATCACCTCATCCAGAGGAGGTCGCGCCCTCACCCTGAGGAGCGCGCACCGCGCGCGTCTCGAAGGGCGCGCGGCCGTCTCGAAGGATCGATGCAGCAAGGAGGAAACCAATGCTTCTTTCGGCACGACGTGAAATCTTCGGCAAGCTGGCGCTGTTCGGCGGATTGGCCGCGATCGGCTCCGCCGCACCAGCCGCGGCCCAGGCTCCAAGCAAGCGCTTCGTCAAGCGCGAAGCCGCGGAACGCTCGGGCTATTCGCAGGCGGTGGTGACGGAGCGCGGCAGAACCATTTGGCTCGCCGGGCATACCGGGGCGGTCGATGCATCGGGCAAGTCGCTCGCCGGCGACATCGACGCGCAGGTTCACGCCGTGTTCGCGGCGCTCGCCGCCACGTTGGCGGAAGCGGGCGGGAAGCTCTCCGACATGGTGACCATGACGGTGTTCCTCACCGATCCGCGCAACCATCGCCGCTTCACGGAGCTACGGCGAGAAATCCTCGGCGAAAATTTTCCCGCCAGCGCGTCCATTGCCATATCGCATTTGGCCAACCCGAATGCGCTGCTCGAAATCCAGGCCGTCGCGGTGATCGGCTAGAGTTCCGTCTCTGACGCTTGTTTCGCACGTGTCCCGGGCGCAGCGCAGCACCTCTTGGTGGCGCGCTGCAGAACCGGGACCGTTCCAGACTCTGGTGTTTGGAACGGTCCCGGAGCAGCGGCGCACCGCTCCGCAAGAGCTTCGCGCTGCACCGCATCCGGGACACCAAGCGGCTTAAGGTGAATCGAGCGTCAGCGACGGCACACTAGTAGGAACGTCAAATCCAAAGCCGATTTCACGACCGCTTGAACGAGTTGTAGACCATGCGCGTGAAGGCGACGGCGGCTGAATCGTTGACCGCCCATTTGGCGTCCAGGTCCGCCAATGGCCGCGCCGCCACCACCTCGGCTTCGCTCTTGCCCTCGTTGAACAATTTCTCGACGCGGTCGCGCGCGGTCACCAGCATGGCCCGGAATTCGACGATGTCCGACTTCTTGGCGAGCGGCCCGTGGCCGATCACGACCTTGGTGTCGTCGTTCGCCAATTTGAGGAAGGCGTCGTTGGCGGCGATCATGCCGCGGATGTCCCCGCCGTTGGCGAAGTCGATGGTCTGGTACTTCTTGGTGTTGTTGCAGACATCGCCGGTCGAGAGCACGTTGGCGTCCGCGAACCAAACATAGGTGTCGCCGTCGGTGTGCGCATTCTGGATATGGGTCAGCAGCGCGGTGCGGCCGCCGACCTGCACGGTCCTCGAGCCGCCGACGTAGCCTGCGGTACGGGCGCGGTCTTGGCGCCGGAGATGCCGTTCATGGTGCCGGCGGCGAGGCGGATGCGGATATTGTCCTGCGCCACCACGATGGTCCCGTCCTTGGCGAAATTTTCATTTCCGCCGGTGTGATCGCCGTGGAAATGAGTGTTGATGAGATACTTGACGGGGAGCGGCGAGATCGCCGCGACGGCGGCCTTGATCTTGGCGGAGAGCGGGGCGAACTGGCCGTCCACCATGATGATGCCGTCGGTGCCCACCGCCACCGTGATGTTGCCGCCTTGGCCTTCCAGCATATAGGTCTTGTTGCCGAGATCGATGGTCTTGATCGGGATTTTCTCCCAATCAATGAACGGCGACCCCGCCGGAGTCGGCGGTTGTTGCGCGCTCGCGACCCCCACAGACAGCGCGGCTGATGCCGCAAGCGCGATGAGCGCGATCCGATTCATGATAGGTCTCCCTGATTTTCAGCTGCCGCGACCGGTGTTGTCTGATCGGCGTCAGTTGGCGCCCCCTCTGGAGCGGGTGCGGGAGCATGCCAGTTTTCGGGCGGCAAGTGAACGTGCTTCGCGCCCGTATTCGTCACGGATTGTTCAGTTTCTGCAGCCGCTCGATGATGCGCGGGGGGCTCTGATAGGCGCGCGCGATCACGTCCTGGAGTTGCGCGCCGGTTCGCGGCGCATTGACGGCGAGGCCCATGCGCTCGCCCTCGGCCAGGAACCCCGGATCCGCAAACGTATCCGCCAGCGCGTTGCGCAGGGCGGCGACCCGATCGGCCGGCACGTCGGGCGGCATCACCAGGGGACGGCCGAGCGCCAGCGGGGCAAACCCCACCTGCATCAAGAGCTTGTCGTCCTCGTTGGTGATGAGATCGGGCGCGAACGGAACATTTGCCAATTCCTGCAGCCGTTCGGGCCCGTACTGGACGATGGCCTTGGCCAGCTTCTCGGGCAGCCAGGTCGGACGGGTGGAGGTGAGCGCGCTTTGGAAGACGCTCGGATAGCCGTCGAGCTCGCCGCGTTCCATGGCCAGCAAGGCCTCGGTCTGGCCCGGATAGCCGTTGACGAGCTTCATCCGGGTGCCGAGCGTCGCGTTGAGGAGCCGCGCGTAGAAGGCCGGCGTCGAATTGGCGCCGGACGCGCCCATCTGGGTTTCCCGGCTCTTGAGATCCGCGACGGAATTCACCGGCACCGTGTGCCACAGCAGCACCATGGCGACCTCGAAGCTCGGGGTGCCGAGCCAATTGAGCCGGGTGGCGTCGTAGCGCGCCTGCTTGGTGCCGAACAGCGGCTCGAGCGGCGTGTTGTTCTGCACCAGCGCCAGCACGCTGCCGTCCCGTTCGGCCGCGTTGTAGATGTAGTTCAAGGCCGTGATGCCGCCGGCACCCGGCATGTTGCGCACCACGACGGTCGGATTGCCCGGCACATGCTTGCCGATGAAGCGGGCGATGGCGCGCGTCATGGTGTCGTAGCCGCCGCCGGTCGAGGAGCCCACCACCAGCGAGACGGTCTTGCCCCTGTAGAAGTCGGCGATCCCATCGGCCTGCGCGGGCGCGGCGAAGCCCACCGCAAGCAGCAGCGCGATGATCAATTTGCGGTTTGGTGTAAAGGGCAGCATTCCGTGGCTCCCGCCGCCATCTCTCCGCTATGCTTACGCTTCATTACGTAGACTGTAGCCCGGATGGAGCCACAAGGGCGTTTTACGCCCGTCTTCGACGGGCTATGGCGTAATCCGGGAGCGCCCATCCCGCATTCCGCGGAGTTTATCATCGGGCGGCGCTTCGCGCCGACCCGTTGGCTTCATGCGGGCTACGCGGCTATTCCAGGCGCACATTCTTGGAGAAGTCGTAATCGTGGCCGCTTTCGCCGGCGAAGTTCCAGCGCACCGTCTTCCCCGCATAGCCGCCGCCGAACACGTCCGCAAGAAAGCGTTGCTGCGCCGCCCATCCGGCTTGCGCCTCCGCCTTGCGGTAGCGGCCCGGCATGGTGTCGTTCAGCCAGCCGTGGGGAGCGCCCTCGTAGACGTGGATGTCATAGCTCTTCCGGTGAGCCTCCAGGCAATTGCGCAAGCGCTGCACATCGGCGAGGGAGATGATGTGATCGGCCTCCCCGAAGGCGCCGAAGACCGGGCAATTGATGGCGGCGATCACTTGATCCAGAGGTTTCGGCTGGCATTCGTTCACCTCCCACTCGCGCTTGGCGGCGGCCCCATACCACACCACCGCGGCGCTGATCGGAACCTCCGCCGCCAGCAGCAGCGGATGCCGTCCGGTCTGGCAATAACCCGCGACCGCGAGCCGGTTGAGATCGGCGGCGCGATATTTTTTCAGGGTCGCGATCGCCGCCTTGAGGTAGGTGACGGATTCGGGGTCGGTCAGGTCATAGCGCGAATCGCCGGCGTTGAGCTTGCGCTGGTCCGGATGCTTGAAGAAGAAATTGGGGGCGAGCACCGCGAAGCCGTCGCCGGCGCAGCGGATCGCCTGGTCCTTGGTGTGCCGCACCAGGCCATAGCGCTCATGCATCAGGATGATCGCCGGAAGCTTGGCGGCGCCGGCCGGATAGGCCAGGAATGCCGGCATGCCGTTGGCGCAGGTGATGCTCTCGGTGGATATGCTGATCTGTTCGGCCGTGCTCGCCATGTTCTGCTCCGCTGCCGCGTCTGCCCGAAACCGCAGAGGTGACGCGCTACCGATAACCCAGAATCGAGGTCTCCGTCGATCAAGACCGGATCAACAAGGCGTTGTTGCGACGCCCTGTTGCTTGCCCGGGCCCTGTTGCAGGGCCGGGCCCTGTGCAGGGAAAGCCGGTGCCTGTATGGTCGGCGGGCCCGAGCAGGCTCAACCAGGGAGGGCCGCATGCCGTCAATCCGCGCGCGAGCCGGCGGCGCCGCGCTCTCGGCGCTGGCCGCGATCGGGGCTGTGATCGGGACCTTGTTGACCGTGTTCGGCGCGCTCTGCGCGCTGGCGGCGGGCGCGTCATCGGCCTTGGCCGACAACCCCTATTACAAAGGCAAGCGGCTGACCGTGCTGATCAACTTCACCGCCGGAGGGCCGACCGATATCGAGGGACGGCTGTTCGCCAAGCATCTGGCCGATCACATCGAGAGCCGCCCGCAGGTGATCGTGCAGAACATGGACGGTGCCGGCGGCATGATCGGGGCCGGCTACCTGGGCGAGGTGGCGCCCAAGGACGGCACCATGGTGGGCTATTTCACCGGCACGGCCTGGCGCTACGCCAACGACCCGGAACGCTTTCGCACCGACTTTCGGACCTATGACTTTCTCGCCTACCAGCCCGGCAGCACCGTCTACTATGCCCGCAGCGACGTGGCGCCCGGGCTCAAGGATGCAACCGACATCGTCAAGGCGCAGGACCTGGTGGCGGGCGGTCTCGGCGCCGAGAATGCCAAGGATCTGCTGATCCGCCTCGCGCTGGACATGCTGGGCGTGCCCTATCGTTACGTGACGCCGTTTCCCGGCAGCCAGGCGGCGCGGCTTGCGCTCATGCGGAACGAGATCAACTTCTACTCCGAATCGCCGCCGAGCTACCGCGCCGTCATCGC
>WNFJ01289606.1_pt1 | contig 16210 bp, 20 predicted proteins | sample 5400461 | NCBI WGS metagenome assembly WNFJ01 (sample SAMN13153349, study PRJNA577476) | soil metagenome | isolation source: 115 cm saprolite on Douglas fir-dominated hillslope | place: USA:California | collected 2013-09-17 | reverse complement strand
CTAGCTAGCTAGCAGGCCGCGCGATCGACTTGTACTCCAGGTACCCGGCGAGACCCTCGGGGCCAAGCTCGCGACCGATCCCGCTCGCCTTGTAGCCGCCGAACGGCGCGCAGGTCTCGATGATGTACATGTTCACGCCGTAGCTGCCCGTGCGGACCCGGCGCGCGACACCCATGCCGCGCTCGGTGTCGGCCGTCCACACGGTTCCGGCCAGCCCGTAGTCGCTGTCGTTGGCGATGCGGACCGCGTCGTCCTCGTCCTCGTAGGGGATCACCGCGAGCACCGGGCCGAAGATCTCCTCGCGGGCGATCCGCATCGAGTTGTCCACGCCCGCGAACACGGTCGGCGCGACGTACCATCCGCGCGGCTGCCCCGAGGCGCGGGAGCCGCCAGTGACGATCTTCGCTCCCTCGTCCTGGCCGGCCGCGATGTAGCCCTCCACCCGGTCCTGCTGCCGCTTCGCGACGAGCGGCCCCACCTGGGTCGCCGGGTCCGCGGGGTCGCCGACCGTCAGCCCGCTCACCATTGCCGCGACGGCGTCCACGGTTTCTTCATAACGGCTGCGCGGGGCGAGGATCCTGGTCTGCGCGACGCAGGCCTGGCCGTTGTTCATCAGCGAGGCGATCTCAAGCCAGCCCATGGTGGCCGCCAGGTCGGCGTCGTCCAGGATGATGGCGGCCGATTTGCCGCCAAGCTCCAGGCTGCAGCGCTTGAGCTGCGCGCCGCAGATCGCCGCGATGCGCCGCCCGGCGGCGGTCGACCCGGTGAAGGCGACCTTGTCCACGCCCGGGTGTGACACCAGGTGCTCGCCCGTCTCCCGCCCGGCGGCGACGATGTTCACCACGCCCGGCGGCACGCCGGCCTCCTGGATCAGTTCGGCCAGCAGGTACGCGTCGAGCGGCGTCTCCGGCGCCGGCTTGACGACGATCGTGCAGCCCGCCACGAGCGCGGGCGCGAGCTTGGTCATGATCACGAACTGGGGCACGTTCCACGGCACCACAGCGGCGACGACGCCGACGGGCTCGCGGCGGACGGTCACCGGCCCGAGCAGGCCGGGACGTTCATCCTCCCAGGTGAACGTCTGGCCAAGCTCGGCGAAGTAGCTGAGCATCAGCTGCGGCTGCGGGGCCTGCGCGAGCTGGGAGAACGTGATCGGCGAGCCCATCTCCTCGGTGATGATCTCCGCGAAGTCGGTCAGCCGCGCGGCGTAGAGGTCGGCGAGCCTGCCGACGGCCGCCGCGCGCTCGGCGGGCGCGAGCCTCGGCCACGGGCCGCTGTCGAAGGCGGCCCGCGCCGCGGCGACCGCGCGGTCCATGTCGGCCGGGGTGCCCGCCGGCACCTGGCCGACGACCTCTTCCGTGTGCGGCGAGACGACGGAGATGATGTCCTGGCTCGCCGGGGCGGCCCAGTCCCCGCCGATGTAGAACCGGTCGTACGTGCGCATCGCATCTCCTTCTCGCCGCTGGCCGCCGGCCTGGCCCCAGGCGGCGCGCCCGGTGATCGGCCCGGCGCCCGCTCCCGGGGTATCGCCGCTGGTACACGTTTCATGTGTGGGGAGGCGGGAGTCATCTCCCGCGAGCAAACACCGCCGATCGAGACTTTACGCCTCATCGCAATACTAGAACAGGTTTCAGTAATGAGGCCGGCCCCGGCGCGGTAAGTGCGGCACCTCCACCACTTCTGGTAAGTATGTGGTTACCATGCCACGGCGGGGAGGCAGGGGAGGCCGATGACAGCACCGGAGACCAGCGGCCCGGCCAGTGATCCTTGGGCGGCCGGGCGCTGCTTCTTCGAGATCGCGACGGCCGATCCCGGCCGGCTCGCCGTCATCGACGCGAGCGGCGGCGGCGTCACGTACCGCGACCTGCTCGCGCGCGTCAACCGGGTCTCCCACGGCCTGCTCGCCGCGGGGCTGCGCCCGCGCGACACGCTCGCCGCGGTGCTGCCGAACAGCGTCGAGTTCCTCGTCCTGCAGCTGGCGACCGGCCAGCTCGGGATCGTGCTCGTGCCGGTCAACTGGAACTTCACCGCACCGGAGATCGCTTACCTGCTGACGGACAGCGGCGCGAGCGCCGTCGTGGCCGGCGCACCCTTCGCGGCCACGGCCGCGGCCGCGGCGCGTACCGCCGGGGTGCCAACCGGCCGCTGGTACGCCGCCCCGGCGGCACCCGGCTTCCGGCCGTTCACCGACCTGGCGGCGGGCCAGCCGGACACCCGGCCGGACCACCGGGCCTTCTCGCACCCGATGCTCTACACCTCGGGCACGACCGGCCGCCCCAAGGGCGTCGCGCGAGCGGTCGCCGAGACCGACCCGGACGGCATCTACGCGCTCGCCGCCTCGGCGCTGGCCAGCATGCTCGGCCTCGAACCGGGCAGCGGCGCGCATCTGGTCACCGCGCCCATGTACCACGCCTCGCCCGGTACGCACGCGCTCTACGCACTTCACCTCGGGCACACCGTCGTGATCAGCCCGAAGTTCGACGGCCGGACAGCGCTCGACCTGGTGCGGCGTTACGGGGTGACGAACACGTTCATGGTTCCCACCATGTTCCACCGGCTGCTCGCCCTGCCCGAACAGGTGCGGGCCGCCGCCGACACCTCGACGCTGCGCCAGGTCATGCACGCGGCGGCGGCCTGCCCGGTAGCGGACAAGCACAAGATGATCGAGTGGCTCGGCCCGGTGCTTGTCGAGTACTACGGCTCGACAGAAAGCGCGATCGTGGTCGCGGCGGACTCGGGTGAGTGGCTGGCCCATCCGGGCACGGTGGGCCGGCCGGTACCCGGTATCGACATCAAGATTCTCGACGACGAGGGCGACGAGCAGCCGCCCGGGACACCAGGCATGATCTACGCGAGCGTCGCGGACCGGTTCGAGTACCACAAGGACCCGGCCAAGACCGCGGCCAGCCGGCGCGGGGGGTACTACACGCCAGGTGACGTCGGATACGTGGACGCCGACGGGTACCTGTACCTGTGCGACAGGCGCTCCGACCTGATCATCTCCGGCGGGGTCAACATCTACCCCGCCGAGATCGAGGCGGTCCTGCTCGAGCACCCGGCGGTCGCGGACGCCGCGGTCTTCGGCGTCCGCGACCCCGAGTGGGGCCACCGGGTCACGGCGCTCGTCCAGCCCGCCGGCGGCGCGGCGCCGTCCGACGAGCTGGCCGCGGCGATCCTGGGCCACTGCGCCGCCCGGCTCGCCCGGTTCAAGCATCCGCGAACGCTCGAGTTCCGCCCGCTGCTGCCCCGCACGCCGACCGGCAAGCTGAGCCGCGCCCAGGTCAGGGCGGACTACCTGGCCGCGCGAACTCCCTGACATCGAACCCCAGCCGGCCCACCGACCGCACCACTGCGCGAACCGGTTCGGTCGCGGCGATGGTGCCGGTGCCGTCGTGGCCGGGGATGGGCGTTCGCTGGCCCGGGGATTCTGAACGCGGGAATGACTCCTTCGCCGGTGATGCGAATCTCCGCCACGAGCGCCTCGATGGCGGCTTTGCGCTCGGCTGGGGTGTCGCTGGTGGGTCGCCTACGACAGCGGCGAGCACGGCGGTGCGCAGCGGTACCTGACCTGATGACCGCCACGCCACCTTCCTGACCGCCAGCGGGCCGCAGATTCCCGGGCCGCGCCGGGGCATGCGGGGTTGTACCTGGCACGGCCGCACCGGGCCAGCCAGGGCTGCTCGTGGCGGGCTGGCGGAACGGCGGCGCGGGTGGATGCCGTCGTGCACGCGCCCGCTGCGTTCCGGCGCCGCGGGGTGTATGTCGCGGCCCAGGAGCTGGAGGGTCGCGTGAGCGCCAACGATCCGTTCCTTGACCGGGAGGCGATCGAGGAAGCGTTCCGGCGGCTTGGTGAGCCTGCAGGTTGACCAACGAGCGCAGAAGTGGTCATACTTATAGTCATGAGTGAGACGATGCCGCTGGCCAAGGTCAAGGCGCACCTGTCTGAGGTGGTCGACCGTGTGAGCGCCTCACATGAGCGCGTCAACATCACTCGCCACGGGCACCGCGAGGCTGTCCTGATCGCTGCGGACGACCTCGATGCCCTGGAGGACACTCTGGACATCTTGTCCAACCCCGACGCTGTCCGCGAGATAGCCCAGGCCAGGGAGGCGGCAGCGCGGGGGGAGGGCTTGGACCTCACCGAGGTTCGGCGCCGCTACCTGAGTCGCAGTGCCTGACTATGGCCTGCTGGTAACGCCCCCCGCGCAGCGCGCCCTGGATCGGCTGCCAGAGCGGGTCGCCGCCGCGATCGCGGAGCTTCTGACCGGGGACCTGCTGGCTGCGCCGCGACGGGTGGGAAAGCCGTTGCGCCGCGAACTGGCCGGGATCTGGTCTGCCCGGCGCGGTTCTTACCGGGTGCTCTATGAGATCGACGACGAGAAGAAGCGCGTCGTTGTTCTCCGGATCGACCATCGCGCCGACATCTACCGGCCCTGACAATCAACGCGTGGGCGGCGCCCCGGTTCACGCCGGGGCGCCTTCCTGGCTCGCGACCTGCGCAGGCGGGTCGGGAGCGGGTCACCGGCGACCACAAGATCGTGGTTCGCATAGTCGACCGAATCGCCGGGATCCGGCCAACGACCGTCTCATTTATCCCGAAGTTCCAGGTCGAGTTCTGAATGGCCAACTGGCCCGCCGTACTCCGCTGGAAGGATCTGACCCGGGTAATCACAGTGACTTCTTGGCCCGTGACCTGCGCAGACGTACCGGGAGCGGGTCATCGGCGACTACAAGATCGCGGTTCGCATAATGGAACGTCCGCCCACCATGCGAATGATCTGCACGTTTGCGGACTCAGATCGCCCATGCGCGAACCGGCCCAGCTGACTGGCCGGGCCGGTGTCAACCGGCTTGCGGTGTCTGGTGGATGGGGCGTTCTCGCAGATCGGGGAGGTAGCGGGCAGCGGTCGCGAAGTCACTGTCGTCATGGAGCACAACGAGGTCATGGTGCACGGCGCTGGCGCAGATCAGCAGGTCAACGGCTGACAGCGCGCGGTGTGCCCCATGGCGCAACAGGCGATACTGCGCTGACTCTATCCACCGCCAGGCACCCTTGGGGACCGGGGCATCAGGGTACAGCGCATCGAACATTTCCGACATCTGCTCGTACTCGTCGATGGTGCGGGCTGAGCGCCGAAATTCGACGCGCTGGGGGTGGCAGGAGCCGATCACGCCCAGGGAGACGACCTCTGCCCACGGTGCTCGGAGCGCGGCGTCCCGCAAGATCCGCCACAAGGCGGACGAGTCCAGCAGGTAACGGATCACACTGCCGGGTCTTTTTCAGCCGCCCGCCGGTGCTCCCATCCCTCGAAGTCCCACCCCGCCGCCAGCGTTGCGTAGTGCTCCAACGCCGCGACCCGGCGGTGCCGGGCAGCGAACTCCCGCAGTGCGAGGTTGACTGTGTCCTTCTTCGTCTTCGCACCAGATAGCCGCATGGCCTCGGTGAGGGCGTCCTCATCGATGTCGATCTGCGTCAGTGCCACCGCGGCCCTCCAACGGCAATTGATGATGTACATGATCAGCATACATCATCAACATCTAGTTCCGCAGCCCCGCTCACCAGGCCCTAGCAAGGTGGCACTGGCCTTCGGCGAGGCGGCCGGATCTCAAGGTCTGGCAGGCCGACTTGGTGCGCGGAAGCACGGGGAACCGCTGCGCCACCATTTTGTGAAGGCTCACAATGCCAACGTGGTTGATTCCGGTCTTGGCTTCGTGACGCTCTTGGCCTCCTTTATGATCGGCTGCCTGGTGCAACCGGGAGTCCCCAAGGGCCGGTGTCAGCTCGGTCACCACGCGATGGTCAGCTGGGTGTCTGGCCGGTCGATGTGGTGTCCGTTCGGGATCTGGTCATCAGGCGTTGCCGCTGGCTGGGCGGTAATGGTGGGCTGGGTGGGCCGTTCACGGTTCCATCGGTACAGCAGGCCGGCAGTTTGGGCAGCGAATTCTCTGCTTTCGGGGCCATGCGCGATCACGCCCAGCTCCGCCGATTCGTCTCCGAGTAGGCGTACCGCTGACCATCCGGCCCGGCTGGCGGAGGTTGAACGCGATCGAGCGGGTAAGGCCGCTGCCGTGCAGGAGCAGCGGCACTATCAGGCGCCCGTCGGCGGCGAGTTGCTGCCACCATGCCGAGACGAGGTCCCACGCCCCCGCGGTGACAATGATCCGGTCGTAGGGCGCGCGGGCGGGGTGGCCGTCCGCGCCGTCTGCGCAGATCACCTCGACGTGGTGGTATCCGGCCGCGTTCAATCCCGCGCGGGCTCCGGCTGCGAGGTCGCCGTCGATCTCGATGGTGACCACCTTGCCGGCCGGGCCGGCCAACTCGGCCAGCAGGGCAGCGTTGATGCCGGTGGCCGCGCCGATCTCCAGCACCCGGTGACCAGGCCGGACCTCAAGCTGTTCCAGCATCGCGGCGACGAGGTTGGGGTGGGAGGCGGACGATATGGCCGTGCCGTCATCGGCGCATTTGGTGATGACGACCTGGGGGGCGTAGGCCGTCTGCACGTCCATGCCGGGCAAGAACAAGTGCCGTGGCACGGCGCGGAAGGCTGCTTCGACCTGAGGGGTCCGGAACGGGGTCCGGAACGTGTGGCGCCCGCGTATGTAGTCGGCCAGAGCCGACCGCAACTGCTCGGGGTCTGCGGTGGTGGTGTCGGTGGTCACCGCGTTCACAGTAGCGGGGGGCGGTCCTGCGGGGCCTCGGACCAGGCCGCAGGCGCCCGCGGGTTTCTGCTCGAAGACGACCTTGCTGGCCATGTCGGCCAGCCGGGTGCTGGTGCTGGGCCGGGATGCCCAGGCGGTTCCACGCGAACAGGAGGTGATGGGTCAGCACGGCCCGCAGGCCACGTGTGAGGCAGCCCTGCTGCGCCAGGCCCGCGAGCTCCCGGCCGGCTCGCTGGAAAGCGGCCGGCCAGGCGGGCGCCGATCGCAGGGGGCTTGATGAGCTGGTGCACGGCCGCCACCGCCGTAGGAGATGGCCCGGGCGGATGGCAGCCGGCGGCGCGGTGTGCGGCGACCCGCGCCCAGATGTCGCCTTGCTCGTACCAGTCCTGCCCGGCTGCGCGCATTAGCAGGCTGCCGAGCAGCAGAGCGAGTTCGCGGCGGTGATCCTTGCGGGCTTGGGCGAGGTGGCGAAGGAGATGGCGGCTGTCGGCGTGGAACAGCGCCTGAGCGACATCCATGGCGTCGCCGCCGCCGAACGCGCGGATTTCAGGCTCGTAGATGGCTGCGGCCCAGCGGCGGATCGCGCCTTGTCCCATCAGCGCCCCCATTGCCTGGTCGAGAAAAGCTGTGGCCTTGTCGTCCTGGCCTGCGGCGGGAAGCAAGCGCAGCCGCCAGGATGTGCCTTTGCGCACGAACCACCAGGAAGTGGTTGATCCGGCGTTTCGGCCCCGGCCAACAGCGGCCCCAGGCGCGTGACGGCCATCTGCTCAGCGGCCTGCCAATCGCCGCACCACAGGTTCACCTGGTGCCATCTGCTGGCGGTGTCGGGGCTTTTCATCAGCGTGTCCGTCCGCGTTCGTCGTTGATCAGCCGATCAGCAGGCACGCGTCCCATCCGGATACAGGTGGTCTGGTCCGCGCGGCAGTATGTAGAGCGAGCGCGAGCCCGGCGTTACCTTCGAGTAGCCCGGTCCCCTCGCCCACGCCGGGGTGGCCGTGCTGGGTGAACAGTTCTGTCACATGTGGCGGGCAGGCCGCGATCACGGGCGTGCGTGCATCGCGGGCAGCGCGCCAGGTGGTGTGGAACAGGCCGGCCCAGCCGTGGCACATGCTGCTGTCGGTGATCTGGCTGAGCTGAGCCGGATCGGCCAGGCAAGCGGTGAGAGCTTGTTCGGCCATGTCCTGACGCGCGGTATCGCCGGTCGCGACCCCCGCGAGCTGCTGGGCACGGGCCAGGCCGGGGGTGCCGTAGCACCAGCTTGGCCGCAGTGGACCGGGCTGTGTGGGGCGGCGGGTGCGCAGTTCGTCGCGGGTGATCCACTGCGGCCACCAAGGTCCGTTGTCGCAGTCTTGGCGCCAGGCGTCCAGCCAGGCACAGATCCGATCGATAGCGTCAGCGTGCCCGTCATGTCGAGGTCGATGTGGCCGAGCCCGCAGCAGGTGGCGCGCTGGCCCTCGCGGGTGTTGAACGAGAAGTGCCCGGGCTTCGAGCGCAGCCGCCGGGCGTACGCGGAGGCGGCGAACAGGCGGCGGATCTGGCCCAACGCCCCGCAGTAGGTCGCCGGCGTGGACCTTGCTGAGCAGGCTCGCGACCGCCGGCCGGTCGTAGAGGTCGAGGACGGCCGCCTTGGCGTCGCGGGCGGCGACGGTGTCCGCGTGGGTGTCATCGCGGACGAGCGCGGTCACCTCGTGGCCGTGCTTCTGCAGGTCGGTCAGTACGTGAGATCCGATGAACCCGGTTGCACCGGTGAATGCCACTTTCATCGCCGCACAGCCTCCCGTCTTGATCATCGGAGCAGCGCATCGGCCGCGACGAACTCGTCGGTCAGGCCCGCACCGGGCCGGGGCCGGCCCGGCCCCGGTGCGTCGCGATCAGGGGTGCACCGCACTGCTGACGGTGACCCCGCGGTCGAGGCGCAGCGACTGCATGATCTGGAACGTCGTGCTAATGGTGAAAATCTCGATGTCCGCGGCGGCCAGCACGCCGGTGTACTTGGCGATGATCGGCGCTGCGATGCGTTCGGTGACGGTGTCGAGATGGGCTTTCACCCCGGCCCAGACGTTCTCCCCGGCCGCCACGTAGAAGGACACCGGGTCGACCGCGACCAGCGCTTCTTTCGCGCTGGCCTCGATGTCGGCGATGTAGGCCTGGTGCACCGCGACGTCGTCGCGGGTGGCGAGCCGGCCGAGGTGCCCGCTGATGAAGTGGGTCCACGGGCAGGACAGCGCGATGGCCGGGGCGCCCATGTACCCGATGACGTCCTCGCTGAGGTTGACGTTGTAGATGGGCACCCAGCTGGCGTTGACCACGTCGATGAACATCAGGGTGTCGTGGCCGGGGAAGTGGATGTAGATGTTGTCCGGCGAGTGGTTGGGCCCGTGCCAGGCCAGCTCGACACGCTCACCCCCCACTTCGAGGATGTAGGTGTCGGCGAAGGTCACCTCTGGGAGCGGCCTTGCCGGGTCGTTGTCGCGCTCCAGCAGCCGGCGGGTTTCCTCGTGCCCGATCCGGGCCACGTCCCCGCCGAACAGCGACGCCGCGCCGGCGTGGTCGGCGTGGTGTTACGAGTAGACCAGGTGGGTCACTCGATTGGTCACCCCGTTGGCGGCGGCGATCTCGTCCACCGCCCGCCGCAGGTTGCCCCGATGGTCGGGGGCGCGTCGAACAGCACGACGCCGTCGTCGGTGGTGAGGAACGCGGACTGGTAGACCCCGTCGGTGACCCAGTACAGGTTCCGTTCGACGCGTCCGACGTAGTACCCCTGGTCGTTGAGGGCCGGGCCGAGCGCGGACCGGGGATCGGCGCGTAGTCGGGCAGGTCGGCGGCGCTGCTGGTGCCGGAGGCTGGTGTTGTCACGGTATCTCCCTGCAATCTTCTGGCACGTGCCTTGGCGGCCGCGCCTTGGCTACGGATTCAGGCTTGCCGCCAGTCAGGTGAGCGGTCGTCATCTGATCTCGACGATCGTGATCCGGCGGTCCTGGCCCGGCCAGTCGGCCCAGGCGTGCAGCAGTGACGTCTTCCCGCTGTCGGCGGGCGCCGAGATGATCGTCACCCGCTTCGCGACCGCGCGGTCCAGCGTGGCGCCCCGCCCGAGCGGCCGATCAGCCCATTCCGGGCCGCACCCGCCGCGGGACCAACCAATGGCCGACATGCCGGTCATCGCGCCATCTCCTCCGGGCACCCAGTTGGGGTAACTCACCGCAGATCGCCTCTAGATCACCGGAATCCGGTGACGGCTTCTCACCTTCCCGGTGGTAAACCTGAACACACCCTGAACGATCAGGTCCGTTCATGACCGGAAGGAGAAACGCCATGACATCCGTTTTCCGCGCCGCTTCCACGGAGGTGGCGGCATGAGCGAGCGTGTGGCGATCGTGGTCGGCGCGGGCGGTGAGCTCGGCCGTGCGACCGCGGAGAAGCTGGCGGCCGCCGGGTATACAGCAGTCGGGGTCGACCGGAACGAGGAGGGGCTGAAGGAGCTGCCGGACGGCCGACCCGGCCGCGGCCCGGAGCGTCGTCGACCGGATCGCCGCCGAGGTCGGCCCGCCCGAGGTGCTGGTGAACACCATCGGCACGTACCACCTGGGCGAGGCGCTCACGGCAACGCCCGAAGACCTGCGGCTCATGATCGACGTCAACGTGGGACCGGCGCTGTGGCTGACCCAGGCAGTGGTCCCGTACCTGCGCGAACGCGGTTCGGGTTCCATCGTGCACGTGACCGCCCGCCCGGGCCTGGAGCCGACGGCCGGGATGGCCACCTACGCCGTCAGCAAGGCGGCCCTGGTCCACCTCACCCGCGTGCTCGACCTGGAGCTGCGCCCGCTCGGGATCCGGGTAAACGCCGTCGCGCCGCAACTGCTCGACACCGCCAAGAATCGTCCGTACCTCACGCCGGACCTGCTGGCGCATGCGGTCGCGCCGGAGGCGGTCGCCGACATCATCGTCTACCTCGTGAGCGACGCCGCCGCGCCGGTCAGCGGTGCGATCGTGCCCGCCTACGGAGCCTGAGCAGGTGATAGGAGCCGGAACGGGCCCGGCCGCGGGCCGCTCGCGGCCGTACCCACAGGAGGCGGCGTGACCGGAAACGGACGGGAACTCGGCGGGTCCTTCCCGCTCGGCCCGTGGCACGTGAGCCGGGCCGGGTACGGCGCGATGCAGCTCGCCGGCGACGGGGTCTTCGGGCCGCCGCGCGATCGCGACGAGGCGCTGCGGGTGCTGCTCGCGGCCGCCGCGGCCGGGGTGAACCACATCGACACCGCGCAGTTCTATGGAGCGGGCACGGTGAACGAGCTCATCCGCGAGGCGCTGTATCCCTACCCTATCCGGACGGGCTGGCGATCGTGAGCAAGGTAGGTGCCCGCCGTGACGCAGGTGGCGTGTTGCTGCGGTCCTGGGAGGCTCGCGAGCTGCGCCAGGGCATCGAGGACAATCTCCGTGCGCTCGGCACCGGCCGGCTGGCGGCCGTGAACCTGCGCATGATGGACCCGTCCCATACCCCGGGCAGGCGGTTCGATGCCCAGCTCGCGGTGCTGGTCCAGGCCCGCGAGGAGGGCCTGATCGACGGCATCGGCCTCAGCAACGTCTCGCGGGCGCAGCTGCTGCGGGCGGTCGCCCAGACCGAGATCGTGTGCGTGCAAAACCTGTTCAATCTGGCCGATCAGCGATCCCTGAACGTCCTCACCGAGTGCCAGGCGCGGAACATCGCGTTCGTGCCGTTCTGCCCGCTGGGCTGGCCCGGCGAGGTGCGGCACCGGCTACTCGCCGACCCCGTCCTCGCCGCGCTGGGGGTACGGCTGGGCGCGACACCGGTGCAGGTCGCGCTGGCCTGGCTGCTGGACCTTGCCCCGAATGTACTGCTCATTCCGGGAACTCGGACGCGGGCTCACCTCGCCGACAACCTCGCCAGCGCCGACGTCGAGCTTGACGATGTCACCCGGGCGGAGCTAGCCCGGCACTTCCCGCAACCTGAGAGCCAGAACCCGGTCTGACAGGTGGATCGCCCGAATCCGCCGACGACCTGTCACCTGCCCGACGAAGAACCTGACGTAGTCCCCCATGGGGGGCCAGGTGAAGGGCCGGGAGGACTGTTGTGAAGCCGAGCGTCAAACGGTGCCAGGTCGAGGTCCCGGACCGTCATGCGAAGACGCCGCTGCTATGGGTGCTGCGGGACGTGCCGAGCAGGCGCGTGATTGCGAGGGCCGGTAGTCGATGAGCAGGAGCGCCGCGTTCTGCAGGACGATGAGATGATCGGCGAGCGGGTCGCGCACCGGGCACTGGTCATCAGGGCCTCACCTTCTGCTAGCAGGGACCGGGTGCGCCCGAAGCTAGCGGCCATCACGGTGAGCAGCGGTTACCTGATTCCGGTGATTTGCGGTGGGGTTCGAGCTGGCGGACCTCGATAAGGTCGAGGCCGAGCGCCTCGATCTCGGCCAGCACGCCGTACAGTGCCGACCGGTCCAGCAGGCCGGTGAGCACGGTGTGCCCGCCGTGGTGCTGCGGCGCCAGCGCCGGGAACGCCGACAGCATCGTCGCGCCGAGGTGCCCGCGGATCCGGATCATGTACAGGGCGGGTGCCGGGTCCATGACGCCATGATCACGGGCGGGCAGGTGACCCCGCATCACCGGGATCCGGTGACCTCTGGGCTAGCGCGTGCGGCCGCCGCCAGCAGCCGCAGTTCCCGTGCGCGCTGCACAGCCGAGGAGCGGTCACGGACCTGGAGCTTGGCGTAAATGCTGCGGATGTGCGTGCTGACGGTGGTCACCGAGACGGACAGTTGGGCGGCGATCTCGGGCCGGGACAGGTTGGTCGGCAGATACCGCAGCACCCTGAGCTCGCCCGGGCTGAGCTCCTCCGTCTGCGGTGTGAGGGGCTGGTCTCTGGCCGCCGGGGATGAGCCGTGCAGGACGTCGAGGATGTCGGCGAGCAGCGCGCCGTGCGCTGTCTCGTGCCGGGGCAGCGCCTCCAGCAGGTGCGCCTCAACGACCGTGACGTAACCAAGGACCGGTGCCGTGCCATCGAGAACATCAGCTACCGCGGCTAGAGCCGCGGCCGGATTGCCTTCTGCGAGGCAGATCACCGCGCGGGCATTACGGATCTCACCGGAGCTGGCCCGCTCGTCATCGAGCGCCGCGAGCAAGGCGCGGGCCTCGCCGGGCCGCCCGAGGCGGGCCGCCCGAGGCGGGCCTGCGTGGCGAGCAGCCAGCCGGCGGCTCGGTCGGTACCTCGCTGCTGAACACCATCTTCGCCAGCGCCGTCGCGTCTTACATCGCCGCGCACCTTGGCCTGGATCTGGCACTACCAAGGAGCAACTGTGGCTGATCATGCATCCGTTTCGGCCGCGATCAAAGTGCGCAGAATGCTCACGCGGCCATCACGGATCGTGAGGATATCGATCCCGCGGGCTACCGGGCTGCCGGGCGGCCCGAGGCGCCATGCCAGCGCGGCGGTGTCGGGCCCAACGTACCGGGGCCCGTCCTCCTCGAGCGCGAAGTCCGCCGGGGCGGCATCCAGAAGCTTCTGAGCCCGGTCGCTCAGCGCTTGTCTGCCTATAACTTCTCCTTCTGGGTCGATGAACGTGACGTCTTCCACATATGTTCGCTCGATGGCCGCCCGTCGGCGTTCGGGGTCCTGCTCGGAAAAGACCTCGTGCAGGTTGCTGTAAAGCAACTCCTTCGCGTCTGGCATGCGATTAACCCTCTCGTTGTGTTCCGGCCGCGATCGGGGACCGCTAACAGCACGGCCTCAGCGTCTGACATGTCGCCGCCGTCGCGGCCGAGCAGCGTGGCGGAGTCATAGGCCTGCCGGGTGATCTGCTCGTTTCCAGTGTCATGGCGCTTCTCCTTGATCGTGCGAGCCTTCGTGGCAGGCCCAGGCTCACCGCCAGCCAGGTGAGAGGTCGTCACCGGATCATGGTGATTCGCGCGTTGACAGGGCGTGCGCTGGCCTGGCCGGCCAGCCGCCACTGCTGGGGCGGCGGGCTCGCCGCTCGGCGCGCCGGTCGACCGGTGGTACCGGTGACGATCTTCGGGTAGGCGGACAGGAAGGCGAGCCTGAGAAGCCCCGTCCGGGTGAACCGATATGCCGTAGCGGCCAGTCCAGAGGCTGCGGGTCGCGGGCTGGTTTGCGGCTAGTACCCGTTAATCGCAACTCCCGCCCGGCGTGTAGCGAGCCGCTGATGTGAGAGGTGGTCTGTTATGGAGAGCGGGCACTATGCCGAAAGCCAACCAGACATACCAGGCCTCCCTGCCGAGTATGGGCGGCTGGTGGTGCGACCGATCACGCAAGGATCGCGCGCAGATTGTCTAATTCTGGGGCGGGTCCGGGGCATGAACGAGCAGCATGGCATCGATGACGGGCGCATCCCCTGGTGAAGTCGCGATTGCCAGCCTTCGCATCAGGTACGGCACGCGGGAGATTGCCGCCCTCAACGGACGCTAGTGTCCTGCGCCTGAAAGCTTGAGGGTTATTTTTGCTACAGACCTTGAAAGGTCAGGGTCTGGGCTGCTTATGGCGGTTCGGGTTCGAGGGTGAGTCCGGTCTGGGCGAGGAACCCGCTGATGAGCGCTGGCCGGTACTGGATGCGCTTGAGCCCATTCCTGACGACGGCGGCCAGCTGATCGACGTTGCGGGCGGCGAGGTTGCCCAGGCCGTTCTTCATGTTCGCCCACACGCCCTCTGGGTCGCCTTTATTCCAGCGCGTATTCTCTCGCGCGGCTGCTTCCGGTGTCTGCGCCCCCCGCCTGGGCCCCTTGGAATGCTGCTGACGAACGCCCGCCGCCCTGGGACGCCGCAGCCGCGTGCCCGCCGCGGTCTGGCGGGGGGAGCAACCAAATGAGCTGGTAGATGACGCTGGCTCGACGTTTCGTGTCAGCTCCACCAGGCGGGTGCGCAGGCGACGGCGGCCTCGACCAGGTCCGATTTCGTCACCGAGTCGTCGCTGATCCAGGCCTTGATGGCTCCGGCGAATCCGTGGGCGACGAACTGCGCGATGACCTGGTAGTTGGCATCTGGGAGGTCGGGGTTGGTGGACCGGGCCATGAACGCAAGGCCGTAGTCGGTGAAGTGGCGTACCAGCGCGTCGTATACTCCGCCGTCCGCCGGATCGTGCAGGGCGTGCTGGTATACGGCCATAAACCGCTCGACGTGATCGGCAACATCCCCGGTGGCAAGGCGCAGCATCTGCGCGGCCGAGTATCCGCCTTCGGCCCGGCGAGCCTCCTCCCGGCGGTGGCCGCGCTCCAGGTCGGCGTAGAGCACCTGGATGAGCAGCTCCAGGGGGGTGCTGTAGCGGTTGTAGAACGTCGCGCGGGTCACCCCGGCGCGATCAGCGAGATCAGCGACGGTGATCTGGGAGACGGGCCGCTGGGAGGCGAGTTCCACGATCGCCTGCTCAAAGGCGTGGGCCGTTCGGGTGATGCGCGGGTCGGTGCGGTCAGACATCGCATCGCATGCCCAGGCCGCGCCGGAGACACCGAACGGCCCACTGCCGATCACGCTTGGTCCGGGGTGGTGTTCCGATGACTTGCACCGTACCGCGGCATCTGCTTTTATACATGTGTCAAATAGTTTCAGGAGGGACTGGTCATGGCAATCCACGCGGCGATCTCACCTCAGGAAGCCGCCGACCGGCTGGCGATCCGCGAACTGGTCGACGCCTATGCCCACTGCGCGGACGGGCGTGACGCCAAGGGCCAGATGGCCTTGTTCACCGACGACACCCGGTTCATCGTGTTCATGGACGCGACCGCCGCGGAACCGACTCAGCAGTTGCGCGGGCCCGAGTCGCTGGCCCCGGTGTTCGACAACCTCAACACCTACGCTGCCACCATGCACTTCAACGGGCAGAGCACCGTCTCCCTGGACGGGGACCGGGCGACCGGCGAAAGCTACTGCCTGGCCCATCACCTGTCGATCGGCGCGGACGGGCAGCGCACGATGATGATCGCGTCCATCCGCTATCTCGACGAATTCGTCAAGCAGAACGGCCAGTGGTTGTTCGCCGAGCGCCGGCTGATGGTCGACTGGACCGAAACGCGGCCGTCCCCGGCCTGAGGCCGGGCCCGGGCCCAGGCACGCGCACGTCCTGGCCGGGCGCTGGCGGATGCGGCGTCAAACGAGGAGCCGAACGGGATGCGGGATGACTCAGGCCGACGTGGCCAGGCTGCGGGCCCGGCCCGGGCATCTCGTCCGCCGCAGGACGGCGCCGGCGCAACCACCTACCGAGAGCGCTGGGCTCGGCTGCGCCGTTCCCTGTGGCAGCCGCCGCGGGCTCATGGCGAGCAGCCGCGCGAGCGCGTGGTCGGCCCGCTCGAACTGTTCTACGACCTGGCCGTGGTCGTGCTGGTCGCCCAGGCCGCCCGGCACCTGGCCGGGCACCTGACCTGGCGCGGACTCGGCGAGTTCGCCGTGGTGTTCGCGCTGGTGTGGATCGCCTGGGCCAACGGCAGCCTGCACCACGAGCTGCACGGCCACGACGACGCCCGCGGCCGCAGCACGTTCCTGCTGCAGATCCTGGTGCTCGCCGCGATGGGCGCCTTCATCCCCGAGGCA
>WNFJ01030180.1_pt1 | contig 16211 bp, 10 predicted proteins | sample 5400461 | NCBI WGS metagenome assembly WNFJ01 (sample SAMN13153349, study PRJNA577476) | soil metagenome | isolation source: 115 cm saprolite on Douglas fir-dominated hillslope | place: USA:California | collected 2013-09-17 | reverse complement strand
CGACCTCCGCGCGATCGTTGCTCCAGACGTCGAACGAGAGCAGGGTGCGGCGCAACTTGTCGCGGGCCCCGGTGAGGAATTTGAGGGCTTCGGTGGCCTGGATGGAGCCCACCAGGTTGACCGCGCCGTTCAGGATTCCCGCGGTGTCGCAGGTCTCCACCGCGCCTTGCGGCGGAGCAGGGAAGATGCAGGAGAGGCAGGCCGTTTCGCCGGGAATGATGTTCATGGTAACCGCGTAGGCGGCCACGGCCGCGGCGTAAATCCAAGGCTTGCCGTGTTTTACCGCGAAGTCATTCATAAGGTAGCGGGTCTCGAAATTGTCGGTGCCGTCCAGGAGCAGGCCGGTATCGGCGAGCAAAGCGTGGACGTTGTCCGGAGTCAAATCGGCCACTTCGGCGCGTACTTCGACTTCAGAGTTGAAGGCGGCAATCTTTCTGGCCGCGGCCACGGCCTTGGGCAGGGAGGCAGCAGCGTCTGCTTCGTCGAAGAGTGATTGGCGCTGCAGATTGCTGGGTTCAACGTAGTCGCGGTCAATGATCAGCAGGCTTCCCACGCCGGCGCGTGCCAGCAGTGCGGAAACGGCGGTGCCGGTGGCGCCGCAGCCCACGACCGCCACCCGGGCCGCCGCGAGCTTCTTTTGTCCCTCCAACCCGATGCCGGGAAAGAGTACCTGGCGCGAATATCGGTCGTTAAAACTCATGCCCTGTTTATTATAGGTGGTTAGCATCAGCGCTTTGGACGCCAAGCGGGCAGCATAGGTTCGTTGATGTGCAACGATGGCCCAAGCTGCTGCCATCGAAAGAGCAAAGGCACGACTCACTAAAAGGGGCAAATATTTGCCGCATTTCCGACCAGCTTACCTGGCGCATCTGCTATGGCTTATTGTGGCGGCGGCGCAACAGCCGGTGACGACGGTGGCAGAACAAGCGACTGAGCAGCGGCCCGCAGCCACGCTCAACAGCTTGCAGGGGCTTAAGGTGGCGGAGGTACGCATTGTCGGCGCGGCCATCGAACATCCGGAATGGCTGCTGCCCTTGCTCAAGCAGAAGGTGAACGAGCCGCTGGACAAATACAAGGTCCGTGACTCGGTCCAGGCCCTCTACAACACCGGCCGTTTCGCCGACCTCCAGGTGCAAGCAGAACGCACGGCTCAGGGTGAAGTAGTGCTGATTTTCAACGCCCGTGAGAACTATTTCTTCGGCTCTATCCGGGTGGAGGGAGCACCCTCCCAGCCCAGTGATACCCAACTGGTCAACGCCAGCAAGCTCACTCTGGGGGAGCAGTTTTCCGAAACCAAGATCCAGAGCGCCATTGAGGGGATACAGCGCGCACTGCAGGAGGGCGGATACTATGAGGCCGACGTCCAGCCGACTTACGAATGGAACGCGCCCAGCCAGCAGGTGAACGTGCTGTTTGTGGTCAACAAGGGCCGCCCGGCGCGCGTGGGCAAGGTTGCCGCCGAGGGCTACACCGCGGAGGAGTTCAGCAACATCGCCAAACTGCATTCGGGCCAGCGCGTGACCGCGGGCCTGGCCACGCGCGCCATGCAGCGCGTGCGCAAACGCCTGCAAAAAAAGGGCCTCTTGGAAGCCCAAGTCACGCTGACACAGCGCGCCTACCATCCTGAGAACAATACCCTGGATTACACCTTCGACATTAACCGCGGCCCGGTCGTGGACGTTAAAGTGGAGGGCGCGAAACTGCGCCGGGGCTTGGTCAAGAAGCTTGTCCCGATCTATGAGGAAAGCACGGTGGATGAAGACCTGCTGAAGGAAGGGGCGCGCAACATCCAGGATTATTTCCAAACCAAGGGCTATTTTGATGCGAAGGTCAGCTTCAACCAGCGCAAGAGCGGGGTGGAGCGGCAGGACGTGGTTTTCACCGTCGAGAAGGGTCAACGACACAAGGTGGCGAGCCTGGTCATCCAGGGCAACCGATATTTCCGCCGCGAGGACATTCGTGAACGGATGCAGATGCAGACGGCGGGGGGCTTGCTGCTATTCGGCGTTTTCAGCCAATCCATACTCGTCCGCGACCTCCAATCCATCGACGCGCTCTACCGCGTCAACGGATTCCTGCAGGTGAAGGTCACACCCGAGATCAAAGACAACTATCTCGGCAAAGAGGGACAGATTCAGATAGTGCTCGACATCCAGGAGGGCCCCCAGACCACGGTGGGAAAACTTGAAATCGAGGGGAACAGCACAATTTCCAAAGAGGAGATTCGCACCCTGATTTCCGCCGCTGAGGGACAGCCGTACTCGGACACCGCCGTGATCAACGACCAGACTGAGGTGATGAACGCTTACTTCAATCGCGGATTTCCCAATGCCAGGTTCGAGTACACCGCCCAGCCCGAGCCCGGCGATCCCACGAAGGTTGACATCACCTACAAGATCACCGAGGGCCAGCAAGTGTTTGTGAACAGTGTCCTGATCGCCGGCCTGCACTTTACCCGGCCATTCATAGCGGAACGGGAGATGCAGATCCGTTCCGGGGGGCCTCTCAGCCAGCGCGCCATGCTGGATTCGCAAAACCGTCTCTACAACCTGGGCATCTTCAACGCGGTGGACATGGCGGTGCAAAACCCGGATGGAGAGACCACGCACAAAAACGTGAACTTCCACCTGACCGAGGCCAGGCGCTACACCTTTAATTACGGCTTCGGCCTGGAGGTGCAGACCGGACAAGCTGCCGGACCCTCGAATCCCCAGGGAGCCACCGGGGTGAGCCCGCGCGTGTCCTTTGGCGCGACGCGCCTGAATTTCCGCGGCCGCGACCAGACTCTCACGCTCAAGCTCCGCTATGGCAACCTGGAAAAGCTGGCTCTGCTGGGCTTTACCGAGCCGCATTGGTTCGATTCCCCAAACCTCACCCTGGACTTTACCGCTTTCTACAACCAGACCAACGACGTGAGCACTTTTACGGCGAACCGTCTGGAAGGCGCGGCGCAGCTCCGGCAAAGCCTGAGTCGCGCGACTACGCTTCTCTACCGGCTCATCTACCGGCGCGTGAGCACCTCCAACCTGGTCATTGCTCCCGGCCAGGTCCCGCTGTTTTCCCAGCCAGTGCGGGTGGGCATGCCGAACTTTACCTACATCCGCGACACCCGCGACAATCCCGTTGACACCCACAAAGGCTCGCTTTCAACCTTCGACCTCGGAGTGGCCTCCGGCATCTTCGGTTCGGAGACGAATTTCCTGCGCCTGAACGCGCAGAACTCCACGTACTATCCATTTGCCAGGAAGCGCTGGGTTTTTGCGCGCAACACCCGCATCGGCGTTGAAGAACCGTTTGCCGGCACCAGCGCCGCCGTGGTCGCTCCGGGCCCGGGTGCTCCGCCCCCTTCCAGCTTCATTCCGCTGCCGGAGCGCTTTTTTTCGGGTGGCGCCACCTCGCTTCGCGGCTTCGGCGTCAACCAGGCCGGCCCGCGCGATCTGGCCACCGGCCTGCCGCTGGGCGGAGAGGCCCTCTTCATCAACAACCTGGAGCTGCGGTCTCCTCCCCTGCCGTTGCCCTACGTCGGCAACAACCTGAGCCTGATCGTGTTTAATGACGTGGGCAACGTTTTTACAACCCCTGAGGCCATGGCCAGCAGCATCTACAAGTTCATGCAACCCAACCGGGACACCTGTCTCAATCCCGCCGTGCCCAATTGCAACTTCAACTACACGTCCGTGGCGTCGCACGCCCATCGGACCGGTCAGCGTTGACATTGGCTATAATCTCAACCCGCCGGCTTTTCCGGTGTCAGCTCCGATCCAACCAAAGCCACCCGCCCCTCCAAAGCCGCCCGCCCCTCCGATCTTGCCAAACTCTCAAGTGCTTCGGCGCCTCAATTTCTTCTTCAACATCGGGCAGACTTTCTGATATGCATCGCGCCTGCCAATTCGCGCCGTTGCTGTTGGCTTTGGTCTTGTGCCGCGCACAAGAGGTCGTGGACCGCATGGTGGCGGTGGTGAACAAGCGCGTCATCCTGGAGAGCGAACTGGACCAGGCCATTCGCGTGCAATTCCTGCTGCAAGGCAAGGTGTTGAAAAATGACCAGCCGGAAGCGTCGGGCGCGCAAGCCGTACTCGATCAGCTTATTGACCGCTCGCTGCTGGAGCAGCAGATCGCCGACCCGACGGTGCTCGACCCCACCCCGGAGGAGGTGGCGGCGCGCATCCAAGAGGTCCGCGCCCAACTCCCGGGTGCAGCCACTGACGAAGGTTGGAAAAAGATGCTGGCAGCCTACGGGCTGACCCAGGAGGACGTGGAAAACCATTTTGTCTCGGAGTTTCGCGTCTTGCGTTTTGTGGATCTGCGCTTTCGGGGCCTGGTGCGCGTGGACAAGGCCTCCATCGCCTCGTATTACGAAGAGAAGCTGCTCCCGGAGCTGCGCCGCAAGGGGGTTGCCACTCCCCCGCTGGCGGAGGTCTCCGGCAGGATCGAAAAGATCCTGGTCGAGCAGCGCGTCGACAGCATGCTGAGCGAGTGGCTGCAAACTCTGCGCGTGCAAGCTCACATCGAAAAGATCATGTCCTCCGGCAACAGCCGGCGCAACGGAGTCAAGCCATGAGTGCGCCGAACAGGCCGCCGAAAAAGCGCCGCTTCAAGCTGGGGCAGGCCCTCATCGGCGTCATCCTGATGGGCGTGACGGTGGGGCTGGCGATTTATCTCACCAGTGATTCCTTTCGCGAACGGGTGCGGGCGCGCGTGGTCTCAGAGCTGGAGCGGATGACTGGCGGGAAAGTTGAGCTCCAGTCCTTTTCCTGGAATCTCTCGCAGTTGCGTTTTGAAGCCCGCGGGCTGACGATTCACGGACTGGAAGGCCCGGGCGAAGAGCCTTACGTCCATGCCGACCGCATTTCCGCGCGTCTCAAGATCACGTCTATGTTAGGTCGCAAGATCGCCTTGCGCGAGGTAGTGACGGACCATTTAACGGTACATCTGATCGTGGGTCCGGATGGCAGCACCAATCAGCCGGCGCCCAAAAGTGGTCCTGAGGAGAGCTTATCCGCGCAGCGCCTCATTGATCTCGCTGTAGGCCGCGTGGAGGTCAACGGCGGCACGCTGGTCGTCAACCAGGAGCGGATGCCGCTGGATCTGGCGGGCGAGGAATTGTCGGTGGGAATGAGTTACTCGCGGCGGGAGCACGGGTATGACGGCAACATCGCGCTCTCGCTGGCATCGGTGCGTTGGCGTGACCTGGCGCCCATCAGCGGAAGGTTGGAGCTGCATTTTCTTTTGCGCGCCACGGAAGCGGAGATCAAATCGCTGAAGCTCACCACGGCACGCTCCACGATCGAGGCCGGCGGTACCGTGCGCAATTACAACCATCCTGAAATGCGGCTGAAGTACAATGCCTCGCTGGATTTGCAAGAAGCGGCGCGGCAAGCCAGGATTCTTGGGCTGCGCGGCGGCCGCGCAGACTTGAAAGGCGAGTTCATCTATCGGGGCGGTAATTACTCTTCGCAGGGTAACCTGGGCGTGCGCGGCCTGGAGTGGCGAGATGCTTCGCTGCATGTGTCCGGAGTTGACGCGGCGTCTCCTTTCTCTCTTACGCCGGAGAAGCTCGCCCTTCCCCACATCGCCGCGCGAATTTTCGGTGGCAGCGTGGAGGGCGATGCTCAGGTCACGGACTGGAACGCACCGGCCGTGGCGCGCAAGGCTTCGCCGAAGCGGGGCACAGCCAATCTGCAGTTCTCGCATCTTGAGATCCGTGACATGGCTGCGGCGATCTCCACGGCGCGGATGCCGGTCGAGAGAATTAACGCGGCGGGAATCGGATCGGGCGACATCAAAGTTTCCTGGGCCGGCTCACCGCAAAAAGCGGTCGTCGCAATCAATCTTGGCGTCGCGCCGCCGGACCATCCGTTACCACAGCAGGTTCCGGTCACGGCGCAGTTGCGCGCGACTTATCATGGCGACCTCCGCATCCTCGATGTGGCCAGCCTCAGCTTGACCACCCGTGCCATTCACGCGAGCGGCAGCGGTGAACTCGGCTCGCGCACTGCCCAGGCGCGTGTGACCATCAACGCGACTGACTTGCATGAAATTCAACCCGTCCTGGACGCTTTCCGCCCGGGAACGCGGATTCCAGTCTCAGTGGAGGGCCGCGCCGCATTCAACGGCGCCGTCTACGGCGGCCTGGATGCCCTCTCCGCGCGCGGCCACGTGGAGCTGGAGAACTTCGTCACCGAAATTGAACTTTCACGGATTCCGCATAGCGGCGGGACCAAGCCGCCATCGCGCATGCATTGGGACTCGCTGGCCGCTGACTTGGCGTATTCGCCCTCCAGCCTGGCCCTGCAGCGTGGTGTGTTGCGGCGCGGTATGGAGCAGGTCAGGTTTTCCGTCACCGCCGGCCTGTATCAGGGACATTTCGACGAGAATTTGAGCCGGCTCACTCTCGACCTGCGCGTGGACAATGCCGCCGTCGAAGACGTGCAGGCGCTGGCGGGATTGAATTATCCGGTGACGGGAGTTTTGACCGCAGATCTCCGCGCTTCCGGCACCGTTTACAGCCTGGCCGGAAGCGGCAGCGTGCAGATCGCCAAACTGACTCTCTACGTCGAACCCTTTCAAACGTTTCGCAGCCAACTCCGGTTGGACAGAGAGGAAGTGCAGCTCAACAACATTCTCCTGGCGCACAACGGCGCGCAGCTTACCGGATCGCTGGTCTATGATTCCGGCAAAGGGGTTTTTGGCTTCGACTTGACGGGCAGCAACATCGTGCTGGCCACCTTCCGTCGCCTGCAGTCACCGCGGATCACGTTGGAAGGCAAGGTGGGATTTCATTTGAGCGGTTCCACGCCGGCGTGGGTTGGGGCCGGCGGCTCGGGAGCTCCATTCATCCATGGGCGGGTTGATGTGACCGGCTTGGCGCTGAATCATGAGACCGTGGGCACCCTGAACATTACGGCCGACACTCGCGGCGAGGAGCTGATGGTGAGCGGCCGTTCGGCCTTTGCGGATGCCGTTTTCAACCTGGATGGCTCCATCCGGATGCGCGATGAATTTCCCGGTCAAATCAAAGTGCAGTTTTCGCGTCTTGATTTTGATTCATTGCTGCGAGCCTACCTGCAGAACCAGGTCACCGGACATTCTTCGATTGAGGGTTCCATTGATATTCACGGCCCCATGAGGCGGCCGCGTGATCTTACCGTCACCGGCAGCGTGACCCAGCTTTCCGCCAACCTGGAAAACGTAAAAGTGCAGAACGATGGTCCCATCCATTTTTCCATGGACCACGAGGTGGTTCGAGCGGACCAGTTCCACCTGGTAGGACAGGATACGGACCTTATCATCCGCGGCGGCGTCGGAATCGCGGACGATCATACCCTGGACCTGCACACCAGGGGACGGATGAACCTCAAACTGGCGCAAGGCTTCAATCCCAACATCCTGGCCGAAGGACCGGTTACTTTCACCGTGGACGTGGCGGGGAGCGCGGCCCGTCCGCAGATGAGCGGACGTCTGGAACTGGGCGATGCCAATGTTTCGCTGGCGGACCTGCCCAACGGGCTGAGTCACATCACCGGCTCTATGGTTTTTGCCCAAGACCGGGTTCAGATTGAGAAGCTGACCGCGCAGAGCGGTGGCGGCGCACTCAACCTGGGAGGCTTACTTTGACTTGACTGCCACCGGGAAAGACGTGCGCTTGCGCTACCCGCCGGGCATGAGCGAGTCCGCCGACGCTTACCTGCGCTACACCGGGTCAGCCAAGAGCTCCGCGCTCACCGGCGATATCACCGTGACCCGCTTCGGCATGAGCCGGCAGTTTGATTTTGGCGTGCTTCTGGCTCCGAGCAGCAAGGCTCCAGGGCTTACCACCCTGAATCCGTTCCTCGACAACCTGCGGCTCGACCTGCACATTATCTCCACGCCGGAACTGCAGGTGGAAACCTCGCTAGGCCGCCTTTCCGGGAGCGTGGACCTGCGCGCTCGCGGGACGGTTGCGCGCCCGGCAGTGCTGGGGCGGGTAAACATCGCCGAAGGCGACGTCTTCTTCAACGGCACGAAATATCGCCTGGAGCGCGGGGACATCGGATTCATCAACCCTCTGGTCATCGAGCCGGTGGTGAACATTGAAATGTCGGCCCGGGTCCAGAACTATGACATCACCATCGGGCTGCACGGGACTCTGAGCGGCGGAAAAGGCCTGACCCTGACCTATCGTTCCGATCCGCCCCTGCCCACCGCCGATATTATCGCCCTGCTGGCCTTCGGCCGGACCCAGACGAACGAAGTGTACAGCGCCTCCCAGCCCGGCCAGACCAGCACCGATGCAGCCCCGGCCTCCAACGCCGTTCTGAGCGAGGCCTTGAACGCGGCCGTCGGCAACCGCGTGGAAAGGCTCTTCGGCGCCAGCCGGGTGAGGTTTGATCCGCAGTTCATCGGCCAGACCAACACCAATCCCACGCCGCGGGTCACAATTGAGCAGCAGATCAGCAACAACGTCACGCTCACCTACGGAACCAGCCTGACCCAATCCACGGAGACGGTGATCCAGATGGAGTACAACATCAACAAGAACCTCTCCATAGTCGCCGTGAGGGACCAGAATGGCGTGCTCAGCTTTGACGTCAGCCTTCGCCGCCGTAAGAGGTGACCTTGAACGGGAACTCGCATCCGCCATATTCGGCGGCGCGCCTGGCCATGGTGGAAAGCCAGGTGCGCGGGCGCGGTATCCACGACCAGCGCGTCCTGGCGGCCATGAGCAAGGTCCCGCGCCACGAGTTCGTCAGCCCGGAGCACTGGGACGATGCCTACGCCGACCATCCCGTCCCCATCGGCGAGCAGCAAACTACGTCCCAGCCTTACATCATCGCTTGCATGCTCCAGGCCGCGGAGGTTGCCCCCCAGGACCGCGTGCTGGAAATCGGCTCCGGCTCCGGCTACCAAACTGCCTTGCTAGCGGAACTGGCGGCACAAGTCTTTGCCGTGGAACGCCATCCCACACTCGCCGCCAATGCGCGCAGCACGCTGGAAGGGCTGGGATACAGGAACATTAACCTGATGACAGGCGATGGCTCGGTGGGATGGCCCGAGCAAGCGACTTTTGACGCCATCATCGTAGCCGCCGCCGCGCCGAGAGTGCCTCCGGCACTGGTGGAACAACTGGCGGGCGGCGGCAGGCTGGTGGTTCCTGTGGGCGATTCGCAGCAGCAGGCGCTGCAACTCTACCGTAAGAGCCCCGATGGAACCGTAACCGTGCATTCGCTTGAAGGCTGCCGCTTTGTGCCCCTCATCGGAGAGCAGGGGTTTGTGGCGTGAAAGAAGCAGTCAGCACTCAGCTTTTTCTGAAATCCCGACGCTGGAAGCGGCGGAGGGATCCCTATTGTCGGAATAACTCTGAAAGACTCTCCGAGCAGTCTGTGGCAGACCTCTAAGATTGCGCCTGTCGACAGGGATCCCTCGCTCGCGCTCGGGATTCCAGAGAAAAGCTGACTGCTGAGTGATTGTTCTCTGTGATTAAATGGTTCGTGCGAATCTTCGGCAACGTTGCCAGCACCCTGGAGATGATCAAGTGGGAGCACTCGGTCTTTGCGCTCCCTTTTGCCTTGTGCGGCGCAATGCTGGCCGCGCGCGGCATGCCCACGGCCGCGCAGCTGGGCTGGATCGTTTTGTGCATGGTGTCGGCGCGGTCCGCGGCCATGGCCTTCAATCGCGTGGCCGACGCGCAAATTGACGCTGCCAATCCACGCACCACCACTCGCGCCATACCTGCGGGAGCGCTCTCAATGAAATTTGTAGGAATGTTTGTTTTGGCCTCGTGCGCGGTGTTTGTGGCGGCCGCGGCGCAACTGAACCGGCTGACGCTCTATCTGTCCCCGATAGTGCTGGCTGTGGTCCTACTCTACTCTTACACCAAGCGATTTACGCGATGGTCGCATCTGGTGTTGGGCTTCGCCCTGGGGATGGCCCCGGCGGCGGCCTGGATCGGCGTGCGCGGCTCGCTCGACCCCCGCATCCTGGTGCTGACCGCTGCGGTCACCTTCTGGGTAGGCGGCTTTGACGTGCTCTATGCCTGCCAGGATATTGACTTTGACCGCGCCTACGGGCTAAATTCCGTTCCCCAGGCTTTCGGAGTGCGTCGCGCGCTCAACTTTGCCCGCGTCCTGCACCTGATCATGCTGGCGCTGCTGGCGGCGGTGGTGGTGCTGTTCGGCCTGGGCAAGCTGGCCCTGGTTGGCGTGGTTGCCGTGGCGCTGCTGCTGGCCTACGAGCACTCACTGGTTTCCGCCGGCAATCTCAGCAAGCTCAACGCGGCATTCTTCACGATGAACGGCGTAATCTCACTGGTGTTCTTCGTGTTTGTGGCCGCCGACCTACTGCTGCGAACTCCGCGCTATTGAGGCTTCCCAGGCCTTTGCACTCCGGCTAGCTTTGGACTACCTTAGATAGGTACCTTGCAAGGGTAATCTATGGGTACCTATCGCGTCCTTTTAGCTTGCCTAGCTCTGCTGGCCGTAGCTCCGGCGCAGCAGCCTGCAAAAGACCAGTTCAAAGTCGAAGGTATTGTCATCAACGGTCTGACCGGCAAACCTCTGCCACGGGCCCTGGTTGAGTTGGCGGGACGCCCCGTGCTCTCCGGCCCCGAGGGCGAATTCTCCCTGGATGGTATTCCCGCCGGGAAAATGCAGATCAGAGTGCAGAAGCCCGGGTACTACCCTCCCGGAGCCAGAACGCGCGGCTGGGTTTCCGGCCCCAATATTGACGTGAGTCCGGACACCGGGAAGATTATCTTGAAATTGCTGCCGGAGGCGGTCATCTCCGGGCACGTCGCCGGTCGTGACGAGGAACCGCTGGAAGGCGCCAGCATTCAGGCGCTGACCTTCTTCCCCGTGGACGGGCGTCGGCAACTAGGGATGGCGCACGGCGACGTGCGCACGGATGAAGACGGCAATTTCCGTATCGCTGAGTTGCCTCCCGGCCGGTATTTCCTCGCGGTAAAGGCCGGCAACGTCACGCGACGTGTGCTCGGCGCGCAGACCGCCACCGGAAGTGAGGCCTACCCGGCCCTTACATATTATCCCGGGACTTCGGACCTCGCCGCGGCCACCGGCGTAGACCTGGCTGCAGGGCAGCACATGGACGTGCATTTCTCACTCGCGCCGGCGGCGGCCTATAAGGTTGCGGGAACGCTGGTGACGGTGGGAGATCCGAAGCACGTCAGCGTTCCTGCCTTCGAGGGCCCGCTGGGGCCGCTTTTGTCTCCGGAACAGTTTGACTCCCAGTCAGGCGCTTTTGAATTCCGGGCGGTGCCCGCGGGCACTTACACGCTCCGAGCTACCGGTGTGGATGCCCAAGATCAGCGCATGTTCGCCAGCCGCAAGGTCACGGTTTCGGGCCCGATCACCAATCTGAAGTTGTCTCTTCAGCCGGGCGCCAACATCCCGGTGGGGATCCGCACCGAGTTCAGCAGGCCCCAGACCGCTGGACACTGCACAACAACTCTGCGGAGTGGAGAGGTCCACGAGTCGGACTGTTCCGACTACCCGGCGGCCCGGGTGGAACTGATCGCCGTTGATTCGTCAAACTCGCGATTCTCCACGGACTTCGGACCAGTCAAAGATCCTTCGGCTTTCGGGGTTCACGGAGTTGCTCCGGGCAAGTACCTGGTGCGTGCCAGTCCCACTTCTGGCGGGTACGTGCAATCGTTGCGTTCCGGCACAGTGGACCTGCTTCGCGACCCGCTGATTGTTCCTGAGGATGGCGCGGTGACGCCCATCGAGATCGTCCTGCGCGATGACTCCGGCAGGCTCAAAGTCCTGGTGCGGGCAGACAACCCCAGACAGCCGGCCACGGTGCTCTTTCTGCCCGAGGCATCGCTGTCCGTGACGCCGCAGATCATGGGAACCTACAGCAACGTGGAGTTCGAGTCGCAAGCGGTGGCGCCGGGAAACTACAAAGTCTTTGCGTTCGATTCCCTTAACGGCGTCGATTATGCGAACCCTGACGTGTTGGCCAAATACGCCTCCAAGGCGGCGAGCGTGACCGTTTCCGCGAACAACAGCGCCAGCGTCGTGGTGGATGTGATCCATACTGGAGATGAATGACGTGCTTCTGCGTATCGTAACTGGCTGCGTTCTCGCCTTGACGGTCGTGCTGAACTCGGCTGCGCAGCAGACCAAAGGGGTGGCTCCGGCGCGCGGCGATTTCCAGATCAGCGGGACGCTCGTGGACGCCATCACCGGGCAGCCGGTTGCTCGTGCCCGTGTGGCTGTGGCCCCGGTAACCCAGCGCGACAATTTCACAACCATCGTCACACGTGAAGACGGCCGCTTTTTGTTTGCCGACCTCGCGCCGGGCAAGTACACGCTCACCGCGCAGGCGCGCGGCTATCTGCTGCAAGCCTTCGATCAGCACGACACCTATTCCAGTTCCCTCGCGGTGGGCCCAGAGCTGGACTCGAGTCATCTGCTGTTCCGCATCCCGCCGGAGGGCGCTATCTCCGGCGTAGTGACGGATGAAGCCGGTGAAGCTGTGCGCGGGGCGCAGGTGATGCTGTACTTCACCGGACTTTCCGCCGGAGTGGAAGCCACGCGTCAGCGCGGCCAGATTGTCACCGATGATGAAGGAGCCTACCACTTCGGACACTTGCCTCCGGGGCACTATCTGGTGGCCGTCAGCGCGCGCCCGTGGTATGCATGGCATGGGTCTAATGCGGGAGGCGCCGAAAGTAGCCAGCCGGGCAACCCGCTGCTGGACGTAGCTTATCTGGTCACGTTCTACGGCGGCGTGACCGATGCGGGATCGGCCACTCGCATCGCCCTTGGTCGGGGTGAGAAGGTGACGGCCGACGTCAACCTCCAGCCGGTGCCTGCGCTGCATATCCGCCTCGACGCTGAGAGTGCCGATCCGGCGCGAAGAACCTACCCCGTACTTCAAAGACGCGTACTGGATGCCCCGCCGATTCAAGTGCAGACTGAGACGCGCATCGCTCCTGACTCGCGTAATCCAGCCGAAGGGCAGGGAATTCAGGAGATCGTTGGTGTCCCGCCAGGGCATTACGTGGTGAGGAGCTACACGGTTGTAGATGGCGCCAGCGAGTGGGGCGGTGCGCGGGAAGTGGACGTGACCGGCAACGGCGAGATCGACAAGAGCCAGGCTCTCGCTTACGTTCCTGTTTCGGCGACTCTGCACTTTGAGTCCGGCGCGCCAGCCCGCCAGGGCTTCCTGCAGTTCCTCAATAAAAAAACGAGAGAGGGCTTTGCCGAACGCATTGGCGCCGACGGCGAGGCCGTTTTCAAGCAGGGTCTGCTACCCGGAACTTATGAGATTTCCCTGAGCAGTAGCGTGGATCTTTATGTGAAGAGCATCTCTGCGACCGGCGCCAGCGTGACCGGCAGAACGATTGAGATCAGGCCCGGCACCGCGGTGAAGCTGAGCATCGGCGCCGTTCGCGGGCAGGGCGCTATCACCGGCACGGCGCTGCGCGAGGGAAAGTCTTTTGCCGGCGCCATGATCGTCCTGGTGCCCGCCGATCCAGCGCACAACCAGGTCCTGTTCCGCCGCGACCAGAGCGATAGCGACGGGACCTTCACTCTCGCCAACGTCGTCCCCGGAGCTTATACGTTGCTGGCACTTGAGGACGGTTGGGAGCTCGAGTGGATGAAAGCAGAGGTCCTGCGGAACTATCTGGGCCGCGGCACAACCGTGCAGGTCCAGCCGAACGGGAAGTATGACATCAAGGTAGCAGTGCAGTAGGGTTCGCGACGTGAGTCCTCTAGTCCATTTTTCAGACTAACCATTGACTCAGCAATCAGCACGCGTTCGAAGGAGCACCAGGAACAAATCGGCGAGAAACCAGCCGGGGTGAAGGAGCGTTCTACACCAGTCCCGCAGGGACGCAACAGCTTGTAGCCCGGCACGGCAGTGCCGGGAAGTGGAACCCAAATACCAGAGTCCCTAGCCGCAACATGAACTCCCGGCAGAGTTATATTCTGAGCCGTGTCCCTTTCGATTCACGATGGATAACGCAGGAGCGGCTGACGCGACATAGAAAATATCCTTGCCATTCCCACGGTGTCCGCGAACGTCGAGCTTGTGCCGTCCCTTCGGGACTCACGATTCCTTCGTGACTCCACCCGGCACTGCCGTGCCGGGCTACAGTTTGTACTGTCCCTCCGGGATGCGGGCCTAAGTCTTACCGCAAGTCTCTCAGCAATCTCTGAAGTCGCGCCCTGACACTCGCGTTTGGTTTAAGGCTCTTCTCCACGACCTGATCTGCCTTAATGAACAACAACTCAATCCATCGAGAAGCCGTCCCGTTACAATACTTGCCATGCGTGATCCGGTTGAACTGGAAATCTTCAAGAGCCTCTTTCATTCCATTGCGGAAGAGATGGGCGCGGCGCTGCGGCGCACGGCTTTCTCTCCCAACATCAAGGAGCGGCGCGACTACTCCTGCGCCGTTTTTGACGGCCGGGGTGAAGTCGTTGCCATGGGCGACCACATGCCCGTGCATCTGGGCTCTATGCCCATGTCGGTGCGCGCAGCCGTGGAGGCGCTCACGCTTGACGCAGGCGACGTGGCCATCCTTAACGATCCTTTCTGCGGCGGCACGCACCTGCCCGACATCACGTTAGTCGCCCCGGTTTTCTTGGCTGGCAAGAGGTCGCGACGCCCGGCGTTTTACGTGGCCTCGCGCGCGCACCACGCCGATGTCGGCGGGATGTATGCCGGCTCCATGGGAAGCTGCCGCGAAATCTACCAGGAAGGCGTGCGCATTCCACCCATCAAACTGATCGCCGAGGGACGCGTGCAACAGGACGTGCTGCGGCTCTTGCTGAACAATGTGCGCACGCCGGAAGAGCGTCAGGGAGACCTGAACGCGCAGATCGCCGCTTGCCACACCGGCGCCGTGCGCTTGCGGGAGATCGTGGAACGTTACGGCCTGGCGCGGGTGCGGCGCGTCATGGACGAGTTGCAGGATTATTCCGAACAGCTGATGCGCGCCTTTCTGGGCAAAGTCCCGCCCGGGCGCTACGCCGCGGAAGATTTTCTCGATGACGACGGCGCTGGCTCTGGCCCAGTGCGCATTGCCGTCAGTCTCACGGTCCATCGCGCCGCGGCCGGCCAACCTGCTGTTACTGTGGATTTCACCGGCAGCTCGCCCCAGGCGGGCGGCAGCATCAACGCGGTGGAAGCTATCACTTACTCGGCGTGCTTTTACGTTTTCCGCTGTTTGCTTCAAGAAGATGTGCCAGCGGCCGCAGGGTTGATGCGTCCGGTGCGCATGATCGCGCCGGCGGGAACGGTAGTGAATGCGCGGCCGCCGGCGGCGGTGGCCGGCGGCAACGTCGAAACTTCCCAGCGCATTGTGGACACGCTTCTCCGCGCTCTGGCCCAGGCCTTGCCCGATCGCGTGCCCGCCGGATCTTCGGGCACTATGAACAACCTGACCATCGGCGGTATCGACGAGCGCACGGGCGAGCCCTTTGCTTACTACGAGACCATCGCCGGCGGCATGGGCGCGCGCCCGGACCGCGACGGCGTGAGCGGAGTCCACACGCACATGACGAATTCGTTGAACACTCCGGCGGAAGCGCTGGAATACGCGTACCCGCTGCGCGTGACGCGATACTCGCTGCGCCAGGGCAGCGGCGGCCGGGGCAGATTCCGCGGTGGCGACGGCATTGTGCGCGAAGTCGAACTGCTGGCCGATGCGGAAGTTACCTTGCTTGCCGATCGCCGCAGCCGGGGGCCTTACGGGCTTCAGGGCGGTGCAGACGGTGCTGCGGGAAGAACGGAGGTCGTCCACGCCGATGGCGCTCGCGAAACCCTCCCCGGCAAAACTAGCGTTCGCCTGAAGAAAGGCGAGCGGATCAGAATCGAGTCACCCGGCGGCGGGGGATGGGGACGGAAATAGGCAATTGGCAATTAGCAAATAGCAATTAGCCGGGCTTGTCGATGCTGCAACTCCGGTATCTTCCATTAATTGCTAAGTGCCAATTGCTAATTGCTCATCTGCGTTCTTCTGCGAAAACTTGCGGCGATAGGTTCTTCGGCTCTGTGCAAAAGCTGTGCACAGTTTCTGGAAAACGTGTCCCTAACCCGGCAAATCCGCGTTGACGCGGCCGGCGCAAATCGCTGACAATCCAGGGTCGCATGTTATTTTATCTCGCAGGTTCCATCGAGTACTCGCCGGACTTGGGCAAAGGCTGGCGCGCCGAGATCACGCCGCTGCTCAAGTCCCTGGGACATGATGTCTACGATCC
>WNFJ01551793.1_pt1 | contig 16212 bp, 12 predicted proteins | sample 5400461 | NCBI WGS metagenome assembly WNFJ01 (sample SAMN13153349, study PRJNA577476) | soil metagenome | isolation source: 115 cm saprolite on Douglas fir-dominated hillslope | place: USA:California | collected 2013-09-17 | reverse complement strand
TGGACTGAAAACAACGTGCCGGGCAGCACCGGAAGTCAGGATCCCTCGGTCGGCATCGGCCAGAACAACGTGGGCAGGCCGGCTCCCGGCCCGAAGGTCACGTCCAACACTATCTACCTGGGCTGGGTTGCCGGCGACGGACATCCGCACATAGCCGACTCGCATGATCGGGGCATCCACTGGGAGAACAACACTGATGTCGGCACCCCGTTCGGGATCGAACGCGCCGTATTCCCGGTAGTGGTCGCCGGAGATGACAATCGGGCCGCTTTCGGTTTCGTTGGAACGGGCGCCCCAATTGCCACCAGCGGCACTTGCGACCCATATGGCGCCACACTCAATTGCGCGAACATATGGCATCTCTATGTCGCCACAACTTACGATGGAGGCGCTAGCTGGATCACCGTTGACGCTACCCCAGCCGATCCCGTCCAAACGGGTACGGTCTGTTTGCAAGGCACCCTGTGCGCTGGGGGTCGCAATCTACTGGACTTTAACGACATCACGGTAGATAGCCAGGGGCGTGTGCTGCTTGGCTATGCCGATGGTTGTCCGAACTGCAACAATACGTTCCAGGGACAATCAGCCGCCTCTCACGGAACCATCACCCGTCAATCCGGTGGGCGCAGACTGTTCGGATTCTTTGATCCTGCGGAACCTGTCGTTCCGGCGGCACCCCAGATGGTGTCGGCCGTTTCACAGTCACCCGGCGCGCTGGTCGCCTGGCTTGAGCCTGATAACGGTGGATCGCCCATCACTGGCTACAATGTCTATCGCAGCACGACGAGCGGCACGGAGACTTTCCTGGCGTCCGTTTCCGGTGAAACAACTTTGAAGTACTTCGACCCCACACCACCTTCAGGTAACGTTTTTTACTACGCTCAGGCGATAAACGCCATCGGTGAAGGAACGCATTGCGGTGAGGTTAAGCTAACAACTGGGGGAACGCCAGAAACCGAGTGCGTGACCCCGGGCTTGACCAAGCTGACGGACCCCGCGGGCGACACGAGCGCTGCGCTGGGCCTTGTGAATACTCCGGCGCCACCTGGATCGGATCTGCTCAAGTTCCAGATCGCGCCGCCTTACCAATCGGACAATGTGGTCAGACTGGTGTTCACCATCACCACCGACACCGGTGAGTCGCCACAGCCTACGGGCTCGGCGTGGTATGTCGCGATGAAGATCCCCGGTCCTGACCCAGCGGCGAGTCCCGCCCCCTCACCCGCGCCGGCTTTCCATTACCGTGGTGTGCACATGGCCTGGCTTCCCACAGCGCCCACAACGCCCACCTTCGAATCTTACACCCCGGGCGCCAACAACGCTGGTGGAGTTGACGGGCGCTTTGTCACGCCCGGTAGCCAAAAGCCTGCCGAGGCAAGCAGCAGTTACATCTCACCATTCAACAAGGTCGTAATCGTAGTCAAGGCGAGCGACCTTGGGTTGAACCCTGGCGACACCATCAACGGCTTTGTCTCGGGAGTGTCGCAGTCCACCGATCCCGGCAGCCTGGTTGGCGCCGGCGCCACTGCGCTGTACGACGATATGCCTGACGGTTTGGCTTACACCGGCAGCTACACCGTGGATAGCAATCAGGTCTGCCGCCCGAACACGCCGCCGATAGCAGTGTTAACGGCAACGCCAATGTCGGGAACTACTCCGCTCGATGTGCTCCTTGACGGCTCGGGCTCTCATGATCCGGACACTGCGCCCCCGTCAGACACCATCGCCTCGTACACCTTTAATTTCGGCGATGGCTCACCTGCGGTAACGCAATCCACACCGACTATTCATCACACTTACACTTGTTCGACCGGCGCGTGCGATTACCCGGCCCGACTCACGGTCACTGATTCTCGAGGCGCGCAGAGCACTAACCCGGCTCAGGTGGTCATCCATGTCGTCGGGGCGAACGCAACGCCGACACCTACGCCCACTCCAAATCCTTTGCCTTGCAGTGGCACGACGGTCGAGGACAACGACCCGCATATCGCGTACTCTAACGGTTGGCACTTGATCAATAACCCAAGCGCCAGTGCGGGCCACTTCCGGCTCAACGAAGGCGGTAACAACATACACAACGCCGTCTTGACCTTCAGCACCTCAGCTAGTCAAACAGGTACGATCAGGTACTTCTACGCCACCAGCCAGAAAGGCGGAAGTGCTGAAGTCTTCGTGGATGGTCAAGATAAGGGTAGTGTGAATTACAACGGTCCGTCAGGCTCGAATCGTTCACCGGTCTTCGGTGCTTCGACGATCTACAGTTATGGGATGACGACAAACGGGCAGCACACGCTGGAGATCAGGCCCATTCACGATGCTGTGTTCGTTGACGGCTTCTGTATCGGAAATGCGACTGCGACCGGAACACCGGCGGCGCATCCTGGCAACACGTCCGAGATGAACTCAAACCAGTCTCCAGGGCAGGAGTCACTTACCAACATCACGTTGCCATCGGGAACGCAGGCAATCTCGATCGCGGCTGAGTCGAGTGTGGCCGTGCCAATCCAATTGGTGCTGATTGCTCCGTCAGGTGCGGTCCTCCAGACAGTGACTAGTTCGACGGGGGTTGTCGTGCTTGAGGCTCCAATTACACAGAGCGGAGTCTACATTATCAAGGAAGTCAACCTGAGTCTTGGGCCGGTGCAAGTCTGGTCAGTCGCGACTCCGCTGGTGTCGACTTCGCTAGTGTCGCAGATGTCGAGCGGGCCGCCGACAGGGCCGAGGGAAGGGACGCCGCAACGTGGGCCACTCTCGCCGCTATTGTCGAACATCCTGTTCGCGTTGTACGAGTGCGTGCAGGTATCGCACGTCTGATACCAGCATTTCAGCTCGGGTAAACATTTGGGGTGGTACCTTACAGAGGTTCTAAGGTGCCACCCCTTTCTTCGCTAAACCGTCCTCATCGAAAATAAAAACCCGTATGTCGTTTCTACTCCCACCTTCGGCTTTGAAATGTCCGAAAACATGCTGACCGGAAGATCGGAATTGGAATTGCCTTGATTCAGCACCAATAGTAAACGTCGATGGTGTGAGGGCCTCTGGTGGCGCTGCCAAATCCTTAATTGACTTCAAAGTCCGAACACAGCCGGAAGGAAATACGCAAAGCAGTAACAACAGTGATGGGAGATCGCGTTTCATTAGTAGGCGCATAGATGTAACCTAATCACCGCCAACGAACGGCGCGCGCTCTTCATCCGCGACAATGCGACGAGACAAAGCTCGTACTCGAGAATGGCGATGAACGAGAATATATAGTGCCGGCAGAACAAGGAGCAGAAGCACCGGCGCGGTGATCATTCCTCCCACTACCACGCGCGCCAGCGGTTTCTGCGTTTCTGATCCGATGCCCGTAGCGATTGATGCCGGCAAGAGTCCGATCGCCGCAGCCAGCGAGGCCATTAATACCGGTCGCAGACGCAACGCTGATCCCCGATATACTGCTTCGCTCAAGTCCGCGCCCTTCTCGCGTAATTCTTTGATATAGGAAACCAGCACCACGCCGTTAAGCATCGAGACGCCGAAGAGCGAGATGAACCCGACGGCCGCGGAGATGCTGAAAGTTGTGCCGGTGATTAGTAGAGCCAGAATCCCGCCGACGAGCGCTGGCGGAGCCGCCCCCAGAACCAACAGCGAGTCACGTAGGTTGCGGAAATTGCCGTAGAGCAAAGCAAAGATCAAAAGGATACTGATTGGGACCACGATCTCCAGGCGCTTGACTGCATCCTGCAATTCCTGGAATTCGCCTGCCCATTCGAAGTGATAGCCAGCAGGCAGTCTCACATTCTTTTTGATCTTCGCATCAGCCTCAGCAATAGTACTCTGCAAGTCACGTCCACGCACGCTGAACTTAATTGGTATATAGCGAGCGTTGTCTTCACGATAGATGAACGAAGCGCCCGTTTGCTTATTGATATCCGCTAGATCACGCAGCGGCATCGGTCCACCGCTGGGCGTGCTTACCGGTATGTTCGAAATGGCTTCCACGGTCCCACGAAACTGCGGTAGGAATCTAACCGCTACGTCAAAACGGCGTTCGCCATCCAACACCTGGGTCACGGCCTGGCCGCCGATAGCTGCCTGCACCGTGGCGTTGACATCGCCTGGCGCTACACCGTAGCGCGCCGCTCGCTGACGATCGACCTGAATGAGTAAATTCGGTTGTCCCAGTTCGCTCAAGACGCCGAGGTCGGCAACGCCGGGAATGGTTTTCATAACCTGTGTCATTTGACCTGCCGTCGTTTCCAATTTCTCCAGGTCATCGCCGAAAAGCTTTATCGAGTTCTCACCTTTCACACCGGACATAGCTTCCTCAACGTTGTCTTGAATATTCTGGGAAAAGTTGTAATCAACGCCGGGTACGCGCCGGAGGTCAGCCTCCATCTGTCGTATCAGTTCGGGCTTGCTCATGCCGCTGGGCCACTCATCCTGTGGCTTCAGATTGACGAAGAAATCGCAGTTGAAGTAACTCACTGGATCGGTACCATCATCGGGGCGTCCGAGCTGGCTCACCACGGTGGTCACCTCCGGATATCGCTTCATGATAGTACGCGCTTGATCCGAGATTTGGTTGGCGTAAGTAAAAGAGATCGTATTGGGCATCGAGGCGCGAACCCAGAGATTGCCCTCCTCAAGCTTAGGCATGAATTCACCGCCGAGAAACGGTACCGCCGCCAGGCTGGCGAGCAGCGCGGCCACCGTCACGACAACTGTCAACACAGGCCGAGCGAGGGCGCGGTGCAGCAAAGGAAGATAGATACGGTTGAGCCCGCGAACCAGGAGAGTATCGCGATGCGTTACTCTCTCTCTTAAGAGCAAAGAAGCCAAGGCCGGCGAGAAGGTGAGCGCCAGTAATAAGGCGCCGGTAAGGGCAAAGCCATAAGTCAAAGCCATAGGACCAAAGACCTTGCCTTCGACACCTCTCATGGTGAACAGCGGTAGAAAGGCGGCAACAATGATGGCCGATGCGAAGAAGATCGGCGCGCCCACCTCTTGTGCAGCCCTTACTGTCGTCTGTCGAACGCCGAATGAGTAAAGCCTGGGATCGGAAATATGCCGAAAGATGTTCTCAACCATGATCACCGAGGCATCGACGATGATGCCGAAATCGATTGCGCCCATCGAGATCAGATTTGCGGAATCTCCGCGTATTACCATCAAGACGAAGGTGAACAGGAGTGAAAGAGGAATGGAAATCGCGACCACTAACGAGGCCCGCAGATCGCCCAGGAACGCGATCAAAATGAGTGCGACCAGAATCATGCCGGTTACCAACGTGTGCGTTACGGTATGAGTCGTAACATTGATCAAGTCGGTACGATCGTAGTAGGGAACGATCTGCATTCCCTTGGGCAGGATGCCGTGGTTGAGTTGATCCACCTTTTGTCGCACCCGCTCAAGTGTGGGTAACGACTGCTCACCGCGACGCATCATGACAATGCCCTGGACAATATCTGATTCGTCGTCCTTGCCGACGCGCCCCAGGGGAACTTTAGCGCCAACGGTCACCTCACCCAGTTGTCTGAGATAGAGCGGCGTGCCGCTTTTGGCTGCTACCACAACGTTGCCAATATCGTCAGCATCTTTGAACAATCCGATGCCGCGCACGTTGTAGCTCTGCTCGCCTATCTCCAGATAGTTGGCCCCCACATTTGAGTTACTGTTGCCGATCGCGGTCATAACTTGTGGCACGGAAACTCCGTAAGCAATCAGCTTGTTCGGGTCGAGATCGACGTGAAACTCCTTGGTCGGACCGCCAAAGCTGACCACGTCGATGACGCCGGGGATCTGTTTGAACTGTCGCTCCAGAATCCAGTCCTCAGCCACCTTGAGATCCATCACGCTATGATCCTTGCCGACCAACTGGTAGCGGTAGATCTCGCCGATGGCCGACCAGGGAGACAGCTCTGGTTGTACCCCTGGCGGCAGAGTTACCGATTGAAGCCGGTTAAGGACTTCCTGCCGGTCCTGGTTGTAATCGGATTCAAACTGGAAATAACACTTAACGTCAGAGAGGCCGAAGAGCGAGATCGAGCGAATGTGAGCAACTCCAGGCATACCGCTGAGCTGCGTTTCGATCGGCAGAGTGATCTGGCGCTCCATCTCTTCGGCGGACCATCCGGGGTTTTGCGCGATGACTTCGATAGTGGGCGGCGCGGGGTCGGGATAAGCTTCGATGTTGAGGTATTGAAAGGCATAGAGGCCGCCGATCACCAGCGCGACCGATAGCGCGATGACCAGTAGGCGCTCGCGCAGAACTAGTTCGATAATCTTGCCAACCATACTGTTTTTGTTTGGGTGCTCTTTTTCCCCTCTCCCTTTGCGAGAGGGTTAGGGTGAGGGTGTAGCGAGCACGAAGACGGTTTTCTTCTCTTCTTTTTTCCCTAAGCTTTGCACCTTCTCCCCAGCCCTCTCCCAAAGGGAGAGGGAGTTCATCATTCTGCTTTGCCGGATGAGATAAGAAGGCTGCCGCGCACAACGACGCGTTCGCCTTCTTTCAAACCCGACCGAATGACGACTGCGCCATCGATCTCAGTTCCGGTTTCCACGGTGCGCTTGCTGTATTTGCCCGGAGAATCTTCGACAAAGACCGAACGACGATCTCCTTCGACAACAATCGCCGACGCAGGAACAGTGATAGCCGTTTCCGTAGCAGCAGCGCGCAGCACAACCGTAGCGAACATTCCAGGTTTGAGTCGGCCTTGCGCGTTAGCAACGACACAGCGCACCGCGACGGTGTGTTTGTCAGGATCCAGCACCGATCCAATTTGGTCCACGCGCGCGTCAAAGGTCTCGTTTGGATAGGCGGGCGTTTTAATCTTCACACCGGCGCCCTGTTTGATGTAGGCAAGCTGATCCTCGTAAACGTCGGCGTTGACCCACACGCTTGATAAGTCCGCAATCATGAAAAGCGGATCTCCAGAGCCCGGTTGGACCACTTGGCCCAATCCGGCTTTGCGCTCGGTAACAATTCCCGTGATCGGCGCTAACAATGGGACCATGCGATTGACCGAACGCGATGTCGCCGCCAGTCGATTGATTTCATCCTCGCTCATGCCGGCACTGCGCAGACGACTACGGGCCGCCGCGATTGCTGATTGAGCACGCTGGAGATCATCGGCGGCGCGCGATTCGTCGGCTTGCGCCTGCTGCAAATCGCGTTTGGGAATTGCCTCGGCTTCGGCAAGGCGCGCGGCGCGCTCGCGTGTTCGCGTCGCCAGGTCGAGGGTCGTGCGCGCGCTGCGTTCTGTCGTCAGCGCCTGGAGGTAATCCGACTGCAACCCGACAATGTCGGGTGTGTCGATCATCCCAATCGTCTGGCCCGAGTGGACCGTCGAGCCCATCTCGGACATCAGCCGCACGACGCGGCCAGAGAATTGTGAGAACACCGGTGTCACCCGATTACCGTTGAAGGCGATCTTGCCTGGTGCGTTGACATCACTTTGCAGCGTGCGCATCTGTGTGACCTCGACTGCGATGGCGGCTTGCTGTTCAAGCGAAAGCGTTGCGAACGAGGCGCTTGTTTCTGATTCTGAGACAGGCTGCCGTCGAGCCTCTGCCCTTGAACGGCGACTCAGCAGAAGCCATATGCCGACAACCAGGCCAGCGACGACCAAGGCAATTGCGATCCATTTCCACGGTGCGATACGCTTTTTGTTGGCTGGGATCGCTTCGGGTGGAGGCCTAAGGTCTGCTGTCGGCTCGTCGCTCTTCTCAATTTCTAAAGTTGCTTCGTTCATCTTCCTGGTTCTCAACCCCTATTTCACAATCGCGCTTCCAGTGGCGAATTCCAGTTGGTACAGGCTCATCAAAAAATCGAAGCGAGCCTGGTTGTAATCGACTAGCGTCTGGTTATAAGTGCGCTGCGCATCGAGGTAATCAAGCAGTCCTTTTGCACCGTCGCGGTAAGCGATCTCTTCAATGTGCCGAACGTCGGCTGCCATGCTGAGGGCGCCGCCGGTAAAAAGTCGCAACCGCTCACGGCTCACGTTGTAAGCTGTGAAAGCCTTTTCGACATCGGTTAGCGCTTGTGTTCTGGTCAATCGCAACAGCGCTTCGGCCTGAAGTTTGACTGCCGTCGCCTGGGCAACAGCAGAGTTGGCGAAGCGCCGCGTGGCCAACGGTGTGGTGACAACAGCCCCCACTGTGTTGTCGCCACCAGTACGCGAGTACTGTACCCCAACAGTGACGTCGCGCGTTCGCTGCGCTTCAGCCAACTCCACCCCCTTTTGAGCAGCCTCAAGCGAAAGTTCCGCTGCCCTAATGTCAGGACGATTCGCCAACGCCATCGACCGTAGATCATCGATCCAGAGTAGTGTCGGAATGATTTCCAGGTCCCCGTCAACAACTTCGAGGCTTCCATCCAGTCCCGGTAAGGCGTTCGGTGTTCCGGCAGCGCCTATCATGTGCGTGGTGTTCGCCAGTGAAGGCGCGTCACCCGATCCAGTCAAATTGAGTATGTCTCGCAGAGACTGTTGATAGCTCTGCTCGGCACGGCTGACGTCGCTGTGAAACTGCAACTGCTGAAGTTGGACGCGCTTGAGATCGACTCCCGCTGTATATCCTTCCTTAACTTGCGCAAACAGAATTCGTTCGGTGACCGTGAAGTGATTTAGGTTTTCTCTTGCGACGCGCAGGTTCTCGCGCGCGAGCACTGTCGTGAAGAATGCTTGCCTCAGTTGAAACAACTGCTGCCGCAAAGCATCTTTGACTTGCGCCTCGGCAGCTTGAGTATTGAGATTGGCCTGAGAGACCCGAAGTTCGCGCTTGTTGCCACGTTCGAATAATTGATCGACCTCGACAAGGTAAGTGGTGTTGGCCGCTGATGAGGTATTGCTATGGATCAGATTAGCCGGATGCCGAAAAACGCCGGGCACGGCAAACTGGGTGGCGCTGACGGTAATAGCTGGGCGTGGCCTGAGTCCCAGGGCAATGCGCTGAGCGCGCAAAATATCGACGTTGTAACGAGCGGCGATAACGGACAGATTGTTCTTGATCAGAAGATCGGTCGCCGATTGCAGCGAAAGACGGGTCGTTGGTTGTGATGCTGGGATGCTGGTCCGACTTGAATCTGTGTCCGGATCTGAAGCGCGCGGAATCTGAGCGATGACAGGAGTAACCGTCAAACCGACAACGAGCGCGCCTATAGCTAAGAGGAGAGTCTGAGGCATCATCACAATCAAGCTCACCGCGGTCCGAAATAACGTGCCAATTCCGACACAAAACACAGCAAGAATTACTATAGCGACGGTCTTGCTACCCGCCACGTATCTTTTGGTCGGCGGCAGGTTATCTTTTGGCGAAGTCCTTGTTTTGAGTTCTGGTTGCCCGTAGGATTGAGGGAATCGGTCATGCTTTTTCCTAACCTCAAAGGCATCTCGCGGGTCATACTCGCGGCTCTTCTTATCGCGATCATCGCCGTCATCGATTGGCGGGTCGAGGTCAATATTGCTTTCGGCTTTCTTTACATATTCCCAATACTGTTGCTCGGGACAGTCCTATCCCGTTGGCAAATCCTGCTGACGGTGCTTCTTTGCACATTTCTCGCTGATTATTTTGATCCCTTCCCATTCAGCTTCAGGGTAGCCATGCCTCAAGACATTCTGGTCTTCGCGGCATTGGCAGGAACCGGTTTCTTTTCGTATGAGGCTACGCGCAGCCGTCGACAAGAGACGGAGAATTTGCACAAGGTTGAAAAGGAAGTCGTGGCCAGACGTGAAGCTGAAGAGCAACTAGAGTTTCTGATCGAAAGTAGTCCCGCCGCGATTCTTACAATGTCCGCTGACTATCTGATTTTGCGGGCAAACTCGGCGGCGCACCGTCTTTTGTCTGTGCCGGCGGGAACACTGGCCACAAGAAGCATCCGGCGCTATATACCGGATTTGGAATACGTGCCTTTGATCGGGAAGTCGTCCCATAACTTCCGAACCGAAATGCAATGCCGGGGTGAGCGCGAAAATGGCGAGGGCTTCCTGGCAAATGTTTTCTTCTCGACATACAACACAACGGCGGGACCGCGTTTGGCTGCGTTCGTAGTAGACGGCTCCGAAGGCCTAAGGGAACGCGAAGAAATGAGTCTGGATCAACTCATGGCCGGTTCACGCATCCTGGTAGGAGCGGTTTCGCATGAAGTCCGAAATGTGTGCGGTGCGATTTCTATAGTCCACGAAAATCTTGCTCGGAACGGACGCCTTAAAGACAATCAGGACTTTGAAGCGCTAGGTTCCCTGGTTGAGACGCTGAATAAGATTGCCTCGCTGGAACTTAAACAGAGCGCAAGCTATTCGAAGATCGAAAGCATCGACCTTCTGGAAACGCTTGATGATTTTCGAATCGTTGTGGATCTCGACTGCCGGGAGGCGGACATTTCGGTGCACTGGGACATTCCTGAGAAGATTCCCCTCGTCATCGCTGATAAGCATAGGCTATTGCAGGTTCTATTGAATCTGGCTAAGAACAGCGAGCGGGCATTGGAGAGTGCAGAGGTGAAAAGACTGGATTTTTCAGTTTCTGTTGGAGACCGCACGGTATCGATTAGAGTTGCCGATACCGGGCCGGGCATTGGCTCCGTTGAAAAGCTGTTTCAACCTTTTCAGCGTGGCGCTGAGTCAACGGGTCTCGGCTTGTTTCTCTCCCGCGCCTTCGTGCGATCTTTTCGTGGCGATCTACGGCACGATCCCGCAGCGTCAGGGTGCGCCTTCATCATTGACTGTGCCATCGCCGGCTCACGTCAGAAGAGCGGAGGATTGTCAGATAATGGATCGAACGCGGTCATATCCTCTTTCGCGAGGGGTTGAGTCGTCTGCTGGCGTCGGAGCCAGACTTCGAAATAGTGGGCAGTTGTGGAACCGCCGCTGAGGCTCTCGCGGTTCTGAAGAACGGGCCGGTCGATATTGTTCTTTTGGATTTTGACTTAGGCGAGGAGCACGCTAGCCAATTTATTTCATCCGCTCGTCGCCAGCGCTTTGAGGGCAAAATCCTGATGGTCACCGCCGGAGTGAGCGCGAACGAATCCTCCGTTGCTATACAGTTGGGTGCGTCCGGTGTGTTCCTGAAACAGAACTCCCCCGCCACTCTGACAAGGGCGATTCGCATGGTTGTAGGCGGCGAAGCTTGGGTGGACGAAAAAGTTATGCGACTCATGGCCGCTGCGGTTGATGAGAATGAGGATCAGAGTTCTGCCAAAGTTCTCACGACGCGCGAACAACAGGTCCTTCAAGGTGTATTCGAAGGTCTTACGAATAAAGAAATCGCTGCCCATCTTGTTGTGACGGAAAGCGCGGTGAAGGCGACGTTGCAGCAATTATTTCAAAAGACTGGCGTCCGCACGCGCAGTCAGCTCGTCCGGATCGCGCTTGAGCGCTCGCTGGGTACTTCCGGAAAGTCATAGAACTCTCAGTGCACCAATATCCCTCTCGAAATTGGAGAAGATGACTGTCGCGCCGCATACTGAGGAAGAAGCCGCCATGAAAAGTTCTGCGGCGCGCCTTTCGATCATCGTCGCTGTCTTTCTGATCGGACTAAAAGCCGCCTCGGGCTGGCTGACAGGCTCCATTAGCGTTTGGGCTTCGCTGCTCGATTCTGTGCTCGACCTGTTCGCCTCTACATTGAACTTCATCGCGGTGCGCGCCGCATCCCGTCCCGCCGACGAAGATCACGCCTACGGCCACGGTAAAGCCGAATCTCTGACGAGCCTTTTCCAGGCGATTGTCATCGGTGCCTCCGGGATGTTCATCGTCTGGGAAGCGGTCCAAAGGATTAGAGAGCCGCATCCAACCCGCTCCGAAGTGATTGGGATCGCTAGCATGATGGTTGCCATCACGGCGAGCGTATGGCTCGTGAGAAGACTGCGACGTGCTGCACGGGAGACAGACTCGCCGGCGCTTAGCTCAGATGCTCTTCATTACATGGCAGACATCTACATAAACGCGGGTGTCCTCGTCGCACTCCTTCTTACAGGGTTCACTCATTGGAACTTGGCTGACCCGTTAATCTCGTTGGCTATTGCGGTCTACATTCTCAAGTCAGCTTTTGGACTGGCTCACGAATCGATAAATGTCCTGATGGATCGAAGGCTGCCGGTCGAAGTGGATGGTAAGGTAGCTGAGATAGTGGCTCGCTACAAAAACGAAGGTGTACAGGGCTTCCATGACTTATGTACACGCCGGTCAGGATCGCAACGGTTCATCGACTTTCATCTGGAAGTTGATCGGAACAAGCGATTTGAGGAAGCGCATGACCTAACAGTGAAAGTCTTACGAGCAATCGAAGCTGAAATCCCTCGTAGCAAGGTACGTGTCCACACCGATCCGAGCGGGTAACGTTGAAGTTGCCGGCTCCGGCTGACCAGCTAATGAGTCGGTGGTCTTCACATGTTAACGACAAAACAGAAAACTCAACGACACCACTCGTGCCAATCCTCGATCGTTGCCTGAACCATTGTCTTCCCAGCGTTATGCAACCATCCTTGTGGCCTTTTGCTCACATCACGCTTAACTTTTGCGATGGCGCGCTTGCTGCCGAGATGCACATTGGCAGTTTCTCGACCCATGGCTTCAAGCAGCTTGTACTCGTCGCGACCCTTCGTCAGCATCGTTAGCTCGACGCGACTACAATCGGGCGCGAGGCGTCGCAGCAGCCATCCCTTGCGCAACTCCAGAAAAGGATCTGGACATCTGATCGCCTGATCTACGATCTTGTCATACTGTGGACGATCATCTCTTCGTCCGCTGACCCATACGCATGCCGAGGGCAAAAGCGGCTTGGCTTCGCGCGCAACCAGGCCACCCTTCCATTCCGCAAGGGCGACAAGGCGTTGACGGCCCAAACTTCCTAAGCCAGCCACCCGATGGACCGTACGGTATACCAGCCTCTCTTCCGGTAGTGCGGCGGCAAGCGCTTTTTTCGCTTTGCCGGGAACGCGGGCCGTGACGGTGGGACAACCATTTAGTTTCTCCCAGAACCTGGTTGGGTCACGCAGTTCACTCAAGACAGCAGATCGCAACCACCGATGCTGTTCTGCCAAAACAAAAGGCCGGCCGTCGCCTTTCAGCTGCTTGGTATATCCTTTGAGTATTGCTTCACACGCATCGGCAGGACGAAGGGCAAGATGACCTGCCGAAATTGCCAGATGGGCGCTTACTGCAAGTCGCACCAGGTCGTTCGTGTACGGGAGCGCAAACGCTTCATCGAAATCATTGATGCCCCAGACCAACCTGCCCTCCTGGTCGCGCCAGGTGCCAAAGTTCTCAACGTGCAAATCGCCAACCGCCAGCACGAGCGGAGCTTTCGCAAGTTCAGCGCAGAATTCGGCCCAGAGTTCGACCCAACGATAAAACGTCGCCCGCATAAAGGAGCAGATGTCGGCCGACATCTGCTGGTGTTTGAATACCAGGTCAGCTTCAATAATCTTGGTTCGCTTCGCCAACCAGTCTTCGTAAGATTCTGTGGCCTTCTTACAATTCATCGCGTTTCACTTCAATTTCCATTTCAATAAACGGTCTCGCCGATTGTGTGGGCCATACGTCCTCTCTAAAGTTCCATTCCTCAGTCCTGCTGCGGGGGAATTGACTCCTCGCAGTGTATGCTGGTTAACCCCTGAAGCTGACACAGTCCCTGCGCGAGGGTATTTGCATCACGGTCAGGCACCGGAGGTAATTCAAACGAAGCTTCAATGATTGTTTCTGAAGGACCCGTACGTTTTTCGCTGTAGCTCCTAACTGAGGCATCGAGCTGCTGCACAAAATCCGACCAGGCTTGGCGAACACTCTCGGTTTGAGAAGAGTCAAAGCCCAGCGAAAGATGATAGCCGGAGCCGGGAGTTTTCAGTCCCGACCGTTTGTTGATGAAGTTACCGGCCCATTGCAAAGAGACTTGGGTAATCAACACGATCACCAGAATGTAGAGAGCGAGTTCGTAGTAACCCTGCCCGAGCGCAAGTCCCATACCGGCCGCAGCCCAAAGCGTCGCCGCACTGTTGATTCCCTGAACACTGGCACCGCGATGCATAACGACGCCTGCGCCGATAAAACCGATCCCGGTTACAACCCCGGCGGCTATTTGCGTGGGCTGACTTCCGGGACCGAAGCCATGCAAAGCGATCAGTCCGAATGCCGTCGCTCCGATAGACACGAGAGCATTCGTCTTGAGTCCGGCGTTCTTGTGTCGCCACTGGCGTTCGATACCCACCAGTGTTCCGAACAGGGCGGACAGCAGGAGTCGTAAGGCTGGTTCTAAATCACTCATGGCGTGCCATCCTATCAAATCCTCCGGGTTATTTGTCTAGCTGTCCGCGAGATAGGATACAGGTAGCCCCATCGTCGATCTGGGCTTGCTAGTCTTCCAAATACAGTTCGCCGGTGTGATCGTTATAGGCGAAGAGTTCCGCATGCCGGCCCCAACCGATGGCAATGTCCAGTTGGTCCTCCGCGAGATCGCCAAACTCGCCTGAAGTTTGTCAAACAGCGAAAGCCCAATCGCGAGAAACTCGACCACCCGGAAAGGGATTTCAGGCCGATGGCGCCGATTGCGGAGGCTGATCCCAATACGAAGCTGATTTTAGGTTCACCGGAATTACACTCAAGGCATGCGGGCGACTATTTTGCGCGCGACGGTCTTACTAGCATCGAGAGGATCAATACCATTGCCTGGATTTGTCGTGATAATGAACCACACATCGCTCTTAAGGACATTGAGCTGCTTAAGACCTCCGCCGGTCCAGTAAGCGTCGTCCCCCAATTCAAAGATCACTTGCGGGGCCGCCCCTGATATTTCATTCGAAGCAGCGCGCGCCTGTTGGAAAACCTTCGCGGCTTGCTCTGAAGTAGGGGCCTGACGTGCGAGGAGGCCGACTCTCTTACCGGAAGTTGAGCTGTAGCGGCATTGAGTTACGATGTTCCCCATCGCTTCAGTGTGGCTGGTCGTCGGCTGTCCGACAGACTCGCCGAGAGAGGACTCAGCGTCGGCTTTTGTCAGCAGCCCACAAGCGTCAACTTTATCTGCTGACTGCTTTGCGGAATTAGCCGACTGCTTTGGGCCTGGTTGTCGCTCCATATCGCGGGTCTTTGAGACGCTGCATGCGGTGATTGTGGCAATTGAAATCATTAATGCCAAGACGATATCTTTCACCAGAGATTTCCTTTCGTTTGCGTTTTCTTCTATCGGCTATCCGATCGATTCATGTGAAGCTACCTGCTTTCCGATCAGCGGCTCGGATTGATGTTCTGGCAATAGCCTCCTCGGCAGCTTCCGGTGGCAGCTTTTCAATAAAGCTTCCCGCCTGCTCATGGGCTCGCAGCAATGACTCTACTTCGCGGCGCAACTCATCATCGCCGGCACACTCCTGATCGAGGAAAGCAGCCCACTCATCCCTCTCTCGCCCCAGGGCTGCTTCCAACACATGGTCGATCTGCTGCCAGCGTTCGGGCTTCATTACTATTCTCTTAGCTCCCGATAGAGGCCTTCGTCTTCAATTACTGAGCCACTACGGCCCGAAGCCGACGCGCCGCATAAGGTCTGCAAAGCGCGGATCGTCGCGCAGGTTATTCCATTTCGGTTCGACCTTCAGAAAAACCATTCTCGGATCTCGCTGCTGGTATCCTTTCCCGAGCCAGTCAAGCGTCTTGTCGCGTTCGTCCAAGCCGTTATAAATCAACGCGATGTTGTAAGGCGAAACGTAACGCTCGGTTGATAATTTCAATAATTCTTCAAGCACGGATCGGGCCTCTGCTTGTTTGCCCGACTTCGCCAAAGCGTAACCGAGGAACGCAGTTGGATAGGAACTAACGCCGGAGAGTCCTCTCGCTGTGCGTGCTTCGGCAACGGCTTCGGCGAAGAGTCCTTTCTCAATATAAGCACTCGAAGCAAACATGTGAGCGATATAATAATTCGGGTCTAACTCGAAAGTTTTCTGCAATCTCGCTAGCGCTTCGTCGGTTAGTCTGGCGTGAAGCAGAAACTGCCCTTCCATCGCGTTGATTCTCAAATTAAGCGGGTCGAGTTCTCTGGCCCGTTTTGCTTCGGCGAGTGCTTCCGCGTGGCGGCCCGTGTTCGAAAGTAAATGCGCGTAAAAGATATGAGTGTCCGCGCTGTTCGGATCAAGCTCTAAGGCCCGTTTGAACTGATTCTCGGCGGCGTTCCAATCCCAGTCGTACCAAAATATGATGAAGCCGAGAGAGGCATGAGCTTCGGCAAGAGTGTCGTCAATTTCGATTGCCT
>WNFJ01061184.1_pt1 | contig 16213 bp, 10 predicted proteins | sample 5400461 | NCBI WGS metagenome assembly WNFJ01 (sample SAMN13153349, study PRJNA577476) | soil metagenome | isolation source: 115 cm saprolite on Douglas fir-dominated hillslope | place: USA:California | collected 2013-09-17 | reverse complement strand
GCCGCAGCCAGAACAATAACGATTCCGATCACGAAATCGAATCTGTGAAAGAGAGTCTTCAGGGTCGGATTCGTGTCCCACTCTTTGCCGAGTCTCTGTCCTACATACGCCAGGCCAATGCACCAGGGTAGTGATCCGGCAAAGGTGTAGATCACAAACTTTTTCAAATTCATGCGCGCGACGCCGGCGGGAAAGGCTATGAAAGTCCGAATCACAGGTAGCAGACGGCTGGCGAAGACAATGATCTCGCCAAAACGATCGAACCAGCGATCAGCCAAATCCAAATCGTGACGCGAAATCAACACGTATCGGCCATACTTTTCAATCAGAGGCCGGCCGCCATGCGTGCCGGCCCAATAGGCCGCCAACGATCCCACCACACAGCCGAACGCTCCCGCGATGCCGACCAACCATAAATTGAACCGCCCCGTGTACACCAGGTAACCCGAGAACGCGGCATGATTATTTCCGACGGCAGCGGAATACATGCCGATTCAATAGCCATCAGAAGCACGATGCCGGCATAGCCAAGCCTGGAGATCGTGGCCACTATTAAGACTGAAAGTATTTCTATTATTCTGCCTATCACCCGGTTTTGTGTTTAGCGCTTTTGAATTCTGTGCTGCTTACCGCCGACTGCATGCTCCTTACTGCCTACTGCCTTCGGGCCACCCGTGCTGGCCAATTAACGGCACAAACTGACACGGCCCGTGCTCTTCTATGTTATAGGCACTTTCAGACTTGATGACACGGACGAGTTTCTGCGACTCACGCGTTTCGCCAATTGGAATCACCAGCCGGCCGCCGACCTTCAACTGCGCGATCAAAGGATCGGGAACGCGTGGCCCACCGGCCGCTACCAGGATCCCATCATAGGGGCCGTGAGCGCTCCAACCGAGCGTGCCATCAAAAGCCTTAACCGTTGCGTTGTAGATTCCGAGGTCTCTGATCCGAGCTTGCGCTTCACGCGCTAGTTCTCCGATGCGTTCGATCGCATAAACCTGACCTGCTAAGAAAGAGAGAACTGCTGTTTGATAGCCTGAGCCGGCGCCAATTTCCAAAATCCGACTCTTCTTATCAAGTCCCAACAGCTCTGTCATTCTGGCAACGATAAACGGCTGAGAAATAGTTTGATTGAAACTAATCGGCAGGGCGTGGTCACCATAGGCGCGGCCCCGCAGCGCCTCGGAAACAAAAAAATGACGCGGGATGCGGCACATCGCCTCCAGAACATTCGCGTCGCGAATTTGATAATTCTCGCGCAAGCGATCGGCCATGCGCTCGCGGGGAATGCGATACTCAGCCAGCAGCGTCTTAATCCGTGAAGGTGTGGAGCTCAATTCCTTGAAGAATCGGTCCGCTATCGAGTCTGAAGTAGTTCGGGCGTTGCCAGGTGGGCCCATGATGCTATCTCTGACAATGCGCCGTGGTCGGTCATGTCGCTCTTCAAAGGCGTAATCGAAACATACCCTTCCTCGATGGCGCGATAATCAGTTCCGTCTTCCGCATTGGAACGAAAATACTGTTCGCCGATCCAAAAGTACGGCTTACCGCGAGGATCGATGTGCTCAGTGATTACTGGTCGCGCGTTCTTGATTCCCTGCCGTGTTACTTTGACGCCTTTTATTTCACCCATGGGAACATTGATGTTCAAAAGCGTTCCGTCGGGCAGGCCTTCAGAGAGAATCTTCTTGACTGCTAGTTGAGCAAATCGTGCTGCCTCAGTGAAGTCGAAATGTTCTCGGGCCACCAGGCTGACGGCGAGTCCTGGAACACCGAGAATCGTCGCTTCCAGTGCCCCTGCCACGGTCCCCGAATAGGTTGCGTCGTCACCCAGGTTGCCGCCATGATTAATGCCTGAGGCGCACAAATGAGGCAGTTGCTTTTCGCCGAGTATCTTGTGCAGCGCCAACGTTACGCAATCCGTAGGTGTTCCATCAACCGTCCAATGTCGCTCATCAATCTGACGAATCCGAAGCGGACGAGCTAGTGTCAAGCTGTGTGAAGCTCCGCTCATCTCGGCTGCCGGAGCGACAACGAACACCTCACCGATCTCGCGCAAAGCCCTCTCGAGCGTTACCAGTCCGTCAGAATGAATGCCATCGTCGTTTGTTAATAGAATCCGAGTCATTGCTTACTTCAATGCGCTACCCTCAGAATCGCGCGGCCCCCATTTGCACACGTGCTCTCACGACTTGAAAAGGCGATCTAATTTTAAGCTCATTTTCGTTGTGGACGTGGCGAGTTCGCCGCTTGCAGACCTGCCCGACTGGAAGCCTAGCTAGTAGGGCGCGGTCGAGGGCGGCCCTTCTTCTTGTTTCGTTTCCGAGCCAGGGCGGATTTGAGCTTTGCTTTTTGGCCCGGTGGCATGAAGAACGCGTGTTTCTTAGCGTCCTTGATTATCTCTTCGGTCATTACCTTCCGCTTGAACCGCCGCAAAGCGCTCTCAATGGATTCACCAGGGTTAATATTCACTACTGCCATCTATTTCTCCAGTCTTGTTTCAGTCTTTCTCCAGTCGCTCTTTTCGAACTCATATTAAACATGCGCCTCAGTATCACGGTCAAGCGCGCATGGAAAACCCCGCGAACAGTTCTCGTTATTCGCGGGGCTCACCGTTGCCGATGTAAACCATTTAGGCCGTAACGACCTCAAGTTCCTTCTTTCTACTCAGGCCTTGAATTTGGACGGGCTTGTCGCCGTTATCCGTCTTGATTTGTTGCTGTTTGAGCACCATTTCCTGATAGAGCTTACGCATCATGACTTTCTCTTCGTGCGCAGTTTTCGGTCCTTCCATCTGTGGTTTGTTCGGTCGGGCCAAATCGCCTTCGTTGAGTCTCAGGTTATGTGTCTTGTCGGATAGCTGCACTTCTTTGCCTCCCGCAAAGATTTCGTGTCGGCCGTGCTCTTCATACCATTTGGCCACGGTTGCGTTCTGGTGCATGTGTTCGATGATATTGCGCCAGCCAATCCCAGTATTGTACGCGCAGAAACTGATTTCGCCTTCCTGTGTGCCGTATGGGATGATGCACATCTCCGTGCGGCGGAAATCGTAGTTGAATAAATCCTGAAACCACATTCCCGCGATGAATAGGAAGTTCCATCGGTCGGCACGACGCTTCTCGATATCTTCCTGCGTGCGTTCCCCGTCTACCTTCCCGTAATCCTTCCCAGTCAAGCCGAATGACTTATCGAACTTCTTAAACAGCTCATACAAATTGAACTGCGACGGGGCGTTGTAAGGACGGTAGTTCTTCAAGAGCGCCAGTCCCATCATGATGTTCGACTTCCACTTGCCGCGGGCAGCGTCAGTGATCTTGCGCATATCTTTGACAAGCCCAGGGATGTTGAGAAATGCCGGTACAGGACTCATCTCTTTGGTTTCTTTATCAACCATCACGGCGGTACCGACACCACAATTCGGATGGCAACCGCAAGAGACTTGACCCCATTCCGAGTTTGGTCCATGTACAAGGTCAGCGAAATCCGCAAAGGCTCCCATCAGTGATAAAGGGAACCAATCTCGGGTTGGTTCGGTAATTCCTACCTGGTCCTTTACGTCATGAGCCAAATGTGAAAGCGTGTATCGTTGTTGCAGGCGGCGCTCAGGTGTGATCGCTTCGTCGCGTCCGGTGAATGAAACCGGTTGGAAAGAAAGAAAGGCTATCTTCTTCGGATTCTCAAGGGCAAACCGGATGATAGAACCGACCTGGTCGTTGTTGATGCCGTTGACCAAAGTTGTTACCAGGACGATCTCAACGCCAGCTTCGTGCAAGTTATTGATGGCCCGCAGCTTTACATCGAAGAGATTTCCTACTTGCCGGTGACTATTCGCATCGTTGCCGATACCGTCGAACTGGAAGTAGACATAACGCAAACCAGCCTCCGCAGCCTCGCGGCAGAAGTCCTTGCTCTTCGCAAACTCAATTCCGTTCGTCGCGGCTTGCACCGAGTTATAACCAACCTTGCGGGAGTAACGAATGGCCTCAAGGAAATGTGGTGAGATCGTGGGCTCTCCGCCGGAGAACTGCACCGACATTTGGCGACGCGGCTTGATCGAAATTGCGTTGTCGAGAATTTCCTTAATATCATCCATGCCCAATTCATGCACAAAGCCGACCTGGTTGGCGTCCATGAAGCAAGGGTCGCACATCATGTTACAGCGGTTGGTCAAATCAACCGTAAGCACGGCACCGCGCCCGTACTTGATTGTGCTCGAGCCATGGTTGTGCAGCTTTTCGTCGTTGTGCGCGGGGATGTCGCGGCCCGGAAACATCGCCTCAATGTGGGTCATGAACTTGGAGTCCATAGCCATCATGTCTTCGATGTGCCCGTGAATCGGACAGTCCTTAATCATCCAAATCTGACCATCGCGCTCAATGATCTGGGCTTTGACTTCGCCGACCTTCTCGTTCAGCAGGACGGACACGTCCTTCTTGCCGCTAAGGATATCCTCGCGCGCTTCAATCACGCAGTTCGGACAAAGCGAGTCCGTCGTGCGGGGCCAACCCAATGTGGGCTTCGTTTTTTGCCATGACTTCAGAAGAGGCTTGTCCGACCATTTGGGTGTAAACGATGGGTTCGGTTTATACCGGTTAATAATCTGAATGGAGTCGAACAATCCCCCGGCGATCACCGTTAGACCGCGCTCAGCATGTTTGATCATTTTCATTTCTGATCTGTCTCTCCCAAAACTCTTCCTATGTCTAAACACACAGACTCTGACGTGTCTTCTTCAGCAATGAGTGTGCCGATAACCAACTGGCTACGCAACCTCCTCATAACAAGGTGGGTTACGCAGAATGCTGAGATTAGACATATCTGGGGACCCGTGTCGCGAAGAGTCAGATTCAAGCTCCTGCCTCAAGAAGACACTTCATAATGTCGGTAGGCCCAAATCGGCTAATACGCGTGGGCACTGTGTTTCGAGTGTGTACGGGGTCGTTAACCCTCTTTCCGTTCGCCGCGCGTACGCCGATTTAAGCGCTTAATTGCCCTACCTGATGTAAATGTTGAGGTTAGCTTGTTAAACTGTTGTAGGGAAATGCTATTGCGCGGTTGCAGCACAGGTGCTAAAGTCGGCCTCGGTTTTGGTAAAGCATTGCAGAACAAGGAATTGAGAGCCCCCTGCCACTCTATCTTGTGGTTCGTCGAGTTTTCTGACGGTTATGTAGTGGCTGCCCCGTTTTAACGATCGTGCTCTCTTCAACTCTCTGTTGACCGACGTCCACGGGAGAATGTCAATGAACCCAAAGTCAATCTCTCGCGCCGCAAGTCGAGATTCGCAAACATCCAGGGTTATGGCCCGACGCAAAATGGCTTCCCTGCGAGTGACGTTGCAAAGGAGGCGGATACGGCGCACGCCGGTGTGCAGACGACTCAACCCATCCTCGCGACCGTATTAGCCTAAAGAGATTGCATTCTCGGATTGAAGCTGAACCCGGGGCAACGTGGTGGCGCTGAAATCGCTGGCGACTGAGGGCGGTTAAAAGATGAAATGACGAATGGAGGTATTCCTTTGAACAGGGCAGGTAATACTTATTGGTTGAGCAACCGACATGGGACTCAACGAGCCACCGCCCAGGCACTTCCGGAGTTGTCTATTCGCGAAGTGTCGCGGGAGTTTATTCCCACAACCATTGGACGGTTAGCGTTAATTCCCTCGTGGGTTATCCTTGGAATGATCCTTTTGGCTACCCTCGGGATTTGCGCTGCCGCGATCATGCGAACGCGATCGGAGTCAAAGACTTCGTTGCTTCAATATCAGCAGATGAGTGCAGATATCGATGCGGCACGCCGAGTAAATGAGTCATTGCGAAGTGAAATCCGCAGCATGACGACTGACCCGAACATTATCGAATCTGCAGCACGAACGAGATTGGGAATGGTAAGACCCAACGACGTCGTAATACTAATTGAGTCAGTCAAACAAGGTTCGGCTCATGAGACGCTATCGTTTGTCCGCTAATAGCATCCGCTTGACCCCGCTGTTCTGACCACGCTATTCGGGTCCCTCCGAGATCGCGCGGCTGTTGAAGTTGAGCAGCCGCGCTCCCTTCTTCCGCGTTGGAAATCTTCGCTAGTGACCACCAGCGTTGTTTGGAAGACGCGATCTCCAAGGTGTTTGACACTAATCTTATGCTTCCACTAATATCGACTTCTAATCAATAACAGTCTTCATCCGTTGCGTTGGCACAACTTTTCGCAGTGAGTCCGCAAGTATGCATGAGATCAAAGAAGATTCTTCCGAACAGCTCGCGCCAGACCGGTGGGAAGAACAGGATTTGAAGCCTGCGTGCCCTCGTGGCGAGCGAAAGACAAGCTTTCAGACTGTCTCGCTTGAAGAGGTCCAGCGCCTTTACTCGTCTTCGGACATAGCTGATATCGACATTGAAAATGACCTCGCTTTGCCAGGCCAGTTTCCTTACACGCGCGGCATACACGCTACCGGCTATCGCGGCAAGCTCTGGACGATGCGTCAATTCGCCGGCTTCGGCACCCCTGAAGAAACCAATCGGCGTTTCAGATATCTCTTGAAGCAAGGACAAACTGGGCTTTCGGTTGCCTACGATCTCCCTGCCTTGATGGGTTATGACGCTGATTCGCAACTCTCCGAAGGCGAGGTAGGAAAGTGCGGGGTCGCAGTCTCTTCACTGGCTGATATGGAAGCTCTCTTCAGTGGGATTCCGCTGGAAAGCGTCACGGTTTCCCAGACCATCAACGCTCCGGCATCAGTTTTCCTTGCCATGTACCTGGTTGTCGCTGAAAAGCAAGGTGCGGACTGGAAAAAAATCTCAGGGACACTTCAGAACGACATCCTAAAAGAATACATCGCTCAGAAAGAGTGGATCTATCCAATTCGCTGTGCGATGAAGCTCGTTGTCGATACCCTGGAGTTCTGCACCAAACACGTTCCTCGATACAATCCAATTTCCGTAAGCGGCTACCATATTCGTGAGGCGGGGGCTACGGCCTTGCAGGAGCTGGCGTTTACTCTGCGCGATGGGATCGAATACGTCGAATGGGGTTTACGAGCCGGCCTGGACATTGAGGAGTTTGTCCCGCGCATTTCATTTTTCTTCAACGCGCATAATGACTTCTTTGAGGAGATTGCCAAGTATCGCGCTGCTCGGCGCATCTGGGCAAGAGTAATGCGTGATCGGTTTGGCGCTCAGAACGAACGAACGATGCAATTACGCTTTCACACGCAAACCGCAGGAGTTTCGCTGACCGTGCAACAGCCTCTTAACAACATCGCGCGCGTGGCGATTCAGGCTCTCGCTGGAGTGCTGGGCGGAACCCAGTCTTTGCACACAGATGCTTACGATGAAGCGCTGGCTTTACCCACGGACAGCGCCGCGCTAATCGCTCTGCGCACGCAGCAGATCATCGCTGAGGAAACGGGGGTCGCCAACACTGTAGATCCGCTCGGCGGTTCATATTTCGTCGAGGCTCTCACCAGTAAAATGGAGCAAGGCGCCCTCGATTACTTTGAAAGGATCGACGCCATGGGCGGCATGGTCGACGCTGTCGAGCAAGGTTTTCCGCAGCGCGAAGTTCAGGAGTCCGCCTATCAATACCAGAAGGCTTTGGAACGAGGCGATCAGACGATTGTGGGCGTCAACAAGTACGCTATGGAAGATGAGCCTCAGCAAGTTCCCACCCTGGTAATAGACGAGTCGGTCCGCCAGCATCAACTCGAACGGCTGGAACGTACCCGCACGAACAGAGACAGCGGAGAAGTGGACCGAACCCTCGACAAATTGAGACAAGCAGCTCAACAAGGCGATAACACAATGCCGGCTACCATCGAAGCCGTGCGCGCGTACGCGACTCTCGGCGAGATTTGCTCCGCTCTGCGCGATGTCTACGGAATTTACGAAGAGCCTGCTATTTAGATTTATTCCTTCAATGGATCAATCTTCCCGAAAGATTCGCGTTTTAGTTGCCAAGCCCGGCCTCGACGGTCACGACCGTGGCGCCAAAGTAATCGCGCGCGCATTGCGCGATGCCGGTATGGAAGTCATCTACACGGGACTCCGGCAAACACCCGAGATGATCGCAGCAGCGGCATTGCAGGAGGATGTCGACGCGGTTGGCGTATCAATCTTAAGCGGTGCCCACAATACGCTTTGCCCGCGAATCGTTTCCCTGCTGCGCGATCAGGGGATGAAAGATACTCTGGTGGTCCTGGGAGGGATCGTTCCACAGGAAGATATTCCCAAACTGAAGCAGCTAGGCGTCGCTGAGATCTTCCTTCCCGGAACCTCAACCCAGGACATCGCAAACTTCATTAGGGAAAACGTCAAGCCTCGCGAATAAGCACCAGCGCCAGGCATGACCGTGGCAAATCGATGTGGTTTGCTCGCGAATGCTAGTGCGTCACCGTTTTGAAACTGAATTGATACGAGCAGATGCCGAACATTGGAATAAAGCGCCGGCCAAAGACCGGCGCTTTTGCCGCTTAGGGGGAAGTTTCCTGAGTTTAGAAATCGGCGCGAACTCCAAACTGCATTGTGAAAGGAACTCCCACCGGCGGTCCAAAGCCCGGCCCGAAGAGTGAGATCGGTTGCAGGAACGAACCCCCATTCAGAGGGCTCAGTCCACGCCGTTCGCCAAAAGCCAGATTTTCAGTATTGAAGATGTTGTAGAAATTGACAAAGCCCTTGAGTTTCAGCTTCTCACCTATACTGAAGGCTTTGGTCAGTCGCATGTCGACATCGAAATAGCGACCACTGTGCGGAGTGATGGTCGTTCCGTTGACGATGAAGCCTCCGCGCACGTTGTTTACCGTTGCCTGGGTGCACCCCTTGCGTGTTGGTCCGGTTCCAAAGATTCCGGTCACTGAGGAAATAGGAACACCGTTTACCATCGCCGTCAAGACCGCTAGAGGACTAACGCCCGCGCAAAGACGATCCACGGTTCGGCGGCCGTCACCATCAATGTCGGTTCCCGCATTGGACGAGTAAGGCCGTGCACTGGCTAATTGGAAGATCGGTGCCAGTTGGAACCCGTAAGGCAGGTCAAACACGCCGCTGGCAACTATACGATGCCGCTCGTCAATTCGGGTCGGGCCGAACTCCTCCCGCTGGAACTGCTGCTCGGGAGTAATAGCGATGCCGTTGCCGCTGTAGGAAGCAAGCGGCTGCCCACCCCATGACAAGGATTGCGAGAGTACGTAGCTGACGGAGTACTGTGACTTATGTCCCCGGCGCCGGAACGTCGTGACCCAACTGTCGTATCGCGACCGGTTGTTCGAGGCAAACATGTTGATCTGTTCCAGTCGCCCCGCTCCAAGGCCGGCAGCCAGAAACGCTGGATCAAAAAACCGAGTGCTCGATCCACGCACACACAGTGGCGATGCCGGGTTGGATCCGGGCCAGGCTGAATTGCAGATCGGGGCGATGCGCGGATTGATGTTCAGCACGCGGTTCTCGTGAATGCCGATCGTATGCACGTAATCGCTTGCCAGCGTGTAGTGTTGACCAAGACGCGTTTCAAAGCCTAGTGAAAACTTCTGGACATAAGGATCCTTTAGGGTTGGATCGTTAATTCGTCCGAAAGCCCCAACCGCCAGATCGGTGTTAGATGCTCCACCGGATGATGGCAGCGGATCGACTCCAAAGCGGAAGCCTGCCAGTTGGCCAACGCCGACCGCGCTATTAGAAAGGTCGATAGTCGTCTGATAGATGGTGGGCTGGGTCTGCTGGAGCGAGAACAGGGTCAGGTTCTCAAAGATCTGATCGTAGAAGATCCCGTATCCACCGCGGATCACTGTGCGGCCATCTCCCTTAAGATCGTAAGCGAAGCCGAACCGCGGCTGAAACTCCTTAAAGCCGGGTGTGAGCCGGGCCAGGTTCGAGCCAGTGATAGCCTGCGCACGCTGATTATTGAGCTTCGCGAGGATTTTCATCGTCCGATTATTTGTCTGATTGATCAGCATGCTGATGTTTGCATCCCAGCGCACGCCGAGGTTTAGCGTCAGCCGCGGGCTGACTTTGTAATCATCCTGGAAGTACAAAGCGAGTTGATGAAACGGCGGCTGCTCAGTGCTGCCTGAACCGGTGTTGAAGGTGATTTCATTGACAGCGCCGGGCGTGGCAAAGCCCTGTGGGTACAAGCCGTTCGTGTTGTTCTTGATGACCAGCGGATCATCGAAGAAAAAGATCTGGTATCCGTTAGCCCCAAAGAAAAAGAAGCCACCCAGCTTCGTGTGGATGTAGTTCACACCGAACTTCATGTTGCTCTTCCCCGACAGGACACTGATATCGTCGCGAAACTGATACTTCCGCTCGGTGGTCTGCTGAGGCACGTTCACGTTGGCGCCACTCTGCACCGACGGGAAAACAAGGTTCGGATTAGTCGTGATGCCAAGGATGTCGTTCTCAAAGGTCTGGAACTGGAACGTGAAGACGTTCAGCTTGCGCGAGCTGAACGTGTAATTATGACTGACGATAAAGCTGTGCAGCTTGTTGTTATTGGTGTTGCCGCCCGCAGGATCGGCGGGCTGCGTTGGGTCAAATTGATCATTTGGAGAGTCGTTTTTCTGAAACGAGTAGCGGTAGGACATTGACTGCCGGCTGCTCATGGTGTTGTCCACCTTGACGGAAATGAGCGTGTCGTTATACGGCAACGGAATCGTCGATGCCGCTGTCACACCTGGAATCGCCGCGATCTGAGGCAGTAATGCCGGGTTTATCAAGATATTCTGGCGCTCGCGGAAGCGTTCGATCGCGCCAAAGAAAAACAGCTTGTCCTTTTTGAGGCGACCCCCAATCGATCCGCCGAATTCTTCCCGATTGAACTTGGGCTTGGGACCAGTGCTTTGCTTCTCGAAGAAGTCGCGGGCCCGCAGGCTTTGATTCCGGAAGTTGAAAAATCCGGAACCGTGCAGAGTGTTCGTGCCTGACTTTGAGATGACGTTAACCACGCCGCCGACCGAACGTCCGCTTTCGGCGGACCAGCGATGCTCGGCAACCTGAAACTCCTGAATAGATTCGTAGGCGAAGTTCTGCAGCAGACTGCCGACCACGTTGTCCTTGTTGTCGCCACCGTCAACGTTAACGTCGATCTGCCGGCCATCACCGCCGCTAAAAGCGATATTGCCAACGTGGGTTTTGGTCGGGTCGAAGTTTCCGGTAGGTCGCGCTTCGGGAATGATGATCGCGAGATTCGCGAATGTGCGATTCAATAATGGAAGGTTCTGAACCTCAGTCGGCGTAACAACGCCACCGATCTCCGACTTTGTTGTCTCTAACGGTACCGTGTCGGCCGAAACTTGTACCGTGGCACTCACCTCGCCCGGCTTCAACTCAAAGTTTTGCGTCACCTTTGCCCCCACATTGAGTTCGAAGTCCGATAGCAGAGCTTTACTAAAGCCTTTTGCCTCGACTGCAACGTCGTACTTCCCCGGCGGCAACTCGGCAATAACGTAATCGCCCGCATCGTTCGTCGTTGCGGTTCGAGCGGCTCCTGTGCCCTTGTTGGTTGCGGTAACGGTTGCCCCCGTCACAACCCGAGCCTGAGTGTCAGTAACTCGACCGGTAACGCTGCCCGTGGTCACCTGGGCGAATGCAGGACTGCTCAGGAGCAATACCCATAGGGCGCAGAACAGAATGCCGGTGCTCGCGTTTCCGAAGGTTCTGTAAGAGTCTACTGTATTCATGGAATCCTCCTCAGGTCTTGTGTGTTAGAAACCAGTGGTAACTGGCGCGCGTTTGGAAAAATCGTCCGAACGATCTTTTCACTATCGACTTGATGGATTACCGAGACACGTTCCAATAATGGCGTTGCGGATTAGCCCATTGTGCAAAACGCGGGAATCCAAATTTCTGAAGCGCCAATCCCTATTGCTCCACGTAACCAGCGGCATGCTACTCCTTCGTCAGGAAGCGCGCAATACCTTTTTGGCAGTCCTCCGTCATCCGCGCAATGGTGTTGATATCAGCCCCAGCGCTTAGCGCTTCGTTAAGCGCCAGGCCGTCAATTTGATAAAGCAAACGCTTGGACAATCCGACTGCAGATCGACTACTTTTCTCGAATTTCCTGACAAAGTTCTCGACCTCTCGTTCGAACGTCTGGTCGTCGAAGACGCGATTAGCCAGCCCCAGTCGCTCAGCTTCGTCAGCAGAGATTTCGTCTATCGTGGTAATTAACTCAAATCCCTTCTTCTCTCCGACACTTCGGCGCAGAACCGCCATGACCATCGCCGGAACGAATCCAATCCTCACCTCGGGAAAACCAAATCGCGCCGCACGCTCAGCCAAAGAGGGCCAGGCCATTCCCAGCGCATTGAACTTCCGGTCCCGACAAAGAGGGTAAAGAGGCGACAGCGTCATCAACGAAATATTTGCCAACCAAGAAAAGAAACTGTTCTTGCCTTGATCCAAACGCGGGCTCAGCGGATATTATTTCTACTGCTTGCTTCGTAACTTCTTAATGCCGTCGCGAATCGCTTCTGCATTTGAGGAATCAGGATTTTCCTTCAGATACTGTTCCAATTCGCCAGCAGCAGCTTTTCGCATTTTCTTGTGTCCGTCCACGTTAAATTGAAATCTGCTTTTACTTCAAGCAAACTTCGTTCTAGACCTGTGGTTTGTTGCTACCTCGCGATTTGCGAGGCAAATCCGTTAAGACTGTCGGGCGTCGCTGAGATCTTTCTTCCCGGAACCTCAACCCAGGACATCGCAAAGTTCATTAGGGAAAACGTCAAGCCTCGCGAATAGTGTCTCAGCTACTTTGGCAAACGCGGTGAGGCCATCCGAAGCAGCATTTGGGTGCCGGCCTCTAACTTCATGTTCTTCGCCTTGGTTGAAAAAACCGTGAGTGGCGGGGGAATCGAGAGATGCCAGGAAATAGAAACGCCTTCATAGCCAACCGCGCCCAGGGAGTCCTCGGTCAACAGCAAAGTTTCCATTCTGCCTTTTAGTTCGGCTGTGGCCACTGCCGCGGTCGAGTTGGCTTTGCTGCTTGCTGACAAGCCGCCTGTGCTGGTTGTGACACTTGGACCTGAGCCGACCATTTTTGGTTCGTTGGAATGCATCATTCCATACGTTGGATCGGATGAGAGTGGATTCACTGGAGCTGCGATCGCGACGACGATCGCTTGCACTAGGATGTCCCTTCCGCCGCCGATGGCAACAGCCTTGTCGATGACAATGGTCAGCAGTGATTGCGGTTCACCCTTTCCTTTGGTCAAAACTCCCGCTACGTGACCGAGAAATTTGGAGCCTTTAGGGATCACCAACTGTCCATCAACTACAACGTCGCTGATCGTTTGCAGGATTAACTCATCACCGATGCTTGCACTCTTCGACTCGACAGTCTTATTGAGGAGGGCAAATACCTTGCTGACGGGAGGTGAGTTGTCGGACTGCGCCATGAGGGAAGTCGGAAAGAGAAGGAGGAGCACCAGGAATCCCCACCGCGCTCTATAGTTAATCATGCCGACCTCCTCATGGTAATCCAAAGGTAAAAGGGGCGACAGATTGCTCGGCCGCCCCTTGAACTTGTCCAAAATGGGCACTTCTCAGAAGCTAAATCTCAACCCGAATTCACCGGAGAACTGATGCGGCACAGTCACTCCATTAGGCGTAATAAAACCAACGGGTTGACCGAACGAGGCTGAACCACCGCGCACATTGTTGGAAAAGTTATTCCCAAAATTTGCGCGGTTGGTTATGTCGAAGATCTGGAAGAAAGCGGTCAAGGTTGACCGCTCCTTGATCCTGAAATTCTTACTTACGCGCGTATCGAGCTGAAAGAAAGGCTGGCCGCGCCGGTTGTCAAACGACAGAATGGAACACTGTCCTGCCCTAAGACAATCCCTATAGCCTTTCGTGGTGCTTCCGAATGCATTGAAGGTGGCGAAAAGATCGTTAGGGCTGCTATTGAAGACAATAACATGAGAAGTCCCACGACCGCTGCCGACACCGAGTACGTCGAATGTACCGCCATAACTCGACGTGTAAGGTCTGGCTGACTCCCACTGCATCACAGGAGCGACTTGGATTCCACCAGGAAGATTGACTAATCCGCTCATTGTGAAGCGGTGTCGCGTGTCATTGGGCGTGGGTCCGAGATCATGCGCGGCAAAGTAATTAAATGGGTTAAAAGGTCGGTTACGAAACGCGGCCGAATTTCCATTGTAGGCAAGAGCCCTGGAAAGAGTGTACGTCGCGTTAACGGTGAACCTTTGGTGCAGACGCCGCCGATACGAAACGTTCATACCATCGTATCGCGAGCGACCGGCCGAGGTTTCCAAATCAATGCGACCGAGTACCGTTGCACCAGCGGCGGTAAAGGCAGCGCTCAAAGGACGTGACGCGATTTCATTTCCACTCGCGTTGAGGAACAAGCGGCGCTGGGGATTGATGTTGATTGTCTTGGACTCGTGCAATGCCAGCACGTGCACATAGTCAAATTCGAGAACCGAGTAAGAATTGAACTGCCAGGCGTAACCCAGGTTCCATTGCTGGGTGAGCGGATTGCGGTAATCGGGATCCATGATGCGTCCCGTGCTTCCAGCACCGAGTTGCGTGGGCGGCGGCGGAATCGTCGGCAATGGATCAATCCCAAACCGCCAATTTGAAAGCAGAATTCCAGTTCCGGGAACGGTATCAGCCGTTGCATCGCCTGGTCCCGCGCTGCTAATGGCGAATACGCCTGAAAAGATCGTGGGGTTGGCCTGCTGAATCATGAACAGCGGTATGTTCAAGAAAGTCTGACCATAGTAGAGACCGTATCCTCCTCGTAAAATATGTCTACCATTGCCGCTCATATCCCAGGCGAACCCGACGCGGGGACTAAAGTCACGATTGTCATCATGAGGCAGCGCTCTTGCCGCTGGATGACCGATTGCCTTCAGAGCGAGATAGGTTCTACTCAGCGCCTGGGCCTTAGTTCCAATCAGGTTGAAATCTTTATCCCACCGCAGGCCGAGATTCAACGTCAGGTTGCGTCTGAATTTCCAGTCATCCTGGAAATAGACGCCAAACATTTTGGCGCCGCCCTTCAGATCAAAATAAGGATTTCCTGCAGTCGCCGACATTCCGGTGACCGCTCCCCGCGACGCAAAACCGTTCGGATATTTCGCTGTGTTTGCCAAGCCAAAATCGCACTCGGAAGATCTGCAAAGTCAATTTCCAGCGTCGGATTAAACTCAAAGAACCCGCCGAGCTTCCGCTCCCAAACATAGTCAAAACCAGTCCTGAAGGTGTGATTACCTCTGGTGATCGAAAGATCATCCTTGAACTGATATTTAGTCTGATAGGATTGCTGCGGCACATTTGTGTTGGTACCAAATGTGATTGCAGTAGCACCACCACCAAAGACAAAGGTTGGAACCTTATTGTTAGTATCTATCAGGTTGTTCCAATACTGATAGCCTATCGTGGCAGCGTTAACAATCGTGCTGGTAAAGACAGAGTTTAGAGTCAGATTGGCAAGCTGTAGCCGATTCAACGTGAAGTTCCCCGCACTGAGATCATTTCTCTGACCAGACTGGTCATTTAGTCCCCTATTCTTCTGATCGCTGTAGCTGACGAACATGTTGTTCTTACCATTGAACGTATGGTCAATCCGCGCGTTTACGCGCCAGTCATTGTAAGGCGTCGGTATGACACTGGACGGCTGCGCTCCAATACTTTGCACGAGGTTTAATTCTGCGAGGGCACCGCCTTCTACTGGGATTGATGTGGCTTCGGTTTGGCGCTCGATCGCAAAGAAAAAGAAAGTCTGGCCGTAGTAGAGACCATATCCGCCGCGCAAAATATGACGTCCGTTCCCTCGCATATCCCAGGCGAACCCGACGCGAGGGCTAAAATCCCGATTGTCGTCGTGAGGTAGCGCCCTTGCCGCCGGGTGGCCGATTGCTTTCAGGGCGAGATAGGTTCTACTCAGCGCCTGAGTCTTGGTTCCAATCAGGTTGAAGTCTTTATCCCACCGCAGGCCAAGATTCAACGTAAGATTGCGACTGAATTTCCAGTCATCCTGGAAATAGACCCCAAACATTTTGGCGCCGCCCTTCAGATCAAAATAGGGATTTCCTGCAGTCGCCGACATTCCGGTGACCGCTCCCGGCGACGCAAAACCGGTCGGATACTTCGCTGGGTTCGCCAAAATCGCACTCGGAAGATCTGCAAAGTCAATTTCCAGCGTCGGATTAAACTCAAAGAACCCGCCGAGCTTCCGCTCCCAAACATAGTCAAAACCA
>WNFJ01722375.1_pt2 | contig 16219 bp, 12 predicted proteins | sample 5400461 | NCBI WGS metagenome assembly WNFJ01 (sample SAMN13153349, study PRJNA577476) | soil metagenome | isolation source: 115 cm saprolite on Douglas fir-dominated hillslope | place: USA:California | collected 2013-09-17 | reverse complement strand
CTTCAAGAACAGCGGCAGCAACATGCCGATTCCGCCGGCCGCCAGTACCAGCCTCAGCACGCTAGTGCAGCGGGACAGCCGGTACCTCAGGCAGGTGTCCGCCTACTATGACCGCCTGGCGGCCGAGGCGCCCCCGCAGGCCGGCCAGGACGTCCGGATCATCGGCTCCGCGTATCAGGCGCTGGCCGGGTCGATCGCCAACGGGAACACCGGCTCGTTCAGCAAGATCGAACAGCAGATCACGGCGCTGACCAGCAGCGGCACCGCGAGCAAGGCGTTCCGCCAGCTTGTCGGCTACGTGACCAGCAAGTGCGCCTGACCGGGCGCGCCGTACCGCTCAGGTGGTTGCGGTCACCTTGCTGAGGTGCGCGGGCGCGTCAGGGTTGACGTCCCTGGCCCGGGCCAGCTCATAGGCAAGCTGCTGGCCCCGGGTGATCGCCGCGATCACGTGCACCGCTTCGGGCAGGCCCGGCGGGACGCTCAGGGACGCCGCCTGCGCGCGGCGGCTGGCGAGCAGCGCCCGCAGGTCATCGAGGTCGGTGTCGGCCGGCCCGCCGCCGTCCACCAGCAGCACCGGCGCTCCCGCGTACACCGCGGCGATCGGGCCGTGCAGCAGGTCCGCCGTGGAGATCCCCTCGGCGAGGATGCCGGTGGTCTCCTTCACCTTGAGGGCGGTCTCCAGCGCGGCGGCGTAGGCCAGCCCGCGCCCGGCCACCACCAGGCGGTCCAGCCCGCGCCAGCGATCCGCCAGCCGGTGCACCGGCCCGGGGTCGCCGAGCACGGCGGCCACCGCGCCGGGCAAGCCGTCCAGCGTGCCGTCGCCCGCGGCGGCGTCGGCGGCGGCGCCGCTGCGCAGCGCCGAGGTGACCGTCACCAGCACCGCAAGCTGGGCGGTCACCGTCTTGGTGGCCGGGACCGCCCGTTCCGGCCCGGCATCGGTGCACAGCAGCAGGTCAACCGCGTCCGCCAGCCGGCTCTGCGGCTCGTTGGTGATGCCCAGCACCACGGCGCCGCCGGTCCGCACGGCCCGGCAGGTGCTGATGATCTCCGGCGTGGCACCGGACTGACTCAGCGCCACCACCAGGTACCCGCGCCAGTCCACGGTGGCGTGGTAACGGGTGTACAGGCTCGGGGCGGCCAGCCCGGCCGGCCTGCCCGCGCGCAGTTCGGCCAGGTAGCGGCCGAACACCGCGGCGTTGTCCGAGGAGCCCCGGGCCAGGAACACCACCCCGGCCAGCGGGCGGGGCACTACCGCGCGCACCGCCTCGGTGTCCGCGGGCGCCCGCGCCGTGACCCGGGCCAGGACGGCCGGCTGCTCGGCCATCTCGGCCGCCATCAGCTCCCCGTTCACCGGGCCTCCGTGCTGCTGGCCGCCACGTCCCAGGCGACGCCCGGGCCAGGGCCGCCCGGGCCAGGGCCGCCCGGGCCGGGCCTGGCCGGTTCCGGGCCGCCGTCCGCACCGGGCCCGTCCGCCCCGGCCAGGGCCGGGGCCGGGGCCGCGGCCGGGCCCCCGGTGAGCTGCGCCCAGGCAAGGTCCGCGCCGGAGGCCAGGCAGCCGTCCACGACCGCGTCGGTGCCGAGCGCGCTGACCCGGACGTCGGGCATGACCGGCGCGATCGACCGCAGCTCTGCGGTCACCGCCGCGGCGAAGCCCGGCGCCTGGCCCAAGCCGCCGCCGAGCACGATCAGTTCCGGGTCCACCACGGTCACCACGGCGCAGAGCACCCTGGCCACCAGCGCCGCCTCTTCGGCCACCACCGCGGCCGCGCGCTCGTCGCCGCGGGCGGCGGCGGTGAACACCCGGCGGGCTGAGACCTGGCCGCGCATTCCGGCCCGGCGCGCGGCCCGGACCACAGCGGGCGCGGAGGCCGCCGCCTCGAGCGCGCCGCGCTTACGTGCGTCCGCGGGGTCGGCGCCATGGCCGCCGGTCATCGGCATGTAGGCGATCTCGCCGGCCACCCCGTGCGCGCCGCGGAAAAGTTGGCCGCCGATGACCAGGCCCATGCCGATGCCCGTGCCGACCGACACGAACGCGAAGCTGTCCACCTCCCGGCCGTGCCCGTGCGCCCGCTCGGCCAGCGCCGCCGCGTCCACGTCGTTCTCCACCACCAGCGACTGGCCGAACGCCTCCCGCAGGCCGTCCAGCACCGCCGGGCGATCCCAGCCCGGCAGGCCGCCGGTGAGCGCCATCGAGTTATGCCGCGGATCGTAGACACCGGGGCTGCCGATCACGGTCTGGGTGATCGACGGCCTGGCCAGCCCGGCCGACACGCACAACTCGTCCGCGAGCCTGGTCAGCTCGGCCACCCGGCCGCGGACGCTGGAGGCGCGCGACCTCGCCGACGATCGGGCCCGGATGTCGCCGGCCAGGTCGGCCAGCGCGCCGCGCACGTACTGGTGCCCGATGTCGAGGCCGAGCACGAATCCCGCGTCCGGCCGGATCTCGTACAGCCGTGCGGACCGGCCCGGCAGACCCGTGCGCTGTCCGGCGACGCGGATCAGCCCGGCCCGCTCGACCGTGGCGAGCGCCCCGGACACGGTCGGCTTCGACAGCCCGGACAGCCGGGCCAGCTCGGCGCGGGAGCACTGGCCCAGGTCCCGGATGTGGCCGAGCAGCAGCTGCTCGTTCAGCGCCCGGATCAGCTGAGGACGTGCCGCTGACCGGCCGGCACCATGGCCTCTAGGCCTCGTCATACCGAACGGATCAGCCCCGCCGCTCCCGGGCTGCGCCGCTGGCTCAGCCCCAGAGGCACCGACCGACGTGCCACCGGACATGCCATCCGAGACCGTCACCGCCACCTCCGCCACCATCCTTCCGCATCGCCGCAGCGAGCGCATCAGGTAGCCCGGCTACCCGCCGGGCCCAACGACACCGATCCCGCACCGGGCTCGTCCCAACGACACCAAACCCGCACCGACCACGTTCGCCGACGGGTGGGTGGGTGGGTGGGTGGGTGGTGGGGTCGGTGGGCCGCGCCCTGTAGTCCACTGGGCAATTTCCGAGGACCGCCTTGTCGCTCCCATTTAGTTAGGATACTGTCCTAACTAAATCGCGCAAGGATGCGCTCGCCACCCCCTTTAGGCAGGTAATCGTGGGCGATTCCCCGGTCGTGCTCGGACTCGACTTCGGCGGCACGAAGATCGCCATGGCGGTCTGCGAGACGTCCGGGGACCGGCTCGGGTCAGCGACCGTGGGCAGCGGCGGCGAGCTGGGAGCACACGCCAGCTTCGAGCGGGGCATCAGCGCCGCCCACGACCTGCTGGCGGTGGTGGCGCCCGGTCGCGAGCTGGCCTCTGTCGGCGTGTCCACGTTCGGGATTCCCTTCGACGACCGGGTCGAACTCGCCCCGGCGATCAGCGGCTGGGACACGCTCGCCCTGGGCAGCGAGCTGCGGGCCGCATTCACCGGGGCACAGATCCGGATGGCCACCGATGCAAAGGCGGCGGCGCAGGCCGAGGCGCGCTGGGGTGCGCTGGCCGGCTGCGACCCCGCCATCTACCTCAATCTCGGCACCGGGCTTTCCGCCGCCATCGTGCTCGGCGGCCAGGTGCTCAGCGGCGCCAACGGCGCCGCTGGTGAGATCGGATACAACCTCCGCGCGATGTCAGATGTGGGACTCGAGCTGGGCGCCCGCGTGCCGCTGGAGGACATGATCAGCGGCTACGCGATTGCCCGGCGCGCCACCAGCCACGCCGGGCAGGACCAGCCGATGGCAGCCGCCGACGTGTTCGAGGCCAGCGCGGACGACCCCGTGCTCGACGGGCTGGTGACCGACTTCGTGACCGAACTCGCTTTCCACGTGGTGAACCTCGCGATCTGCCTGAACCCGGTGCGGATCGCGGCTGGCGGCGGCATGGTCCGGTCCTGGGACCGCCTGCGGCCTGGCCTGCAGCGGGCGCTGACCGTCGGCGTCCCGTTCCCGCCTGAGCTCGTCGCCGCCCGTTTCCCGTCCGATGCGCCCCTGATCGGCGCCGTGGCCCTGGCCGTGGATGCTGCCCAGGGCGGCCATGGGAGCGCGGACGGAACCGTGGACGCCGCCGGGGCGGCCGGCGTCCACGACGACCCCCAAGTCACGTCCCTGCTATAACACTCAGTGAAGGGCTACCACTATGAGACGCCTCAAAGCGATCGGGGTCCTGGTCTCAGCCGGCTTGCTCGCGGCCGCCTGCAGTTCCGGCTCTGGTTCCGGTTCCGGTTCCAACTCGTCAGCGAAGAGCGTAGTCACCATCTCCAACGAGAACGGCGCGCTCTGGACCTGCGGCTTCAACCCCTTCCTCGGCGCGGACCAGCTCCTGTCCGTAGGGTTCGTCTACGAGCCGCTGGTCTACGTCAACCCGCTGCAGAACGGCAAGACCACACCCATGCTCGCGACCGCCTGGACGTGGGGGGCGGGCAACAAGTCGATCACGTTCACCATCCGCAAGGGCGTCAAGTTCAGCGACGGGACGCCGATGTCGGCCTCGGACGTGGTGTACAGCTTCGGCCTGATCAAGAAGTACGCCGCCCTGGACCTGACCGGGGTGTGGTCGGTGCTGTCCGGCGTCAGCCAGACGGGCTCCGACCAGGTGACCATGACCTTCACGGCGCCGGCGGTGCCCTACTTCTACTACATCGCCGACCAGACTCCGATCGTGTCCGCGCACGTCTGGTCGAAGATCGCCAACCCGGTGGCCTACGCCGACAGCCACCCCGTGGGCACCGGCCCCTACGTGGTGAACCCGTGCACCACAGCGAACATCACTTACACCGCCAACCCGCACTACTGGCAGCCCGGGCTGCCGCACATCACCAAGGTGGAATACCCGGCATTCACCTCTAACAACACGGCCAACGATCAGCTGGCGACCGGCCAGGCGCAGTGGGGCTCCCAGTACATCCCGGCCATCAAGGAGTTCTACACCTCGAAGAGCCCGGCGAACCACTACTGGTTCCCGCCGACCGTGAACGTCTCCCTGGTGCCGAACCTGACGAACCCCCTGCTGGCCAACGTCAAGGTCCGCCAGGCCATGTCGTATGCGATCGACCGCGGCAAGGTCTCCACGATCGGCGAGTCCGGGTATGAGCCGCCCGCGAATCAGGCCGGCATCGTCACGCCGACCTTCTCCAGCTGGCTCGACAGCTCACTGGCCGGCCAGTACAACTACACCTACAACCCGGCCAAGGCGAAGCAGATGCTGGCCTCGGCCGGCTTCACGATGGGCTCCGACGGCATCATGGCGAACTCCAAGGGCCAGAAACTCGCCTTCACCGTCATCAACATCGGCGGCTACTCCGACTGGGTCGCTTCGATGCAGGTGGTCGCCCAGAACCTCAAGGCGGTCGGCATCCAGCTGACACCTGACAACCTGACCAATACCGACTTCACCGCCGCGCTGTACGCCGGCAAGTACCAGCTCGCCTACTACGACCAGCAGTCCTTCGGTCCTGGCCCCTACTACGAGCTCAGGAACTGGCTGGACTCCGCCAACACGGCCCCGATCGGGAAGACAGCCGCCTCCAACTATGAGCGCTACATCAACCCGGCCACCGACAAGCTGATCAGCTCCTACGCCGCTACCACCGACGTCAGCGTGCAGCACTCGGTCGTCAACCAGCTGCAGCAGGTCATGCTGAGCCAGCTGCCGATCATCCCCGTGGTGGAAGCGGTGGACTGGTATCAGTACAACACCTCGGCTCTCACCGGGTGGCCCACGCCCGGCAACCCGTACGCCCAGCCATCGGCGTACGCGTTCCCGGACATGGAGCAGGTCCTGCTGCACCTCAAGGCGAAGTGACCACTGGCGCGTGCCCGGGGGCCAGGCCCCGGGCACGCGGCAACCCGTCCGGCACACCCTGGAACGGGTCGATGTGACAACGAGGTCCCAAGAGGGTGCTCGATGTCACATCGACCACCGGGGCGGGCGAGCGAACGAGGGCGCGCAGCCCAGGTGAGGAGCTGAACATGACCACGAGGAGACGAGCTTGAGATTCGCGCTCCGCCGCCTCGGCTTCTTCGTGTTCACGCTGTGGGCGGCGCTGACCATCAACTTCCTGCTCCCGCGGCTGATGCCGGGGAACCCGGCGCTCGCGATGCTGTCCAAGTTCCACGGGGAACTCACCCCGCAGACGCTGAAGGCTCTGGACATCTTGTTCGGCATCAACACGCACAAGAGCCTGCCCGCGCAGTACGTCAGCTATCTGCACCAGGTGGCGACGGGCAACTTCGGGATATCGCTGGACTTCTATCCGAAGTCGGTCAGTTCCGTCATCGGCAGCGCGATCTGGTGGACGGTCGGCCTGGTGGGCGTCAGCACAGTCCTGGCCTTCACACTCGGCACCGGCCTCGGCATAGTCGCCGCCTGGCGCCGCGGCGGCCGGCTGGACAGCATCCTGCCGCCGGCATTCGTGATCACCTCCGCGCTTCCGTACTTCTGGGTGGGCATGGTGTTCGTGCTGGTCTTCGGGATCAGCCTGCACTGGCTGCCGTACGTGGGTGGCTACTACGTCTCGACTGATACCCCGTCCCTGTCGCCGACCTTCCTCGGGGACGTGCTGGCCCACGCCGTTCTGCCCGGCCTCGCGCTCGTAGTCACCACGATCGGCACCTGGATCCTGACCATGCGCAACACGATGATCACCACCCTGGCCGAGGACTACGTGCGGATGGCGCGCGCGAAGGGACTGCCGGGCCGGCGCATCATGGTCGACTACGCGGCCCGCAACGCAATCCTGCCCAACCTCACCGGCTTCGCCATGTCACTCGGCTTCGTGGTCAGCGGCGCCATCCTGATCGAGTACGTGTTCAACTACCCGGGCCTCGGCTTCATGCTGCTGCAGGCGGTGCAGGGTGAGGACTACCCGCTGATGCAGGCCCTGTTCCTGCTCATCACGCTGGCGGTGCTGCTGGCGATCCTGCTCGCCGACATCGCCACGGCGCTGCTTGACCCGCGGACCAGGACGGCGGGGTAAAGCCATGTCCATGCCCATTTCCGGGGTCTCCACGCTCGGCCCGCCCGGCCAGGAGCCCGCCACTAGCCCGGCCGCCGGGCAGTCCGTGCCGCCGGCCACGCATGCGCTGGCGCGGATGGCCCGCGCGGTGCGCTCCAACCGCAAGGCCACCGCGGGCACCGTGCTGCTGGTGGTGTTCATCCTCGTCTCGCTCTTCCCTGGGGTGATCGCCCACGACAGCCCGAGCGCGGACGCCTACACCCCGCGCCTGGGCCCGTCGACCGCCCACCTGCTCGGCACCACCGCGTACGGGCAGGACATGTTCGCGCAGCTGGTGTGGGGGACCAGGAACGTGCTGATCATCGCGTTCGTAGCCGGGCTGGCCACGACCGGGATAGCGGTCCTGGTGGGCGTCGCTGCCGCGTACCTCGGCGGCCTGTGGGACGGCTCGCTCAGCGTGCTCACCGATGTGCTGCTCGTCATCCCGCTGTTCCCGCTGCTGATCGTGATCGCCGGCTACGCGCACGGCGGGAGCACGCTGGTGCTCATCCTGGTGATCACCCTGACCAGCTGGTCCTACACCGCGCGCCAGCTGCGATCGCAGGCGCTGTCCTTGCGGAACAGGGACTTCCTTGAGGCGGCGCGGGTGCGCGGCGAGCGCCGACTCTACATCATCGTGGTGGAGGTCATCCCCACCATGATCTCGCTGATCGTGGCGAGCTTCCTGACCAACGCGCTGTACGCGGTGCTGTTCGCCTCCAGCCTGCAGTACATCGGCCTGGGCGACCCCAACAGCGAGAGCTGGGGCACGATGCTCTACTGGGCACAGAACAACGCGGCGTTGCAGACCGGCCAGCCGTTGTGGGCGCTCGCGCCAGGGGCGTGCATAGCCGCGCTCGGTGCGGCGTTCGCCCTGCTCAACTACGCTTTCGACGAGATAGGAAACCCAGCGCTGCGACCGGTACGGAGGGCTCGTGTCAAGCGTGCGCGCTGACGCCGATCCCCGTTCGCCAGGCTCAGGCGGGGCGGCTGGGCCGATGCTCGCGGTCCACGACCTTTCTGTCGCCTACGCGACGGACCGGGGCGCCGTGGCCGCCGTTGACCGGGTGAGCTTCGATCTGCACCCGGGCGAGTTCCTGGGGATCGTGGGCGAATCGGGCTGCGGCAAGTCAACCCTGCTGTTCGCCATCGCCCAGCTGCTCGCCCCGCCCGCAGACATCACCAGCGGGAGCGTCGTCTTCAAGGGCGAGAGCATGGTGGGCCTGACCGACAAGCAGCTGACGGCGGTGCGCTGGCGGGACCTGTCGGTCGTCATGCAGAGCGCGATGAACGCGCTCAACCCGGTCAAGTCGATCGGAGCGCAGTTCAAGGACGCGATGAGGGCGCACGGAGTGAGGTCGGCGGACGAGATCGGCGAGCGATCGGCCGAAGTGCTCAGCATGGTGAGCATCGACCCCGTGCACCTGAAAAGCTACCCGCATCAGCTGTCCGGAGGCATGCGGCAGCGATCGATGATCGCGATGGCGCTGCTGTTCACGCCGGATCTGGTGATCATGGATGAGCCGACGTCCGCGCTGGACGTCGTCGCGCAGCGGTCGCTGATGGTCCAGATCAAAGAACTGCAGCAGCAGCTCGGCTTCGCAATCATCTTCGTCACCCACGACATGTCGCTGGTCAGCCACTTCTCGCACCGGCTCATGGTGATGTACGCAGGTCAGGTCGCCGAGTGGGGCGCCACCAGGCAGGTTTTCGACACCCCGCGGCACCCCTACAGCATCGGCCTGATGGAGGCGTTCCCGTCGATCAGGGGCGCGCGGGTCCCGCTGACCGGGATCCCGGGCCGCCCGCCGGACCTGTCCGGGCCGCAGGAGGGCTGCTGGTTCGCGCCGCGCTGCCCGAAGGTCATGCCGGCCTGCACCCAGACCGAACCGGACCTGTACCAGGTGGACGGGGTGGCGGTCCGGTGCCTGCTGCACGCCGACAGGAGCGACCACAGTGACTGACCAGGCGACCGGCACGCCGGACGGCTCCGGGGGCACCCCCCGGCGAGAAGATGTGCCCTCACCGAACGGCAGCCCGCCTCTGCTCACGACCACCAGGCTGACCAGGCATTTCCACATCGGCGGCGGGCTTTCCCGGCGAACCCTGCACGCCGTCGATGATGTCAGCCTGGCCATCGGCGAGCGCGAGATCGTGGCCCTGGCCGGCGAGAGCGGGAGCGGCAAGAGCACCATCGCCCGGCTGCTGGCCAAGGTGTACAAGCCGACCAGCGGGGAGATCTACTTCCAGGGCACGCCGCTGTCCAGCATCCGGTCCCGCCGGGAGACGCTGCGCTACACCGGGCTGGTTCCCATGGTCTTCCAGGACCCGTTCAGCTCCATCAACCCGGTGTTCCGGGTCTCGCACGGCATCCTGCGCGGGCTCAAGCTGCACCGCCCCGAGCTCAGCAAGGACCAGCGCCTGCAGGAAGCCGCGCGCGTCTTCGAGACCGTCGGCCTGACCCCGGCGGCCGAGGTGCTCAAGCGCTTCCCGCACGAGCTGAGCGGCGGTCAGCGGCAGCGGGTGGGCTTTGCCCAGGCGCTGGCGCTGCGGCCGAAGCTGATCCTGGCCGACGAGCCGGTCTCCATGCTGGACGTGTCGATCCGGATCGGGCTGCTCAACCTGATGGCCGGGCTGCGCGATGCCGAAGGCGTGTCGATCCTGTACATCACCCACGACATCGCCAGCGCGCGCTACGTGGCCGACCGGCTGATCGTGATGTACGCCGGGCACATCGCCGAGTCCGGACCGGTCGAGGACGTGCTGGCCAGCCCGAAGCATCCCTACACCCAGCTGCTCCTGTCGGCGGTGCCCGACCCCCGGGCCCCGCTGGATGTCACGGCGGAAACCGACCGGGGCGAGCCGCCGCGTGTCGTCGATCCCGCCCCGGGCTGCAGGTTCCGCTGGCGCTGCCCGCTCGCCATCGACACGTGCCACCAGGTGACGCCGGAACTCAGGGACCTTCTCCCCGGCCACCACGTGGCCTGCCACGTCGCTCAGGCGGGCGCGGACGTGAGGGCGTTCGGATGAAGCTGGCGGTCATCGGCGGCGGGGCGACCTACACCCCGGAACTGGTCGACGGCATCGGCAGGTTGGCCGGCGACGTCAAGGTCACCGAGCTCACCCTGGTCGACCCGGACACGCGGCGGCTCGCCGTGGTCGGCCCGGTGTCGGCACGGATCATGCGCGCGCTCGGCCACCCGGCCCACGTGCGCTGGACGACCAGCCTGGACGAGGGCCTCGACGGCGCCGGCGCGGTCCTGCTCCAGCTGCGGGTCGGCGGGCAGGCAGCCCGGCAGCGCGACGAGACGTGGCCGCTGGAGTGCGGCTGCGTCGGCCAGGAGACCACCGGGGCGGGCGGGCTGGCCAAGGCCCTGCGCACCGTTCCCGTGGTCCTCGCTATCGCCGAGCGCGCCCGGCAGCGGGCTGAGCGCTCCGCATGGATCATCGACTTCACCAACCCGGTCGGCATCGTCACCCGCGCGCTGCTCGACGCCGGGCACCGCGCGGTCGGCCTGTGCAATGTCGCGATCGGCTTCCAGCGGCAGTTCGCCGGCCTGCTCGGCGTGCCGCCCGGGCAGGTACTCCTCGACCATGCCGGCCTCAACCACCTGACCTGGGAACGGGCCGTCATGGTGGATGGGACCGACCGGCTGCCTGAACTGATCGCCGCCCACGGCCCGCAGATCGCGAAGCTGACTGGGCTGCCGGTTTCCGTTATGCAGGAGATTGGTGCTGTTCCTTCGTATTACCTCCGCTATTTCTACGCGCATGACGCGGTGGTCGCGGAGCAGCGCGGCTGCCCGACGCGCGCCGAGGAGGTCGCGGCGCTGGAGCGGGAACTCCTCGCGATGTACGCCGACCCGGCGCTGGATCGCAAGCCCGAGCTGCTCGGCGAACGGGGCGGCGCCTACTACTCCGAGGCGGCCGTTGCACTGCTCGCCTCGCTGGTCAGCGACCGGCGGGACACACAGGTGGTGAACGTGCGCAACGCGGGCACGCTGGCCTTCCTGCCCGACGACGCGGTGATCGAGGTGCCAGCCGTGATCGGCGCGGCCGGCCCCGAGCCGGTGGGTGTCGCGCCGCTCGGGCCGCTGATGCGCGGGCTTGTCGGGCACGTGTCCGCGTACGAGGAACTCGCGGTCGACGCGGCGCTGCGCGGCGGCCGGGCCCGGGTGGCGGCCGCACTGCTGGCGCACCCGCTGGTCGGCCAGTTCGACCTGGCCGGGCGGCTGGCCGACCGGCTGATCACGGAGAACAGCGGCTACCTGCCTTGGGTTAGCCAGCACAGAGTTAGCCAGCACGGGGCCGGCTCGGCAGGCGGGCGGTGAGCGGCGGCCTGCCCGCGGTGCTGGCCATCGACGGCGGGAACAGCAAGACCGACGTGGCGCTGGTGGCCGCCGACGGCACGCTGCTCGGGAGCGCCCGCGGCTCGGGGGTGCCGGCGAACCTCTCCGGGCCGACGGTGGCGATGCTGGCCACGATCGTGGGCCAGGCAGCACGCGACGCCGGGCTGCATGCTGGTCTGGCCCGTGCGGCGGGGACGCCGATCGCCCGGCACACCATTGCCTGCATGGCCAACGCCGATCTGCCCGAGGACGAGCACCGGCTCGCCGGGATGCTCCGCGAGCAGGGCTGGAGCGACACCACCGAGGTGGCCAACGACACGTTCGCCGTGCTCCGGGCGGGCCTGGATCCGGCGGGCGGTTCCTGGGGGGTGGGGGTGACCTGCGGCGCGGGCATCAATTGCGTAGGGGTGGCGCCCGACGGGCGGACCACCGGCTTCCTCGCGCTCGGTCAGATCACCGGCGACTGGGGCGGCGGGTATGGCCTGGGCCTGCAAACCCTATGGTGGGCGATGCGCGCCGAGGACGGCCGCGGGCCGGGAACCGCGCTGCGCGCCGCCGTGACGGCCCACTTCGGCGTCCCAGAGGTACGCGACGTGGCCGTTCGCGTGCACCACGGCACAATCGTCAAAGACGGCCTTGCGGAGCTCGCACCTGTGCTCTTCGCCGTCGCGGCCAGCGGCGACCAGGTGGCCCGCGACCTGGTCAGCCATCAAGCGGACGAGGTGTGCGCGATGGCGCTCACCGTCATGCGGCGGCTCGACCTGACCGGCCTCGCCACCCCCGTGGTACTCGGCGGCAGGGTGCTGACCGCGCGCCACCCGCTGCTCACCGGGTGGATTACTGAACGGCTGGCCGCAGGCGCCCCAGCGGCGGACGTGCGCGTGACCGACGTTCCGCCCATCGCCGGCGCCGCTCTCCTGGGCCTGGACCAAACCGGCGCGCAGGCCGGCGCCAAGCTGCGCCTGCACGCTGCCTACCTGGCGGTGTCCTGAGGAGAACGCATCAGGCCGTGGCAGGCGACGGCCGCAGCGGCGACCACGTTCAGCGAGTCCACTCCCAGGGCCATCGCCGCTGAGCTCATCGGGATGCACACGGCCTGGTCGGCCTCGTGCATCCAGCGGGACGACAGCCCGTCACCTTCCGAGCCGAGCAGCAGCGCGACCCGCTGGCCCAGCCCTGCGTCATCGAGGGGCACCGCAGACTGATCCGGGGTGAGGGCGAGCAACTGGAAACCCGCCGCGCGCAACGCCGCCAGCCCGTCATGCCAGTGCGCCATCCGGGCGTAGCGGATGGCGAACACCGCTCCCATGGAGACCTTCACGGCCCGCCGGTACAGCGGGTCGGCGCACCGGGGTGACAGGATCACGGCCCCGACGCCGAGCGCCGCGGCGCACCGGAATATCGCCCCGACGTTGCCATGGTCCACCAGGTCCTCCAGCACGACCAGGCGCTTCGCCCCGGCGATGACCTCGGCGACCGACGGCAGCGGCCGCCTGGCCATCGACGCCAGCGCGCCCCGGTGCACCTGGTAGCCGGTCAGCTGCCGGGCCACCGCCGCGGGCAGCACGTAGACCGGCGCCGCGCAGCCGCTGGCCAGCCCGGCGAGGCCCGCTAGTTTGTCCTCGGTGACCAGGATGGAGCGCACCGGGTAGCCGGCCGCGATCGCGCGCCGGATCACCTTCTCCCCCTCCGCCACGAACAGCCCGCTGGCGGCCTCAAGGCTCTTGCGCAGGGATGCGTCGGTCAGCCGCACGTAGTCAGCCAGCCGCGGGTCGCCTGCGTCGCGGACGGGGACGGGGATAAGTCCTGCCACTCCCCCAGTGTCGCGGACTCCCACGCCGCCGCGGGATCGCCGCTGGGCACCGCTGGGGATCGTGCTGGGGACCGTGCTGGGATCGCCGGGAAAGCGGGCAACCGGGCTGAAATGTCATTCATCGTCCGATACAGTCGGCCCGGTAGCCCAAGTGGGCCGCGGGTCACGTGATTGAGGGATGCGGTGAACGCTGGACGCGCCACCGCGGCCGCCCCGAGCCGGCGTGGCCGCAAGCGCCGCGGGACGGTCGTCGGTCTGAGCGTGCTTGCCGTGGTGCTGGCCGGGACCCTCATTGTCGCGCTCGGCGCCCAGGCCATCGTGTCCCGTGAATCGTGCGCATCGAACCGGGTTGTGGTCACCGTCGGCGTATCCGACGACATCGCCCCGGCGGTTCGTCATGTTGGCCAGTACTTCAACGCCCAGCAGCGCAAGGTCGTCGGGCACTGCGCGGTGGTCCGGGTCACCAGCGAGCAGTCGGCAACCGTCGCCGCGCAGGTGTCCGGGCAGAAGCCAGCTGGGGGGCGGGCCGTCGACGCCTGGATCCCCGACTCCAGCCTCTGGGTCGATGTCGCTCGTAGTTCCCCGATCGGGGCTCAACTGGTGCAGCCCACGGGGATCACGATGGCCCGGTCCCCTCTCATGATCGTGATGCCCCGGTCTGTGGCGGCACAGATGCCCGCGTTCGGCACCCAGGTGGGCTGGCAGTTCCTGCTGCCCGAGACCGTCGGCGGCCCGGCATCCGCGCTCGGCCTGCGGGTGGAGTTCCCGGATCCGGCGCAGAGCTCGGCCGGGCTTGCCACCCTGATCGAACTCCAGCGGATGCTCGGCAGCGGTTCGGCAGCCCTGGGCAACTTCACCAAGTTCGTCTTCAACGTCCAGGTCACCGGCGCGTTCGAGAGCGGCACCGCGCTCGCGTCGCTGGTGAGCCTGGCCCGGCCGCCACGGGACGGGCGCCCGGTCACTGTCACTTCCGAGCAGGCGGTCGTGCAGTACGACAAGTCCCACCCAGATCAGCCGCTCTCGGGCCGGTACCCGTCGCAGGGTTCCTATCAGCTCGACTACCCCTACGTGCTGACCACGTCCGATCCCCTCAGGCTGCGCGCCGCGCAGGCATTCCAGGACGCCCTCAGCTCGAGTTACGCGCAGTCCTACGTGCAGTACGAAGGATTCCGTTCGGCCAATGGTGTCGCGTCTGGCTGGGTCAGCCGGTACGGCCTGATCACAGGCCAGCCGAACCTGGCCGAACCCGCTCCACCGGGCCAGGCCGAGACCGCCCTCCAGGCATGGTCCCGGCTCGGCCTCGGTTCGCGCGACCTGGCGCTACTTGACGTCTCCGAGCAGATGGCCACCCCGGTCACGCCCAGCGGCACGACCCTGGAACAGGTGCTCTCCCAGGTAGCCGGCCTCGGCCTGTCTCAGTTCCCCAACAGCACGCAGATGGGCGTCTGGGCGTTCGCCAGCCACCTCAATGGCACGCTCCCCTACAAACAGCTGATCTCCGTGGGTCCGGTGCTCGGCGAATTCGGCCTCGTCACCCGGCGTCAGCAGATCCAGCAGATGACGCAGGCGGGAACGCCAGTGGCGGGCGCGCCGGCCGCGCTGTATGGCTCGATCCTCGCTGGCTACAAGGAGATGACCGCCACCTATCAGCCCAGGTACGCCAACGCGGTACTGGTGATGACCGCGGGGGTGGATAACGCTCCAGGGGATATCTCCGCCGCCACCCTGATAAAAGACCTGCGCAAGCTCTACAACCCCAACCGCCGGGTGGAGATCATCACGCTCGTGCTCGGCAGTCCGGTGGGCTTCGCCGCGCTGCAGCAGATCTCCGCCGCCACTGGTGGCCAGGCATACTTGATCACTAAACCCACCCAGGTCACCTCGGTGTTTTTCAACGCCATCGCGCGGCGCATCTGCTCCCCTGGCTGCGGAAATTAGCCGCGGACGGCAGACCGGATCCGGGGCTGCCGCCAGTTCGCTGACGAAGTTCGCGAACGTGTGAACCGGTCTCCTGAGCCGCGCGTCATCATTGGTGAGGCCCGGCGAGAGCGGGGCGCCGGGCCTCGTGCAACTTCCCGGCTGGCAGGCAGGCCGGGACACGGTGTGAGGCCCGGCAAGAGCGGGGTGCCGGGCCTCATATCAATCCCGGGCATCTGCTGGAGATCTCACTTTCCAGGCGCGCTCACTCGGCCGAGTCCAGCAACCGGTGGGCGCGCTGGATCAGCAGCGGAACTGCCGGGCCTTCCCGTTCGAAACCTTCGCCGACGGTCTTGTGCTGCAGGAACCGGGCATGGATGCCTTCCAGCACCACGGCCAGCTTGAAGCAGCCGAACGCCATGTAGTACCCGATCCTCGATACGTCCCGCCCGGTCAGCGCCGCGTATCTGCCCGCGATCTCCGCCCTGTTCAGGAAGCCGGGGCAGGACGTCACCGCGGCGCTCACGCTGAGTTCCGTCGACTCGTCGTCCCCGGCTTCCGCCCAGTACACGAGCGCGAGGCCAAGATCCGCGAGCGGATCCCCCAACGTGGACATCTCCCAGTCCAGGACCGCGGCGATCCTCGGTGTACTGTCCAGGGCGATCAGCATGTTGTCCAGCCGGTAGTCGCCGTGCACCAGGGTCCCACCGCGCTCATCCGCGGCTGGCAGCCCCGCCGCGAGCCGCGCGGTGAGCTGCTCGTAACCTGGCATTTCGCGCGTCTGCGAGAGCTCCCACTGCCGCTGCCAGCGCGCCAGCTGGCGCTCCAGGTAGCCTTCCGGCCTACCGAAATCGGCGAGTCCCACCGCCCCGGGATCGAGCCCGTGGATGGCCGCGAGCATGTCCGCGAACATCAGCGACAGCTGATGGGCCTGGGCGGGCGTGACCTGGGCGCCGTCGTCCCTGGTGCGCAGTACCAGCCCGGTCACGTGCTCCATCACGTAGAACGGCGCTCCGATGACCGCTGGGTCCAGGCAGAACGCCACCAGCCTGGGCACCGGGATGTCCGTACCATGCAAGGCACTGAGAACCCGGTACTCCCTGGCCATGTCGTGGGCGGTCGGCAACACGTGGCCGAGCGGCGGGCGGCGCAGGACCAGCAGCGCTTTCCCCG
>WNFJ01023850.1_pt1 | contig 16219 bp, 16 predicted proteins | sample 5400461 | NCBI WGS metagenome assembly WNFJ01 (sample SAMN13153349, study PRJNA577476) | soil metagenome | isolation source: 115 cm saprolite on Douglas fir-dominated hillslope | place: USA:California | collected 2013-09-17 | reverse complement strand
CAAGGTGCGAGTCGGCGCCGCCGCAGGCGAACCCGTCGAGCAAAATAACGATCTCTTTGGATCGACAGTTCAACTCGCCGCTCGGCTCTGCGCTCACGCGCAGCCGGAACAGATCCTGGTCTCGAACGCAATTCCAGACCTATGCATCGGCAAAGGACTATTATTCGAAGAACTAGGCGAAGTTGTCCTCAAAGGTTTCGGTTATCCAGTCCGCGCCCATGCTGCCGCGTGGAAGCAAGCGAATTAGACAGATTTTATCTGCAATCAATTGCAGATTTTTCAGGCCGAATTCTCGTTAGATGACATGAACTCCGTCTCTCGGCGACGCAGTCGGATAAGCCTGGTAGCGATGATCGTCGGCGGATTACTGGCAGTTGCTCCTGTTTTCGGTCCGCTCGGGAAGACGTTGCATTATTTGGCCGACTTCATCGCTGAGCGGCCACAGCCGCTGCGAGGGCCGGATATCTCGGTTTTCGCCGAGCTGCTGGCTCTGATCATTTGTCCTGTCGGGCTGCTCCTGTTTGCCATATCGCTGGTTTTATTTATCCGAAGTGGCACGCGAACCGTGCCGCGCGCATGATAGGACGTCCGCATCTGACCAGCCGATGAAGCCAACCCAGCACTTTGTTGTAAGCTGTCGATTCATGCGCAAGTCAATTCCCAAAGTGCTGGGTGGCTTATCTCGTTCTCGTAGGTGACAAGCTTACACGCATCGAGATTGTTTACGGCGGCCAGTACAGCATGAAGCGCATTGAACTCGAAAACGTCGATGGAGAACGATAACTTGGTTAACGCCTGCGCTTCCGAAAGTCTTCTCGCGTGTTATGCCGATCGCCGCAATCTATGACATCCACGGGAATCTCCCCGCACTTGAGGCAGTAATCGAAGAGATCCGTCAGGCAGGCGTAGATCATGTTGTGATTGGAGGGGATGTTGTTCCGGGTCCGATGCCATCTGAAACACTCGCTCACTTGTTGAGCCTCGAGATTCCAGTGCACTTTATCCTGGGTAACGGTGAGGTGGCAGTTCTGGAACAGATGGCCGGCAAGGAGGCGGCAAATGTCCCAGGGCAGTTTCGTGAGATCATACGCTGGACGGCGAAGGAGCTTCATTCCGAACACGAACATTTGTTAGCCAGTTGGCCGAAAACTCTTCGGCTTGAGATTAGCGGGTTAGGCGAGGTGCTGTTTTGCCATGCGACGCCGCGAAACGAAAATGAGGTGTTTACCGCTCTTACGCCTGACGATCGCCTCTCATCAATCTTTGACGGAATCGACGCGCCCGTCGTCGTGTGCGGTCATACCCACATGCAGTTCGACCGAATGATCGGAAGAACGCGGGTCGTCAATGCTGGCAGTGTGGGAATGCCTTTCGGAAAAACAGGCGCGTATTGGGTCTTACTTGGATCAGATGTTCAGCTTCGACATACGCCTTACGATCTAGCGAAAGCGGCTGAGCGCATTCGCGCCACGAATTATCCGCAGGCTGAAGATTTTGCAGCACATAATATCCTGCAACCGCCTTCAGAGAAAGAAGCGAAGGCAGAATTGAAGTGAAAGCGACTGAAGTAAGATCACTCGTTGGCAAATATTTACGATGGTCATGAAACATATTCGTCTTTTTTTATTACTCACCGCCGCGATGCAGAGCTTGTGTTACGCGAATGTAACAAAGCTTTCAACGGAAGATCGCAGGATGCTGCAGGATTCACCGCGCTTCCACGAAGTTCACTCCACCCGCGATTTGCCACTATCGGTTATTGCACTTTGCGCCGACGACGGAAGGATCGCAGAACCCGGTCAAAAGTGGAACGCGACTGATTCCATCGTGGATCCAACCCTCCCGGGCAAGCGCCTTATTTGGGCGGCGATAGGAGGCGAATATTACGTTGTTCATTACGAACGCGGCGGAATCGCTCACACGTTCCACATCTTGGTTGCCAAAATCACGAAGGATAATGCGAAGTCAAAAGTGGTATGGCGCGCCGTTGGGGGTCCGCTCAAAGATTACGCCGCATTTCGCGACGCATTGCTAAGCGGCAAACTGGATGATCGGTTAGATTATTGAACCGCATTCGGCCCGCCCAGCGGTCGCGCCCTACCAAAACGTTGCATTTCCTACTTGTAAGACAGCCTGTAAACTTCGTCTGAAATTCTAATGGAACTCGAAGGAATCGATCACGTAGCCGTCGGCGTACGCGACATCGAGCGATCGGCCGAATGGTACATCGAAGTTCTGGGATTCAAGCGGCTTCACGAAGGCGCGTGGAACGGTATTCCGACTTTTGTCGGCAAAGGAAATACCGGCCTAGCACTGTTTCCCGCGAGCTCGAATGAAAAATCAGCGCCTTCGGGTCACCGCGATCTTCGAATACTTCACCTGGCCTTTCGCGCGAATCGCGAAAATTTTCTGGCAGCGCAGCGCGAACTACAAAAGCACGAAATCAAATTTGAATTCCAGGATCATGAAATCTCGCACTCAATCTATTTCCGCGATCCGGACGGACATCAATTAGAGATTACAACCTACGAAGTCGAACGGCCATCCTGACTTGTCATGTCGAGCGGAGTCGAGACATCTCTCGATATTTCTGAAACAGTCAGAGATTCCTCGACTTCGCTCGGAATGACAGGCTGAGATGATGCGGCGCTACGATTTACGCGACACGACCGCAGCAGTTCTTATATTTTTTCCCGCTGCCGCAGGGACACGGTTCGTTCCGGCCGACCTTTGGTATTGAGCGCCGAATCGGAAGATCGATTGACACTTCCCCTGCTCCATCGCCGTCGCCATCTCCGGCAATTCCGGCCATTGCGCCGACTGGTTGAGGCTGGCGCGCGCGCGACGCAGCGCCCGCCGTTGGCGCGCTAGGTGCATGTTCGCGCAGCAAAAATTGCGGCAACGTCGCCAGGAAATTCTCGAACGCCTGAAGGTTCGAAGTGCTGCGGAACAAATTGTTTAGCACTTCGTTCTTAATATTAGCCATTAATTCTACAAACATGTCGTACGCCTCGGTCTTGTACTCAATGAGCGGATCTTTTTGCGCGTAGCCCCGGAGATAAACGCCTTCGCGCAGCGCATCCATGGCGTAGAGATGCTCCTGCCAGAGACGGTCGATCGCGTTGAGGATGATGTAGCGCTCCAGGCTTTTCACCGCCGTGGCCTCTTCGTAGGCGGACTTGCGCTCGTAAGCGTTCTTGATCTTTTCAACCATGAACTGCGCGTTTTCATCGACGCTGCGCGTTTCAAATTCCGCTTTTTCCTTCGTCAACCCGAGCGGAAAAGTGGTGTTCACCCAATGGACGAAACCGGTGTAATTCGGCTCATCGACGTCGAGATACTCTTTCACTTTTGCCGGGATTGCTTCGTCGATCACCTCGTAGATGAGTTTGCGCGGTTCTTCGGAATCGATGACTTCGTTGCGATAAGTGTAAACCACCTCGCGCTGCATGTTCATCACGTCATCGAAATCGAGCGTGCGCTTTCGAACGAGATAGTTGCGCTGCTCAACGCGTTTCTGCGCCGTCTCGACCGACTTGTTCAACCATCGATGCTCGAGCTCCTGGCCTTCCTCGAGCCCGAAGCGCTCCATGATTCTCGTCATCCGATCGGCTGCGCCGAAATTGCGCATCAAATCGTCTTCGAAACTGACATAGAACCGCGATGCGCCCGGATCGCCTTGGCGGGCGCAACGTCCACGCAGTTGCCGATCGATTCGGCGCGCCTCGTGGCGCTCCGTCCCGACCACCATCAATCCACCGCGTTCTATAACGCCGGGCCCAAGCTTAATATCGGTGCCGCGGCCGGCCATGTTCGTTGAAATTGTGACCGTACCCGGTTGGCCCGCGCGCGCCACAATCTCAGCCTCCTGCATGTGGAACTTCGCGTTCAAAACATTGTGCGGGATTTTTTCGCGCTTCAGCATTCGGCTGAGTAATTCGGAGGCTTCCACGCTGACCGTGCCAACCAGCACCGGCTGACTTCTCGCGTGAGCTTCCTTGATCTCCTTAATGACCGAGTTGTACTTTTCGCGCCGCGTCTTGTAGATCCGATCGTTGTTATCGTTACGCCGCACCGGGCGGTTGGTAGGAATCATGTTCACGTCCAGCTTGTAAATATCGTGAAACTCGGCTGCTTCCGTTTCCGCTGTGCCTGTCATTCCTGCGAGCTTCTGATAAAGCCTGAAATAATTTTGGATCGTGATTGTGGCCAAGGTTTGGGTCTCACGATCGATTTGAACACCTTCCTTCGCTTCAACGGCCTGATGTAAGCCATCGCTCCAACGCCGCCCTGGCATTTTGCGTCCTGTGAATTCATCAACGATCACGACCTTGTTATCCTCGATGACGTACTGGACATCCTTCTCGAACAAGCAATAGGCGCGAAGTAATTGTGAGATGTTATGGATCCGCTCGGCTTGGGCATCGCAATGCTGCTGGCGCTCCGCTTTTTTCTTATCTTTCTCTTCAGGTGTGAGTGTCTGGTCCAGATCGATCTCGGTGAACTCGCTGATCAAATCCGGCAACACAAATGCGTTTGGATCATCTGGATTGAGGAAGCTGCGCCCCTGCTCGGAAAGATCGGCTTCGTTCGATTTCTCATCGATCGTGAAGAACAGTTCTTCCTTGAGCGCGAACAATTCTTCCTTGCGCGTGTCCTGGTAAAACGAAAGCTCGGCTTTATCGATGGCACGGCGCTTGTCCGGATCTTCCATCATCCGTAGCAGCTGCTTATTACGCGGTTGACCGAGCTTCACTTTGAACATGAGACGTCCACCGGTCTCCACATCGCCCTGTTCAAATTTTTCAATCGCTTCGCTGGCCACCCGGTTGCAAAGCATGTTCTGCTTGCGGACCAACTGCTCGATGAGCGGTTTCCATTTGTCGTACTGATGCGTAGAAATCGTCGCCGGGCCGCTGATGATGAGCGGCGTGCGCGCCTCGTCAATCAGGATGGAATCGACCTCGTCGACAATTGCGAAGTGGTAACCGCGCTGGACTTGTTGCTCACGCGTTGTGGCCATCCCGTTGTCGCGCAAATAATCGAAACCGAACTCGCTGTTCGTGCCGTACGTGATGTCCTTCGCATATTGCTCGCGACGCGCATCTGGTTCCTCATCATGTTGAATGCAGCCGACCGTTAGTCCGAGGAAATTGTAAAGTAGGCCCATCCATTCCGCGTCGCGTCGCGCCAGATAATCGTTCACCGTTACCAAATGCGCGCCGCGGCCAGTGAGCGCGTTCAAGTAAAGCGGCAAAGTTGCGACCAGCGTTTTACCTTCGCCCGTCGCCATCTCCGCGATCCGTCCCCGATGCAAGACAATCCCGCCTAGCAACTGCACGTCGAAATGCACCATGTCCCAGACCATGGGCTGATCACACACCGTGAAGGAATGCTGCCGTTCCTTCAGGCGGCGAGCCGCATTTTTCACCACCGCGAACGCTTCCGGCAGAATTTCATCCAGCTTTTTCCATTGGTCCGTGAGCTCCGGAATCTTTGAGAGTTCTTCCTTCCAAGCCGCGGTCTTCGCGCGCAAGCCGTCGTCGGACAAGCTCTTGAACTGCTCATCAAACTCGTTGATCCGGCGCACAATCGGTGCAAGCCGCCTGAGCTCGCGCTGATTTTTCGAGCCTAAAATCTTCTTTAAAATCCAACCAACCATGTGAGCCTGCAATATCGGTCAGATTCTCAATCTGTCATCCCGAACGAAGTGAGGGACCTCTCACAAAATTGGAAGATCACGTCACCTACTTGTTTACCCACCGCCCGCCGCGAGATCCTTTGCAGCAGTCGCGGCGCGCACGGAGTGACGCGCCCTACCGCCACGGAACGGCTCTACAGAAATTTCCGTGGCAACTCGGCCGCTCTCTGCAAGAGGCGCAGGTAATGGGTTCGCGAAATTTCAATACCGCCAAATTGTTCCAGGTGCGGTGTCAGCCATTGCGTGTCCAGCAACACGAACTTGCGAGCGCGCAAATGCTCAACCAGTGCCACTAGTGCAATCTTGGAGGCATCGGTCACCCGATGAAACATCGATTCCCCAAAAAACGCGCCTCCCACCGCGACGCCATAAAGGCCACCGGCGAGCTTGCCTTGCTTCCAGGCTTCGACGGAATGCGCGTGGCCGAGCTGATGCAGCCGCGTGTAGCTCTCGATAATCTCCTCATTGATCCATGTATCTTCCCGTCTCGCGCAGGCGGCGATCACTTCTGAAAACGCGTTGTTAATACTTGTTTCAAAAACTCTCTTGCGTAGCACACGTCGCAACGCGTGCGGCACATGAAAGTCTTCCAACGGCAGAACGGCACGCGGGTCTGGCGAGAACCACTCGATCGAATCATCCTCCATCGCCATGGGAAAAACACCGAGTCGATAGCCCTGAAGCAAAAGTTCCGGATCAATCATCGTCGTCAATGCGTTAAGCGTTGGAACTGCCCTATGCTGTCATGTTGAGCGAAGCGAAACATCTCTGATTATCACTTTGACGCTGCGGCAGAACCAATCAGAGATTCTTCGCTTCGCTCAGAATGACAATGACGTTGCCGGTTTTAACCCTTCAACGCTTCAAGCTTGTTGCAATGGAGCAGTCGCCTCCTAAAATAAGCAGATGAAGCCCCTTTCAATTGCGCTCGTCATTGCGTGCCTCGCCGTGGTCGGCTGCACGGACCCGCTGGAACAACGCACGACTGGGGAAGTGCAAGGGCAGTTAGAGCGGGGCGTGACCGGTCAGGGAACGGTCGGCCCATTGGAGCGATCGCCCGACGATCCGGCTGCAGAGCACAGCGTCCCACAAACCCATCCGTAGCGCACAGAGATGGCAACCCCCTCGACGCACTCTAAGATTCTCATCCTCGATTTCGGGTCGCAGTACACGCAGGTCATCGCCCGGCGAATCCGCGAGTGTCAGGTGTATTCTGAAATTGTTCGCTTCGACACGCCAGCCGCAGAAATCGCTGCGCTGAGGCCTAACGGGATCATTCTTTCCGGCGGACCAGCCAGCGTTTATGACAAAGGCGCCCCGCAAATCGATCCAGAAGTTTTTTCGCTGGGCATTCCCACGCTGGGAATTTGTTACGGTCTGATGCTGATGGCGCATCACCTTGGCGGCCAGGTCGTCTTCACCGGACGGCGCGAGTATGGCGCTGGCATGTTGCACATCAGGAATGGATCCGAACTCTTCGATGGATTAGGCAACCAGCTCGACGTTTGGAATAGCCATGGGGACGAAGTCACCGCATTGCCCCAAGGTTTTCACGTCGTCGCGACGACCGAAGGTTGCGATTTTGCCGCCGTGGAAAATCGGCAACGCAAACTTTATGGCTTGCAATTTCATCCCGAAGTCGCGCACACGCCACGCGGCAGGGAAATCCTGCAGAACTTCGTGTATCACGTCTGCCACTGCGCGATGGACTGGACGATGGCCTCGTTCATCGAGGAAGCTTGCACCCGCGTCAGGAAACAGGTCGGCGATCAAAAGGTCGTGCTCGGTTTGAGCGGTGGCGTCGATTCTTCAGTGACCGCTGCGCTTCTGCACAAAGCAATCGGCGACCAGCTCACCTGTATTTTTGTGAACAACGGCCTGCTCCGTGCGCGCGAGGAAGAAATTGTGCAGCGCGTTTTCGGCGAGAATTTTCATATCCAACTCAAATATGTGGACGCTTCGGAGCGGTTTCTGTCGAAATTGCGCGGCATCACCGATCCTGAGCAGAAACGCAAAATTATCGGCAACGAGTTCATCCGCGTGTTTGAAGACGCAATTGTCGATCTCGCAAAGGCTGATCACCGGTCACCAGTCACCGATCACAAATTCCGTTTCCTGGCGCAAGGCACGCTTTACCCCGACGTCATTGAGAGCGTATCGATACAGGGCAATCCCGCCCAGGTGATCAAGAGCCATCACAACGTCGGTGGGTTGCCGGAGAAAATGGATTTCGAACTCGTCGAGCCAGTGCGCCAATTGTTCAAAGACGAAGTGCGCCAGGCAGGCTTGCACCTGGGTTTGCCAAAAGAAATTGTCTATCGCCAGCCCTTCCCCGGGCCGGGTCTCGCCGTCCGCATTCTTAGTGAAGTCACGCCCGAGCGATTAACCATTTTGCGCGAAGCCGACACGATTGTGCAAAGCGAAATGGAAGCTGCCGATTGGTATTACAAAGTCTGGCAATCGTTTGCCGTCTTGCTTCCTGTGCAATCAGTCGGCGTTATGGGCGACCAACGAACGTACGAGAACACGGTCGTTCTTCGCATCGTCGAAAGTCAGGACGGCATGACTGCCGACTGGGTCCGCCTCCCGTACGAACTGCTGGCACGCATTTCGAATCGCATCAGCAACGAAGTCAAAGGCGTCAACCGCGTCTGTTACGACATCTCCAGCAAACCGCCGAGTACGATCGAGTGGGAGTGATTCCATTTTGGATTCCTAATTACCGATTGAGAATTTCTCATTCGAAAGTTCGCCTGGCCAGTGAACCATGAAAATCTTAATCGCCCCGGACAAATTCAAAGGCGCGCTTGGTGCACGGGAAGTTGCGGAAAACATCGCGACAGGACTGCACGATGTCCTGCCGGATGCGAAAATCGAAATCGTGCCGATGGCAGACGGCGGCGAGGGAACTGCGGAAGTTATTTGCAATGCGCGCGGCGGCTCATGGGTGCAATGCAAAGCATATGAGCCGCTGGGCCGTGAGATCGACGCGCGTTACGCCTGGATCGGAGACGAAAAGGTAGCCGTGATGGAAATGAGCGAAGCCGCCGGGATGCGACGGCTCTCCGAAAACGAACGAGATCCGATTCGCGCGAACACATTTGGTGTCGGCGAAATGATTTTGGATGCAGCGAGGCCGGGTGCGGCTGAAATCATCATCGGTCTTGGTGGTAGCGCAACCAACGACGGCGGCTTCGGCATGGCGCGCGCATTGGGCTTTCGATTCTTCGAGCACGAGCATGAGCATGAGCTAGAAGGCGCGGTTACTGAGTTGGCTGGTCTCAAGCGAATCGAGAAGCCGGAAGATTTGGAATTGCCCAAGATCATCGCGGCGGTGGATGTGAAGAACCCGTTACTGGGGGAAAATGGTGCGACGCGAGTGTTTGGTCCGCAAAAAGGCGCGACAAAGGCCAACATCGACATTTTGGAGCGGTCACTAACCAGGCTCGCAGACGTAGCAGCCCAACAATTTGGTTTTGATTATCGCAATGAACCTGGCGCCGGCGCGGCGGGCGGACTCGGATTTGGGCTGATGAGTTTTTGCGGCGCGAAGATACGACCGGGATTCGATGTTGTCGCGGAAGCCGTCGACCTCGAAGCCAAAATCAAAGATGCCGACATTGTGATTACAGGGGAAGGAAGTCTGGATCGCCAGACGCTCGAAGGGAAAACGCCTGCCGGCGTGGCGCGGCTGGCGCGAAAACTCGGTAAGCCTGTTTTCGCAATTGTGGGCCGCGCCACGAAAGATCAAGAGGTCCGCGAGCTGTTCGACGCTGTTTACGAGAACGCGCAGCCGGGAATGAGCCAGGAAGAAAACATGAAGCGCGCCGCGGAACTGTTGCGCGAGAACGCGCGCGAACTTGCCGAAGAACTGTAGGGCGTTTGACTCGCTCGCTCCTGCTCTCTCGCTCTAACGAGCTGCCCGTCTATCTCGTTCGCCTCCCCGCGGCTCCATTCTATGAACCCCGAAAGTTTTCGGGGCTGACACAGACGCCGTACAAAATCAGTAGAATTCTCAGGGCGACTTCTTTGCGGTCCTCGGATCGTCGGCAGGATTCACATAGTTGATCTGCCACGGACCAATCCCGTGAAGTTGAATGACGGTTTCTCCTTCGGACCAGGCAGTGTGTTTCATTCCAGCAGGCCAGTAACCGAATGAGCCGGCTGGAAGTTTTTTGGCGCTATTGCGATCGAGTGCTTCTCCGGTGGCGAGGTAAAGTGCGCCCGAAATCACAGTGACACGCTCCGTTTTTGGATGGGTATGCGGCGGTACGTGATAGCCGTCAGGAAACTGAAAGCGCACCACGAACGGCCCTTCTTTTGTTGGATCGCCTTCCAACACGGCCACCTTCGCCCCCGGAGGCAAAGCCGCTGGTCCCTCCTTCCATTGGATAGTTGCTAGAGGATAAAGGCGCATGTCTGCGGATTGCGTTTCTTCGGCCGATAACCGCGCCTGGGGAATGATCACGGACAGAAGAGTAGCTAATGCGAAAGAAGCAATAGTTTTCATGCTGTGAGTATTATTGTCCGATTTTACGGCGGCAAGTCGTTTAGCAAAATTCGCGGAACTCCTTCGCTGTTTCGACGTAGCTCCACGCCCACCGCGCGATGTCCTTCTGCTCGTCGAGCGTAAGTTGCCGGCGAATTTTCGCGGGTGACCCTAGCACGAGTGACCCCGGCGGGATTTTCATGCCGCCAGTGATAAGCGCATTTGCGCCGATGATGGAACGCGGGCCCACTTCCACATCGTCAAGAATAATGACGCCCATCCCGACAAGCACTTCATTGTCGATTTTGCAGGCGTGCACGATGGCGCTGTGGCCGATCGTGACCAACTCGCCTACGACAGTGGGATAATCTGTATCGAGATGGATGACCGCATTGTCCTGAACATTCGAGCGCGGGCCAATGATGATACGATTGATATCGCCGCGCAGAACGGCGCCGTACCAAACGCTTGATTCTTCCTCAAGTGTAACGTCGCCAACAACCGTTGCTCCGGGAACAACCCAGGCGCTCGAATGAATTGTAGGGCCTTTTTTTAAACGCGCAGCGATCCCGGCGTGTCCAGTGGGCAGTGCATCCGGCTCTATATGCATTTGAATTAAAGTCCATCAATCAACGTCCAACGTCCAATCTTGCGTGATGGACGAACCAATCCAAAGGCGATTCGTACTTTTTCGCCTCTCCCCTCCGTCAAGGGGAGAGGACAAAGGTGAGGGGTTCCGGTGCAGGCGTCGGTTCTTAAATTACCCTCACCCTCCCCTCTCCCTGAAAGGGCGAGGCCACCCATGCACCTGCGGCAGCTCTCGCCCGCTGAGCGATTGAGGATGTGACAAAGGGATACCGAATAAGAGAATGGGATTTTCTTATTCCCATGATTGGAGCATTATAAGCACCGAAAATGCCTGAATTTCCTCCGGAACAAGTCACGCCTTTCGTGTTCTCCGATCCCAGCGGTAAGCGCTGGCCGCGGCTGCGCCTGATTCTGCTCATCACGGGCGTGCTGCTTTTCCTCGGAACGGTGCTGTTCGTTCAGACGCTTTTTGTCGCACCGCAAATGAATGTGCCGTTTTCGCTGCGGCAGTTAAAGGGCCAACTAAAAGCGCTGCAAAAGCAAAATCCGGCCGGTCAACTGTCTCCAGCTTCCCTGCTGTGGCAGAAGTTTGGCGCGGCGCGACAGGCGGCGAAAAAACTCGCCGGAACAGCGCCAACTCCTTCGCCACGGCCACGGAAGAAACCGCCCGACAACGAAGTGCGACTCGCGTTTTACATCAACGGCGATCCGTACAGTTACGCGTCGCTCCAGCAACACGCGGCCCAGATTACGCACGTCTGCCCGGAATGGATGACCGTGACCGATGGCTTAGGCGATGTGCAGATTGACGCCGACACCCGTGTGTCAAAGCTGGCTGCCAACAAGGGCATCGCTTTGATGCCGCTGCTAACGAACCAGGTCGGTGACCTCTGGCAGCCGGAAGCGATTGAGAACCTCGCGCACGGGCCAGCGGATCGGCAGGATCGGTTTATCCAAAGTGTGCTTTCGACCCTGCGTAATGCCAAGGCTTCGGGCGTGGTTGTCGATTGGCAGCAAATCGACCCGGCTTACAAAAAAGACATCACCAAATTCATCGATAAGTTCGCCGACGCGTTACACGACGATAACAAGGAGCTGTGGCTGTGCGTTCAGCCCAGCCAGGAGCTCGATTACGTCGACTTCGATGCGCTTGCTGACAACGTGGATCGTTTTGTGGCGATGTTGTTTGATGAAACATCCGACACCGATCCACCGGGGCCGCTTGCGTCCCGGTCGTGGTTTGAAGGCTGGGTGCGCGCCCTGCTGCAAGATTCCGACCCCAAGCAATGGATCATCGCAATCGGCAGTTATGGATACGATTGGACCATCGGTGGGAAAAAGGCGGAGCTGATCGCTTTTGCCGAGGCGATGAGCCGCGCCAATGATGCCGAAATCAAGAGCGTAGAAGTAAGCGGACCGAGTTACAGCCCGTACTTTTATTTTCAGGATGAAGACAAGGAACACGCCGTCTGGTTTCTGGATGCCGTAACTTTCCTCAACCAAGCGCGCGAGGTGCGCGACCAAAAGGCTGGCGGCTTCGCTCTTTATCGCCTCGGCAGCGAAGACCCTGCAATTTGGGATGCGTTAAGCGTCCCGCGAGATTTCAAACTCGACAATCCAACGCGACAGGCGCTCGAAGTCATACCATCCAGCGACACAATAGCTGACGTCGGCGATGGCGAAATTGTGACGGTTGATGAGAATCGCATGGACGGGATGCGAAAACTCGCTGTGGACACAGATGGCTATCTGACTGCGAACTATGTGAAGTTTGCGCAATTCCCGACGCTGTACCACCAGGGCGCCGGCGGCGAGCATCAGGTTGCAATCACGTTCGATGATGGGCCCGACCCGCGATGGACACCAAAGATTTTGGACATTCTCAAAGCAGCGAATGTGAAAGCAGCGTTTTTCCTGGTTGGAGTGAACGCGGAGCGTTATCCGTCGCTTGTTCGTCGCATCGTCGATGAAGGGCACGAGATCGGAAACCACACTTATTATCATCCGAACCTGGCGCTCTGCTGGCCCGAACACATCCGGCTGGAGCTGAATGCCACACAGCTTTTGCTCGAAACGATAACAGGCCGTGCCACCACATTGTTCCGGCCGCCTTACGCTGCGGATTCGAGTCCGACCCAACTAACCGATCTGGCTCCGCTGAAAATTGCCGAAGATCTGAATTACCTCGTCGTGCTGGAGAATATCGATCCGCAAGATTGGGCGAAGCCCGGAGCGGACATCATCCTGCGGCGGATCAAACAACAAAGACACGATGGCAGCGTCATCCTATTGCATGATGCAGGCGGAGATCGTTCGCAAACAGTGGAAGCGCTTCCGCGCATTCTGGATTGGTTGCATACGCGAGGCGACACGGTCGTGCCTTTAAGCACATTGCTGGGCACGACGCGCGACGCAGTGATGCCGCCCTTGCAAGGCAATGGTCGAACGCTCACTCGTCTGGTAAGCAGCACCGGCTTTCGCGTTTACCACAGCATCGAGGAATTCCTCTGGGCATTCATGATTGTGGCGACGGCGCTGGTGGTCGCGCGCACCCTCATTGTCATTTGGCTTGCGTATCGTTTTCGGCGCGGACCGAAAACAAACTTTGCGGAGCCAGTCAGCGTAGTGATGGCTGCTTACAATGAAGAGAAAGTGATCGCGGAAACTTTGCGCACGCTTCTTTCCACAGAGTACAAAGGCGAAATCGAAGTTGTCGTCGTGGACGACGGCTCGCGTGACCAAACTGCTGCGGAAGTTGAGCGCGTCGCGTGCACTGAGCCGCGCGTGCGTTTGTTGCAACAGGAAAATCATGGGAAAGCGCGCGCCTTGCAACGCGGTCTCGCTGCCGCGCGCCACGGCATCGTTGTTTTCATTGATGCCGATACGCAGTGTCAGCGCGACACCCTTCCACGCCTGCTCGAACCATTTGCTGATGCCCGCATCGGGGCTGTGTCAGGTCACGCAAAGGTTGGAAATTTGCGCACCTTCATAGCTCACTGCCAGGCACTGGAATACACCTGCGGTTTTAATTTGGATCGACGCGCTTACAATCGGTGGGAGTGCATCACAGTTGTGCCGGGCGCGATCAGCGCCGTTCGCAAGGACGCGATCGATGAAGCGGGCGGGCTGAGTTTGGAAACGTTGGCTGAAGACACTGATCTCACTCTCTCCTTACACAGGCATCGGCAGCGCATCGTTTATGTGCCCGACACTATCGCGTGGACAGAAGCGCCTGAAAGCATGGCCACACTTGCGCGACAGCGTTCTCGCTGGGCCTACGGCACGCTGCAATGTCTTTGGAAACACCGCGACATGGTGTTCAACTGGAACTATCGCGCGCTCGGCTGGTTCAGTTTGCCCAACATCTGGTTTTTTCAGATCATTCTCGTCGCAGTCACACCAATGGTGGACTTATTCCTGATTGCCTCGCTGCCATTCGGCGCTTGGAACGCGGTGTTGCCATTCATCATCATTTTCCTCGCGATGGACGTGATCCTCGCCACGCTCGCCTGCTTGCTCGAGCGCGAGCCGATCGTGCGGGCCTGGCGCATTTTGCCGATGCGCCTGATCTACCGTCCGATGCTCAGTTATTGCATCTGGAAAGCGATCCTGCGCGCGATCAAAGGCGCATGGGTAAGCTGGGGCAAACTCGAGCGCACCGCCAGCGTCCCCGTGCGCGCGTGAGAGCAAGCGCGAATCCGTCTCGGCAGCACACGACGTTTTCGCGCGCTCGCAATCAGGAACTTTCAATCCAAGGGACTTTTCCGCGTAAAAGCGATGCTGACGCGGCGAGCGAATTTTTGTCCAGGTAGTGCCTTAGCTGCTCTTTTACAAACTTCCTTCCGCTGCCACTCTTGAGATAGCGCTCTCGGGCTAAGGCGTCGTCGCGTTCCAGATAGGCCTCATAGTAGATTAACTTCCAAGGGCCGCGATGAGACGTGGCAAATGATCCGCCAGTAACATGCTCACTAAATCTTTTTCGAAGGTTAGCCGAGTATCCAATGTAAAATCCGCTGTCTTTTAGTGAGCGGAGCATATACACATAATGCATCAGCTGGACGTCACTCCTGGCGCGTGAGCGAAGCTTTTACGCGCTGATCGAGCAATTTAGGTTTGTGTGTAGTTGAGGCGACGGGTACTGTCGGGCGCATGCAAGCAATTCTGTTCCTTTCGCCACCTAACTCAAGCCGGATTAGACCCAGAAATTGGGCATTTCTCTTGAAAGACCCAAAAAATGGGCCGAATTCTCGTTAGGCCGCAAAATGCGCCGCCGGAGCGTTGTAGATTTTCTGCTTTCTCCTGGGGCTCGTCCGCGATATTTTCGCCGTGTGAGCGGTGCGCCTCGTTTCCAAGTTCCGGATTCGAGATCTTTGTTCCGGGGCGTCAGGAAAATCCTGCTTGCAGGAGCGCCAATCTCCTTGAGCGCACCGTCTCACACGTTCTCTGCCGGCTGCATCTGTGGTTCTTCCACGTTTTGCGCCCTAACCAATCGATGAAGCCAACGGCCCCTCCACGAAACAAGTTCAGTGTGTTTGCGACGACACCCTGCCGTGGCTTATCTCTGTCTCGTTAGGCGACATTCGCGCTCCCATGAAACTCGTGATGTTTGACATAGACGGCACTCTCACACAGACCTACCAAGCCGACGAAACGTGCTTTGTCCAAGCTCTGCGAGAGGTATTTGGCTTTACCTACATCAACACGGATTGGGCGAGCTATCCACATTGCAGCGACTCAGGCATTCTGGAGGTGTTATTCCAGCTACGGCTCGGACGTTCGCCACTGCCAGCCGAGATTTCCACTTTTCAGGCTCATTTCGTATCGCTGCTCACCGCCGCAACTATCATCCAGCCGTTCAACCCGATTGCAGGTGCGCGGGACTTCCTTTGCAGTCTCACCAGCAGTTCCGGTCTCGCTGTTTCGCTCGCCAGCGGCGCGTGGGAGTGTTCCGCCCGATTCAAGCTTGCAAGCACCGGTTTAGATTTCCCGCAGATTCCAGCGGCGTTTTCGGATGATGCCCACGCACGCGAAGCTATCATGCAGGCGGCGCTGGTTAGAGCAGCACAGTCCCGTTCCCGGAACTCATTTGATGCCGTCATTTACGTTGGGGACGGCGTTTGGGACGCACGCGCAGCGCGCAACCTTGGCTTTCACTTCATTGGTATTTCCCACGAACCAGCCAGAGTTGAGAGGCTTTATGCCGAGGGAGCGCACCATGTCTTCGCTGACTATCTCGACGCAGACTCCTTTATGGCCGTCCTACATGAATTCAACCATGTCGCCTAACCATGCGCTGCAGACATGTGGTTAGGTCAAGGATAGCTTCGTAGCACATAGAGTTTTTTCTTCACGAAGTCCGCTTTGTTGTTATAGCCAAAAGCATGGAGTGCGGCAGGTCCCATCTCCGTGGCGAACTTGCTTAGCTTAGTCTCGAGGGTGTC